>Ga0208373_1005493_pt1 | contig 10564 bp, 10 predicted proteins | sample RifOxyC2_FD_184036 | JGI IMG/M metagenome (GOLD analysis project Ga0208373, IMG submission 184036) | Soil microbial communities from Rifle, Colorado - Rifle Oxygen_injection C2 (SPAdes) | ecosystem: Environmental > Terrestrial > Deep subsurface > Rock core/Sediment | place: Rifle, Colorado... | reverse complement strand
GCCATCACTTCCACCCCCAGCAGCTGAGAAAGATAGGGGAGTACATCAGGGACGGCGTCTATGCTGCGATGTACAGGGTGTGAGTGGCCGTTGTAAGCATCATCATCTATCGTGGTTAAGGGCCAACCTCATGCTTGGGATTACACCACGCTATAATACTCTTCCAAGACAACCCTATCAACCTCATCAAGGTTTTTCACTGCATACAGCCTCCCCTCACCTATAGAGACAATCTTCTTGGCAAGAGCCTCGCCATCCTTTGAGAGATTGATTCCGACAACAGAGAGGGTGATGCCGGCGCCCTTGGCGATGGATGCAGCAGAGAGTGTATCCTTCTCAGGCTTCTTCCCTGAAGTTGGCATAGCATCAGTCAGCAGGATCAGGTGCTTTGTCATCTCCTGTGAAGGGAACAGAGAGATGGCGTGCTGGATGGCCTGTGCAATGTTGGTCTCTCTAGCTGGCCTTGCACGTGAAATAGACTCCAGCAACAGCTGAAAGTTATCAGTAGGAGCAATCTCCTCAACAATGACATGGCTGAAATTGACAAGCCCCACAATATCCTTGGAATCAATGGCAGTATAGGCTAAGGCTATCCCTGCTTTTTTTGCTACGTCAAGCTTCTCCCCTTTCATTGAGCCTGAGCAGTCAAGGCCATACACCACGGCAACCTGCCCCTTTGCCCTGCGCTCATAGCTCCTGAGCAATCCCAGCGTAAGCCTTGAAGCTCCTCGCCTGATTGCAGCCTTCACTGACTGCTTCAGTGCGATATCCCTATAACGGTCTCCTTTCTTATAGTTTCTGACGTCATTCTTATCGCCATAGTGCGAAGCCAACTTGTGCACCTTCTCACCAGCAAGCCCATGCGTCATCAGCTTGTCAAGCTCCTCATGATAGAGCACAAGGGAGGCAAGCTGCATCCCTTCCTCAGTCACCGCTCCATCCCTGGAAAGAAGCCTGTCCTTTTTCAGCTCTCCGACCTTTCTCTCAATGACCTCCCTCAGGTGATGCCGAAATTCCGGGATGGCCATGTTGCGCTCCAGGTAATTGGCGTCATAGGTTGTCAATGCCTTCAGAAGCCTTGGCCCGTAGATATTCTTTGCAGCCTGGAAGTTCTTCACCAGATGCTCAAACAGCACATCAGGGGTAAACGCAGAAATGCCCTGATTCATGGCATCTTTCAGAAGCTTTCCTTCATCTATTTTCTGCTTATCATTCTTCATGACTGAGCGCATCAACTTCTCTTCAGACTGCGAATCAAGTTTTCCCTGCGCTTCATCAATTGGCGTTGTCTCCCCTACCTCCACCTCAAGGTCAGGGAACATCACCCTCCTGCTCATCACCCATCTCCTCAATGGAATGGGAGTGTGAGAACTCCCTGAAGGCTTCCTTAGTGAATTCCTCAGGAGTTTTCAGGTATTTCACCGAAGGCTTCAGCGCAATCCTGTGCGCCAAAACAGAAACAAGGGAGCGCTCAATGTCCTGCATCGTCACCTGCTTCCTGGAATCAAGCAATGCATAGCTCTGCGGCCGTTCATAGAGGCCAATTGATGCACGGACCGAAGGTTTCCTTGAGAGGTCCAGGTGAGAGCGCAGATGCCTCACAAAGCTGATGGCATAGGTAAGAAGGTTGTCTGGATATGCTATCCCCATATCGCTTCCTTTGGAGAGCACTATCTTCCTCTCATGGCTGATGTCCTCAGGATAGCCCATGTAGAGCAGGTCAAACCTGTCCAGAAAGACGTCAGACAATTTTTCAGTTGATGAGTCATCAGGATTCATGGTCCCGATGAAGATAAAATCCGCCTTGATGTCAATGTCATAGGTGCCAAGGGTTGCCTTGCGCTCCTCAAGCACCTGTAGCAGTGAGTTCTGCAGTTTCTCAGGACACCTGTTCAACTCGTCAAAGAATAAAACCCCTTTATGTGCCTTGAAGATTTTCCCTGGAGTGAATGCCTCAAGGCTCAGCGGGCCGTGTTTTAACGCCTTGATGGGGTCAATATCACCCAACAAATCCTCAGTCGTCAGGTCAGGCGAGCCCTGGATTCGCACAAATCGGTCAATTCCCTTCAGCTTTCGCTTTCCGCCCTTTTTTTCCGCTGCCTTTTCAGTACCTGTCCCAAACAATTCGTCACCAGATACCTCAATATCAGGAAGCAGCCGTGCAACATTCTTTGCAAGCGTTGTCTTCCCTATCCCTGGCGGCCCGACTATGATGACGTGCCTCTTCAGCAGCAGTGCTGATTTCGTGGCCTGCTTGGCATCATCCTGGCCGATGATGTCGGGAAATGGGTCTTCTTTGGAAAGCAGTTGCTTTTTGAGTTCGTCTGATAGCATAAGGCGCATGGATAAGCCTAAGTACTTTAAATATGTTAGGAAAAAGAATCAACACCAGGAAGGGTTCAGCTTTTGCGGGCGGCTAATTCTTGTTTTTTTTCATTTGCTTATTGAGTAACTCTTGGTATCCTGCAGCGTAGAAGGATACAGCAGGTTTCCAAGAGAATGGATTTTTTTGCATCTCTTCATAGAGTCGGCGACGTTTATCACTCATAGTTTGACAATTAAACTCCCCTACGGCTAGGTCAATAGTTTCTTTCAATTTAATCTTGTAACGGTAGGCTGTTTCACGAAATTCATTTAGATTGATAAAAAAGCCGGTACTAAAAACGCCCACAGGCAGAGAATCATAACCACTCCCATTTCGCCTATCTAAGATAGGGAGGGCTAGTGCAGCCATTGCCTCTCTTGCTGCAACTCCGAAAGGCTCAGGATGGTTATAATTAAGGCCAAGAAAGTAATCTGCTGCAGCAAATATGCTGAACTTTTGTTTCTGGCTTTGATATTGAGGTTCAATGATATGAGCGCCTTTGTATTGCCTAGATGCTGCCTGTAATCGGCTATAAAGATGTGGGTCAGATACAGGGCCGGCAATCAATATGGTGGCGTTATGTATCTCAGGAAGGATATCTAGCAGAATTTCCACGCCTTTCTCCGGAACCAGCCTACAGACCATTGCCATAAGCGGCTTATTCATATTTTCAAAAGATATTTCATAGTTACCAAGAATGGCCCCTTTTTGGCCTTGTTTCATCTGGAGAATATACCCTAAATCCTTCACATCTCCAAAGAAATCCCCTAAGCTTATGTCAACGCCATTCTCGACGCCCCCTGAAATGTTCAATGGTTCTCTCCAGGGGTTATTCTGATTCAAGTAAGTAGCATATGGTTTACTGACTGTTGTTGTCAGGCCAGCAGATTCTGAGCCTATCCTGTTCATGCTCACAGATCCGTTCCACGTGAATCTGGCCTGGAAGGCCTCAAAAGTAAGGTCACTTACTGAAAACATGGATCGGACATCAGAGTAGATGTCGCTGGTTAATGGTAATGTCCCGTCATAATGTGCATTGTGAATAGTGAAGACCGATGGCTTTGAATTGTCCTTCTTTAATGAATAAGGAATAAACCCCATGCTCCAGTCATGCACATGGACAATGCCAGGGTTAAATCTGGATTCCAGAGAGGGAAGTACGCTTGATACATGATTCCCAAACTCCATTAATTCTTGGAATTGGTTGGGGGTAAGATGCCCCCGAGTATATGGGTATGTCCAATCATTATTATATGCCATTGTAGGATTATCAATTGGCTCTTTTTCCAATGGTGAGGGAAATAGAGGGGTCTGGAACCAGAAAACCGGAACATTGCCTACCTCGGTTTCCCACAATGCATCACCCTGTAGCAACATATCAAGATTTATTTTCTTCCATTTATTAGACTCTGGCGGCTGTTCGCTTGAAGGCATGAGGATTGTAGTTTCTATCCCACCGTCGCGTATTAGGTGCCCTGCAAGCTGAGACACGGCAGGGCCCATGCCGCCATAGTTTTGTACGCCCTTTGCTTGTGTAGAAATCATCAACACCTTTGGTTTTGCCATTACACATCCACTCCTCTAAGTTAGAAGAATGTTTTAAGCATTGCACCTATAAAAAGTTATCCATTCTGAAGTGGTAACCATTCTAGGGGAGAATGCGAATGTGTGAAACTGGCCTCAGTAAAGTATATAAAATAGTCTAAACTTGCACAACAACATAGCCCCGTAGTGTAGCGGCCAAATGCCTCGTCGGCAGGCAAATCATTCCGCCCTCTGGAGGCGGGGACCCAGGTTCGAATCCTGGCGGGGCTGTCTTCGTATCCATAGAATAAGAGCCATTCTTAACACAACATAGCTCTCTGCCAGTGATGCACCATGATCCAGGACGTCTTCATCATCGGAGCAACAGGAAACGTAGGGAGCACTCTTGTAAGGCAGATATTCGCTAAAGGCGACACCAATCTCAACCTGCATGTTAATATCACGAGAATTGTCGGGCTTGCCTCAAGCACCCACTACTTCTATGCACCAGTTGGCATCTCACGGGATGAGGCGCTTGCCTTCGTTGAAAAAAAAGGGCAATACGAGGCATACGACTCGCTTTTTTCCATCCTTGATGCTGTCAGGAATACCCATGCCCCTGATGCCTCAGAGCTTGTTTTTGTTGACGTCACTGCGGCAAAAGGCCTTGAGCCATTTCACAAGAAAATCATCAAAGACACCGAGTTTGGCATTGTGACGGCAAACAAGAACCCCATTGCGCTGTGCGACTACAAGACCTTTCGCTTCCTCACCCATGATCCTGGGAGATATGGCTTCCGCTGCTCGGTCATGGCTGGAGCTGAAGCAGTCAACTTCTTCCAGGACCTAAAGGACGTCAACGACCAGCCAAAGCTGATTCAGGGCTGCTTCTCTGGAACTTTAGGCTACATCTGCTCGCAACTGGAGAAAGGAAAGCAGCTCTCAGCCATAGTGAGGGACGCAAAAGAAAGAGGATACACCGAGCCGCATCCGCGTGATGACTTAAACGGCCTTGACGTGGCAAGAAAGCTCCTCATCCTGGCAAGGGCATCAGGCTATCCCACAGAGATGAAAGACATTGATGTTGTGCCATTCATCCCCGATGCCTACTTCTCCCATGACAGCGTAGAAAGATTCCTTGCGGCAATCACCGAGCTTGACACATCGTTTGCAGTAAAAGTCCAGCAGGCAAAAGGCAAAGGCAATGTCCTTCGCTACGTAGCAAAGATGCAATGCGAAAACGGCAAGCCAAAGCTCACCGTCGGCCTCAAGGAAGTTCCTGTTGCAAGCCCTCTTGGAAGCCTTGCGGGAACCTCCAATAAGATCATGGCAGTCTGCGAGGCATATCCAGCGGATGCTCCCTACGCTGTCGAAGCTCCCGGCGCAGGGCTTGCAGTCACTGCCCAGAACATCAGGCGGGACCTTCTGTATCAGCTGAAAGGGAGAAAGCACTTGATTGAGAGGTAGCATCTCTTCGACTTCAGCAAATGCTATCCAGACTGGGCTTTTTTAGGCTGGTGAAGTAGTGCGCCAGTTGGTAAGAGTTCACCATTATGAATCTGTTCGATGAACATGCCTGCCACGACTATGCCGCGGCATGGCATCATTCCCCCCAAAAGAGCATTACCTAATGCTGTTCTTGCCTCATGGCGCTTTGGCTTTGTTCCCGGTGAAATTGCTCTTGAAAATTCCGTCGTGCATTACCCCCCGTACTCCCCCTTAATTCTCAATGGTGCAGCGCTCTAATACTGGAGCGATGGCTGCAACACATGCCCTTTCCAGCAAGCGGCAGCCCGAGCCTTTTTTGTTATCACTTCTTTTCCTTCACTTTTTTTCTTCTTTTCTTTCTCCATCGTTTTTCCCCCTCGGAATTTCAAAGTGCACTATGTTCTGCAATACAAAGGATGAAGTTACGCATTGGTCGTGGAAGCGACGGGAGGAGTGCTCATGCCTTTTTTTGAATGAGCTTTTGGGTAATGCCAAATGGGAAATGTCCCATACCTTACTTGCTGAAACTTTCAGGTGAGTGAAGGAGTACCGCCAGCCGCAAACCTTTATATCCTTTACCTCATGCCTGCCCTCGGCCCATGGACATCTGGATTCTAGCAACAAAAGAGCACACCCCGACCTACAGTGGAACGCGGCTTACTGAAGAAGCAAAAAAGCAGGGCATAACGCTTTCGAAAGTGGCGCCTGAAGAGCTTGACCTGATAGTCACCAAGGATGGCAAGAGAAGCATTATCCTCGCAGGCAAAAGTACCAGCCTTCCTGACTGCGTCATCCCACGAATCGGAGCCGAGGCTACCTATTTCTCCCTTGCGGTGTTGAGGCATCTTGAGATGCAGGGTGTCGTCATTCTCAACAACGCAAGAAGCATCGAGCTTGCAAGGGACAAGCTTGCCACAATCCAAGCGCTCAAGGCGCACAACCTGCCCATCCCAAAGACCATGCTTGCCAAATTACCCCTCAACCTGGACATCATCAGGGAGGAATTCACTTTCCCTATCATCCTCAAGACCGTATCAGGCTCCAAAGGAAAGGGCGTCTTCCTCTGCGAGACGAAGGTCAGGCTCAGCGATTTCATGGGGCTGATTGAAGCCTCAAAGGACGCAAAGCTCAATCTCATCCTCCAGGAATTCATCTCCTCAAGCAAGGGAAGGGACATCAGAATTCTCGTCATCGGGGGAAAGCCTATTGGCGCAATCCTGCGAAAGGCGAAGAAGGGCCAGTTCCGTGCGAATTTCTCGATGGGCGGCGATGTTGAGCCATATCCTCTTACTCCTGCACTGGAATGGATTGCAATAGAGGCAGCAAGGGTCATGGGCCTTGATATAGCAGGAGTTGACCTGCTCTTTGACGGCGACACCTATGCTGTCACTGAAGTCAATGCGTCCCCTGGCTTTGAAGGCTTTGAAAAAGCGACCAATATTGATGTAGCAAAAATCATGATAGGATTATGCAGGCTTAGATGCCCTGGCGCAGCATGAGAGATTATTTTTTCCTCTCGCCAGCAGTAGAATTGCTTATGGAAATTCCGTCATGCACTGCGGAGTCATTCATCCTTCATCCACTAAAGTGCAGCGCTCTAATACTGAGGCGATGGCTGCAACAAATAGCCTGCAGAAAGCGCAGCCCGAGCCTTTTTTGTTATCACTTCTTTTTCTTCACTTTTTTCTTCTTTTCTTTCTTCACTTTTCTTTTCTCCCTCGGAATTTCAAAGTGCACTACGCTCTGCAATATAACGGGTGAGGTTACGCATTGCCCGCTGAAACGAGGAGAGGAGTGCTAATGCCCTTTTTTCATAATGAGCTTTTGGGAATGCCCATGATCCTGTATGCTTTAATATCACTCAAAGCTTGCCTGCCCTGACTGTAACGTGGCATGGGCGGCAATCCCGAAAAATGCATTCCCTAAAAGCTCATTGCCTACGGCTGTTTTGCCAAAAGCGACACTACTGTTCTCTCTCCTCCAGCCTTCGGTGAAATTGCTCATGGAAATTCCGTCGTGCACTGCTGCCCGCACTCATCCTTCATCCACGCAGGTAGCAGCGCTCTAATACTGAGGCGATTGCTGCCTGCTGTGTTGTCGCTGCACTGCCCCGCTTCTTCTGCTTCCTTAAGCTTCCCGCTGCATGTGCTGCTAGAAAAGAGAGATGCTAAAAACATCGCTTCATGGAGCGTGAACTATTCCCACAACTGCAACATTTAAGTAAACATGCCCATATAATATAGCAACAAAATATGGGAGATGAATACGATGAGAGAAATAGTGACAAAAGACGGCTCCCTCACTTTCTACAACGAGAGCTACGATGAAGCCTATCATTCTATCTCAGGAGCATTGGAAGAGGCGCAAAAAAAGTACATCGAGCCCTGCCAGATACAAGATGGCATGGCGATTCTTGACATCGGCTTTGGCTTAGGCTATAACGTGGCAATGGCGGTCCACTCTGCAAAACATCTCACTATTGTCTCATTAGAGAAAGACCCGTCAGTATTCAGCCTTATCCAGTCCATTGCAGTGCCCCTTTGGTTCAGGCCCTCCTATGCACTGGTGCAGAAAGCAGCAGCAAAAAGAAGCTACAACGACAGAGACTATGGCATCAGGGTCATTGAAGGAAACGCCGAAGAATCCATCAAAGCAGTGGATGTGAGGTTTGACGCGGTATTCCTCGACCCTTTCTCGCCAAAAAATAATCCCGAGCTATGGGCTGAAGCATTTCTCAGGGACGTTTTTGCAAGGATGAAGCCTTGCGCACGGCTAGCCACCTACTCCTGTGCAGGCATGCTCAGGCGCAATCTCAGGAGCGCTGGATTTGAGGTTGTTGACGGCCCCATTGTCGGAAGAAGGGCGCCTGGAACGGTAGGAATAAAAGAATGAGGCTCAATGGCTCAACGGGGGATGCTCGAAACCTTTTTAAACAGCCTCCTGCTCCTCGACTACACCTTTATCGGAGGAATCACGATTATGGCATCATTCAAGGTGTGCATTGCAGATACAAAGGAAGGCAGGACCTATCAGAAAGAGTTTAAGGATGCTGAAGCCGCTTTCTTCCTTGGCATGAACCTCGGGGCGAAAGTCGAAGGGAAGCTGCTTGGCATGGAAGGCTTTGAACTTGTGCTGACAGGTGGCTCTGACAACTGCGGCTTTCCCATGCGAAAGGGGATCAAAGGAGCAAGGAAGAATATCGTCATCGGCGGCGGTGTAGGGCAGAAAGCCATGAAACACGGCCAGATGAGAAAGAAGACCGTCTGTGGAAACAAGGTCACTGGCTCAATCACCCAGCTCAATCTGAAGGTAACAACATACGGCTCGTCAGGCGTGGCAAAAGCCCTCGGCCTTGAGAAGGAAGAGAAAGCTGCTGCTCCCGCACAAGAAGAGGCCAAGAAGGAATAGGTACCCATTTCTGATGGCTGCAAAGAAAAAGACCGCAAAGAAAGCTAGAGGCATACTCCAGCCTGAAGTCAATATCGGCATCTTCGGCCACGTTGATCATGGCAAGACCACCCTACTCCAGTGCCTCTCAGGCAAATGGGCCGACACGCATTCTGAAGAGATCAAGCGCGGCATAACGATTCGCCTGGGCTACGCAGATTGCGTCTTTGCTAAGACTAAAGAAGGGAGATTCACCACAGAAGCCGATGCTCTGGCAGAAAAAGCTGAATACGACCTCCTCAGGAAAGTCTCGTTTGTTGACGCTCCAGGCCACGAATCGCTCATGGCGACCATGCTTTCTGGAGCGACCATCATTGACGGCGCATTGCTGCTGGTTGCAGCAAACGAGCAGTGCCCGCAGCCACAGACGCGAGAGCACGTCATGGCGCTGCAGATTATCGGCGTGCAGAACCTCGTCATCGTCCAGAACAAGATTGACCTGGTGTCTGAGGAGCAGGCGATTATGAATTATGAGCAGATCAAGGCATTCGTCACTGACACGTCCTACAAAGACGCTCCTATCATCCCCCTCTCAGCCCAGCACAAGGTTGGAATAAGCAATCTCATCCAGGCACTGGAGGAAGTCATTCCCACTCCTGAGCGCAACACAGCAAAAGACCCGCTCCTGTTCATCGCCAGATCCTTTGACATCAACAAGCCAGGAACTGAGCCTGAGAAGCTTGTTGGCGGGGTTCTTGGCGGCTCCCTCAAGCAGGGCATCCTGAGGGTAGGTGACGAGATAGAGATACGCCCTGGCTACGACGTGATTGAGAAGAACAAGCGTGTCTGGAAACCCCTGCAAACCACCATTGTCGGCTTAAAGTCTGGAGGGGAATCCATTGAGGAGGTTATGCCTGGCGGAAGCTTTGGCGTATTGACGAGCCTTGACCCCTCAGTCATCAAGTCAGACAAGCTTGTAGGCGGCGTTGCGGGCCACATCGGGAAGCTTCCCGACATCCTTGAAGAATTCACCCTTGACATCCATCTCCTTGACAGGGTGGTCGGTGTCAATACTGACGTAAAGGTGGAGCCCATACGGATTGGCGAGCCCCTCATGCTCAACGTCAATGCCGCAGCAACAGTAGGCTCTGCAACAAAGATCAAGAAGGGCAGGGCGACGTTCAATCTCAAGCTTCCTGTCTGCGCCTATCCAGGCTCCCGCGTCACCATATCCCGCATGCTCAATAACCGATTCAGGCTCATCGGGTATGGGATTATTGAGGGATAATTGGGTTTTGGGTAATAAGCAGCGTGTGGGGGAGTCATTCCTCAAAAATCAATGACGACTGCTTTTTTGCTTTCGCTCTCTTTGTTTTTCTTTCCTCCTTTGGTTGTGCTGCAAATCCTGATGCTGTAAATTCCGTCGTGCACTGCTGCCCGCACCCACCCTTCACACCCGATGGTGCAGCGCTCAATACTTAGGCGATTGCTGCAACATACGCCCAGCTACTTATGTCCTGCTGCCTGCGCAGCCCGAGCCTTTTTTGTTTTCACTTTTTCCCCCCAGCGCATCATGTATTCACATGCCCGCATTCTCAACAATCGTTAATAGTGTCAACCAAATAACTGAGTGATGGCCCTCCTCCTCTTTCCAGTTGAAATTGAGGTAAAACCGTGTCAACCAAATAACTGAGTGATGGCTCTCCTTCTCTTTCCAGTTGAAATTGAGGTAAAACCGTAAAATAGATAGGGGAGTATACCCCTCTATTTTTTGGAAAAAAAAAGGAGGAACTCCCCTAT
>Ga0208373_1005492_pt1 | contig 10569 bp, 5 predicted proteins | sample RifOxyC2_FD_184036 | JGI IMG/M metagenome (GOLD analysis project Ga0208373, IMG submission 184036) | Soil microbial communities from Rifle, Colorado - Rifle Oxygen_injection C2 (SPAdes) | ecosystem: Environmental > Terrestrial > Deep subsurface > Rock core/Sediment | place: Rifle, Colorado... | reverse complement strand
AATGTCGGTTCCCGCAACTCCACCTTGGTGGAAAGTTCGGAGAGTAAGCTGAGTTCCAGGCTCACCGATAGCTTGCGCTGCGATGATACCCACTGCTTCACCCAAGTCTACTAGTTTGCTTCTACCCAAATCTAATCCGTAACACATTCGGCAAATACCGTGAGTTGTTTTACAGGTGAGCGGAGAGCGAACCAATACTTCTGTAAAGCCGTGACCTTCGATGTCTCGAGAATCTTCTTTGGTAACTAGGAATCCTTTCTTGTACAAAACTTTTCCTTCGCTATCTTTCAAATCAGTTGCTAGTACACGACCGTACAGGTTCTTTGCCAAAGGAATTTCGATACCAGATACATTGTCGCGGGTAGCCATTTTGCCTTCTTTGGTACCACAGTCTTCTTCGGTCACAACCACGTCTTGAGAAACGTCCACCAAACGACGAGTTAAGTAACCCGCCTTAGCAGTGTTGAGCGCGGTGTCAGAAGCACCTTTACGTGCACCGTGAGTAATAACGAAGTATTCAATCGGAGAAAGTCCTTCTTTATATGACGGAATAATCGGGAACTCAAGAACCTTACCCTGGTTGTTTTGAATGAGACCCTTCATACCAGCCATCTGCACCAACTGACCGAGGGAACCTCTAGCTTTAGAGGTGAAAAGGTCGTAGGCAGAACCACCCTTGTCTAGAGTCGTTGGGAGAACCTTTCCAATATCTTTCATCGCCTTAGTCCAAACCTCAATAATCTTTTGATATTTTTCTTTGTCAGATAGCAAACCTTCTTCCCATTGTGAGCGGATAGCAGCCTCTTGTTTGCGACTCTCTTCGATGATGCCTTTCTTTTCCTCTGGTACTTTTACGTTATCAAGTCCCCAAGTAGTACCAGAAACAGTAGCGTACTTGTAGCCGAATTCTTTAATCTTGTCTAGGAAAGCTGGAGTAGCGTCGATACCATAACGAGTCAACAATTCATCTACTAGGCTAGACATGCGACCCTGAGTGATTTCTTCACCAGTATAAGCAAAGTCATCTGGAAGAATACTGTTGAAAAGCAATCGGCCTACAGTGGTTTCAAACATTCCTTCTTCAAACTTTTTGTACTTTGGTTTGTTTGTGGCTAACACTTTAATTTTTGCTCTAAGAGAAACAATACCGTACTCGTATGCCAAAATAGCTGCGTTCGGACTTGAAAAATATTTTCCTTCACCAACTTCACCGTCCATAGATTTGGTCATCCAGAAAGCACCGAGGACCATGTCCTTACTAGGGTTTGCAATCGGGTCACCGCTTTGAGGTTTCAAGAGGTTTCGGTTTGAAGCCATGAGCTCACGAGCTTCCCATTGAGCTTCTTCTGATAGAGGTAGATATACAGCCATCTGGTCACCGTCGAAGTCAGCGTTGAAAGCCTGACAAACTAGCGGGTGAACTTGAATAGCGTTACCTTCGATCAAAATAGGATTGAAAGCTTGGATACCTAGTCTGTGTAGAGTTGGTGCACGGTTGAGCAGTACATACTTGCCTTCGATCACGTCTTCGAGCATTGCCCAAACTTCTGGAGTTCGCTCTTCTATCAATTTATTCGCACCACGAATGTTGAAAGCTAATTCAGCTTCAAGTATTTTGGATATAACGAAAGGACGGAAAAGTTCGAGTGCCATGTGTTTCGGCAAACCACACTGATTGAGTTTCAATCGTGGTCCAACCACGATAACACTACGGCCAGAGTAGTCTACACGCTTACCGAGCAGGTTCGCACGGAACAAACCTTGCTTAGATTTCAAGTTGTCTGACAAAGATTTGAGTGGTCGCTTCTGTGACTGACTCATTGCTGCACCATCATTTTGTCGGGCGATAGAGTTGTCGATCAGCGCATCCACTGCTTCTTGGATGATTCTTTTTTCGTTACGCAAGATTACGTCCGGAGCATTTATTTCCTTGAGTTTCTTGAGACGATTGTTTCGGTTGATAACTCGTCGGTACAGGTCGTTTAGATCTGAAGTTGCGTGACGGCCACCATCGAGCGCCACCATCGGTCGCAAAACTGGCGGTATGACTGGAATCACAGTTAGGAACATCCATTCAGGTCTGATGTCTGCGTAAATCATAGAGCGAAGAAGTGAAAGGCGCTTCTGTAGTTTTTCCTTCTCAGCACTACCAGCTTTTTCGAGCAAAGTCTCAGTGTGAGCTTTCAATTTATTCAAGTCCAAATTTTTGAAAATTGAATGAATTGCTTCCGCACCGATGTTCGCCTCGAAACAAGTACCATACTTGAGTGAGTAGTGATGGAAAGATAGTTCGTTGAGAACTTTACCTTCATAGATCTCCCCTATTTCTTTCTTGGTAACAGACAGTAGGTTCTTTAGCTTTTCGCGAGTTTCTTCGTCGGCTGAATTTTTAACCTTGTTTTTGTATTCTTTTTCAAGGTCACTGATTAGACTTTCCTTTTCTTCGGCATGTACTTTGGTGATGATGTATCCTGCAAAGTAGATAACTTTCTCAAGGTCAGTAACAGAAATGTTGAGCAGTATGCTCATACGAGATGGCACACCACGGAGGAACCAGATGTGAGCTACTGGAGTAGCTAGTTCGATGTGACCCATACGCTCACGTCTAACTATAGAGCGAGTAACCTCGACTCCACATTTTTCACAAATAATATCCTTGTATCGAATACGTCGGTACTTACCACAGTAACATTCGTAGTCTTTTTCTGGACCGAAAATTTTCTCATCAAAGAGACCACCGCGTTCAGAACGACCAGTACGGTAGTTGATGGTTTCTGGTTTGGTTACCTCTCCATAAGACCATTCCTTGATTTGCTCTGGCGAAGCGAGTCGGAGTGATATTTCGTTGAAATCTGTTGTGTTTAAAGTTTTCATATTAGTTTTTCTTCAAGTTAACGTCGAGCGCCAGACCGCGTAGATAATTTAGCATCACGTTGAAAGATGCCGGAGAGTTCGGTGGTCTAATAGGCTCATTCTTGATAATAGAATCAAATGTCTGGGAGCGACCTTGTATATCGTCAGACTTAATCGTTAACATTTCACGTAGAGTGTAAGCTGCGCCATAACCTTCGAGTGCCCACACCTCCATTTCTCCGAATCTCTGTCCTCCGCCTTGAGCTTTACCGCCGAGAGGTTGCTGAGTGATAAGTGAGTAGGGACCAATCGAACGCATATGAATCTTGTCTTCCACCATGTGGTGCAGTTTCAACATATACATATAACCGACAGCTACTTTCTGTTCGAAAGCTTCGCCGGTTCGTCCATCGAAAAGTTTTACTCGGCCGTTGTCTGGGAAGCCAGCCTTTACTAGTTCTTCACTGATTTCTTCATGAGTTGCTCCCAAGAAAGGAGGAACGATAGCTTGGTAACCCAAAGCATTCGCTGCGATACCCAAGTGCATTTCCAAAATCTGACCCAAGTTCATACGAGACGGAACACCGAGCGGTGTAAGCACGATATCTACCGGAGTACCATCTGCCATGTATGGCATGTCTTCTTCGGGTAATACAGTAGAGATAACACCTTTGTTACCGTGTCGGCCAGAGAGTTTGTCTCCAACTGAAATGTTTCTAACCTGAGCAACTTCGATAACGATTTTCTTGATGATACCCGCCTCTAGAGTGTGACCCATTTCACGAGAGAAAATCTTGACTCCGATGATTCGTCCACGCTTGCCGTGTTCCATACGAAGTGAAGTGTCTTTCACGTCACGAGCTTTTTCAGCAAAGATTGAACGGAGTAGTCTTTCTTCTGGAGTAAGTTCAGTTTCACCTTTTGGAGTAATTTTACCAACCAAAATATCGTTTTCACGAACCTCAGCACCAACACGTACGATACCGTCTTCATCCAAATCTTTGAGTTTCAATTCACCGACGTTTGGAATGTCACGAGTAGTGATTTCGGGCCCTAGTTTAGTATCGCGAACAACACAGGTAAATTCTTCTAAGTAGATAGAAGTGAATTTACTGTTCTTTACTAATTTTTCAGAAATAATTATAGCGTCTTCAAAGTTTGAACCAGACCAAGAAAGGAAAGCGATGAAAGCGTTCTGTCCGATGGAAGCTTGTCCATTAACTGTTGAAGTAGTGTCAGCAAGCACGTCACCTTTTTTAACCTTGTCTCCTACTGATACTATTGGGCGCTGGTGGAATGTCGAGAAGTTGTTGTTGCGAAGGAAGTTTACCAAAGTGTATGTTTTTTCACTCTTACCATCTACCACGATTTTTCTGGCATCAACATATTTAACTGTTCCTTCTTCGAGGGCAATGACGATACGTCCTGAGTCGCGAGCGATGTCTTCTTCGATACCAGTTCCAACTAATGGAGCTTCTGGCAATACACATGGCACAGCTTGTTTCTGCATGTTACTACCCATCAGTGCGCGGTTCGCGTCATCGTGTTCCAAGAACGGAATCATAGAAGTAGCCAAAGAGAAAGCCTGGTTAGTAGCCACGTCTACGTAGTCGATTTCAGTATTTTTGATTGTACCCGGTTCGCCTTTTACGCGAGCTGCTACAAATTCGCTAGTGATCTTGCCGTTCTCATCGTAGGCAACTCCGGCATGTCCGATGTTGAATTTTTCTTCTTCGAGAGCGTTTAGGTAAACCATCTCGCCAGTTATCTTACCGTTGTTAACCTTGATGTATGGGGTTTCGATAATACCGAAATCATTAATCTTGGAGTAAGTAGCGAGGTGAACCACAAGTCCGATGTTCGGACCTTCTGGAGTGTGAATAGGACAAATACGTCCGTAGTGCGAAGGGTGCACGTCACGAACTTCGAGGCCTGCTCGTTCACGAGTAAGACCGCCGGGACCAAGTGCTGAAAGCTGGCGGATGTGTTCCATTTCACAGAGGATGTTTTCCTGGTTCATGAACTGTGAAAGCTGGTTGGTAGTAAAGAATTCCTTGATGCGAGCTTGGAGTGGGCGTTGGTTGATTATGTGAATAGGCAGTGCAGTGTCAGCATCCACGATGGACATACGATCCTGAATGTTACGCTTGATCTGCATCATACCTGTGCGAACCTTTTGTTGTAGCATTTCACCAACGAAACGCACACGACGCTGACCCAAGTGGTCGATGTCATCTGCTTTTGCAGTAGGATCGTTGCTTAATTTTACGATGTAATCAAGGACTGTTATCAAATCTTCTTTAGAAATAGTTCGGCGTAGAAGCTCTTCTTTGCCCATATCCTTTTCGAAACGCTTGTTGAAACGGTAACGGCCAACTGGAGACAAGTCGTATCGCTCAGGAGTAAATAGAGAATTTATGAATTCTTTCGCGTTGTCCGGTGTTGCCATGTCTCCATCGCGAAGACGTTTGTAAACTTCGATATAAGCTTCTTGGGCAGTCTTGGCTGTATCTTTGGACAAACACATTTCGATGACTTTCTTTGATTCTGCGTCTGGGAAAGCACTCAATATTTCTTCGTTAGTAGTGAGACCTAAAACACGCAACAAAGACACAGCTGGGAATTTTCGTTTCTTGTCGATACGTACATATATAGCGCCGTCTGCCTCTGCTTCGAGTTCAATCCAAACACCTCGAGCTGGGATGATTTTGGCTCCAAAATATCTCTTGCCTTTGTTCTCGGATTCGGTAAAGAAAACACCAAAAGACCGCGCAAGTTGCGGGACTATGACGCGTTCTACACCGTTTATTATAAAAGTACCGTGAGGAGTCATGAGAGGAATTTCTGACATGAATATCTCCTGCTCTTTGATGGTACCTAAAATCTTGTTCTTTAATTTTACTCGAGCTTTTAAGTTTCCTTGAAAAGAAACTTTGTTTACCTTTGATTCATTTTCATCAGTTTTTGATTCACTGAGTGAGAACGAAGTAAACTCGAGCTCAAACTTTTTACCTGAATAATCAGCGATTGGTGAAAATTCTTTGAAGACTTCACCTATGCCTGTCTCGACTAGCCACTTGAATGATTGGAGCTGAGCTTCAATCAAATTCGGAAATGCTGCGAGAGGTTTTTTGTACCTCCCGAAAACCTTCTTCGGACGCACACTTGATTTGGGCATGAGATTTGTTTATGCGTAGCGCTTATAATAAAAGCAAAAGGGACCTCTTGCTTGGGGGCTTATAAATATTCCACATCGAGACTCAATCGTTACCATGGATACTATACATTTTCAAGAAAAAGTCAAGCAAAACTGGGGAAAATTAGCCTTTGGCGCTTTGAGTTTTCCAATCCTCTATCTTTTTATGGTCCCCAGATAACAAAACCTTGGGAACTTTGTAGTTTTTGCCCTTATACTTCAGTATTTCAGGTCTGGTATAAATTTCACCACTTGAAACTCTTTCTTCTTCGAGGGATTCAAATTTACCCAAAACGCCAGGTATCTGGCGAGCGACGCAGTCGATTACGATCATGGCTGGAAGTTCGCCACCGGTTACTACGTAGTCCCCTATTGAAATCTTTTTAGTCTTAAGAATTTTATCTACTCGTGCATCAATGCCTTCGTACCGGCCACAAATCAAAATCACATCGGTATATTTTTTAGAAACTTTTTTAGCAAAGTCTGTTGTAAACTTCTCTGCGCTGGGTACAAAATTAATTACGAGGAGGTTGCTCGGAAGTTTTCGAGATGGTCTGGCCGAGGCAGTAGCCGAGGAGGTCCGAGGACCTCGAGAAAACTTCTGGGCAACCGAAATAGCTTTCTCTACAGCTTTTAATATCGGCTCAGCTTTCATGACCATACCCGGTCCCCCGCCATAAGGTCGCTCGTCTACTGGACGATAGTTGTTGGCAGTTTTGGGTAGGAAGTCACGAGGGTTGTAAAACTTTATTTGAATTTTTTTGTTTTCTATCGCCCGCCCCAAAATAGACTCCCCTAAATAGGAGCTGAAAATATCTGGGAAAATGGAAATTATATGAAATCGCATAAAAGAAAAACCGCACTATTTTTATAGCACGGTTTTTCTTTATTGTATATAGTTTGATTTATATTCCTTTCAAATCTTCCATTGCTTGATCTACAGTCTTCAGTGACGGAGAAGAAGAATGTTCAGGTCTTGAACCTCCTTCTGGCTCATTGATCTTCAGATTCACTCGAGCGTTGTTCTTCATGCCGATTATTCGGAGCAAGGTTCTGATTGCCTTTGCTGTGTTACCCATGCGTCCAATGATTTTGCCCATATCGCTTGGATTAACTGTAAGAGTAATCAATACACCCATTTCGTCCACTGTCCTATCGATTTTTACATCGTTTGGATTGTCTACCAGAGCTTTTACAACGTACTCCAGAAATTCCTTATCGTTTTCCATAAAATGATATTAGTTCTTTTTAAGAGAGCAGTAGAGCGACATACTGCCTAGTGCAATTATAACTTAGGGTAAAATAGAGCGCAAGTAAACTTGCCCGCTACTATTTCTTGGCCTTGAGAGCTTTGCGCTTCTCGGTAGATTTCTTCATCGGCAAAACATTTTTCTTCTTGCCTTTAACGATACCTTTGTCTACCAAGAAATTATGCACAGTGTCTGACACTTGAGCACCTTTGCTTACCCAGTGGCTGATGCGTTCTTGGTTAAAAGAAGTCTCGCCGGACTTTGGGTTGTAGGTACCTATAAGTTCCAAGAATTTGCCGCTTTTAGCTGCGTTCTTTGAATCTGTAAGCACAACACGAAAAGCAGGATCATTCTTTCGGCCGATTCGCTGTAATCTGATTTTTAACATACGAGTGAGTGTACCATTTTTCCAAAAAAATGCAAATGTTAGTGAAGGCTGTAGGAGCCTGGTGCTTTGTAGGCACCAGGAGCTACGTATGCAGCGGGTGCTTTGTAGGCACCAGGTGCCACGTAACCAGCTTGGGCAGTATATGCAGCTTGAGCTGTGTAAGCGGCTTGAGCCAAGTAGGCAGCTTCGGCGGTGTATGCAGCTAAAGCGGTGTAAGCAGCGTCTGTTGTGTAAGCAGCGTTTGTTGTATAGGCGGCAATATCTCCGTAGGAACCATCAGTCCAGTATGCACCGTTAGCTCCGTATGAGCCGTCAGTCCAGTAAGCTCCGATATCTCCATAGGAACCACTAGCTCCATAAGAACCATCTGCTCCATAAGAACCGCTGGCTCCGTACGAACCAGTGTCTCCATAAGATCCGTTAGTACCGTAAGAACCAGTGTCTCCGTAAGAACCATTTGTGCCGTATGCTCCGTTGTCGCCATATGCGCCGTTTGTTCCATAAGCTCCACTATCTCCGTACGAACCAGTGTCTCCATAAGATCCGTTAGTACCGTAAGCTCCATTATCACCATAAGATCCAGTGTCACCGTATGAACCGTTTGTTCCATACGAACCCGTGTCACCATAAGATCCGTTTGTGCCATATGCTCCGTTATCGCCATATGCGCCAGAGTCTCCGTAGGAACCAGTATCGCCGTAAGATCCGTTAGTACCATAAGCACCGTTATCGCCATATGCACCACCAGCTAAATGTCCGCCATTGGTTCCATATGCACCATTACCTAAATAACCTCCACCACTCCAGTAGTTTCCACTTGTTCCATAATTTCCATTTGTCCAATAATTACCACCAGTGAAATAGCCACCGTTACCCCAGTAATTTCCGCTAGTCCAATAGTTGCCCGCGGTAACATAATTACCCGGACCAAAATAGCTACCATTTGACCAGTAACCACCATAGGTAAAGTATCCTCCCCAGTCAAAATATCCAGCAAAATCTGGGTAGCCTGCGCCACTGCCATAAACAACAACGCCTCCGTACCCACCACAGCCACAATAGTCAAAACCCTGGGCCTGTGCTGGCTTAGCAGTGCCTAGATAGAAAAAGGTCGATATCAATATAATTAAAGCTATTTTAGATTTCATTACCTGCGTAGTTTAACATATTATAGACATAATGTCAAGTCTATGGTGATTTAGCCACCTAATCCCCTATGTGCTATAATGGAATTAATGCAAAAACGAACTGGACGGAAGTCACGACTATCTGGGGTTATCTCTATAACCTCAAAGGGTACTGGTTACGTCAAAATTGAAAGTCTCGAAGAAGACCCAGAGATAGATTATAAACACCTCAAAACCGCACTTCACAACGACTTGGTTGAGATAATCCTCCATCCCAAGGGACGCCACCGACAAAGCGCCGAAGTAGTACGGATATTGGAACGCGCCAAAACCAAATTCACGGGCGTACTGACAAAACAAAATGACATATATTTTTTAGAAGCTGATGATCCGAAAATGTATGCCGATATATTTATCCCCCAGAGCATGCTCGCTGGAGCAAAACCAGGGCAAAAAGTTTTTGGTGAAATCGTAAGCTGGAAAGATGCACGCAAAAGCCCTGAAGGTAAAATCTTAAAAATTTTAGGTTACCCTGGAGACAACAGTACCGAAATGTACGCCATCGCACTCGAGAAAGGTTTCGATAAAAAACTTTCCAAAGAAACTGAAGCCGAGGCCACAAAGATTAAAAAAATCGGTCTTAGAAAAAGCGACTACGAAGGCAGGAGGGATTTCAGAAAAACTCTAACCTTTACCATCGACCCATCAGATGCAAAAGATTTCGACGATGCCATATCCTTTGTAGAGCTCGGAGACAACAAATACGAAATCGGCGTGCACATTGCAGATGTGTCATTTTATGTAAAACCTGGTAGTAAAATCGACGACGAAGCTATGCGTCGAGGAACATCTGTTTATCTGGTAGACCGCACTATTCCCATGTTGCCCGAAGTACTTTCTAACGACCTCTGTTCTCTGGTGCCCAACCAAGACCGCTTCACCATGAGTGCGGTTTTTGTAGTTGATGACAAAGCCCAAGTAGAGAGTAGTTGGTTTGGCCGAAGTGTTATCCACTCCCAAAAAAGGTTCACCTACGAAGAAGCCGAGAGTGCTATTAAAGATTCCAAAGCTCCCCTACACCACGAACTGACTGTACTAAACACGCTCGCAAAAATTTTAACCAAAGCCAGATTCGAAAGTGGAGCTATATCGCTCGAACAAGAAGAAGTAAAATTCGTACTTGATTCAAAAGGTGTACCTATCAAAGTAGTAAAGAAAGTGCGCGGAGATTCAAACCGTCTGATCGAGGAATTCATGCTCCTTGCAAACCGCAAGGTAGCCGAAGAATTATCTGGCGAACTCCCCCGACGTCTTTCAGAGTCGGGGTCCCGACCGCAAGCGTCGGGAAAAGATAAAGGAGAAATGGAAAATATTTCCGTCTACCGAGTACACGACTTCCCGAGTGCAGAAAAAATGGAAGACTTGGCTTTCTTTCTACAGAGCCTGGGCCACAAAGTCAGAATGGAAGACGGCATCATCCCCAACAGTGAATTAAACAAAATATTAAAAAGCCTGGAAGGTAAAAACGAACAAGACACTGTGCATCGAGCAGTTATCCGCTCCATGGCCAAAGCTGTTTATTCTACGAAAAACATAGGGCACTATGGACTCGCGTTCGAACACTACACCCACTTCACTTCCCCGATCAGGCGTTACCCGGACATCATAGTTCACCGTTTACTCATCGACCACCTAGCTCACAGAAAAATAAAAAAAGACAGGTTGTATGAATTTGAAAAAATTTCAAAAATAGCT
>Ga0208373_1005491_pt1 | contig 10570 bp, 12 predicted proteins | sample RifOxyC2_FD_184036 | JGI IMG/M metagenome (GOLD analysis project Ga0208373, IMG submission 184036) | Soil microbial communities from Rifle, Colorado - Rifle Oxygen_injection C2 (SPAdes) | ecosystem: Environmental > Terrestrial > Deep subsurface > Rock core/Sediment | place: Rifle, Colorado... | reverse complement strand
TATTGAGGAAACAGGACGCAATATGGCGGTGATTAGAAAGAAAGGCAATTATCCGAAATTAGCGCCAAAATCCATCGTTGAAGCAATAACGGATTTTTTGAGCACGGAAGATTTATAACCATGATAAGCAGTGTTCTTTTATGACAGATAAAGAAATTCTAAAAAAATTAAAATTTTTGGCTAGTCCAAAAAACGTCGCCGGCATGGCGCGTTTTGGCATTATGCCAAAAGCCAAGGTTTTGGGCGTGCCGATGCCTGCTTTGCGTAAAATTGCCAAAGAAATTGGCAAAAATTCCGCCTTCGCCAAGGCTTCCCTCTTTGCCGATGCTTCGAGGGACAAGTCGGCGGACAAGCATATTTTAGCGCAAAAACTTTGGCAATCGGGGATTCATGAAGCTAAAATTTTAGCCAGCATGATTGAGGAACTAGACAAAGTGGACAGCGCGCAAATGGATAAATGGGTGGCCGATTTTGATTCTTGGGATGTTTGCGATCAAGTTTGTCTGAATCTATTTTTTAACCATCCGCTGGCGCTTAAAAAATGTGCACAGTGGAGTAAAAATAAGGAAGAATTTGTGCGGCGAGCTGGTTTTGCTTTAATGGCAGTCGTGGCTTTTAAAAATAAGCAAGTTAAAAATAATGATTTTATAAAATTTTTTCCGTTAATCAAAAAATACGCTACGGATGAGCGCAACTATGTTCGTAAGGCGGTCAATTGGGCCCTGCGCCAGATCGGCAAACGAAATTTAGTACTGAATAAAACAGCGACAGCGTGTGCGGAGGAAATCCGGAAGATTGATAATAAAGCCGCGTGCTGGATAGCAGCGGATGCGTTACGGGAATTGAAAGGCGAGGCAGTGAGCAGTAGATTAAAAAATAAGAATTAATTTATCGCTACTTTTTGGCAACAAAAAGTAGCACAAAAATTGCGCGCGGCGATAAAATTTTGATAAAATCAGGCTCACCTCGCTAAATTTGCTATGCACAACGCCCCAACCTGACGGATCGGGGCCCCACCACATCACGCAAATTTCTACCTGCCTGCCGGCAGGCAGGCGCTCGGCTCGCCAAGATTTTCTGACAAAATTTTTCGCATGCGCGGCTAGCAGACTCAATTAAAATTAAACAGATGATTATTCGCATTAAAGCCAAGCCAGACGGCTACGAAGACAAAGTAGAGAAAATTGACGGAACGCATTTTATTGTTGAAACGCGCGAACCACCGATCAATGGCCGAGCCAATCAGGCAATAATTAGATTATTAGCTGGGTATTTTAAAATCCCGGCTTTTAAGATTCGCTTAATTAAAGGCGCAAGAGAAAAGAGTAAAATTTTTGAAATAAATGAACTTAGATAAACTAGAAAAAATTTTTGAGCCAGAAAAACCCTTTCGTTTAAAACAGACTAAGCAGGCGATTTTTCGGGACTTGATAGAAAATTGGGACGAAGCAACAACCTTGCCATTAGTTTTGCGCGAGCAATTAAAAAAAGAAGTTCCGCTTATTATTAAAGCAGAAATTTTTAAAGATAAAGATGGGCAGTCGGCAAAGGCGTTGATAACGCTAGAAGATGGTTTAAACGTGGAAACAGTTTTGATGCGGCATACCGGTCGCAATACGGTTTGTGTTTCTTCTCAAATTGGTTGTCCGCTGGGTTGCACTTTTTGCGCGACGGGGCAGATGGGGTTCATTAGAAACTTAACAGCTGGAGAAATTGTGGCGCAAGTTCTTTTTTGGGCGAGGTGGCTAAAATTAACCTCACCCCAACCCTCTCCTTCAAAAGGAGAGGGAGAAATCCACCCCAGCCCTCCTCTACAAAGGAGAGAGGCGGAAAGAGTAGCCAATGTTGTTTTTATGGGCATGGGCGAACCATTTTTAAATTACGATAATGTTCTGGCGGCGATAAAAATTTTAAACGACGATAATCTGCTGGGTATCGGTGCTCGGCACATTTCCATCTCCACGGTCGGCATCGTTGAAGGCATTGAACGAATGGCCGAGGATATGCCGCAAATAAATCTAGCCATCTCGCTTCACGCGCCCAATGATGAATTGCGGCAAAAACTAATGCCGATAAACAAAAAATATCCATTAACGGAAATTATGACAGCAGCCAAAGATTATGTGGCCAAGACCAATCGCAAATTGATGTTTGAATATATTATGATAAGAGGGATTAATGACTCCCAGAAACAAGCTAAGCAATTAGTCGATCTTTTGGATAATCGATTATTCTTTGTTAATTTGATTGCGTATAATAGGCAGGGAGCGAGCCTTGAACCATCTTCACCGGTGCAAATTAAAAAATTTAAAGATATTTTAATGAGGGCTGGTGTCCAGACGCTGGAACGCTATCGCTTTGGTCAGGATATTAAAGGTGCTTGTGGGCAATTGGCGGTTCAAAATCGCGCCTAATGAAGAACTGGAATCCTTAAGGGCGGTTTTGTAGCAAATTTCATCCGGACGTGATTTTTAAGGCAATGGGGATAAATAGGCTTGCCCTATTGTGTTTATTCGGGATTTGTGCTAAATTGAAGCTAATAAGTAAGTTTAAAATAAGTAAGCTAAATAAACATAAAATTATGACCGAAGCTTATTGTGTCAAGTGCAAGGCCAAAAAAGAGATGAAAGACGCCAAAGAAGTTGCCATGAATGGCAAGGGTGGCGTTCAGCGCCGCGCGATGACGGGCACCTGCCCGACCTGCGGCACCAAGATGTTTAGAATCTTGGGCGCGAAGAAATAATTTCCTCTTGGTCTTAAGGTTTTAAGCCAAAAAAAAACAGAATCCTCCTCTTAATGGGTTGGATTTTGTTTTTATTTATAGAGCATATTTTAGTATCTTCCCGGGCTTTTTTGCCCGGATTTTTTTGTTATGAATAACAGGATATTATAAGGGCGACACAAAACTGGATAGCTGTGGATTAAAATAGTTGAAAAAGGAGGTATAATTAACTTAAGAGACTAACTAAATAACTGGACATCAAATAAGCAAGGGCTATTAGTAATCCTTGCTGATTGGTGGCAGTTTTAATTATATGGACAGCAAAAAATTTATTATTATTTTAATAGGAGTAATTTTAGTGATGGCTGGTTTGGGTGTTGGCGCTTATTTTTTTGGTATCAAAAAAGGGCAAAGTCAAGCGTCAAGTTATGCGTCAGAAACTAAATTGCACACAGCCGTGACTTGTATGCAGGATTTTAGCTTGGAACAGAAAAAAACAGATGCAGGCGTAATCACTAACCCCATGGAGAATCTCCCAGAAACCAATCCGTTCAACAAAGTTAAAACTAATCCTTTTGAATAAACATGTCTAAAATAATTTCAAAACTTGTTTTTTGTACTCTAGTCCTAGCGGGCGTTCTGGGAATATTTAGCCTTGGAGTGAATAAATTAAATTTAGTTTTAGCGCAAAATATAAATGATGGCGGCATTACTTATCCCATAAAAGAATTAGGTGATTGCGCCAATAAAAGCGAATGTAAAACTTATTGTGATAAAAAAGCTAATCAGGAAGCTTGTTTGGATTTTGCCGGACAAAATGGCATGATGAAAAAAACAGAAATTGACCAAGCTAAGAAAGTTTTGCAACTATCCGAGCAAGGAATAGATACGCCGGGTGCCTGCAAGGGTCAGGAAGAATGCGATGCTTATTGCAGCGATAGCGCTCATTTGGACGAGTGTGTCACCTTTGGCGAAAAAGCGGGATTGATTTCGCCGGAAGAAGTGAAAATGATAAAAAAGACCGGCGGTAAGGGGCCGGGTTCTTGTCAAGGGAAAAAAGCCTGCGATGATTATTGCCAAAACGAAGCGAATTTGGATGAATGCATTGCGTTTGCCGAGCAGAACGGAATGATGACCGCGCAAGAAAAAGAGATGATTAAAAAAACCGGCGGCAAAGGACCGGGTGGCTGTAAAGGAAAAACAGAATGCGACGCATTCTGTCAGCAAGAAAATAATTTTGATGCTTGTTTGGAATTCGGCCATCAAAACGGTATGATGAATGACGAAGAATATGCCATGGCTAAAAAATCAGGTCTTAAAATGATGAAAGAAGGCGGTCCGGGCGGGTGCAAGGGAAAGGAAGAATGTGATGCTTTTTGCGGAGACGAGAAAAATTTTGATGCTTGTATTGAGTTTGGGCATGAAAATGGATTCATGAGCGACGAAGAATACGCGCAGGCAAAAAAAATGGGGCCCAAGGCTTTTACACAAGGCGGTCCGGGCGGGTGTAAGGGAAAAGAAGAATGCAAAGGCTACTGCGATAATCCCGGACACTCCGAAGCATGCATTAAATTCGCTGAAGAAAATAATCTCTTAAGTCCGGAAGAAATTCAAAAAATGAAACAGGGCGGATTTATGGTTCCGCCCAGCGGAGAAGATTTTACGGGTCCGGGCGGCTGCAAGACACAACAGGAATGCATGGCATTTTGTTCTCAAAAAGAAAATGATCAAACTTGTAAGATGTTCGGTGCCGGTCCGCAAATAGGTCCGGCAGAAGATACGTTCAAGGAAGGCGGAACGGGCCCGGGTGGCTGCACATCACCGGAGAGCTGTATGGAGTTTTGTTCGGATAAGGCCAATCAGGAAACTTGTATGAATTTTAGACCGCCCGAACCGGTCAAACCGCCGGAGGGGTATCAAGAAGGGCAAGACCCCAACCAAAAAATGACAGGACCGGGCGGATGCACTTCGCCTGAGGAATGCGAAGCTTATTGTTCTTCTCACGGGGAAGAATGCGGAGCGCCGTCTTCTCCTCAGGACGAAGGGGATAACCAGCAGATGCTGCCGGGGGATTTTCAAATTCCCAGAATAGAGCCCGGCCAAAATCAACCTATGCAGCCGGGACTGGGCGGAAGCGAACCGGAGCAAGGAATGGGTTTGTCGAGTGAGCAAGTAGAACAAATGAATCCGGGTCAGCCAGAATTTTCTGTGCCACCGTCAGGTTCTCAATCCACCGGAGAATTTAATCCGCCGATGGTAGAAAATAAATTAAATCAAGAATTTATTTTGCAAGAAGGTCAGCCTATGCAATCTCCAGCCGGAGAAGGAGGACAATTACCAAACGGAATTCAGCCAACTGGACAAATGGAGCAAGTTCCTTTTGTTCAACAACAACAAGCTTCGCCGCCATCGGATGGCGGCGAAGTCCAACCGCCCCCACCGGTTTCTCAGCCTGCTCCGCAAATTGAACAAGCGCCTGCGCCACAGGCATTAAATGCTCCTCGGTTATTAATTTCAGCGTTGAATTTTTTTGCTTCGGCAATGACCTTATTTTTTAGCCGGTAGAAAATTGATAAAAATAGATTTTGGCAAGTGATAAAAAACTAATTTTAGACAATAATCTGGCCCCGTGCCAAAAATTTTGGTACGGGGCTCTGTCGTTTGTCATCCTTTTTTTACTTATGGCGGATTCTTATCTGTTCTGGTGCGGTTATTCGGTCAACAACAAAAATGGGCTTTCTTTCAATGAGGAGCAAAAAGAAGAAATGGTCATAGCCCCAGAAATTATTGGACAGGAAAAAGAAAAAAAGCCGATAGAAATTATTTTTGTTGGCGACTTAATGTTTGACCGGAATATCCGGCAGGCGGCTGCTAAAAATAGCAATGATTTTATTTTTGAGCCGTTAAAAGATTGGTTAGGCGAGAATGATCTGGTTGTTGCTAATCTGGAAGGGCCAATTACTGAAAATCAATCAGTGAGTGTTAATACTTTGCCGGGTGGCCAAAATAATTATATTTTTACTTTTAGCCCAAGCCTGGCCAACACGTTGTTTAGTAATAATATTCAGCTAGTTAGCTTGGGCAATAATCATATTCTAAATTTTGGCCAGAAGGGATTGGAAGCGACTAAGCAATATTTAAATAAGGCAGGTATCTCTTATTTTGGCGCGCCGGTTGACGAGCGTAGCATTATAAAAGATATAAAAGGTGTAAAAATTGCCTTGGTGAACTATAATCAATTTGCTGGTAATGCAGCGGTTGAGCCCTCCTTCGCTAAGGCTACGGTGGGCGAGCGGACAGCGGTCATTGAAGAAATAAAGAAAACTAAAGCTCAAGCGGATATCGTAATTGTCTATGCGCACTGGGGGATTGAATATGATAGCGTAGCTAATGGAGTTATAAAAAATTTAGCTCATGAGTTCGTTGATGCTGGCGCGGATTTAGTTATTGGAACGCACCCGCACGTAATCCAAGATAAAGAAGAATATCAGGGTAAAATGATTTATTATTCGTTGGGTAATTTTATTTTTGACCAATATTTTAGTTTGGAAGTAAAACGCGGTCTGGCAGTCAAAGTGAAAATAAATTTAGCGGATAAAAAGGTAGAATTTGAAGAGACCGAGCTTTGCTTACAAGGCAATGGTCAGACCAATATTTGTGGGTTATAATATATAATATTAGCAAAATAAAAAGCCTCTTGGTTAAGAGGCTTGAGTAAAAGAGCTGGCTCCCCACCCCCGGAATTGAACCAGGGAACGCACCAGTTAACGGCTGGCTGCTCTACCGTTAGAGCTAGTGGGGAACAGAATGAATGTTAGCAAGGGCTTGTGTATTCTTTCCCCAACTTGTGCCCATCTTGACACGTGCCAGTTCCGTGAGGAAATGATGCGTTACAAATGTTGCATCGCCCAGCTTTACGCTCGCAGACAATCATATTTTTGTTGGGTATCTTGGATGGTTCGGTTGCCCGTACCAGCACCGCGCCGTTGCAGCGAGCGATTTCGTTGTAGATGACGAGTGCCTTCTCCATAATTCCACTGGCCCAGACGATATGAAATCCTCTTCCTTGATTGAGCTCTCTGTGACGATCGATCTCTTTGGTCACTATGCTCAGGTAATTCTGTAAATCCTGTATTCCCTTTCGCGCCTCTTGGAGTCTTTCATCGGCCACTTCCTTGGCTGTCGTGTTGAATATTCCCATACGCTTACCTCCCTTATTAAGAACTTCATTGATATTTGATACTATTTTATTTAAATAAAAAAGTCAATAAATTTTTTTAAACTTATTATAAGCTGTCATTCTGAGGCTGCAACCGAAGAATCTATAATAGATCCTTCACTTCGTTCAGGATGACTTAATAGGCCTATGAAGCTTTATTCAAAAAAAGAAATTTTGCCAATTGTATTGATTTTAATAACTTTGGCGGTTGGTCTATATTTCTATCCTCAATTACCCGATAGAGTGCCCAGTCACTGGGATATAAACGGCCAGATTAACGGTTATATGCCCAAGACCTTTTCTATCTATTTCTTTCCGGGGCTAATTTTGTTCATCTATATTCTGATGAGCGTGCTCCCCTTAATGGACCCGCACAAGGCGAATATTGAAATATTCCAGAATTCATATTTCTGGTTTAAGGTTTTTCTCGTTTTGTTTCTCGCGGCGATTTATTTCATAACCATTTATGCGGCGCTGGGGAACGAGATTAATGTTGGTCAGTTTGTTTCTTGGGGAGTGGGCATATTATTTTTATTTATGGGCTGGATGATGCCAAGAATAAAAAAGAACTATACCATTGGCATTCGCTTTCCTTGGACTCTGCATTCGGAAGTTGTTTGGGACAAGACACATAAACTTGGCGGCCAATTATTTATGACGCTGGCGGGAATATTATTACTGGCGAGTTTCTTGCCGGGCGTTTATACCTTCTGGATTTTGATGGGCGGAATTCTTTTGTTGATGATAACTCTTGTAGCTTATTCTTACCTTGAATATAGAAAGTTAGCCAAATAGGGGAATATAACTTGAATAAAAACGCTTTCATTCAAGACAAGGGCGTTTTTTAATTCGGGCTATTAGCATTGACAAAAAAAGTATGAGATGTTATAGTAGTAGACATAGAAGGCTAGTCCTTTTTGACACAAGCTCCTGCCATTCCGGCAGGACATTATAAATGGGAGGTGCAAGATGGACGGAAAGAAACTGGGGAACGGCGCGGAATATCGAACAATCGGACAATATTCAGGGATTTGGGTAAGAGTTCCCAAGCAGTCCGACTCTATGCAATTGGTGCCAGGTGGCTATCCGACTGTCAGCGTTCCGGAACATTGGGCGCACGGCAAGGCATTCAAGGGCGTGATCCTTAACTGTAATTTCTACGGTTTTAGCGAAGCCGATTTAGGCAGGCGGGCCGTGGCGAATGTGAAGGTTGTCATCAAGACGACCGGCAGAGGCAAAAAGTATTTGATGTTGGATATTCAAAAGACATCCGGCGCGCCGGAGGGCGAAATCAAATATTTAACCGCCATCGATTCCCTGGCGTTGCCGTGCAGTGCCGAGGTCTTCAGTCTGAACCTCAAAAACGAGGAGACCGGCCAGCCTGATGACATGACGGTTGCCTTCGTCCCCTTACCGGAGCGGACATCGAAAGAAGAAACAGTAGCGGCCTAACTGGACCGGGTGAGCACAAGAAACACGGGCCATTCTGCAAAAACAGAATGGCCCATCATTTTCTAAATTTGTTAGCAATTTTATATATTTTAAGTTAGAATCTTTATAGGCATATTTTTAGTTGGACTAATATATTATGAAAGAAGGAATATTTGAAAACTCAATAGGCAAACGTTATCTGGGACCGGAATATGAATTTGACTTGGCCGATGGAATAAAAAAGGATGACCCAGCTTATCAAAAGGAATTGGCTATGTCTCAAGAAAAAGTAAAAGCGCGCGGCTATCAGCCTAGGCAATCGAATTCTTTGCCTTTCCGGGAGGCGGTGGAGATAACAAAGAAATTTCAGCCCGGTGACCCGACTAATCCCAAAAAAGATTTTGCGCGGGAAATCAGATTAGCCTTGGCGGAAAGATTGGGACTGGAAAGTGATGATGACATGAATCGTTTAAAATTTTATACTTCGGTTGGCGGACCGTTGGACTTGCATGGCATTGATGGATTTTTCACTTTTTCATACGTAGACAAAGAAGGCCATCAGAAAGAGTGCGGTGTTTCCTTTGATATCACCAGAAATCCCAATAAGGACGAAGCAATGAAAGCTGACTTTTTGATTGGTGGTGATATCCCAGATCCGAGTGATGACGATTTTAAAGAAACGAATTATTTGAAAAAGATTAGTGAATACGCAGAAACCAGCGCTTCAATTTTTCAAGAAAAAATGAAGCGCGGTGAAACGGGCTTGGGTTCATCCCTTCATTGATTATTTAATAAAAATTATTGAGGTCAGATTTCCAGATATATATTTTGAAATTTGATGTCAGTAATTTTTGAAATCGTTCTTATAAAATTGAATATTAGAAAAGAAAGGAATGGCCATGAAAGAGATTAATGGAAAGTATCTTGGCGAGTGTGTTTTATGCGGAATAGTCGGCCAAGGCAGTCAAGATTTTATTTGTGCCGATTGCGGTGCTCCGGATAAACTGATGCTGGTTTGCCGATGCGGACGACGCGACAATTTAACGACATTACGCGGAGAAAGTCTTAGAAGATATCTAAAGGCAATTGTCTCTTGGAATGAAAAAGATGAGGAGGACCTGAACCTGGGCATGACAATTTCTACGGGTAGTTGCACTTTCTGCAGCGGACCAAAGGCTCTGGAAGAAGAAGCGGGCAAAGATCTAAGAATCTATTCGGTAAAAAATCAGGGCTTTAATGTAGGAGCATAGGGGGGAGGAATAAATTATGATTGACGCGAAAGAACTAACTAGCAAGATTCTAGAGGGTATCGGTAGAGGCACTTTTTTATCTGCGCCAGTTATCAGAGCCCTCAGCTTCATATTGGAAAAACCCTTTTATCGTGTATGGAAAAAGGTGACATTGGGAGGAGAAAGCATTGGAAACATGCTGGCGTCTTTAGAAAAATATAATCTGATTAAAACATGGGGCAATGATGGGAAGATTCAGTATGCGTTGGATGCTTTTTCGTCAATTCAACCATTTTCCCAAGCAAAGCAAGTGGATATTGTGCTTTTGCAGCCGAAAGACTTAAATTTTATGGAAGCGGTTTTCATCGATGTTCTGTGTAGGCGAGCGTTAGATTTTGACTTAGTCAGGTGCCCCTTAGAATCGGTATTGCATTTAAGGCAGCTCTACTCGGATCAACCCAAGGGCGTTGGCAATGACGTAGAAATTATTACGGAGCCAATTGCCGGCAGATATGCGGTTGAAATTTCTTCTTTGAATAAAGGATTAGAGTCTGTCGGGATGCGCACAGCCAGTAGTGCAGAGTATTTCTTACTCCGCAACGAAGGGGGGCGACAATTCATATTGTCGACTACAATAAATTGTGTGAATCCAGATTCTTTTATCGCTCTCGCTGTTAAAGAAAAATAATATTCAATTATCGTGGCCCATTCGGGAAAAACCGGATGGGCTTTTTTATTTGTTTTTAAGGGTATTCAAGGGCCTGGATTCCCGCCTGCGCGGGAATGACAGAATCTGGGCTTGACATACGTTTAATTTCTGATAAACTAGATAAGGTAAAAGTAATATAGATTATAAATGCAAATAAACCGACTATATTTAAACAAAGGAAGCGGATAATAACGTCTCGTTTTTGTTGCCTGCCTTGCCGGTAGGCAGGTTGTGACGGCCGCTTCAAGAAAAGCGGTTTT
>Ga0208373_1005490_pt1 | contig 10572 bp, 13 predicted proteins | sample RifOxyC2_FD_184036 | JGI IMG/M metagenome (GOLD analysis project Ga0208373, IMG submission 184036) | Soil microbial communities from Rifle, Colorado - Rifle Oxygen_injection C2 (SPAdes) | ecosystem: Environmental > Terrestrial > Deep subsurface > Rock core/Sediment | place: Rifle, Colorado... | reverse complement strand
AATTTTTCTTAAAGGAATTGTTTCCCCAGAACATTTTGGGCATTTATCTTTAGTGGTCATCATTTTACAATTTTCACAGCGATAAATTACAAAATCAGCATATCCTAATCTAATCGTAATCCCTTTTTTTAATTCTTCAGAATGAGTGTCAGTCCATTTACCAGATAATCTTTCAGTTAAAGTGGTTTTTCCGTGATCAACATGACCAACTAAGGCCAAATTCATTTCTGGCTGAATAATAGGTTTAACATTTTTTATTTCAGCAGAATCTGGGGTTTTTTTCTTTGCCATTTCTTTATATAGAAGAGGGGGTTTATTTATAAATTATTTCCTTTCCCCAATCAAGATATATGTGCCGCGGCTATCCTCTATTTCTTTTAAAAGATAAGCGCCTAAAAACAGAAGAAAAAACCCTAATAATAATAAGAAAAAAGGAATTATAATCATTTTTTAGCTAAAGTAATTTCAATATTACTTACTCTAACATCTCTTCCTTCCTTATTAGTAAATTCTTCACTGTTTATTTTTATGTCTTTAACATTAACATTATTATCTAAGAATCGTTTAGCAGCAACTTCGACCACGTCTACAGCGCGGCTGATAAATTTACCTCGAGCTTTAACAATTACTTCTGGGGTACCTTTAGTGGTAAATTGCATTACTACGGCGGTAACATAGTTCATAAATGGTTTGTTACCAATAAATACAGAATTGTCTTCTGCCATTTTCTCCCTCCGAAATTTACGCTTCTTTCTTTTTTAATCGCGTTAAATAACCAGAAATGACGTTTCTTAATTTCTTACTTGATACTGTGGTCAGTCGGTTAGTTACTTCTTTATTCTTGTTAAAATCAGTTGTTATTTGAGTTCCGTGTTTACTCATAATTTCTTTGGTTTTTCTTTTAATCAGAGTTGTTTTAATTCTTCCCATATCCTTGGCTTAGTGAGGTTTTGGTTTTATAAATCTTTCTCTTATTTGGGCTGTTTTTTAGTCTGATTAAAGATTACCCTTTTCTGCTCTTTTTTTTCTGCATAGGTATAAGGCACATACACTTTTTCTTTGTTTTTAGGGTTTAAGCCGGTATAATACATACAAGTAGAAACGGTCATCGGAGTCGGCATAAATATCTGGACGGATTCAGCATGTTTTAACTTTTTAATAAATTCAGCTAATTCTTCCGCTTCTTTCATTCCTGAACCAGGATGAGCTGTCATAAAATAAAAAGATAATTCTTTTTTTGTTTTTTTGAATTCAGTTAGGAATTCGTTTAAATTTCCTCGATTTTTATTCATTAGAATCAATACTTTTTTGTTGATATGTTCTGGGGCAATTTTTAAAGTATCAAAAATATGGTATTGAGCAATTTCTTGAATGTATTCTGGTGAAGCTAAATCGTATCGTATACCACTTTTGATATAGACGTTTTTTACTCCGATTATTTTTCTTGTTTCTTTTAATAAATGGATCAGGGCTTTATTAGTTCGATCTAATTTAGGGCAGTCTAAACAACTGCGGTCACATTTATGGCAATCCATACCATACATATTGGCTGATGGTCCACCTAAGTCATCAATGTTACCTTTAAAATAAGGTAATTTGGTAATAACTTTAATTTCATTAAGGATCGATTTTTCAGAACGGGAGATTATTTTGTTTCCTTGAATTAATCTTACCGCACAAAAATTACATTCACCAATACAACCACGATGAGTAACTACACTGAATTCGAAACCGCGTAAATGCTTATTGTTTATTTTTCGGGTAAACGGTAATTCATAATATTCATCTAAGTCAGAAGAAGTATACTTTGGGCTAGGATATTGTAATACATAACGGGTATCTATCTTTTGGGCTAATTTTTGAGTGTTAATCAATAAATTTTGTTGGTCACAAAATTTTTCTTTATCTGTAATCACTTGATTATAACTGGGCATTTCTATAAATTCCGAAGGCAATTCTTTACTTAAAATACAAGTTCCGGGAATTTGGTCTAATTTCTGATTATTTTTGATTCGATTCGCTATTTCTAATACTTGTTTCTCCCCATTACCGTATACTAAAATATCTGCTCGTGAATCTAACAATATTGGTTTTCGCAATTTGTTGTCCCAATAATCATAATGGACAAATCTTCGTAAACTGGCTTCAGTTCCACCCAAAACAATCGGCTTTTTGAAATTTTTCCGAATCCAATTACAGTAAACAATAACTGCTCTATCTGGCACTATTTCATTATAATCTAAATGTTCATCTTCTATTCTTAATTTTTTTAAAGGAGTATAATTCCTAACCATAGAATCAATACTGCCGGAACTAACTCCAAAAAATAATTTAGGAATTCCCGCAGATTTAATCTCCTCTTCAGATCTAGGCATTTCTATTACTTTAACTGTATAACCATATTTTTCTAGAAGCCTTTTTATGATAGCAATTCCACATAGAGGATGATCAAAAAAAATTTCTCCAGTAACTAAGATTATGTCGTATTCCATAACTACATTTAATTAGAATTTTAAGGTTAATAAACTTTATTAAAAGAAAATAAAAAAGGAATATGGTAAAACTTTTTCGTTGTTCTTTTTTATCCAATAAAAGAAAAAAATATTTTACTAATAGTCGTTAGGACTAGTGTTCTTTAATAAATGGTCTGCAGTTTGAGTAGCATGTTCTTGCACTTTATCCGATTTACCGCAGTATGGGCACATCAAATTATGTAGACCATCAGCATTAAAAGAAAACTTATATCGGCACCGAGAGCAAAAAAAAGTCTTTTTAACTCCTTCTCGGCTACCACTTTTAGCACTTCCCCCTTCTTTTTCTTTATCTTTTATCCGGCAAGCTAAACATAAGGCAATGGTAGAATCTTTCCCTTTTGGGATATATTTAATTTCGGGAATGGGAACTGATTTTCGGCATCGATCACAAATCATCCTTCTATTATCTTCTTTTTGCATATCATCTTTCATCTTAAACCCCTCTTGAATGTTATTCCTGACTTAGAGATACTGCCAATATAAAAACTTTTGTTTTTTTCCCTATATTTTAAACTGTTTTTTTGTAACTATCCAGTTAGTCTTTTTTTATTTTGGAATAATTTCCTCAGAATTTTGGAACAAGTAGGACGGGAGGTAAAACTTAGTGTAATATTGGTAAAATTCCATAATATTAAATGTTTCAATGATGTCTTTAAATTGTTCTCTGATTTCAATTGTTAAAGTTCTAATTCTAATTTTATCCAAAGCTTCAATATCCACTTCTAAATCCCAGTCACCTACGGTTTTGTTTGCTTGGACAATTTCTTTAGTTTTTAATAAATACTCTTTTAATTCTTCTTCTCGGATTTGAGTTAAGTTATGTATTTTAAGGAATAGCCTAAATTTATAAATTTCTAATTTATCGGCATTAATAATATATTTATATCCCCTGATTATATTTTTTTGATAAAGAGTTTTTAAAGTAGACTTAACAGTTTTAATGTTCAAGTCTGCTTGTTTGGCTAAGGTAGTTACCCTTATTTTCGGGTGAAGTAATAATTGTTTCATAATAGTCATTTCTTTCTCATTAAACCATTCCCGATTGCGGTCACCACCAATAATTATATGGGGTGATATTTGGGAATGAATTATTTCTTCTCCAATTAAATAGGTCTTGGGGTAAAGATGGGTTACTAAATTCAGAATAATTTTATAATGTTTTAAGGTAGGGAATTGGTGAGAAATATTTTTTAACACTTTATTAAATCTAGATGGGTTCGGAGCTTCAATTTCAATTACTAAATCAAATTCTCCACTTAATTCGTAAATAGAAACTACATATTCATTTTCCGTTAATTTTTTGATGATGTCTGATTTATCTTTCTCTCCAATATATGCTCCCTTAAAATAAACTCGGAACAATAATAACCCAAAATACGAATAATCAAAAATACAATAAGGGTGATAAATAATTTCTTCTTTTTCCATAGCTTTCAAAGAATATTTAACCCGTTGAGAACTTTTTTGAAATAAACTGGCAGATTCTTTGATTTTTACTCTAGCATTTTCGCTAATTAAATAGATTAAACTCCTTCTTATATTAGCCATTATAACATTCTTTTTTTATTTATTTATATTTTTTTCTCTTTTTTTACCATAAAATAAAAAAAAGTATGGGGTTAGATATAAATATAGGGAAACGTATACTAATCTACATGAACTCTTCCGATTTATTTCAATTGTTGGTTAATTATCATTATCAGCAAAATTTAGTGGGGGGATTGGAACAGGAATTAAACAATGGTAATTTAATCTTACGAGAGGGAAAGATTCATTTAAATGGGGGAAGAGAGCCCGTAACTATCGGATTTGAATTTAATACTCCTTGGTATTCTAATTTATTGCTTTTAGCTAATGGTAATGGTGATGATATTGTTGATCATTTAAGAGAAGCTAATATTCTTAAGAAAAGAAAGGTTCCTTTAAACTTTACACCAGTACCTACTCCTCAAGCTCTCTTTACTTATTTTATGGAAAGAAAAAAAGATTCAGGTTTAACTCACGACGGAGCATTTATCTATGATGGCACATCTCATCGAGTCACTAGGGGTTTTATTAATGCTTTAGATGAATTAAGTGAATCTGAACCAACTCTTCCCAACGATTTTCTTAGTGAAGATGAAACTTTTAAACCATACTCTCCAGATGGGGATGTAAATTTCGGCAGTCGGACTAATGTTAGCGTAACTGCTTGTCATGGATTTACAGATCAATCAGGTAAAGATCATTCTTTAGATGCTTATTTAATTAAAAGTACTACTTATAATTCATTGGGTTTAGGCCCAGCTGTCCATTTTTTTAAAGACGGGTTAGAAATGTTTTACTTTAGGTTAGCTTCTGAAGGGAGTTCTGGTCCTTTCGTAAATGAGGGGCTTAAAATTCAGGGTGTTTACAAGAAGTATGCTCTTCAACAAGATGATAATACCGGCGATCGTTATTACTCAAAACTTTGGGAAGAGCCTGTTTACTTTAAGCCTACTGGGCAATTGGTTTATTCTCAAACTAACCAATTGGTATTTCCCGCTTCTACTGCTTCTTTACCTTTAAAAGAAGAAAAACGCGTTTATCCAACAATTAATAATTTAGAACTAGCTTTGGCGTAAATTATAACCCTAATCTTTGATCAATTTCTTTAGCCGCATTTTCTATTTCTTCAATAGAAGTCTCTACATCTCTTTTTATTTCTTTGATTAATCTTTCTAATGTATTTTCTCTTAATAAATATCCTTCTCTAGTTCTAATTACTAATCCACTTTCTATTAAGTTATTAAGATGATGAACTACCGTTCCCCGACTTAATTTTAATTTATCAGCAATTTCGTCAGAAGTTACCGCTTCGTTTTTTTTCGTTCGCTTAAGTAATGTAATAAATACTCGGAAACAGCTACTATCTCTATCCCGTAATCCAAATAATCCTAAAGAAATGCCTAACCATCTTAATTCTTCGTTAATATTCTCGGGGTTGTCTTTCCGAATTCTAACGATAGTTATTCTTTGGGGCATTAATTAACGGTTATTTGCCAACTTTTTAAATTTTTAGAAAAGAAATTAACAAATGGAATTGTTATTTTATTAAAAAAACTTTTTTTTTGGTGATGTTTAGAACGGAAAATATTACATAACAAGTTGGAGACAAATAATTAAATTTCAACAAGAAGAGATATGTGGGGCGCTAAATCCTTCTATAACCAAACTTTTTATCATACTGTTTATGGTCTATTACATCCAGAACAAACGCAATAATCTCAATCTCACTTTCTCCGTTGGTTAAAGTGTATAACATTCTCCAAGCACCGGGAAGCTCAACACGGAAGAGATTCGTAATTCCATATTTTTGTTGATACTCTACGGGTATTTTATTTTTTGAGATTGGATCGCCAAAATGAGGATTGGATTTGATGAGTTCAATTTTCTGATTGACTGCTTTGAGAATCATTCTCTCTGTTTTGGATGTTGGAGCTTCCTCATTAAGATGTTTATACACTTCTTCTGCTTCAGGTGAAAGTTTTAATTGTACTCTTTTCATAATTCAAGTCCTTCTGCAATTGCTTTTTGGAGGTTTGGATTTGGATTGTAGATCCAAGTAATACCTCGCATTGTAACCACTATTTTATTGCTTACTTCTAAGTATTCTAGAATTACTTTAAGGGTGTTGTGGTTTACTTGTCGAGGTAATTTGCGTTTGAGTTCGGCAACTGTTATAACACTTTCTTCCATATTCTTTAAAGTGTTCTCTACCATAATTACAGTATTCAGGTTTGGAGCTTGTTCCAATTCTTGCATATTCATCACTAATTATTATTAACTTGTAACTATTAGATATTAATTACTATATAAATGTTTTGTTCAAAATGCCGATTTTCTACTTTTTGGCTATATTCCAGAGAAAGTCAAAATAAGTTTTAAATCCGTCAGCAATGTTTTTGTTTCTGATTCTAATAGTATAGGGATGTTCATCCCCAAGTAGAATATAGGCCTGATCTTGAAATCTACCAATAGCTGCCGGACTTTTGAATCCCCTTTGCATGAACTCTATCTCTGATAATCCTTCTTTAGTTCTTTGTTTAAAGAATTTATTGCTAGGATTGTCCAAGATCATTTTGAATTTATGTTTTTTTTGTTTAGAGATTTTGTTTACATCCCTCAACATGTCGGCTAATTGTTTATTTTTATAAGCTTGATTAGAAAAACCAATAATGTAAATAATTTCCGGACACGATAAATAATCTACTCTTCCATAACCTTTATATACTAGTTGTATCTTAACACGTCTAGGTTGACTTGAAGTCAACAAAACTAACCATGGCGACAAAAAAAACTGAAGAGGAAAACACTTGTCCAGAGCAATCTGGAGAAAAAGTAACTGAATTAATAGATTTACTTCAACGCACTCAAGCTAATTTTGAGAATTATCGAAAACAAACAGAAAAAAGAGTAGAAGAAATTCAACAATTGGCGGCTAAAGATTTAATCTTACAACTATTACCAATCATAGACAATTTTGAATTAGCTTTAAAAAATGTGGATCAGTCCATACCTTCAGAGTTTGTTCAGGGAATAGAATTAATTTATTCTCAATTATTTCAAATTTTAGAAGAACGGGGAATTAAATTAATCCTTACAACTAACCAGCAATTTAATCCTTATTTACATGAAGCCTTAATGAAAGTACCTTCAGAATTTCCGGAAAATACCATTCTGGAAGAATTTCAAAAAGGTTTTACTTTAAATGGAACAGTTATCCGTCATGCTAAAGTTAAAATTAGCGCGGGAAAAAATAATAATCAAGGAGGAAATTAAAATGGCAAAAGAAAATAAAAAAAATAATACTTATGGAGCAACAGTAGGAATAGATTTAGGTACCACTTTCTCTGCAGTAGCGGTTTTAGAAGGGGGAAAGTCTACCATCATTTCTAATTCTGAAGGAACTAGGACTACACCTAGTGTAGTGCATCTCAAAGACGGGGAAGTTATCGTTGGTCAAGTGGCTCGTAACCAAGCAATCATTGATCCCTCTCATACTATTCGTTCCATTAAACGAAAAATGGGCAGCAATGAAAAAATTGAAATTGATGGTAAAGATTATACTCCGGAACAAATTTCAGCTATGATTTTACAAAAACTTAAAAGAGATGCCGAATCTTATTTAGGCCAGCCAGTAAATAATGCGGTTATCACTGTCCCAGCTTATTTTAATGATTCTCAAAGACAAGCAACGAAAAATGCCGGAGAAATTGCCGGTTTAAATGTATTGAGGATTGTTAATGAACCTACTGCTGCCTCTTTAGCTTATGGTATTGATAAACAAGATAAAGAGCATACCATCTTAGTTTTTGATTTTGGTGGAGGTACTTTTGATGTTTCTATTTTAGAATTAGGTGATGGGGTTTTTGAAGTTAAGTCTACTAATGGTGATAATATGTTAGGTGGTGATGATATTGATGAAATTATCATGAACCATTTAATTGATAGGTTCAAAAAAAATACCAGAGTTAATTTACATAACGACCCGACTGCTATTCAAAGATTAAAAGAAGCTGCAGAAAAAGCTAAAATTGAATTATCCACTAAAAATAAAGTGGAAATAAATATTCCGTTTATTTCTGCTGATCAACACGGGCCCAAGCATATTAAAGAGGAATTAACTCGAGCTAAATTTGAAGAGTTGATTGCTCCGATAATTAAACGTTTAGAAATCCCAACGAAAAATGCTATTAAAGACGCTAATCTTTCTATAGACAAGATTAACAAAGTTATTTTTGTGGGTGGATCTACCCGAATTCCTTTGGTTCAGGATTTAGTTCGAAGATTAGTAGGTAAGGATGGAGATAAATCAGTTAATCCTGATGAAGCTGTAGCTTTAGGAGCAGCTATCCAAGCCGGAGTAATTTCTGGTGATGTTAAAGATGTATTGTTGTTAGATGTTACCCCTTTAAGTTTAGGTATTGAAACTTTAGGTGGAGTATTCACTAAGCTTATTGACCGAAATACTACCGTGCCCACCAAAAAATCACAGATATTTTCCACTGCTGCGGACAACCAAACTGCAGTAACGATTAGAATTGGTCAAGGAGAACGGCCAATGTTTAGTAACAATAAATTGTTAGGACAGTTTGATTTAATGGGTATCCCTCCGGCACCGAGAGGTATTCCACAAGTAGAAGTTACGTTTGATATTGACGCAAATGGAATAGTCCATGTTAGTGCTAAAGATTTAGGTACTGGTAAAGAACAGAAAATTAAGATTACAGGTTCTACTACTTTAAGTAAAGAAGAAGTTGAGCGGATGAGTGAAGAAGCTAAACAGAACGAAGCTGATGATCTGAAAAGAAAAGAGATTATTGAAGCGGAAAATAATGCGGAATCAGTAATTTATCAAACACGTAAAGTGTTAGATGAATTTAAAGATAAAGTTAACGAAGAAACCAAGAAAAAAATTGAAGATCAAATCCAAAAGGTAGAAGAAGCCAGGAAAAATAAAGAGCCGACAGAAATTAATAAAGCGATTGAAGAATTAAATAAGATTGTTCAGGAGATAGGCACCAAGATTTATCAAGAAGCGGCTGCAGCCCAGGCTTCTGCTGGACCTAAAAATAAAGAAGAAAAAACGAACAATAAAAAAAATAACGGGGATAAAGTAGTTGATGCCGATTTTGAAGATAAAGAATAGAAATCTATTTAATTTATCTTTATTTTTTGGTTTAAAAAATGAATTTGCCTACTGAAAGACAATGCTTGAATTATTTTGTACAGTATAAAGTACCTCAAAATATTTTTAATCATTGTAATAAAGTTCGGGAAGTAGCCGTTAGTTTAGCTCGAAAAATTAATGAACAAGGTGGTTCACTAAATATAGAGTTAATTAATTGTGCCGCTTTTCTCCATGACTTGTTTAAAATGGTTAGTTTAGAAAGTCTGGATAATAATCGATTTCATCAAGTAACTTATACCGATGAAGAAAAAGCAATGTGGAATTTGTTAAGGGTTAAATATCCTCAAATGAAAGAGCACGAGGCCGCTTATTCTTTTTTTAAAGAAGAATATCCTGAATTGGCTTTAACTTTATTCCGATCCAACGATTTTAAAATTAAGGATAAAACTGCAGAAGAATGGTTAATTCATTATGCTGATTGGCGAGTTTATAAGAATGAAGTAGTTACTTTAAATCAACGAATGGATTACTTGAAACAAGTCTATCCTCGAGAGAAAGGGTTATGGGAACAAGATTTAAAAAAGATTCAATTTTATGAAGAACAGTTGTTCTCTCAAATTAAAGAGGACCTAATATTACTTTTCAAAAATGGCTAATACTAACGATTATTATAAGACTTTAGGAGTAGAAAAAGGGGCAAGTAAAGAGGAGATTAAAAAGGCTTTCAAAAAACTAGCTTTAAAATATCATCCCGACCGAGCTCCTGAAGACAAAAAAAAAGAATATGAAGAAAAGTTTAAAGAGATTAATGAAGCAGTTTCTGTTTTAGGTAATGATCATAAAAGACAACAGTATGATCAGTATGGAAGCACTTCTTTTTCTAGTGGTAGTGGTGGTAATGAAGGATTTGAAGGGTATGATTTTTCGGATATTATGTCTCAATTTAAATCCGGGGCATTTGGCAATTTCGATGATATCTTTGACCAGATTTTTGGAGGAAATGATTCTCGGCGGAGAAGTTCTGGCCATCGAGGCCAAGATTTAGTTTATGAATTAACTATTACTTTGGAAGAAGCTGCTTTTGGTGCCCAAAAAGAGATTTTAGTTAATAAATTAGAAAGATGTAAAGAATGTCAAGGCAGAGGGGCTAAAAAATTTAGTAGATGTCAACAATGTAATGGCTCAGGTTATGTTCGTAAGACTCAAAGAACCCCTTTTGGCTTATTTCAACAAACTGGTCCTTGCCCTTATTGCCATGGTCAAGGTGAGCAGCCGCAGGATTCTTGTTCTGCTTGTGGTGGTGAAGGATTAGTTAGGAATAGAAAAAAACTGGAGATAAATATCCCTCAAGGTGTTGAAGAACGAATGAAATTAAGAGTTCCTGGT
>Ga0208373_1005489_pt1 | contig 10576 bp, 11 predicted proteins | sample RifOxyC2_FD_184036 | JGI IMG/M metagenome (GOLD analysis project Ga0208373, IMG submission 184036) | Soil microbial communities from Rifle, Colorado - Rifle Oxygen_injection C2 (SPAdes) | ecosystem: Environmental > Terrestrial > Deep subsurface > Rock core/Sediment | place: Rifle, Colorado... | reverse complement strand
TGGCGGGGGCGGTATTGCGTCCTACGGGTTCAAGGATATACCTATTATTCGCCTGATTAATCTCCTCAAGTTGATTAAAAGCGAGAAAATATTGTTCAGAATTAGAGACGATGAGCTGTTGATCACATACGGCACTATTGCGCTCAACAGTGAGTTGAAAGAGCGATTTGTTCTCAAAAAGTTTAACGAACTGTTTAGGCATTAGAGTACGGCTGATAGGCCATAACCTCGTTCCTGATCCCCCGCATAAAATAATATTGGTCATACGTTTTTCTCCCAATCGAGGGCTGTTTTACAAATCAGAGCCAAATCATCATAATAAGGTTTCCAACCAAGCATATTTTTGATTTTTGTGTTATCTGAAATTAGAAGGGCAGGGTCACCTGATCGGCGTGGAGAAGTCTCTACCGTGAAATCGATATCACTGATTTTTTTCATCGTTTCAATAACCTCATAAACGCTAAACCCGTGACCGTAGCCGCAATTAAAAATATCGCTTTTATTTCCCTCAGATAGGTATTCAAGAGCCCTGAGATGAGCGGAAGCGAGATCATCAACATGGATATAATCGCGAATACATGTACCATCAGGCGTATCGTAATCGGTTCCGAATACGGAGATTTTTTCTCGTTGTGCCAAAGCCGTTTGTGCAGCGACTTTAATCAAATGGGTAGCATTGGGAAAGCTTTGGCCGATTCGATTATTTATATCGGCTCCGGCGACATTGAAGTAGCGTAAAATAACAAAACTAAAATCAGAGTTGGCTGCCGCGGTATCTTGTAATATATGCTCACTCATGAGCTTGCTCATTCCGTAAGGGTTAATCGGATGGGTTTGTGTTGTCTCTCGTACCGGAACTTCGGAAGGTTCTCCATAAACGGCGGCAGTGGAGGAAAATATGAATTTTTGTACCCCGTATTCATTGCAGACTCTTATAAGATTGGTAGTGTTTACGGTGTTATTCATATAGTATTTAAGAGGATTTATAACTGATTCAGGGACGACAATGGAAGCGGCAAAGTGCATTACCGCATCAAATCGGTTGGTCAAAAATATTTTTTCAATTTCGGCAAAATTTGATAAATCGGTACGGTAAAAGCGAAGGTCCCCATTTTTGGACGTGAGAGCTATTTGCTCTAACGTGTCAAGTGTTGCCTGATGTCCGGTAGAGAGATTGTCGATAATAGTTACGTCATGGCTGGTTTTTTCAAGGAGTTGTTTAACAACGTGACTACCGATATAACCGGCTCCACCCGTCACTAAAATATGCATATGTTAAACCTTTAATTGATGATATTTAGTTAAGTGCCATTAATTATATCAAATGGTGTATTGTAACCTTCTTCAATAGCTATGAGAGAACCTCTGTTAGCCCTTATGAGTTATTTTTTTTATCCCGTTTAAACAAATATATTGCTTATCGTCTACACTTTTATGATGAATGATATAATTGATATGTGCTTGCTCTTGGTTAAAATTCTTTTTATGATACAGATGAACCAAATTTGCGCTGTATCTACAAGATCTGAGTGCTACACCGATCCCTTTAAAACGCATTGCTACATCTGTATCTTCACCGTATGTAGGACCTGTAAAATTTTCATCAAAACCATTGATTTTTAATAAGTCATTTTTAAAACACGACCAATTACAGCCTAAAAGAAACTTTACCTTTCTGCGAAGTAATTTTGATAATGGATTTTTTGCATTTATATAAAACATCTCTTCAAGATGTCGGGTTTTAAATTTTAGTAGAGTTGGCAAATTTCTGAAATAATGATTTATTAAATCATGAAAATGAATAGTTTTTCGTCTGATTTCATCTGATAATGATTCATTAAACTCTATTCGTCTTCCGGCTAAAATGGTATTTTTTTGAGATAATAATAGGTGATTTTCAATAAATGTATTATAGGGTAAACAATCACCATCAATAAAAATAAGATACTCATTTTTTGCAGTAACTACAGCACGATTTAATGCTCTGTTTTTCCTCCAGCCTATATCTTCTTGAGTGAGATGAATTACGTTTAAATTTGGAAATTTAACTTTCGCGTGAAGGATAAAAGATGCCATGTCTGGATTGTCGCCATCTTCTGAAATAATGACTTCAGTGGGTTTAACCGTTTGCTGATCGACACATTCAAGAATCAGATTCAAAGCTTCTGTGTCTTTGTAGACAGAGATAATGAGTGTTGAAGAGGGATATTTCATATTATTGCTCACATTGGTCGGTGTATTTTTTCAAATACCACTCTATCGTTTTCACGATTCCCGTATCAAAAGTCTCTTCGGCTCTCCACCCGAGTTCCGTTTCGATTTTTGTTGCGTCGATAGCATAGCGGCGATCATGTCCTGCTCGGTCTTCGACATAGGTAATTTGTTCACGATAGCTTTTTCCGTTGGTTTGCGGGTTCATCTCATCGAGTAATGTACAGATCCGTTCGGCAATTTGATTATTGTTACGTTCGTTGCGTCCGCCGATGTTATACACTTCACCACATCGTCCGGTATGGTAAACCAGATCAATCCCTTTGCAGTGATCGAGGACATAGAGCCAGTCACGGATATTTTTGCCGTCTCCATAGATGGGAATATTTTCACCTGAGAGGGCTTTTCGGATGATGGTCGGGATCAGTTTTTCATCATGCTGTTTCGGACCGTAGTTGTTGGAGCAGTTGGTGATAACCGTATTCATCCCGTAGGTGTGGTGATAGCTACGAACAATCATATCGCTTCCCGCTTTTGAAGCGCTGTAGGGGCTGTTAGGGGCGTAGGAGGTCTCTTCGGTAAACAGACCGCTCTCTCCGAGGGTTCCGTACACTTCATCGGTACTGATATGGTGAAAACGGCACTCCTCGTATCCTGATTGATAAACAAACGGTTTCTCCATCCAATGTTTATAGGCTACGTCGATGAGGGTAAAAGTGCCGTTGACGTTGGTCTGGACAAATACCCCCGGATTTTTGATGGAGTTATCGACATGGCTCTCTGCGGCAAAATGGATCACCCCGTGAATGTTATAGGTCTCGAAGAGTGATTCAACAAGCTCTCGATCGCAGATATCTCCTCGCACAAAAATATGTCGATCATCGTTTTGAACTTCAGAGAGATTTTCAATATTCCCTGCATAGGTCAGAAGATCAAGATTTATTAGTCGTACTTCGGGATATTTTTGGAGAAAATAGGGGACAAAATTACTCCCGATAAATCCGGCGCATCCGGTGACGAGAATGGTTTTCATTGTTTTTCTCCTAATGTAATCAAACACTCTTTAAGTGAATCTCTCCAATACGGGATGGTAATCTCGAAGTCGGTTTTGATTTTTGCTTTGTTGAGCAAGCTGTAATGGGGACGTTTGGCGGGGGTCGGATACTGATCGGTTGTGATTGGATTGAGTTGACACGTAATTCCAGAGAGTTCAAAAATGGATTTGGCAAAATCGTACCAACTTGCAACGCCTTCGTTACTGTAGTGATAGATCTCAGGTGACTCATTCTTGATAATGGGGAGAATCTCTAAAATAGTTTGTGCTAAATCACGAGCATAAGTTGGAGTTCCTACCTGATCGAAAATGACACCGAGATCATCCCGTTCTTTCCCTAACCGTAGCATTGTCTTGAGAAAATTATTGCCGAAAGAAGAATAAACCCAAGATGTTCGAATAATGACGGTATTCGAAGGTGCTACAGAGAGGATCGCATTTTCGCCCTCACATTTGGTTCGTCCATAGACTCCTTGCGGGTCGGTAGGGTCAGATTCGATATAAGGACGATGATTTTGTCCGTTAAAGACATAATCACTCGAGATATGGATAAGGGTACTATGATTCCGCTTAGCGATTTTGGCAAGCAGTGAGACGAAGCGATGGTTAATCGTATCGGCAAGCTCTTTTTCACTTTCGGCTTTGTCCACAGCAGTGTATGCGGCACAGTTAATGATCCCATCAAAAGTTTTATCGTCAAAAAAATTTTCCATTTTGCACAAATTGCTAAGATCAAGTGTCGTTCTATCGGTAAAGGTAAATTCGTGTTGAGGATACAGAACACTTAATGCTCTAATCTCTGAGCCTAACTGTCCATTAGCCCCCGTTATGAGAATGTTAGACATATAATCTCTCGCTAAAATCGAAATGATCGCCATCGTTAAAGAGGGGTTGTACAGTATCTTTGGCGGAGAGCTGAAGCTTTTCATTGGGGAGAATCCAGTCGATTTTCAAAGCCGGATCATTAAAAGCAATTCCGCGATCGCATTCGATGCTGTAGTAGTTGTCTACTTTATAGGCAAATGTGCAAGTTTCAGAGAGGACGACAAATCCGTGGGCAAACCCGCGAGGGATAAAGAGTTGGCGCTTGTTTTCGCCGCTAAGATGTACGGCGACATATTGACCGAAGGTCTGTGAACCTTTCCGGATATCGACAGCGACATCCAGTACTTCTCCCGCTATGACGCGAACCAGTTTGCTTTGTGCATGAGGCGGGAGCTGATAATGCAAACCGCGTAATACCCCATAACTGCTGGAAGATTCGTTATCTTGGCAAAAAGGGACGTTAAATCCCAAAAAGGCTTCGAGCTTATCGGCGCGAAACGTTTCGACAAAATAACCGCGTGTATCCCCGTGGACTTTCGGATCAATAATAACGACATCAGGTATTTTAGTACGTGTAAACGTCATACGAGGGTTTTTCCTTCGTTGGCCCTGCGGATCAGATATTGGCCGTACTGGTTTTTACTCAAAGGAAGTGCTAGTTCCAATAGTTTTTCTTTTGTAATATAACCCATTTCATAGGCGATCTCTTCGATACAGGCGACTTTTAGCCCTTGGCGGTTTTCGATCGTTTGGATAAACATACTGGCTTCTAAAAGAGATTCGTGGGTTCCCGTATCGAGCCATGCGTAGCCGCGTCCCATCAGCTCTACCTTTAGGGCATTTTGCGCCAAATAAGTTTGGTTGACGGTTGTGATTTCCAACTCCCCCCGATCGCTAGGTCGAACATTTTTGGCGATTTCAACGACACTATTCGGGTAAAAATAGAGACCGACAACAGCATAGGAGCTTTTAGGCTTGGAAGGTTTCTCTTCGATAGAGAGGACATTTCCGTTTGAATCAAATTCAGCAACACCGTAACGTTCAGGGTCTTTGACCCAATACCCGAATACCGTTGCTTTTTTATCTTCCGTGACGTTTCTGACCGATTGAGCCAGCATTTCAGTGAGACCGTGACCATGAAAAATATTATCGCCGAGTACCAAACAAACATCATCAGCACCGATAAAATCAGCACCGAGGATAAAAGCTTGGGCAAGTCCGTCGGGGGAGGGCTGTACACAGTATTCAAAGTGCATTCCGATATCACTCCCATCTCCCAGCAGTTCTTCAAAACGGGGAAGATCATTAGGGGTAGAGATGATTAGAATTTCGGTAATTCCTGCCAGCATAAGTACTGAGAGTGGGTAATAGATCATAGGCTTATCGTAAATGGGGACAAGTTGTTTGCTCACCCCTTTGGTGATCGGGTAAAGGCGTGTTCCGCTTCCGCCCGCTAAGATAATTCCTTTCATATTACTCCTCTATCCGAATCATTTGCAGTGTAATTATAGTCAAAAAAGATTATAGGTCGATTTAATCAACTTTGAGGGATATTTTGCGATAATGTATCCATGAAAATATTAATGATTGACCAACCTGGATTTCAGCTTCAAACCCGAAAAATGTTAATAGAAGATACTATTGAAAAGTGTAGTGTTGAGACCGTATCTACATTGGGTGAAGTTTTTATTGCCTATCAAAAAGATAGGTATGAAGTAGTAGTCGTTGATCATGGGATTGAAAACGGTCAGCAATGCGTTGAGCATATTTTACAAATGTCTCCCGATCAATCGATTTTGGTTGTAAGTGATGCGATCCATTGCGTTTTTAGTCGCTGTGAAGATTGTGTGAATAACCATCAAATCCGCCGTTTTTTTAATCCGACACCAATTAAAAATATTATTCGGATGGTAGAGGGATTTAGAAATTATCGATGCGACCATTATGACGCAGAGACAAACAAAATAAAAAAAGTGGAAGTTTAGACATTGTCTAATAGAAGTGGCTCCGAATGCTGGATTCGAACCAGCGACCAAGTGATTAACAGTCACCTACTCTACCGCTGAGCTAATCCGGAACAGAAAAAGTATCATAAAGTGGCTCCGAATGCTGGATTCGAACCAGCGACCAAGTGATTAACAGTCACCTACTCTACCGCTGAGCTAATCCGGAATGTTTATGAGGGCGCAATTATACGCTATGTTACGTTGATTGTCAATAAAAACGGGGTTATTTAGCGCGTTTCCGATGAATATTTTCGGCAGGGGAGAAAAAGATTACGTTTGAACGTTCAATTTGAGCAATTTTGCCTTGATTTAGGAGATGTGCAAAGCGTTGTTTGGATTCGCGATCAAAAAGTGCATCAATATCATCGCTTGTCAGAGGTCGTTTACTTAGGGTAGTAAGAATCTCCTCATCACTGTAGCTGTTTGGAGTTGCGGAGGCATGGGTACGTGAAACGATATGAATCGGCAAAGTAGAATCAAAATGGTGTGATAGGGTATGAAGTTCCTCAAAGCTCAACCCTTGAACGGCATAGGCAGGAGGTCGGTCGATGGTACCTATATCGATTCGATCACATTCTATGCCCTGTAACACTTGATTGAGCGCTTTGATCTCTTTGATGGAATCATTGACCCCTTTGACAAACAATATCTCTAAAAACAATCTTCCCTTAAAGAGATGTGAAAATCGGGTGATGCTCTCGATGATGATGCCGATCTCAATCCCCTCGGCAGGGCGATCAATTTTTTTAAACGTTTCGGGGGTGGCGGCATCGAGGGAGAGTTTGACTTGGTCAAGTTTCAAGAGGGTATTAAATACGCTAGGTTCACTCAAGCAAGCACTGTTGGAGAGGATGAGAGTCCGGATATCACCTTTGATGGTATCAATTTCATCAACAAGGGTATCAAGATAGGGATACATGGTCGGTTCACCGTTGGCGGTGATGGTTATGACGTCAATAGAGGGGTGTTTCTGGAGCGATTCTTTTAAATCAGTGATGATGGTCTCTACCGGAGTGATCGTATGCTGGTGCGCCATTGCAGGCGCAGGGGCGAGTTCACAGTAGAGGCAGTCGAAATTGCATTGTTTATGTGAACTGGAGAGGTCGATCCCAAGCGATGTACCGAAACGTCGCGAGTGGACGGGACCGAAGATGGAAGACATTATTTTTTACTTACTCTTTGGCATTCACGTACAAAGTGTTGTGCATTTTCTACCGGTACATCAGGGAGAATCCCGTGGCCGAGATTGAAGATATGGCGATGGCCGCCCATAATCTCTTGGATCGCTTCAACACACGCGGTCGTTTGCTCTTTGGAGTACAAACGGCACGGCTCCATGTTCCCTTGAAGGACGTAGCGATCCCCGAGTTTCTCTTTCGCAAGTGCCATAGGGGTGCTCCAGTCTACGCCGAAAACGTCGAAATTTCCATACACTTTATCTAAAAATGCAGGAATTCCTTTCGGGAACATGATAACAGGGACATGAGGGTATTTCTCTTTGAGGTACTCGGCGATTTCCACCATGTAGCTCCAAGAGAACTCATCGTATCGGCTCGGCTCGATGGCGGCAGCCCAGCTGTCGAAGATTTGAACGACGTCGATCCCCGATTGGATTTGTTTTTCCATATAGAGCTTGACCACATCGGTCACTTTACGGAGAATTTTGTGGAGAAGTTCAGGGTTAGAGTACATCATCTTTTTACAAATGTTATACGTCTTTGTCCCTTGCCCCTCGATCATATAGGTTGCGAGTGTCCACGGTGCCCCCGTGAATCCGATAAGGGCTTTGTTATCGTCACGTGCATCGAGCTGTGCACGTAAGATTTTGATGGTTTCATAGACATACGTGAGTTTAGACGCTGCTTCTTCACCGCCGATAAGTTCATTCAAATCTTCTTCGGTTGCAATCGGTTTTTCAAAAACGGGACCTTCCCCTTTGATGAAGTCGAGTTTCATCCCCATTTCATTCGGAACGACCAAAATATCGCTGAACAAAATTGCCGCATCGACTCCGACAAGATCCACAGGCTGAATGGTGACTTCCGCAGCCATATCAGGGGCGTGGCAAAGATTGAGAAAGTTTCCGGCACGTTTGCGCACTTCCATATACTCAGGAAGGTAGCGTCCCGCTTGGCGCATCATCCAAACGGGGGTATAAGGGGTCTCTTTGCCGAAACACGCATCGACGAAAATTTTACTCATGGTGACCTACTTTGCTAAGAAAATAAAGACCGACGGCAACGGCTGTGATGGAGAGGGCAAGATAGAGCAATTCTAACGCTCCGGTAAATGCGGTGTGTCCCACTTTTTGGAAAAAGCCGACGACCAAAACCATCACAATAACTTTTGAAATTTTATCTTTGAGCTGATCGAGTGAATGAACCGCCAAAAGTTGGTTCTCTTTCCCGTGTTCATCTTTTGCCGGATCGATATCGGAGATAAACAACTCATACAAACCGAATGAGAAAATAATCATAACGACACCGATAAGATACAAGTCTACCGCACCGATGATCCCGCCGACCACTTTTTCATGGAACCCTTCCGGATGTGCATGGGTCACATAGGTATTAATAACATACGATGTTGTGTAAAAAACATCAAAACTGGCAATAGCAAAGAGGACAATTGCACCCAATAATCCAAACACTACAGCTAGGATGATGATAAAACGTGAACTCCAAAGTCCTTTTTCAAATAATGTTTCAATGAAACCCATATTATTCTCCTTGCATCTCTACCCATTTTTGGGCGATTCGTACGGCATTCGTCGCAGCTCCTACTCGGAGGTTATCGGCTACTACCCACATATGAAGAACATTGTCGCGAAAAATATCATTGCGGATTCGTCCTACAAAGGTTTCATTTTGATCCATACAAAGAGACGGCATAGGGTAGATGTTTTCACTTGGGGTATCCAAAACGATGATATTCGGTGCTTTGCTCAAAAGCTCACGCGCTTCATTCGCGTCTACTGCACCGTCAAATGTGAGGGTAAGGGTTTCCGCATGACCGCGCAGTGTCGGGATACGGACACAGGTTGCACTCACTTCGATATCTTTGTGCATAATTTTTTGGGTCTCATTCACCATTTTGAGCTCTTCTTTGGTGTAGCCGTTATCGGTGAACGAATCGATTTGTGGGATAGCGTTAAGTGCGATTCGGTGAGCGAATTTTTTCGGCTCCACATCATCGAGCTTGAAAGCAAAAAAGGCTTGCATCTGCTCCACAAGCTCTTCCATCCCCGTTTTACCCGCACCCGAAGTCGCTTGGTAGGTGCTGACGTCGATGCGTTGCAGATCATAGGCGTCATCGAGCGGTTTAAGGGCTTGAACCATTTGGATGGTTGAACAGTTAGGATTGGCGATGATACCGCGATTTTTCCATTGGGCAATGTCTTCAGGGTTTACTTCGGGAACCACGAGAGGGACATCATCGAACATACGAAAATGGCTGGTATTATCGATGACAACGGCGCCTGCTTCGGCAGCGTAGGGGGCAAACTCAGCCGATACGCTTCCGCCGGCACTAAAGAGGGCAATTTCAATCTCTTCTTCGGCAAATACGGTAGGAGTCAACTCTTTGATGACGAGCTCTTTATCATTGAACGTAATCGTGCTTCCTGCACTTCGTGCACTTGCCAACGGGACAAGTTTATTTAATGGAAAATCGATCTCTTCGAAAATGCGTAAAATTTCTTCTCCGACGGCACCGCTGGCACCGACGATAGCAACGTTGTAACGTTTCATAGGAAGCTTTCCTTGAGGATGAATGAAATCACCCGTAAATATTTTTCGCGATTATAGCCAATGATGGCTTGTAGAGGATTGAAATATTTAGATTCTTCCTAACCCGCGTGCTTCTAAAAAGAGATCTTCCGTATCAATAATCTCTCCGTCGCTTAAAATCGCCGAACGCTCAACGACAGAGATAAGTTCACGAATGTTCCCCGGCCAGTTATAGTTCATCAATGCGTTACGTGCCGATGTCGTAAAAGATTTAGTCTCATAGCTGTATTGAGTGCAATAGCGCTCCAGCGCCGCTTCAGCTATTGAGAGGATCTCTTCTCTGCGTTCACGCAGCGGTGGGATATTGAGAGGGATGGTGTTGAGCCGATAATACAAGTCCTCCCGAAATTTACCTTCGGTTATTTTGCAATGCAAATCGGCATTGGTGGCACAAATGATACGCACATCGATTTTGGTATTTTTTGAGCCTCCCAAACGGCGAATTTCCCTCTCTTGGAGTACACGTAATAATTTTGCTTGGAGAGAATAGGGCATTTCAGCGATTTCATCCAAAAAGAGGGTTCCCCCCTCTGCCAGCTCAAACTGTCCCGTTTTGGCTTCGGTTGCGTCGGTGAAAGCCCCTTTTTCAAAACCGAAAAGTTCACTCTCTATCAGGTTATCAGGGATGGCCGCCATATTGATAGCGATAAAAGGCTTGGCTGAACGGGGTGAACTCTCATGGATATGGCGGG
>Ga0208373_1005487_pt1 | contig 10579 bp, 8 predicted proteins | sample RifOxyC2_FD_184036 | JGI IMG/M metagenome (GOLD analysis project Ga0208373, IMG submission 184036) | Soil microbial communities from Rifle, Colorado - Rifle Oxygen_injection C2 (SPAdes) | ecosystem: Environmental > Terrestrial > Deep subsurface > Rock core/Sediment | place: Rifle, Colorado... | reverse complement strand
TAGTTGGCGTGTTGATCGAAGTGCCGGTGATGCTCGGGCTGGTTGCATTTGCCCGGGCTAGCAGGCCAAAATTATTCCCGGAGGTGTCGCGTCATGGCTGAAAAAAATAAAATATTATTTGTCTGTGTTGAAAACTCCTGCCGCTCGCAGATAGCGGAAGGGTTTGCCAAAAAATACGGAGGCGATAAAGTCGAGGCCTTTTCCTCCGGCTCAAAACCATCCGGGGTAGTTAATCCTGACGCTATTAAGGTGATGAAGGAGATCGGGATCGATATTTCAGGCCACAAATCCAAGGGTTTTGAGCAACTCCCTTACAACAAGTTTGATTATGTCGTGACCATGGGGTGTCAGGATGTTTGCCCCTTTTTTCCGGCCAAAGAAAAGATCGACTGGCAAATTGAGGACCCGAAAGGCAAGGGGCTGGAGTTTTTTAGAAAGGTCAGGGATGAGATCGGGGGGAAGATTAAGGAGCTCTTAAAATGAAAGAGCGCACTAAATTTTTGTTAATGGCCTTGGGTTTTCTACTGGCTTATTATATCCCTTTTACAAATCTTCGGGTCCAGTCCGCGATTATGGAAGCCTTTCTCATGCTTCAAGATTATGTCCAGCTCCATGTGTTAACCTGCTTAATCCCGGCCTTTTTCATAGCCGGCGCGATCTCTGCTTTTGTTTCACAGGCCTCAATCCTGAAATATTTTGGCGCTAAAGCCAATAAGATACTCTCGTATGGTGTGGCCTCTGTTTCCGGCTCAATTTTAGCGGTCTGCTCCTGCACGGTGCTGCCTCTTTTTGCCGGCATCTGGAAGCGAGGGGCTGGGCTTGGACCGGCGATCGCTTTTCTTTATTCCGGTCCGGCGATCAATATCCTGGCGATCATTATGACAGCCAGAGTTTTAGGCTGGCAGCTTGGGCTGGCCAGGGCAATTGGAGCGATCTCTTTTTCAATTATCATTGGTTTGATTATGGCTTTTATCTACCGGCATGAAGAAAAAGCTAAGCACGAGGCCAATGAGGCGATGTTCAACTCCCCGCCTGAAGAAAAAAGACCTTTAGGCAAAACTATTATCTATTTTATGACTATGATTTTTGTTTTGCTTTTTGCCACCTGGAGCAAAACAGAGTTTCCTTCCGGATTCTGGAATGTTATTTATTATATTAAATGGCATCTAGCTGGTCTGGGATTAATAGTTTTGGCCTGGCAGGTTTTTACCTGGTTTGACGCGGAGGATAGAAAAACTTGGATTGAGGCTACATGGGAATTTGCCAAGCAGATATTTCCATTGCTGTTTATGGGGGTACTGGCCGCCGGATTTTTAATGGGCCGGCCGGGTACGAATAGCGGGATCGTTCCGGCCAGATACATTGAATTGCTGGTTGGAGGAAATTCCATTTGGGCCAATCTTTTTGCCGCGGTTTCCGGCGCGCTGATGTATTTTGCCACTTTGACCGAAATTCCGATCCTTCAAGGATTGATTGGCGCAGGGATGGGCAAAGGGCCGGCTTTGGCCCTGCTTTTATCCGGCCCGGCCTTAAGTCTGCCTAGCATGCTGGTAATCAGAAGCGTTATCGGCACCAGAAAGATGCTGGTTTATGTAACACTGGTAGTGGTTATGTCGACTATGGCCGGGATGATCTATGGCTCTTTTTTTTAAGGGCAGGGTTTGCTTGCCCGCTTTTGGAGTGTCCCTGTCCGAATAAACAATAAGGAGGCTGGGTTTTGTTAAAATTAAAACTGGTTCCAAAAATCTTGTTCCTGTTTTTTGTGTTATTAGTGATCGCCGGCTGCAAGGATGAGCATAAGGAGGCGCCAAAGGTTACTCAACCGACCCTGCCGAAAACTATGGCAATCAAGCCCAAGCCCGCCGTAGTAAAGCCAAAAATGAAGCCCGTGGCAAGAAAAACAACTAAAGATGTTAAGGAACTGGAGGCCGCATTAAAGGCCGGCGTACCGGTGGTGGTAAAGCTAGGTTCTGACAGCTGTTATCCGTGCCGTCAGATGAACCCGGTCATCAAGGAGCTGGCCGAAGAGCAGGACAGCCGGGCGATATTTTTAAACCTTGATGTATATCAGCACAAGGAGCTGGCCAGGCAGGCGCAGGTCAAGGTTATCCCTACCATCCTATTTTACGACAGACACGGTAAGCCCCGGGGAAAAAGCGAAGGCGGGATGAGCAAAGAACAGCTTTTGCAAGCGATCGAGGAAATGGAGTTGAACAAATGATGGATTTTTCTAACCCTTTAATCGCCTATTTAAGCGTTTTCGCGGCCGGGTTGATCTCTTCTTTTAGTCCCTGCGTGCTTATTACCATCCCGCTGGTTATAAGTTATGTAGGTGGATACGCGGAGGGTGATATTAAAAAATCTTTCAGGTTTTCTTTCGCGTTTGTTATTGGTCTGGCGATAACGTTTACAATTTTGGGGGCGGTTGCATCGCTGGCTGGCACGCTGCTGGGCGATGTTGGCGGACACTGGAAATATCTTCTGGCGGCGGTCGCGATCGTGATGGGACTGCAGATGATGGGCATACTTAATTTTCAGATCCCCACCCCACGGATGGTCAAGATTGAGCAGAAGGGTCTGATCGGCGCGTTTTTGCTGGGGATGCTTTTCGGCATCGCTTCCTCCCCCTGCGCCACCCCGATTTTGGCGCTTATTTTGACCTTTGTCGCTTCGAAACAGAACCTGGCGTATGGCACCTCTCTGCTTTTTGTTTACGCCCTGGCGCATACGGTTTTGATTTTTTTGATCGGCATATCGACCGGCATGGCAGAAGTTTTCCTGAAGTCGCAGAAAATCGCTGACTTTTCAGTCTACGCCCATAAAGTTAGCGGCGCGCTATTTGTTCTGATCGGTATCGCGGTCTTGTTTTTAATGAGGTGAGCAAATACATCATTATGACGCCGGGCTTGGTGATCAATGAAAAGATATAAGGAAATATATGGGTAAAGCGGGTCAAAACAATTTTACCGGAATTTCGGCCCAAGCCGATATAGCCCTTTTATATTTGCTTGAATCATGCAATAAGCCAGCTTTCCAACATATCATTATTGAAGGGCATAAATGGGAAGACTTTACTCTTGTTTTTGATGACCACTATGAAGATTTTGAAGTCAAATGGCATAAATCACCGACCTCCTACAGCCTGATAAGGTCAATCGTTAAAAAAGCGATGAAAAAGAATTATAGAGAAAAAGACATATTAAAAATAGCCCTAAAGAATGTTAATCCAAATTTTCTAAAAGACTTTGATTACATTAAATCCTCATTATGGTGGTGGCATCTTATTAATAAAAAGCTCATTAAGAAAAACCAAGTTATAAAGAATTTTACAAAAAGGGGCTGGAGCGCGGAAGAAATTGCCTTTTTACTTAGAACCGAAATAATTATCTTTAATGACGAAAATAATATAGACAACCGAATATCGGAATATTTTGCCTTAAGCGACCCATTTTATTTAAACAAACAAGATCAAGAAAGCCTTGTGGCATTGAATTTTAAAAGCATATTGTCTGCGGGAACAAAAGGTGGCCAAATCAGTAAACAAGTGTTTTTAAAAGCATTAGATGAATTCAAGAAAAACATTGCAAAAAAATCTGAGTTTTTTTCTCCTGAAATTGCTATATCTGGCAAAATAATTAAAATCAACGACTATTTAAGCTCAGAAAATGAATTTGCCAAATTAAATGATGACAAATATCTGTCCTCAATATCATATAACATGAGATTTGTTTTTTATATTACTGATATGCTCCAAAAAGGAGATTTCCATGTTGACAGCTTTAAGTTCTTTATAGAAAGCTTTTTGCTAAAGAATGCTTATCTCAGGATAATTATGCGCTTATTGAAAAATAAGTGGAAAAAGAATAAAGTAAGCCCAGATTATTTAATTCAGATCATATCCAAATACTACAAAAATCTGTTTTATGACTTTAACTACGATGATGCATTGGGGCTAATTAAAGAAATAGCTGAAAATGATGCAAATGGAGTATATGAGAAGGATGTCTTCGAATTGTTAAAAACACAATTATTGCTACCATTTTCCTTGAGTCATGGGAGGAAATATAATAAACAAAGGCGCGGGTGGCGAGAAGAAGAGCTCGTCGCTGATATTATTGAAATCTATTATGATAAGGCCTATTATGATAAGGCCGTAGACAAGTCCGTATTTATTGACTTTATATTTGGATATTTTGATTTCACAGAGGATCACTACAGCAATGTTATTGAAACACACCCCAAAATATACAATATTGTTAAAAACCATATATTGAGTGATGTAGGGAATAATTATGATAGCGTCCTAAAATTGATATGTAATCAATTTGACTCTCGATATGGCGGGAAATATAAAGGGTATGAATGGGTGGGTGGTGGCAGAAGTCAAGCTGGCAGCACTTATTCACTAAATGATATTGGCGTTGTGCGCTTGCTGTTTAAGCCATTATTTGACGAATTCTACGGTAAGCGGAAAGATGAAGCATGGCAATTTATTAAAAATAGAATATTACAGAAAGTCGTTTCAAAGGAAAGCCCTGTTTTTCTAAGAAGAGCACTGATCGACATTATCATTGGTCGCGCCGAGGACTTTAATATGACTCAGACGGATAAAAAAGAAGCATTTACTTATTTAAGCAATATAATAGGTATCAAAGAAGGCTTGCCCAGTAATTCTGAAGTTATTTTCGATAGACTGAGAACAAGAGACCTTTCTTTAATTGGTTACGATAAGGCAATGTTATTAGTTAAAATTGATGCTGAAATGTTTAAAAAGAAAGGAAGCACGTTCGGGTACCCATCAAGCCTATTTGCAATTCATACAATAATAAATTTAATAAAATCTAAATATGTGCCGGCCAAGACATTCTTTTTATCTCTCATTAAAAGTAGATATTTTGCAAAATATGATAAATGGTACGATTCATTTGAACTTCTTGCTGCTAATGGTATCCCACAATCTGATCCGGACTTTATTGTGAATGTTTGGGAAACAATCGATTTAGAAAAATACTTGCGCAATTATGATTCTTTTGAAATAGGCGATAAGAGTGGTGTTCTAACCGGGCTTGTTAAATCCGATTGGCAATGCAATAAAAATAGGGGCGAACTAATCATAAGAAAACTATTAAGAAAAAGGTTCCCAAGCAAAGTTATTCTTGAATTTATTTCCAGGCCCATTTCCGATTTATCAGAAACAGATCCAATAAAGACATATAAGCTGTTTAAGCCATATCTTAAAGCCAAAAGAATATTTAAGGAGAAGTTTAAAAATCACTCCTATGCAAGACAAAATATAGTCAAATTGGCTGAATCGCTCGCAAAAGTAAAAGCATATAAATTAGCCCAAAAGATACTTGAATATTGTATGGACGATTCAAACCCGGAGACGCACAATCGGCAAGAGGATTTTAATTACCATTTAGAGGTTAAACAAGGCAAAGAACAACCCACCCTAACAACTGTTAGGGGAATGGTTGCATGGGCATTGAATAAATTCGCGGCCAGCAATAATCCCGCTCTAATGGAATACGCCTTGAAAAAGGCAATTGTATTATTAGACATGAAAGGTAGTCTTGCTAGAAAGCTGGGATATTCTGAGCCCGATTATTATGTGAGATCGCTAGCGTTGATGCCTATATTGAATTTGGCTCCTCCAAAGAGAAGGAAAATGCTTAATGAATACAAAGCTGGCCTCGGAGATAAAATAAAGAGTATCTCATTTGATGTTATGAGCGATGTTCAGCAAAATATCAACTCAAATAACAAGCCAATACAAATAATTAATATTTTGGTGCAAATATTCTCGTTTGCTAGAGACTTAAATACGGATGAGGCAAAGCGATTATTGCTATTCTTCGAACAAAATAAGATTGGGAAAGCCCATTTCCTGTTTGTGTATTATGCTTTATATCGTAAAAGCGATCCGAATTATAAAGATATACCATTTGAGGATATTTGGTTTAAAGATGAATTGAAAAACCTATGTATGAAAGACACTGATTTCAAGCAAAATCTCGCTTGGGAATTCTGGAAAATAGCTGATGCGAAATCAGCAGAAGCGAAGAGCGATTTTACAAATATTGAGAAGTATTGGGAGCTATTATTTGACCGGTATGATAAAGATGTTTTTGATCATCTTTATCATACACTTGAAATAACGCTAACTTGGCCAGAAACGTATGAAAGTCACAAGGCATTGCTTAAAAAGGCTATCCAAAAAGAAGCCGAGAATATTAAAATAAATGGTCAACCAACTGATTTGTGGGGGCTTGGCAGAGAAATATTTAGCATTATCAAAGATAAGAACATTTCTGACTTCCTTGACATATATCTTTATTTATTAGAACAAATAGATACAAATATTATGTGGTATTATGAAACAAAGGCATGGATTGAGCTTTTTAAAAGTATTACCCCAAGTAATTCGGAGCAAAAAGCGATTTGTGATCGTATACTTATTAAGCTTAAACAGCTGTATCCGGAATTATTATTACAACAATAGAAAGAGCCACTGTATGCCTGGACAATAAGACTATTGATCCGGCAAAGAATTGGGTTTAATCCTCATGGTCGAGGTCCGGCAGAGCGAAGGATAGATTAGACAGTCAATCGCGAGGATTCCTCATCCACGAGAGGTCTTTCCCAATCACAAGCTCAGTCATTTCAGTATGATGAGTGTTTTTCATTGATATTGGCTTCATTTCAAAGCCATATTTATTAGCTAATGATTTTACCTCATCAGCATTATCATAAGTAAGAATAAAGTCGCCTTTTAGCGTTTTGCATAATTCAAATAAATGCTCGTGATCAATATCATAGTGTTTATATAGTCTTGCGCCTGCCCGCTTGCCACCCGCAGTATAGGGGGGGTCAATAAAATAAACCACATCACCTTTTGGGGCGTATGTGCGCATTATCCTTGTCCCATCGCCATGTAAAAATTCGAGCCTGTTTCTCACATAATCAATGGCTTCTATTCGTTTTGCTAGAGTTAGCGGATACCAGCGAGAGGATAAGCCTTTGCCGTTCTCTCCATATTTAACAAGACCCGATCCGGGGGCCAATATGCCGCCATGATAAGTTCTATTTTTTAATATAGTTTGAAATGCTATGTTCTTTATATCGGGGTGGCTCTTACTTAATTCAAAAGCCACGTTTTGTTTATTTAGTTCAAAGGTTAATATCTTATTAATTAACCAATCAGCATGCCCATTAACTATTGATTGCCAAACAGCTGCAACTTGCTCATCCAGCTCTACCATCAAAGCTTTTTCAGTTAAACGTTCAAATATTGCTGTGAGGCTAATAATGCCCCCTCCGGCAAAAGGCTCAATAAGTAAAGACGGTTTTTTATGCTTGCTTTTTAGCCATTTGCGCAAGGTAGGAACAAACCATGTTTTCCCGCCAGGATAGCGAAAAGGGCTTCGTTGTGGTATTGAAGCTACATTTATAGTCTTTTTATTTTCTTGATCAGTTCCTTTGTCTTCAAGAAAAAGGTTTTGTTGCATCTATTTTCTCCTGAGAGAAGAAAGATCAATCGTTTGGTTTTGCGGGGGCGTTTCAAGTTGCTGATCTAATTTATCCTGTAGCACCTTTATAAAGTCATTAACATTGCCTGGCTTGGCCGTAGTTATGGCAATCAAAGCGGGGGAAAACCTCGTGTAAACCGTATCCACCTTTTTTAGTACAAAAGAATTATCTTGTGGCACTAAATCATACAAAAGCCAGGCCATTTCAGCTTTATTCTGGGGAACAGTCCGCAACTTAGGCAAAGTTTTAAAGAAGCTCTTGTTCAAAGCAACAACTATTTTTTTATTCCAAGCGTTTAAAATTCCGCCCTTAAATAATAATTGTGGAGCAAGGCGCTTTCGAGAGGATGATAAATAATCCGGCCGTGGGAAATTAGGTTCTTTCGACCAGTCCATGTTTGCGCGAGCTTTTGAATCCTGCATATAATATGCAAATGGGTCCCTTATGTTTCCTGAAATATAAACAGCTTGAATTTCTAAGGCACCAAAATCACATACTTTGCCATTTCTGTCATAAGAAACCAGAACAACATCAATGTTCCCGGCTGATTTCCCTTCTTCATCAGTTAATCTTACTTCTGTTAATGAGGTCCAGTTTGATCCTTTCGGGAAGAAAAACTCGGCAGCATCATCGGTTATTATCCAATTCTCTCTAAATCTTATTGGACAGGTTATGACAGGCTTATTATCGTAATAAACACTGCAAACGCCTAGAGGGTCTTTTGCCTTGTCTTTTGTGCAATTTGGAACTTTATTATTAAAAGGGCAAAGGCGCTTTGAACGATAACGTTTAGCAGCTTCACTTTGATCGGTTGAGGTAAAACCGAATATCTCTGCTAAGGGGTGCTTTATTTTTAATTTTGCCATTTATACCTTATCTTTGGATCATCCATTCAATAGTTAGGCTTATCTATCTTATACCATGTAGCATTGATTTTCAATCTTGCTAACCCAATATATTTTGCAACAACATCAATATCCAGCGGGCGCCATTTATTATAGTGGGGGCTGAATGTATGCGCCCGCTGAAAGGGAGGGGGAAAAGATAAAGAGGCTGGCGCGGCCGCGAATGTTGCCAAAGTCGCGGACATTGCCGAGATTGGCAAATACATCATTATGACGCCGGGCTTGGTGATCAATGAAAAGGTAAAGCATTCGGGAAAGCCCCTACCCCGCGTTGAGCAAATCAAGCTTTGGATACAGGAAGAAGATCGATGAAAAAATGCACCAGGAAGGACTTGAACCTTCAACCAACTGATTAAGAGTCAGCTGCTCTACCATTGAGCTACTGGTGCATGTTTTCAGCTTTTACTCCGGTTAATTAAGTTGTCTATTAACTTTCGACTTTTTCTTTTCTTAAAATAAAGCTCTCTTTTTCTTGCTTCAGTATAGGTCAAAAACACTTCTTTGTAAATTAGTTCGTAAGGAATCAATGCCTTTGTGCTCCTGATTTTGCCGGCGTTATGCTCACTAATTCTTTTTTCCAGGTCTCTCGTTGATCCAATATAATACTTGCCATTTATTTTACTTCTCAAAACATACAAATACATTGCTCTTACCTGAAATATCAATTGAAGGACTTTCCCGTTCTTCATCATTGAATATAATAATAGGAAAGAACGGGATCCCGTTGTTACTACTATTTAATAATAATGAGCAACGGGAGAACCTTCAACCAACTGATTAAGAGTCAGCTGCTCTACCATTGAGCTACTGGTGCTTCAATCTACGTATCATAGCAAATAACTGCCGAGGACAGGAGTTGAACCTGCACGGGTTTTGCCCACATGGTCCTAAGCCATGCGTGTCTGCCAATTCCACCACCTCGGCCTGAAAGCAACTAGCCAGCGCGCCTGCCTGCCGGCAGGCAGGTCTGCCAATTCCGCCACTCGCCCGCATAAACCGGCTCGCTCCATTCTTTACCGAGCCATCCCTTTGATTATACCCAATCCATCGATGGCTCGCAAGACTTCGACAAGCTCAGTCGATTCGCTCACCACTCAGGTAACAGATGCAAAAAAAAAGCCCGCAAGGAATGCTATAATTAAAAACCATTATTAACTAATATTATTTATGATAATATTAAGATGTTTATCCGTTATATGAGGATCATTTAATGAAAAAAACAATAATTTTTGCTTTGCCGCTTATCATCATCGTCTCGCTGGTCATCATCATTTTTGGCGTTATCCAGGTTAGGTATGGAGAAGAAAAATTAATGGAGGATCTCAAGCGGAAAGCCGAAACTGTCGCAGAAAGCCTGGAGTTGTCAGCCGGTTATGTTCTCGCTAATAATGACCTGTCAGGAGCCCAACGCTTGGTTAAGCGATTCCAGAATAAAAAGAATATACAGGGCTGCGCGCTTTACGACAGAGACGGCAAATTAATCGCGATCACGGAAAGATTCAAGGATTGGAAGGACGAAAAGCGCGAATATTACCAGAATGTCCTAAAAAACAGGGAAGCCAGGGATCTGCTGGGAAAATTTAAAAAAATATACGTTTATAGCCGGATCATACCAGTGCTGGATGACCAGGGGAAAATACTTGGCATGGTAGAAATGATCTACGACACCTCTTATGTTTTTGCCCGATCAATGGACTTTTGGCGGAACATGATAATCACACTGGTTTCGCTGGTCATCTCGCTGCTGCTTATTGCCGCCCTGGTTCTCCGCCAGATGTTCCTGGCTCCGATGCGGCAGCTCACGGCATGGTTCAAACATTTCCAAAAGGGCGAAACAAGCCAGATGCATAAGATCAGCCAAAAGAGCGCATTAGGCGAGCTGGCCAGCGAGGTTGAGCAGGTCGCCCTTAGCTTGAGAGTGGCAAAAAAAAGTATAGCCGAAGCAGCCACAGTCAGATTAAAAAAAGATGAGATATGGACGGAAAGTAAATTAAAGGACTTGGTGCACGCAAAAATCGGCGACAGCTCCATGGTTATTGTTTCCAACCGGGAACCGTTCATGCACGTACTTGATGAGGGAACAGAGGAAGTAAAATGCGTCCGGCCGGCCAGCGGCGTGGTGACGGCGCTTGATCCGATCATGC
>Ga0208373_1005486_pt1 | contig 10579 bp, 8 predicted proteins | sample RifOxyC2_FD_184036 | JGI IMG/M metagenome (GOLD analysis project Ga0208373, IMG submission 184036) | Soil microbial communities from Rifle, Colorado - Rifle Oxygen_injection C2 (SPAdes) | ecosystem: Environmental > Terrestrial > Deep subsurface > Rock core/Sediment | place: Rifle, Colorado... | reverse complement strand
ACCGGCGGATTGCTGATGCCGCCGGTCATGGGTGTCACCGCCTTCATTATGGCAGAATTTCTTGGGGTCTCTTATGCCGAAGTCTGCATCGCCGCTGCTGTGCCGTCTTTCCTGTATTACATGGTTCTGTACTGCCAGATCGACGCGCATGCTGCTCGCATGAAGATCGGGGCGTCACCGGAAGTCCAGGTGCCCGGGATTTGGCGAACCATGCTCGACCACTTTCATATCCTCGCTGCCCTGGTGCTGCTCATTCTCATTTTATTCCTTCTGAGGCTGACGAGCGAGGCTCCCTGGTACGCCAGCGCTCTGGCATTTCTCCTCGCCATGTTTCGCAAAAAGACCAGACTAGACCCGCGGCAGTTGATCGATATGCTCGAAAACGTAGGAAAGGTACTGGGGGAGCTGGTGGCGATGTTAGGTTCCATCGGCCTGGTCATCGGCTCGCTGATCCTGACCGGGGTGGCCTTCTCGCTCCCCTATGAGATTGTCAGGATAGCGGGAGGGCAGGTCATCTGGGTACTGGTTCTTGGGGCCGGGGCCGCTTTAATTCTGGGGATGGGGGTCACCATCTCCGCGGTCTATATCTTCATGGCTATCGCCCTTGCTCCCGGCATGGTCAAGGTCGGGTTTGACACGATGGCGGTCCACCTCTTCATTCTGTATTGGGCGGCGGCCTCCTCCATCACCCCGCCGGTCGCGACGGCTGCCTTCGCCGCGGCGGCTATAGCCGGAGCGAGCCCCATGAAGACCGGATTCGTAGCGATGAAGCTCGGTATGGCCAAATATATTCTGCCTTTTGTATTCGTGTTGAGTCCGGCGTTAATCCTGCGAGGCCCGCTATCTGAGATCCTGTGGGTGATTCCCTCTGCCGCCATAGGGCTGATCATCATGAGTGGCGCCATGGAGGGCTATTTTTGGTGGTTGGGTAATGTGACATGGGTATTGCGGCTGCTTCTGCTCGGTGTTGGAATACTTTGTGTGGTCCCCGACCTTACCATCAGCCTCTGCGGAATAGGTGCTTTTGCAGCACTTTTTGCCTTGTCTTTGTTCATACGACAGGGGCATCGGTCACCCGTCATTCGCAGGATTTTCCTCAAATAAACCGACCCGTCCGCGGCAGGCAGAAAAGCCTGTTCCGCGGACGGGTCGCGTTCTTTCTATTGAGCGCCTGCCGCGATTTTGGCCGCCTTCACGGTGTTGAGCATCAGCATCGTGATCGTCATCGGCCCCACCCCTCCGGGAACCGGCGTGATCAGGGACGCCTTCTCCTTCACCGCGTCGAAATCGACGTCGCCGCAGAGCTTCGCCTTGCCTTCCGGCGTCATGCCGATCCGGTTGACGCCGACATCGATCACGACCGCCCCCTCCTTGACCATCTCCGCAGTGACCGCCTTGGGTTTTCCGGCGGCCACAATGAGGATGTCCGCCCGGCGGGTGTGAAACGCGATGTCCTTCGTCCCCGTGTGGCAGATCGTCACCGTGGCGTTCGCCCCCTTTTGCTTCTGAAGCAGGATGTTCAGAATCGGCTTGCCGACGATGTTCGACCTGCCGACGACGACAACCTCCGCCCCGTCGGTCTTGACGCCTGAGCGGATCAGGAGCTGCTGGATCCCCGCCGGCGTGCAGGGGAGGTAATCCGCCTCGCCGATCATCATCTTCCCCACATTCACCGGATGGAAGCCGTCCACGTCCTTCTTCGGATCGATGGCGTAGAGGACCTTCGTCTCGTTGATATGCTTTGGAAGCGGAAGCTGAACGAGGATGCCGTGAATCTTGGGATCCCGGTTGTATCTGTCGATCAAGGCCAGAAGATCGGCCTCGGTGATCGTCTCGGGCTGGTTCTCCTGGACGGAATGGAATCCGAGCTCCTTGGAGGCCTTCTGCTTGGCCGTCACGTAGCTCATCGAGGCCGGGTTCTGGCCGACCAGGATCGTCACTAACCCTGGGGCCGTATCGAATTTCTCCTTCAGACGGGCCGTTTCCTCTTTCAATTCCTCCCGGATCTGCCGGGCGATCTCGCTGCCGCTGATCAATTGTGCAGTCATACGTTTCCCCCCTCTTTAGAATAGTCCCTTCACCTTGCCGGTTTTCACATCGACATCGACCCTTCGGTAGGCGGGGTCGGAACCGGTCCCGGGCATCAGGCTGATGGTTCCGGTTACCGGACAGAGGAATTTCGCGCCGGCAAAGACCAGGACGTCACGCACCGGCAGGATCCAACCTTTGGGTACCCCCTTGCGGGTCGGATCGGCCGTCAGGCTGAGATGGGTCTTTACCATCATCGTATTGAAATCCTTCATCGCAGGATCGGCCTCGAACCGTTTGGCTTTGGCTTCGGCCTCGGGGGTCCAGGAAACGCCGTCGGCGCCGTATACCTCTTTTGCGACGAGCTCAACCCTTTGCCTGAGCGGCAACTCCAGCGGGTAGAGGAATTTGAGTTTGACTTTTTCTTTGCAGGCGTCCATGACGACATCGGCAAGCTCGAGCGCGCCATCCCCGCCTTTGAGCCAGTGCTCGGAAAGGGCGACACGGGCCCCTGCCTGCTCGGCATACTTTCGGACCATGGCGATTTCTTTCTTCGTGTCGGTGTGGAAGGCATTGATGCAGACCACCGGGTTGATTCCTGATTTCCGGATCACCCCGATGAGGTGGGTCATGTTGCAGAGCCCTTTCTCGAGAAGAGCCAGGTTTTCCTTTGTGTATTCCTCGGGCAGAGGACGTCCGGGAACGACCTTCGGCCCCCCTCCGTGCATCTTCGAGGCCCTGATCGTTGTCGTCAGAATCGAGACATTCGGAGTCAGACCGCTCAACCGGCTTTTTACGTTCCAGAACTTCTCAAAGCCGATGTCCGCGGCAAAACCGCTCTCGGTGACATGGTAATCGAACATCTTCAGTCCGACGCGATCGCCGATGATCGAGGACTGTCCCACGGCGATGTTGGCGAAAGGACCGGCGTGGACCAGACAGGGCTGATATTCGGTGGAGGACATCAGCGTGGGATTGATGGTATTTCGCATCCATGCGCACATGGCGCCCGCCACTTCGAGGTCGGAAGTCGTGACCGGCCTGCCGCTTTTATCATAGGCGACGACAATGTTGCCCAGCCTTTCCCGAAGGTCCTTGAGGTCCCGGACGATGGAAAGAATGGCCATGAGTTCGGAGCTTACCGCAATGCCGAATTTCGACTGCATCGTAAAGCCGTCCATCTTGCCCCCGAGTCCGATCACAATGTTTCGCAGCGACTGGGCGCAAAAATCGATGATCCAGCCCATCTCCACATTCGTCGGATCGATATCGAGCCGTTTGAGTTTCCGTTTGGCCAGTTCCGCATCGTCATAGTTCCTCTCGTGCTGCATCCTGGACGTCAAAGCGACCATGGCCAGGTTGTGGGCATTGATGATGTCGTTGATGTCCCCGGTGAGACCGAGCGAGAATTCCGTCATGGGGATGAGAAGCGATTTGCCTCCCCCCGCGGCCGTTCCCTTGACATTCATGGTGGGACCGCCCGAAGGCTGGCGGAGACAACCGCCGACATTTTTCCCCCGTTTGCCGAGTCCCTCGATCAAACCCATGCTCGTCGTCGATTTTCCTTCCCCGAGTGGGGTTGGGGTGATCGCGGTAACCTCGATATACTTTCCGTCCGGCCTTTTTTTCAGACGCTCCATGATCTTGATGAAATCGAGCTTGCACAATTTCCCCATCGGGATCATTTCATCCTTTTGAAGGCCGAGTTTATCCCGCCACTGATCGACAGTGGGCATATTTTCTTCCGCTATGTCCGCAATCTGCCAATCTGCGAGTTTTCTTGGATCTGCCTTCATATACTTTTTCGAGATACTGAAACCCATGTGTATTACCCCCCCTTCTTCTCAAAATGGTTTATAAAACTTTTCCTTGACACATACTCAATCAACAGACCCTCTCTGCTGAGGCGGATCAGGTATCGATTCCCGGCAACTCATCCTGCTTCTTATTATAATCCTGCATCACGTTCTTCCAACCCTTGATGCAGCCATAGATAACAAAACCGATGGTCGCCAGGACAATGACGACCCCAAAGACCAGGATGGTGTTTCCGGGGATGGTAAACATCTGAGTCATCGCATACTCTCCTTCAGATTGATTTCAGGACCGAACGTCCATTGCGGCCCCGAAGACTACATGCGGACGGTCCTCAACAGGGGATTCAGTTGCCTGATCCCGAGCAGAATCTCATCCAGTTCCTTGTTTCTGCGGTGGCAGAACAGATAGCCGCTCTCCCTAGGCAGCCTCAGCCTGATAAAACCGAACCCGCCGGAAAAACGGGATCCCTCGATGGCGCGGATCTGCTTCGCCGTGACTTCCACGCTCCGCCTAAGGCTTCTCAAAACGACCCGCCCTTCGCCGTCCAGGGCGATCCGATAGAAGATGCCCAGGGACCAGAACCAGGTGTAAAGATAGAAGAAGCCGATCATCACGGCATAGAGCCAGTCACCCAGAAACCCTCCCTCCCGGAACTTCAGGTAAACCAGAGGCAATGTCCCGACGGTCCATGCCAGCAGCAGTCCGTAGAAAAGGACCACAAACGGCACGGGGGCCTGAAAGACTTTATTCGCATCCATCATCCGCTCCGCCTGCATGCGCCCCCTGCCCCTGTGTTTTCCGCCGGGAGGACATCCGGCGACGATCGCCGGATGTCCGTAAGAGACGCCTTGCGCCTTCACCCCGCATCAGAACGTGCCGCGGAAGAACAGCTTGGGCCCCCAGAGGATGATGATCGGAAAGTACATGCATATTACCAGTCCAATGAACTGCAGCACTATAAATGGGGCTGCCGATTTCCAGACATCGACCGTAGAGATATCCGGCGGGGCTACGCTCTTGAGATAGAAGAGCGAAAAGCCGAACGGCGGCGACAGAAAGGCTATCTGCATGTTCACCGCGAACAGGACGCCGAACCAGATCGGGTCGAACCCCAGTTGGCGGATGATCGGCCCAAAGAGGGGGACGGTGAGCATGATGATCCCGACCCAGTCGATGAACATGCCCAGGAAGATCAGAATGCCCATCATGATCCAGATGATCGTCTGCGGACTCAGGCCGGAACCCAAGAGCATGCCGCTCACGAAGTCCCCGCCGCCCACCATGATGTACAGGGCGATGAAGATGTTCGCCCCGAACAGGCTCCAAAAGACCATGGCGGACGCCTTGATCGTGTTTTCCGCCGCGATGACGAGGCTTTTCCAGGACATGCGGCCTTTCATTAAGGCGATAAGCCAGGCACCCAGACACCCCACGCCGGCCGCTTCCGTCGGCGCCGCGATACCGATGATGATCGTTCCGAGAACCAGGAAGATCAGCAGCGCGGCGGGGATGATCGGCGTCAGGACCTTGAACAGGCCGAACCAGTCCAGCCGCTCCTCTTTGGGGACGGGCGGACCCATAGAGGGATTGATATAGCAGCGGATCGTGATGTAGAGGATGAACAGCCCGGCCAGCAGGAAGCCCGGGAGGAAAGCGCCGGCGTAAAGCTGGCCGATGGAGCAGTTGTCCACCATGCCGTAGACGATGAGCATGACGCTGGGGGGGATCAGAATCCCCAGGGTGCCGCCGGCCAGGATGCAGCCCAGGGCGATGTACTTGTCATATTTGCGGTTGAGCATCTGGGGCAGGGCGATCAGACCCATGGTCACTTCCGTGGCGCCCACTACGCCCGCCATGGCCGCCATCATGGTGCAGGCGGCGACGGTGGCCGTAGCGAGGCCGCCTTTCAGCCAGCCCAGCCAGTTATAGACCATGTGATAGATATCTTCGATGATCCCGCTCCGCTCGAGGATATTCGCCATCAAAATGAAGAGTGGAATGGCGTCCAAGAGATAGTTGACCATCAGGCCGAAGATCCGCGTCGGCACGATGTTGACGGCCGACGGTCCCTGAAAGATGGCGGTGAAGATGATGCCCGTCACGCCGCAGGAAAAGGCCACCGGCAGGCCCATGAAGAGGAAAAAGACCATGGTGCCGAAGATTAAAACGGTCAGCCATTCAATGCTCATACGAATTCCCTCCCCGTACGGGCCGTGTAGACGTCGCGGATGGTCCAGACAATCCCCTGCAGCAGGAGGAGAACCCCGCCGAAGGGCATGAGGAACTTGACGGGATACAGCGGCGGCCCCCAGTCGGTGAAGGAGTTCTCACCGATGATTTCAATTCCCAGAAAGGTGTTGCCGGCATGCATCATCTGCGAGCTCCAGTAAAAATTCCAGGAGGTGTAGATGTAGACCAGCACAAAGAGGTAGAAAAGCGGGGCGGTGATCAGATCCATGATCGCCTGCGTCCGGCGGGTCCGGCTGGCATAGACGACGTCCACCCGCACATGGGCCCGGTAGAAGTGGGCCGTGCCGCCAATCATGACGTAGTACATCGCGAACAGGGTCAACATCGTTTCATGTCCCCAGTTCGTCGGCATACTGAAGAAATGGCGCATGATCACTTCAAAGGAAATAACCGCGACACAGACGAGCGACACGTAGGCCATCACCTTGCCTACGAAGACGTTGGTCTTCTCCACGGCCATCATAAAGGTTCTCAATGTGTCCATAGGATTAACCTTTCCATGATTCGTTTTTAGTTCTTCCTCTCATAAAAAAGGGGGAAGGGATCCCTCCCTTCCCCCGAAATCGTGGTTAGAAGACCAGCTTCTTTCCCTTGCTGTCCACCATGTCCTTGTCGGTGTAGTAACCAATCTTCACTGATTTGATGTATTCCCACTGGGATTTGAACGCCTTCATCGCCAGCGGGTCCTTCTGCGCCCATTTCACCCAGAGTTCGGGTGCGAACCTCCTGAACTTGTCGATGTCCGACTCCTTCAGGCGGATGATCTCGCAGCCCTTGGCCAGGTACTTGGGAATCGCGTCGAGGTTGGCCTTCTGGATGGCATTGTGATGATCCCAGGAGTGCCACTCCACCGCCATCTCCAGGAAGTCCTGAAGGTGCTTGGGGAGCTTCTTCCAGGTGTTCATGTTGATGTTGACGCTCATCAAGTCGACGGGCTGGTGCAGACAGGGCGTCGAGGGGGGGCCGAGGATGACGTACTTGGCGATCTCGGCGAACCCTAAGTTGTAGTTGATCGCCCAGCCCACGTAGTCCGAGGCGTCGATGACGCCCTTCTCAAGGGCCGGATAGACCTCGCCGCCGGGCAGCAGGACCGTGGAGACGCCGGCCGCACGGTAGATGTCGGCGATGATCCCTCCGGGGTACCGGATCTTCTTCCCCTTGAAATCCTCGAAAGAGCGGATGGGGATCTTGGAGTGGATCAGGTTGTCGTCGTGCTGGACCGTTCCGACGAAATACATGTTGTGCTTGCCGTACGCCTCGCGGGCGATCTCCTTGCCGCCCAGGGAACCATACCAGGTATCCCACTGGTGGGGGAGATCCATTCCGAAGGGGTAGGATGAGAGGAAGGTCGCGACGGGGATCTTGCCCGGCCAGTAGACGTCGAAGCAGTGCATGGCGTCGAACACACCGGATTTGACGGCGTCGAACATCTCGAAAGTCCCAACGATCGCGCCGGCGGGCAGACATTCGATCAGCAGTTTACCCTCGGTCACAGAAGCGACCTTCTTGCCGAAATCCTGGAACTTCGTGTAACCGACCGTCCCGGCGTCCCAGGCGGTCTGCATCTTCATCTTGATGGGGGCCGCAGCCGAGAGGCGCATCACGCCCGGAAACCCCATAACCCCCGCGGCGGCGCCGGTGGCCACAGCCGCGGTCTTCAAGAAACTACGACGCGATCCTTTTTCACCTGTGATTTTTTCTTCTTTCGTTTTCTTGCGCATAGATATTCCTCCTTCTTCCTTTTTTGGGTTAGGTTTGTTTTTTGAACCGACCCTCCCGATAGAACACGACAAAAAAACCGTTCAATAAAAAAAGTTGACCATGCACTGCAAGTAAAGCTCCACGACCACAGGGCTGGTCTTCCCGGCAAGGGCAAGGAAGAGATCTGTTTTGTCTATTGCGCCCCCTATCCCCTCCATCCAGGCGGGACTTGCGGGTTGCGCCCCCATTCGCAAAATTGCGTACCACCGTTGCCGGTTCCTGTCAAGAAATAACGAAAGCCTCTTCGGCGGCGATCGCAGTTATGTCCTGCGGCCCGTCACCGTGAACTGTTCAACGCCTGCTGCAGGAGTTGGACCGGATGCAATACCTTGATCGCGGGATCGAGGTGATTGGAAATGGTCAGGCTGCACCCCGGGCAGCAGGTGGTCAGGACATCCGCCCCGGTCTCCATGATATTGTCCACCTTGCGTTTCGTAATTTTTCGCGAGGTGTCGGCATGTTCCACCTGGAAGGAACCGCCGCCGCCGCAGCAGTCGCTGGCGCCGGCCATCTCCACATACTCCACATCCGGAATGGACTTCAGAATGTTTCGCGGCTGGGCGCTGACCTTCTGCCCCTGCACCAAGTGGCAGGGATCGTGGTAGGTGACGCGGATCTTCTTCCCGTTTCCGCCCAGTTTGGGCAGCCACTCCTTGTGGTCGTCGATAAAGACAGTGATGTCCTTGAGCTTGGAGGCGAGCAGCTCCGCCGCCGCGATCTCCCCGTCCGAGACCTCCTCGCCCAGTTGACGCAGGTCGCGGAGGAGATGGGCGTATTCGTTCTTGAGCGCCGCGCCGCAGGTGGCGCAGTCGACGACGACGGCATCCACGTCCCCGCGGGCAAAAAGCTTCAGGGTGTCACGGATGCAGCGAAGCGAGGTTTCCCTCTCTCCGGACATGAAGATGGGAAGACCGCAACAGGACTGATCCCTGGGAATGATCACCTCGACGCCCATTTTCTTCAGGACATCCACAACGGCCCGACCGACCGCTCCGTAAAGATAGTTCGTGGCGCACCCGTGGAAATAGAGGACCTTCGCATTCACCTTTCCCTCGGGTTTGATAATGTCGGGAACTGTTTCAGAAAAAGGTTGGTCGTTGAAGGGCGGGATCCTCTCCACGTCGAGCGCGCCCGCGTTGAGTTTCGATTCGATCCAGGGGCCGCCGAACATCTTTCGGGCCCACTTGCCGAACCATGCCGACGTGGACATCTTCCAACGGCTCGCCAGAAGCTGGAACATCATTTTCTTTTTCCAGTCGATGCCGTAGCGCTGCGCGGCCCGCCATCGGACTCCGGAGAACAGGTGGTCGCCGTGGACGCCGCTGGGACAATTGGCCACGCACGATCCGCACAAAAGACAGGTGGAGAAGAACGCCTCCTTCACATCCGACAACTCCAGGTTTCCTTCGGAAAGATGCCGGGAAAGCTGTACTTTCCCCCGCGGCGTCGCCTCTTCCAGCAGGACCTCCTTGTAGACCGGGCAATGGGCGATGCACAAACCGCACTTGATGCAGTGATAGATATTTTCCCGGGTATTCTCACCGAACACGTCTTTCGTTTCCATTATTCTATGCCCTCTTCACCGGCGCTTCAGAGTCCCCCGACGAAACGTCCCGGATTCAGAACCCCGACCGGGTCCATCTCTCCCTTCAGTCGATGCATCACCGCATTGTCGCTCCGGGGCAGGCCCCAGACGTCGATCCTTGCCTTGAGCTCGTGCGGACAGGATTCGACAACGAGATTGCCGTCGCGCCGCGCCGCTTCGGCGGTGAACCTGCCGATCAGGTCGATGACCCGATCCTGCTTATTCACGACATTCTCCGTGACATAGATCGTGAGGACTCCGTTTCCGGCATGGCCGATAAAGGCGCAGCCGACCCCGGCCGCCTGCGCCCAATTTTCATACTTCCCGAGAAGTTCCGCCTGCCCGGAGATGACAAAGTTTGATTTGAGGATCACCGGGGCCTCCGCGGCGTAGGCAAAGTCGCGGACCCGTATCCAGAAGGCGCGATCCTCTTCGCCCTTCAAGACCTTTGCCTCCGTAGCCCCCTCCTTATCGGCCATCTCCCCGATCTGGGCCACCTGCCTCTCGACCGCCTCCCCGACCCCCTCCAGGCTGAAGGCGACCAGATATTTCCCCTTTTCTCCGAGTTGGCTTGCGGCTTTGCCGTCCATCAGTTCCATGGCCGAGGGAAGGAGAACCGAATGGAGGATTCGCCGGGTGAGCGAACCGGCCTTGGCCAGATCATCGAAAGCGGCCAGCAGTGTTGCCGAGGCCTCCGGCAGCGGCAGGAGTTTTGTCGTGATCTCGGTGATCACCCCCAGAGCGCCCCAGGAACCGACCATCAGCTTGGTCATGTCGTATCCGGAGACGTTCTTGACGGTCTTCCCGCCGAAGGTCACGACATCCCCGCCCGGGGCAACCGCCTTGAGGCCCAGGAGCAGATCCCGGGCGGAGTTGTAGAGATACCGGCGCGGCCCGCTGCTGTTCGTGGCAATGATGCCGCCGACGGTGGCCTTATCCGTATGCGGGGGATCCAGGGGCAGGAACGAACCTTTTCCCGTGCCCGCCAGCTTTTTCTGCACCGACGCCAGCGTGATTCCCGCTTCGACTGAAAGGCTCAGATTGGGGACGTCGTGCTCGGTGATCCGGTTGATCCTCAGCATGGAGAGAACCACATCGAGCTTTCGGGGAACCCCTCCCTGGGCCATTTTTGTGCCG
>Ga0208373_1005485_pt1 | contig 10580 bp, 9 predicted proteins | sample RifOxyC2_FD_184036 | JGI IMG/M metagenome (GOLD analysis project Ga0208373, IMG submission 184036) | Soil microbial communities from Rifle, Colorado - Rifle Oxygen_injection C2 (SPAdes) | ecosystem: Environmental > Terrestrial > Deep subsurface > Rock core/Sediment | place: Rifle, Colorado... | reverse complement strand
AAGAAGTGAAACATGTCGCCGAAGTGCGCGAGATTGATAATCTGACGATCAAAGAAGACGGTCCAGTGCGATTGGGATTGCATACCGTGATTTCGGCCGAGCTCAAAAAAGAAGGTTTAGTGCGTGAGATCGTGCGCACTATTAATCAGATGCGAAAAAATGCGCAGTTGACCGTGAATGATACGGTGAAAGTAGTGTACGAAACCGAAGATGAATTGTTGGGTGAAGTTTTTGCCGAATACGGCGCGGAAATTTCTAAAAGTGTTTTGGCCAAAGAAATTACAGCGGGGAGTGTGACGGGTGATGCTGTTGATCTGGATGGCCGTGTCGTAAAAATCGAAGTGAAAAAGTAAAAATAGAATTAAAAAAGGCGGAGACCCCTCTCCGCCTTTTTGCCGTTAGTACTACTTCGGCAACATCTTCTTGAAATTTGTGAGTTCGGCGCGATAAATACTCAGTAATTTCTCCCGAAATTCCTCCGGCAAAGTTTCGTTGTCTTTGATGGTGGTAAAATGTTTGACGTAATCTTCCCAGCTATGCAGTTGCTTCAATTTATGCTCGGCGAATATTTTGGAGTAGAGCGATTCGTATTTCTTTTTGTGTAAAATATAAAATGAAAAATCCAATTCATGCGTGGAGCCGGTGGCGAATTTTTCTCCAAAATAATGATCAAACATGTTGGCGGAGCGGAGTAGATTTTTTTGGTAGCCAATTTTTTCCGGATCGACTTCGCAACAAGAGGCGAATAGGAACATGCGCGCGCATTTGTAGCATTTATGGCACCACTGTGACCCCTCCGGTAGGGGGTGTTCGGCGCTACAAGAAAATTGATAACGGCCGAACTCGGGATAGCGATGGTGTAAAATGTAAAAAATATTGATTTCGTCGAGCGGTTGAAAACTGCTGCGCACGCCGCACTGATTGCCGGTGAGCAAACGCACAATATTATTTTGGTTGTTGGTATTGTCCGGAGTTTGGTCGCATGACAGCCATTCTTTCCAACCATTATTCCATTCGTATTCGTTGTTGGCGTATTCACTCCCGAACAAAATATATTTAGCGCCGTGTTTGAGCGCGAACGGCACCATCATCATGGCGAGAACAGTGGTTTGTGTGCCCCAGCCGAGCTCGGTGCGGGCGATGCCAAACGCTTTGCCATAGCGGAATAGTCCGGTGTCGTTTTGAAGAAAATAATATTTGAGGCCAAATTCTTTGCTAAACTCTTTTAGTTTTTCCAATTTGTACGCCTGTTCGTATGGTTGTGATGGCTCTTGGCAATACACCAAAATCGGCTCGATCCCGACTTCGCGGCAGAGCGCCACAGTGGTCAAACTTTCTTTACCAAAAGTAAACGGCACGATAGCGACCGGTTTTTTGTTTTTTACGGTTTTGATTTCTCTCGCGTCAGGGATAGTGGATCGGCCGCTCAGTTGATATTTGGTGTCCAAATTATAAAATTGGCACAAGTAGCTCAAATGCGGTTTGTTGTCGCCGGTAGCGCAATTTATCAAATCTTGTACTTGGTTTTTGTATAGCAAATTTTCCAACAACGGCGGATTGGTATTGTATTTGACGCCGGTTTGTTTGAGGGCGAGCGGCACCACCTGGGTGGTGGCATAGGTGAGATTTTCGAGTAGGGCGTTTTTTACAGACGGCGGCACCGAGCGCCATACTTCGCTCGGGTAGGCGATGTCGTAATGTTTTTTTTGTATTTTAATTCGAATGCCGTTAGTGGTGAGCCCGGCATTAATATTTAAAATACGCGGCTTAGGTTTCATATTAATTGATGAAGATATTTATTTTTTATTTTTGTAGCGTTTGATCGCCAACCAGATTATTTCTTCGATCAGATCGGCGTATTGCATATTGATGAGTTTGGCGCTATTGGCAAAATTGTTATCTTTTTCCAAGGTCGGATTGGGATTGAGTTCGATCACAAAGGGGTTGCCTTCTTTGTCCACCCTTAATTCGACCCGGCCGAAATCCCGGCAGTCCAAAATGCGATAGGTGTCTAGAGCGATCTCGGTAATAAGCGCCTCTAAATTTTTAGAAATATTTTTCGGCGGTCGTTGCACTGTCACGTTATCTTCCGTATAAATCGGGTGATTCTCCCACTTCATTTCATAAGAAAAGAAAGGTTGGCTACCGGCTGGAATTTTGTCGAAAATGTAACGCGAAAGCGGCAAGACTCGTAAATCATTGTCGTCATTGCCCAAAATACATACATCGTATTCGTCGCCGTCAATAAATTCTTCGATGAGCACTGTTCCCCCGTATTTTTTTAGTGTCTCGGCCAGTTGCGCGCGCATCTGTTCGGGGTTTTCAACTACTGATTTGATGGTGATGCCTTCGCTGCCATCTTGGGATGAGGGTTTGATAATTAGCGGATAGCGCAAAGTGCTGTCTATTTCATCATCTGGAGCCACGGCGTAGTCCCATTTTGGTACCGGTATGCCATGGAATTCCAGAATTTTTTTCATTTTTATTTTATCGAGGCATATATTGAGAGCGCTATAATCAGCGCCGGTAAAAGGAATTTGGAGTACTTCTAACATGGCCGCCACATGCGGCTCGTAAAGATTGGAATTGTGGATGATGCAACATAGGTTGAATACTATATCGACGTCGCTATTTTTTAGTTCGTTGAGCGCTTTGATGGGATCGAAAAAATCGTAGCAAGTCACTTTGTAGCCTCTTTCTTGCAATACTTTTTCAAAATTTTGAATTTCCTCGTTGGAATATTGATCGGGAGCAAGGTTGCTACCCAAATTTTCTACCGCTATCCCAATGTGTAGTAATCTTTTGTCTTCGGTAGTGATTCTTTTTACTTTCTCCATGCGGGCGGCTTGTATCAGCGCAGTTTTGTTCAACACTGCCGCCGACAGTCTGTTTTTACGCGAGGTTTTGCCGAGGGCGGATTGTTGGTCAAATTTAACCACCTTGTATTTAATATAATTCAAAGCATGGCGCAGGTTATCTTGCGCGTCCAAAAAATTAACACCAGAAATAGTGAGCCAGCCCAGACTTTCGTATCCTTCTGGCGGCATGAGGATCGGTTCGCCCACATCCTTGTATAGATGGATTTCTTCAAAATAACTTTTCTTCTTTAATTCGTCGTCGACATTTAATTCTACCAGCAAGCCTGAATATTCCGGATGCAAATCCCAACCAATAATATATTTTTTTGGCAATACTGGCTTCTGAATTTTAATATATTGTCCGATCGCAATTTGCACGGTTTCTTCGATCAGATCCAAATCCCAAGCGGCCTTATTGTATGAAAATACATAGTCTCCGCCCATTCGTAAATTGATTTCAATAGGAAAAGGGCCGTTGGTGGTAGATTTGCCTTCAAAATGGATACAGCCGTTACGAATATCCAATTTTTCCAAAAGTTCTTCCGCCAAATCAATTAATTCTTGTTGGGATTTCCCCGGCAGAGTAGATGGAATGGATTGTCCACTATCCACAAAAAATTGATCCCAAGTTTTGTTGAAATTATCAGAAATGGTATAAAATTTGATTTTGCCGTTTTGCAAAACAATGTCGATGTCCACTTCGTCGCCGTCCAAAAATTCTTCCACAAATATATCCAACCCGTCGGACAGGGCGGATTCGGTATCGCTAGAAATATTTTTCTTGATGTAGTTATAAGTATTGATGAGTTCGTCTTTATTTTCTACTTTGACTACATAGGCGCTACTGGAGCCAAAAGCCGGCTTAATGACCAGGGGAAAGTTAAAATTAGTGGATATTTGCTCTAAATCATCGGTATTTTTGATGATTTTGTGTTTGGGGGTGCGCAGGCCGTTTTTTTCGCAAAATTCGCGAAAAAGGTACTTGTTGCGTACTTGTTTGGCGATATTGTAAGGGATGCCGATAAAATTGAAACGGTCGGTGATTTTGGAAGTCAGAAGCACGTCGTCTTCCCAAAAAGTGACCACGCCGTCAATTTTTCTATTTTGGTCATTTTTGATATACGCGTCCACTGCCTTGATAGATTCGGTGTGGTTGTATGTATCGGCAATGATCCACTCATCCACGTATGGCGCCGCCCAGTTTTTTTCTTTGTTCAGCGTGATGATATACAGTCCGAGTTTTTTTAGACGTTGAATAATGAATTTCTTTTTTTGTGAACCGGTGTTGATTAGTAAAATTGTTTTCCCTTTGAGTTCGTTATAATCCATAATTCAATTTAATAGCAAATATATCATAGCAGATTAAAATTCGCTGTCAACAATTTTTTGATAAATTTTTGACAAGGGGGCACGAGTAAAGTATTATATGTATCATATGCGAAAAAATTGGACGCAAAAAATTCAAGAGGCGGTGGAAGTCGAAAAAAACAGCGCGGATTATGCGCGAGATTATTATGATTCCGAGAATGGGTACACAGGTTTGTTTGCGCTCGATACTAAAATTGTCAAAGAGATGATGGCGGTGGGCAATATATTTGATGCTACGATGGGACGTGGACGTCATTTGTTGTATTTTGCCAGTTTGGGCAAAGAGGTGGTGGGCAATGACTACAATATTCATATGTTGGAGTTGGTAAAGCAGGATTTGGCCAAAGCCGGTTTGCAAGCGCCACTGTATAATCTGGATGTTGCCGATCTTTCTACCATACCGGATGCTAGTTTCGATAATATACTTTGTCTGTTTAGTAGTTTGGGGTGTGTCCCCACTATTGCCAAAAGAGATCGGGTGCTAGGAGAATTTGCGAGGATTATGCGGCCGGGAGGACGGGTCTTTGTGCATGTGCATAATCGTTGGCAATTGACGGATGGCTGGCGTAATTTCAGAATTGCTTTTCAGTTATCGTGGTTTCAGCGTAAGGGTCTGGAGCCCGGCGACAATCTGTATGAACACGATGGTTTGGGCGGCATCACTTATAATCATTATTTTACGCCGAGCGAATTTCGCAGTTTATTTTTTAAGAACAAACTTTCTGTTGTCAAAGAGTTTTATCTTAATGCCAATCAGGGCGGTGTGATTTCCGGCTTGTTCAAGGAGTGGCGCGCCGGCGGGTTTATTTTTGTGGGGCAAAAATATTGATTTTTCCAGGTAATTTGATAGACAGTATCTCGTGTTTTGGCCGATCTATGGTCATTGACTGGATGCTGTTTTTTTGTTAAAATTAAGAGAGATTGATGTTAATTTTTAAGCTATTGGTAGCAGAATAATATGTTGGTAAAACAAGTTTTTGAGTTGGGTTTGAAGCTGGGGGTAGTCGCCGATCCGCGTGGGGTGAAGGGGGTAAATGAATATCTCGCTGAAGTGCAGAAAGAGTACGAAAATTTGAAGCCAAAAGACAAGCAATATTTTGATACGGAGCGTTTGTCCAATCCGTATGTGGACAGCCGGGTGCATGTTGATGATGGCAAGACCGAAGTCAAACGGGTTTTGGCCGGCATTGATATTGGCGACGGTGAGATTATTTTGGCATCGCAGTTGACCGAACGTAATAAAAAAATTGATCTGGTGATCGCTCATCATCCGGTAGGTAAAGGGCTCGCCGATCTGCATGGCGTGATGGATATGACCGTGGCCGTGTGGGAAAAAATGGGCGTGCCGGTGCATGTGGCGGAAAAAATCATGGAAGAGCGCGTGCGCGAAGTGGGGCGCAGTGTGCATCCGGCCAATCATTATCGTCTGATCAACATGGCCGAACTTTTGAAAGTGAATCTGATCAATACTCATACGATCACGGATAATTTAGTGAATAATTTTTTACACGAATTTTTGACCAAACGCGCGCCGCATACTATTGGAGATATGGTGGATTGTTTACTCGAAATTCCGGAGTATCACGAAGCCAAAAAACGCGGCGCCGGTCCGAGTTTGTTTGCTGGTAGTCCGAAACATCGCGTGGGTAAATGGTTGCTCGAAATGACGGGCGGCACCAATCCGAGCGATAAGGTTTACAAGGAATTGTCTAATTATGGTATTTCCACCATTATTGGTATGCACATGAAAGACGCCGCGCGCGATATCGCAAACGAACACCATATGAATGTGGTAATTGCCGGTCACATGGCGTCCGACTCACTAGGTATGAATTTGTTTTTGGACGAACTCGAGAAAAAAGGTGTGGAGATTGTGCCATGCAGCGGGCTCATTCGCGTGAATAGAAATAAGAAAAAATAATTAAATCATTTTCATTCGAATATGATTGCGATGCTCTCGGGAAAAATTTTATCCAATTCCGGCGCGGAAATAGTGGTGATGACTGCCGGTGGAGTAGGGTACAAGGTGACGATCAATCCGGCGCGGGCAGATAAATGGCCGGTAAATAGCGAGACCCAAATCCTCATCCACATGGTGGTGCGCGAAGACGCGCAAGAACTTTATGGATTTGCCGACACTTTGGAACGCGGATTATTTTTGAATTTTTTGTCAGTGTCTGGGATTGGCCCGAAGACCGCCATGCATTTGTTATCTCTCGGGACGGTGGATGAGATCGCGGCGGCGATCGCGCGTAGTGATCTGGCGTACCTCACCGGTGTTTCTGGTATAGGTCAGAAGACAGCAGAGCGGATCGTGGTAGAACTAAAAAATAAAGTCGGGAAATTATCTGAACAATTTGCCGATGGTGTTGGTGGCCAACTGGCTGATGTGGTGGCAGGGCTCGTGGCGCTCGGATATTCGGCCGCCGAGGCGCGCGCTGCGATCAAGCCGCTTGATCCGACCGGCAAGACCAGCGAACAATTACTCAAAGAGGCGTTACAAAAAATAAAATAATTTATTAATTTAATCACATCGGTATGTTGTCAGCATATTATGTCATCAAGGTGATAGTGTATATCGTCGTGGTCGTGGCTTTGGCAGGGTTGCGTACTATCAAGCAATATGAAAAAGGAGTAGTATTTCGTTTTGGAAAAATCGTCGGTATAAAAGAGCCGGGTTTGAATTGGATCATCCCGGTATTCGAACAATTGCGCCCGGTGGATTTCCGCACCATCACCATGCCGGTGCCGACGCAAAAAATTATTACGCGCGATAATGTGTCGGTAGACGTGTCGGCGGTGGCGTATTATCGTATTGTCGATGCGACCAAAAGCATCGTCGCCATTGAAAATGTGATGAGCGCCATCAATCAGATCGCGCAAACTTCCATTCGTAATATTGTCGGCAAATTTCAATTGGACGAAATTTTGAGCGAGCGTGAGACTATCAACAAGAGCATTACGACTGTGCTGGATTCGCATACCGAGGCCTGGGGCGTGGTGGTGTCGGTGGTGGAAATAAAAGATATCGAACTACCGGAGGGTATGCAACGCGCGATGGCAAAACAAGCCGAAGCCGAACGCGAGAAGCGCGCCAAGATCATCGCGGCCGAAGGTGAATTTTTGTCTTCACAAAGATTGGCCGATACCGCCGATATTATGCAGGCTCATCCGATCGCTTTGCAACTGCGCAATCTGCAAACGATGGCCGAGATCAGTGTGGAGAAAAATTCCACCATCATTTTCCCGGCACAGTTCATGAATACGATTGCGGACATCAAAGCGTTTATGAAGCAGGAGGTGAAATAAATTGTAATAAAAAAATCAGTCCATCGCAAACGGACTGATTTTATTTTATGTAAATTGTGCCTATCCCAGATTGTTGAGAAACTTTCTGGGATAGGCTGGGGAAAGCGTCATCAGGATTTGGTTGGCGGAATGAGTAGTTGGAACGGAACTTTCGTAACCAGGCATTTAGCCGGTCCAATATGCCCGGTGTTGGTTACGACATATTGACCGGTCCAGGCATCGCCTTCGCGCTTGAAGATGTAGGTCATGGGTGCGAGAGGTGGCTGTCTGTAGGTCTTGGTGAACGACAAATAGTCTTCGCGCATCACAATGTCTGTAAGCACGGACGCGCCGTAGTAGTCGTACATGAGGCCTTTCAGATCGGATTCGCCGTCTTTTTTGATATCAGCGTAGATTGCCCCGCCGAATAAATAAGGGGCATCTTTCATGAACTGTACCGCGGCAGATTGTTCATCGTTGCGGTCGCCTTCTGGTATTCGAGCGCAAAATTCCGTTTCCTCGAAAAACACGCCGGTTATAAAGAATGTCCCGAGTGGCATGGCAGACCTCTTCTTTCATTGATGATATTGATTGATCGCTTCCAGGGTAATATTAGAAAAATATCCAGAAATTGTCAATGTTTAGACGTTTTTGCCGAGCAACCATAAAATAATCGCTTTTTGGATGTGTTTATGGTTTCCTTCTCGGAATATTCAATGGAACAAAAAAACTCGCGCCACACATTTATGACGTGAGTATCGCTAATCCGCCGTATGTCGAATAATAGGGATTTTTTATTTTAACTTATTGACGCTAAACAATCATCCCATTTCGATCTTTTTGGTAGTCGTCACGTATTATCCATGAGCCAACTAAAAAAATTGAGTCAAGAGAGTGTTCGGGGTGGTTAACGATGTAGGTTTTAAATGGAATTGCCAAATCCTCGTTTTTATAATTGTGAAGGTGTCTAAACGCCAGCCGTTCTACGTCATAAAGGGTTTTTGGTTTTTCTTGTTCTATTTTATCAAGAATATCTTTTTTTATGGTGGAGTAAAAAACGCCCCATCCGCATTCGCTCAAAAGTTTAATTCCAGTTTCGTTTGGACGGTATGGGCTGTTAGATACACCAAGAACTTTTGCTTTCATCAAAATGATATTATCGTGATCCTCATAAAAACTATCCTGCAATTTGTCAAAAGATTGTTGCAGTGTGTCCAATGTTTGCAACTTTCTGCCGATATAAATGCATGCCCCAATTATAGTGGGGATTCCCAGGCTCACTATTATCGCGTTTATAATAGTAAAACTCATAGGCAAATTATATTTCTTCCAGTATAGTATAACACAACAAAGAATATTTTCAAAATTTAATGTAGTTAAACATCAAATTTCCCAAAATTCCTTTACAAGACCGTTCATTTCAATTTTTCGCGCAGTAATTTTTCGGTTACTGTCGGATCAGCACTGCCTTCGGTCGCTTTCATAACCATGCCTTTGAGAAATTGGAGCAATGGTTCTTTGCCGGCTTTGAAAGCAGCGGCTTGGTCAGGATGACTTTTGATCACTTCATCCACAATTTTGCCGAGAGCGTTTTCGTCACTCATTTGGCCATAACCTTTTTCTTCCATGATGTGAGTGGGGTCCATATCCACGCCGCTGTCGAGCATTTCAGCCAGGATTTTTTGAGCATTGGTCGAATTGATGCGGCCGGCAAAAATCAAAGCCATGAGTTCGCCAAAATTTTCCGGTTTTAATTTGAGAATACGGATATCGATTGATCGTTCGGCCATTGCGCCCATCAGCTTGCTAGTAATCCACCCACCGGCGAGTTTGGCCAGCTCGGTTTTTTTTCCGCCAAAGGCGGATCCGCCTGTAGCGGATGCGTTTAGTTTCTCTGCATCTTTGGCTGTTTCCGGTAAATTTTCAATCCATTCATACAGGTCGCTCATCACGCCTTCGGTAAATTCGGCCCAGTGTTTGTCTTGTGATAATAAATACGCGTCGGCATAAGAAAAACCGTATTCAATGTGAAAACGGGCGCGCGTCTGAGCGGGAAGTTCGGGGAGGGTGACGTCGCTGGTGATGACGATTGGCTCAAATGGGGGAATGTCGGGCTCCGGGAAGTAGCGATAGTCGGCGGCGGTTTCTTTTTCGCGTTGCATGACGGTCTCGCCTTTGGGGTCGTTCCAACCGCGGGTCTGTTGGGTCCATTTTTCTCCTGTCGCGATCATTTTGGTTTGACGGGCAATTTCAAATTCGATCGCTTTTTCCACCGCGCGAAATGAGTTGATATTTTTCACTTCCACTTTCGCGTAGGGGGTGTAGCCGTCCGCGAATTTGATCGCGCCATTTTTGATTGCAAATTTTCCTTCTTCTTGTAGAGAAATATTTACCTCGCAACGCATGTGGCCTTTTTCCATGTCGGCGTCAGAAATACCGAGCGCGCGGAAAATCATCTGTAATTCTTGACAATACATTTTGGCTTCGGCCGCGCTTTGGATATCCGGATCGGAGACAATTTCGACGAGGGGAACGCCGGCGCGGTTGAAATCCACGAGGGTGTCGCCGGTGGTGCCGTGCAGTAATTTGGCGGTATCTTCTTCTAAATGGACGCGGGTGATGCCAATTTTGGCGGCACTGCGATGATTTTTGCCATCTAAAAATTGTAATTCCAGCGCGCCATGTTCGCCAACCGGTTCGTCATATTGTGAGATCTGATAGGCTTTGGGCAAATCGGGATAAAAATAATGTTTGCGATCGAATTTGCTTAATGCGCGAATTTGACACCCCAAAGCAGTAGCGATTTTAACCGTCCATTTGATCGCTTCGGCATTTGGCACCGGCAAAGTACCGGGTTGGGCAGTGCACACCGGGCAGATGTTGGTGTTCGGGGATCCGCGATCGGGGTCGTTCGCGCACGCGCAAAACATCTTGGACTTGGTTTTCAGTTCCACGTGGATTTCCATGCCGATAATGGGGATTAGTTTGTTCATATTTGTTTCGCTAAATTCATCACTTCACTTTCGTGCAAACGTGGGCCGATAATCTGTGCACCCACGGGTAGGC
>Ga0208373_1005483_pt1 | contig 10581 bp, 11 predicted proteins | sample RifOxyC2_FD_184036 | JGI IMG/M metagenome (GOLD analysis project Ga0208373, IMG submission 184036) | Soil microbial communities from Rifle, Colorado - Rifle Oxygen_injection C2 (SPAdes) | ecosystem: Environmental > Terrestrial > Deep subsurface > Rock core/Sediment | place: Rifle, Colorado... | reverse complement strand
GGGTTTCCCGGAAAATCCGTGAACTGGTTTTGTCTCTTCGTATCGAGCGGCAGTACAGCAAAGACGAGATATTGCAGATGTACTTAAATGAAGCGCCTTATGGCGGCACCGCCGTAGGGGTCGCTTCAGCCGCGCAGTTGTATTTCGGTAAGGATGTCGGCGAGCTGAGCTTGACCGAGTCGGTGATTTTGGCAGGTCTTCCGCAGTCCCCCACCCGCTACTCGCCGTATGGGACAAACAAACTGGCCTTTGTACCCAGAACCAAGGAGGTGGCCAGAAGAATGAGGGAAGATGGATATATAACGGAATCCCAAGAGACAGCAGTAACTTCAAACCTGGAAAGAGTGGCTTTTAGGGGGGTAAAAAATTCGATTAACGCACCGCATTTTGTGATGTATGTTAAAGAAAAGCTTGAGGAAATGTATGGCGACGATATCATGCAGACGGGGGGATTTAGGGTGACGACGACGCTTGACTGGGACATGCAACAAAAAGCTGAAGCGGTAGTAAAAGAGGAGATCGACAAGGTGACAGCGAAACTAAATATCACCAATGGCGCTGCGGTGACGATTGATACCTTAAATGGGGAGATTCTAAGCATGGTGGGGTCAAAAGACTATTTTGAAGCGACGATTGACGGGCAGGTGAATGTGGTTACCCGCCCGCGGCAGCCAGGGTCAAGTATTAAGCCGCTGGTTTATGCCACTGCTTTTATGAAAGGCTACTCCCCAGCTCAAGTGTTGGCCGATGTAGTAACCGAGTTTCCGGGTAAGGACGAAAACACGCCTTATATTCCTAAAAACTATGACGACAAAGAGCATGGGTTACTGCACTTGAGAGAGGCGCTGGGAAGTTCGATTAATATTCCGGCAGTGAAACTATTGGCTTTGGTTGGGGTGGAAAATGTTTTGAAGCAGGGGTACAAAATGGGAATGGTAACATTGGAGCCGACTCGGGAAACTCTATCCCGTGTAGGGTTGTCGATGGCCTTGGGTGGGGCAGAAGTTGAGCTTTTAGACATGGCTGTAGGGTATAGTGCTTTTAGCAATGGCGGGATGAAGGTGGAGCCAGTGGCAATACTTAAGGTTGAAGACAAGAATGGTCGGGTGGTATTTGAGAGAAAGCAGACGCGGCAGGAAAAAGTAATGGACTCAAGGGTGGCTTATTTGATTAATTCTGTTTTATCGGACAACAACGCCCGTTTAATAACATTTTCCCCAAATTCTTATTTAAACATTGGCTCCCGCCCGGTGGCGGTGAAAACCGGGACGACCAACGATCTTAGGGACAACTGGACTATTGGTTGGACAAAGGACACCATTGTTGGTGTTTGGGTGGGGAACAATAACAACGAGAAAATGAAGAACGTGGCCTCTGGCGTTTCCGGCGCAGCTCCTATTTGGCGGCGGATGATGCTGGACGTTCTGGTAAAGAGACCAGATAAACCATTTGATGTGCCTTCTGGGGTGAGTCAGGTTGAGGTAGACAAAGTCTCCGGGTATCCGGCCCATGACGGATTCGCCTCTTACAAAGAATGGTTTATTGAAGGTACTGTTCCTGGTGGTCCTGACCCTATCCACACGCGGCTTAAAATTTGCAAAACCGACCCTTTCCGCTTGGCCGGTCCTATCGCCGTTGCTCAGGGAAACTATGACGAGAAGGAATATGTGGTGATTAAGGAGCGCGATCCTCTGACGGATAAAGATTTATGGCAAAAGGGGATTGACGAGTGGGTCATCAAACAGCCGGATCAACTATACAAGCCGCCGACGGAATACTGTCAGGACACCGCGGACATAAATATTAATATATTTAGCCCAGCTGATAAATCGCGTGTGGATGGGGAAGAAGTGACAATTAGATTTGAGGTGGTCAGCGTCAAGACTTTTAGCCGTGCGGAGCTATACATTGATGATGTTATGGAGGCAATTTTTGAAAATGGGCCATACATCCGAAAGGTCAGATTATCATCTGGAAATCATAAAGTGCGGATAAAGGCGCGTGATGTTGATGGACGTGAGGCTGAAAAAACACACGAGTTTGGAATGAACCAGGAGTGGGTCTCCCCTACTCCGTCGCCAACCCTTACTGAAACACCAACGCCTACACCTTGAGGATTTTTTCTTTAATTTTGTCGACAGTCTTTTGGTCAAGATTCCCCGAGTGAGAAGTAAAAACAACCCGGAATGAGTGTTTGTTCCGGAAGCTGTTTAGATATTGGACCTGGGTGATCAATGGGTCTATCTCTTTAATAAATTGAATCAGACTGCCAACTTGCGTTTCTGACTCAATGGTTATTTCTTCGATTAAGGGTGGGTACGGCGAAATGGGGGTGTATGAATATCCAGGACGTATGGTGGAAATAAGGAGAGGTAAATTGATTACTGCCACAACTGGGGTAACTTTTAGATCAAGATTGTGGAGAATGTTTTTATTCAGTTCGCCGATAAAGCCGATTATCTTGTCTTGGTGCATGATTTGGGATGATTTTTCTTTGAGGAAGAGAGTGGATTGGGCCTTAAGAGGCATGAAGGCAATTAGATCAGTGTTTAATTTAGTAAATAGCGCTTCCAGAGTGCCTTTGAGATATAAAAAGTCATACGAGGTTAGCAGAGAAAGCGATGACTGTTCTTCAGGGAGAACTGCACCTGCTTGTTTGATGTAGACATTGGAGAGCTCAAAGATATTAATTGGCAAATCTGTTTTGCCGATATTGTTTTTCAGGTTGGTGAGAAGCGAGGGAAGCAGGCTGGTCCGCAGGTATTCAAAGTCCTGCGACAGAGCATTTGTTAGTTTCAGGTGATCTTTGATGTTTAACATGGTTTTTTCAATCAGATCGCCTGAGACGAGAGAGTTGTTAAAGACTTCCGTATAGCCAAAGCCGGATAAGTGTCTCTTGGTCTTAAGTTCCGTCAGGAGGAGTTTATTAGATTCTTCCGCTTTGAGATTGACGCAAGGGAGGATGGGGGGTAATTTGTAGTAACCATAGATTCGGACTACCTCTTCGACCAGGTCTTCACGGATAGTAATGTCGTGGTAGCGCCAGCTGGGTACGGTGCAGGAGAGGATGTTTTCTCCATTGAAGGCGCCGTTAAAGCCTAAGTCTGAGAGAATATCTAAAACTGATTCCCTTTCGATCTGCACACCGGCAAGTTTGTCCAGCCAGACGAGATCAAGATCGATGGTTTTGGGCGGGAGTTTGTCTGGGTAGAAATCAAACACTCGGCTGGACGGAGAGGCCATGCAGCGTTTAGAAAATAGTTCGGTGGCTATTGAAAGGATTGGAAGACAGAGTTCTATATCCGGTCGTTTTTCAAAAATTTGAGCAGCCAGGGTGCGTTTTTGCAGGTAAAGTGAGGTTCTTCTGACTTTTTGTGGGTTATATGTGGCGGTAATCAGTAGGATGTTTTTAGTGTTTTCATCGACTTGTGCAGGCTTTCCGCCCATGATACCGCAAAGATCAATAAGACACTCACGGCTGTCTTCAATGACAACATCGCCTCCCACCAGTTTGTTTTTTGAGTTATCAAGTAGTGTAATAATTTCCCCTTTTCTACTTTCGCGGAGGTGCAGGGTTTTGCCCTCGATCTTGTCGAGGTCGAAAATGTGGATGGGTTGTCCATATAGGAGAGTGAGTTCGTTGGTGATATCGACGGCGTTATTAATCGGCCGTTCTCCGCAAAGATTTAGGAATTGGCTGACTGCTTTTTCTGATGGGGCGATCTTGACATTTTTTAAGGAAACAGCGCAGAAGCGCGGGGACAGCGATTGGTTTTCTATGGTTATACGGAAGTTTTCGGGTAGGTGGCTGTAGAGGTCAATTTTTTGTTCGTAAGGATTGCCAATTAATTCGCAGGGTATGGCCATCTGGTTAAGGACGGCGTTCCCTTCGCGGGCGATACCAAAAGCGCAGGCTGTGTCCACGCGGTTGGTAATGGCCTCTATCTCATAAACGACGTCCTCGCCCTCTTTGTGGATCCGGTCGAAAGTTGGGCCGCAGAGACTCATTTTTTCCGCCAGTTGTGCAGGAGAGATGGTTGTCTGGAGGAAGCGTCTGATGGAGGAATCGGTAAGTTTAATATCCATATGTCTGATATTTAAAACTGTTTGAGATATCTAAGATCGTCGCTATAAAGGTAGCGAAGGTCCGGTAGTTTCAGGTCAGATTTCATCATCAGGACCCGTTCGACTCCCCAGCCGAAGGCGAAACCGGAGTATTGGAGAGGATCGATACCGCCGTTTTTGAGGACTGTGGGGTGGACCATGCCAGCCCCGCCAAGTTCCAGCCATCCTTGTTTGCAGACTTTACATTTTTGTCCGTCGAGCACCCCTTTTCCATCGCAGATATCGCAGGAGATGTCGAGCTCGAAACTGGGCTCGGTAAACTGAAAGTGGTGTGGTCGTAATCGAACGGAGCGATTGAGGTCGAAATATGACTTAACAAAGTAGTCGGTAACCCCGAGTAGATGGGTAATGTTGATGTGCTTATCGACCACAAGGCCCTCAAACTGGTGAAACATAGGATTGTGGGAAGCGTCTGACTGGCGGCGGTAGGTTTTACCAATGTTGATCATCTTGATTGGCGGTTGGCCGACATACTCCATTTCCCGCAGTTGTCCGTTACTGGTATGAGCTGTTAGGACAATATTTTCAGAGAAATAAAAGGTTTCCTGGTCATCGCGGGCCGGGTGGTCTTTGGGGATATTGAGCCCTTCGGCATAGTACCAGTCTGTATCCACTTCAGGATAGCGTCGGCGGACAAAACCAAGGCGGGTGAAGATAGACTCGATTTCTTCAATAGCTTGGGTGATTAAGTGGAGATTGCCTAGCGGGGGTTGGTGGCCGGGAACGGTAACATCGATTGGTGTAGAAACAGCAGAGAGGAGCTCCACTTCTTTTTCCTGAATTTTTGTTTCAATAAGTGATTTGAGTTCATTTATCTGCTTGCCGATTTCTGGGGTGTCTTTGACTGGCAGAGTTTTAAAGAGTGTATTTATCAAGCCTTGACGACCGAGATATTTAACTTTGAGCGCGTTGAGTTGGTCCTGTACAACTGATGACAGGTCCTGGTCGAAGTCTTTCTTAGTCTTATCGATTTGAGCTGTGTGGCCCATGAAGGTATTCTAACAAAATACTCCCCTTGGGGGAGTATGTTTAATTCGTATAAACCTCTCTCCCCTATTTGGCGGTAGTAAAGGAAACGACAGACCTAAAGGCCTGGGGAAGTTTAACGGCTAGAGCAGAGAGCGTTTTTCGATTGAGCGTGACTTTTTTATCGGAGAGGCTTTTTATGAAGCGGGAGTATTTGGGTGCGTCTTCAATTCCTGTCAGAGCGGCGTTGATGCGCTCGATCCAGGTTTGGCGCATTTGCTGTTTACGTTCTCGGCGGCCGATATAGGCATATTGGCCGGCGTGCAGTGATGCCTCACTGGCCACCTTGTAAAGACGGTTACGGGTCATTCTGAAACCCTTGGTGAGAGAGAAGACTTTTTTGTGTCCCGCGCGGCGGACGATACCGGTTTTTACTCTAGACATATTGATTGTACTAAGTTATTTTTATAGTTTCCCGCCTACACGGGAATGACATTTTTTATTGTAATTATAGGTGAAGCATTGATTTTATCTTATTTGCCAGGCGTCCTGTGACTTCCTGGTAGTGGCGGTAACGGCGCACCAGTTTGCGGCTTTTTTTGCGCCTAAGGTGGCGCATGTAGGGTGAGCGTCGCATTACTTTGCCGGTGCCGGTGATTTTGAACCGTTTCATGACAATTTTTCTGGTTTTCTGTTTTATTTTGGTCATATTACTTTTTCGGTTTGACTTGGGCAATAAGGAGTTTGCCCATGTATTTGGGTTGTTCGACAACCGTGGAAATTTCGGAGATGCCCGAGAGGGCTTGATTCATCACTTTCTCGCCGAATTCCTTCTTGGTGATTTCCCTGCCCTGGAATTTTACCACGAGCTTGACGCGGTCGCCACTTTTGAGGAATTTCTCTGCCTGTTTGACCCTGATAGCAATGTCGTTTTCGGCCATAAATGGCTTAAAACGCAGCTCTTTGGTTTCTTGGCCGGCTCTGGATGAGCCTGAGCGCTCTTTCTTGTCTTCCTGGTAACGGAATTTCTGGAAATCAATAATCTTTACGATGGGGGGGGTGGCTTTGTCGGTAATTTCCACCAGGTCCATTCCCTGGGATTGGGCTTTTTCTAAGGCGTCTTTGGCACTCATGACTCCCATTTGACCACCGTTTTGATCCAGGACACGTACCTCGGAATGGCGGATATTTTGGTTGATTTTATAGAATTTGGGCAACTTTGTTTGTGTTAGTAATGAGTGTATTTTACAATAGTGTGCATGGAGGTGCGCATCGAGCCCAGTTGGAAGGAAGCCTTAAAAGATGAGTTTGCCAAGCCCTATTTTCAGGACTTGGCCAGGTTTGTCAAAAAAGAGTATCAGGCAGAAACAGTCTATCCCCCACCCGGGTTTATCTTTTCCGCTTTTGATAAATGTCCTTTCGATAAGGTGAAGGTGGTAATTTTGGGGCAGGACCCGTACCATGGGCCTGATCAGGCAAATGGTCTGGCCTTTTCGGTATCTGAGAAAATACCGATTCCTCCTTCTTTGGTGAATATCTACAAAGAGATTGAGCATGATGTGGGAAAGATAATGCCCACAGATGGAAATCTGGAGCGCTGGGCTGGGCAGGGGGTGTTGCTTTTGAACGCCACTTTAACAGTGCGCGCCCGTCAGGCAGGGTCGCACCAGGATAAAGGCTGGGAGCGGTTTACCGACGCGGTGATCAAGATCCTGTCGGACAAAAAGGAAGGTTTGGTATTTATGCTCTGGGGAAACTTTGCCCAGAGAAAAGGGGTGGTGATCGATGATAAAAAACACTTGGTGCTCAAGGCTGCTCACCCCTCTCCCCTATCGGCCTATAACGGCTTTTTTGGCTGCAAGCATTTTTCTCTGGCAAATGCCTATCTGATTTTCAATGGCTGGGAGCAGATTGAGTGGTAAAAAGGCTAGTCGGAGATAGCCTGCATGAGATTTAAGGCTGGGGAATAGTTTGTGTGGTAATCCGTTTCTGGATGAATAATGCTTCGAGTATGGCCTAGTTGGCAGTAGTATCGTATATTGTTAAGAATTAGTTCTACCTCACGTTTATACTCGCCGGCGTCTTTGAAGGTGATTGTAAGAGTAATGGGTTGATTGAGAGCTTCAAAATAATTGTCAACTGTGAAAGTATCGGTATCACTGAGATTAAGTTGTTTGGCTATTTCAGCAGCGAAGCAATTATCACCCTACTTGTATTTAGCCTGATCTAAGCGGTCGGGGGGTAGTCGAGTGGTAGGATTGTTAATATGGACATTACGCCTGAAGTAGAAATGAGGTGGAAGACTCTGGTAAGAGCTTCCCGCAAGTACGATGGGTTCATGGAGTCTGTAGTGGCTTCCAATGAAACTAAAAGTTTGGATTTGTTGAAAGACTTTGGTGAGGGAGTCATACTTGCTGAGGTGGTTCCGTCCGGAAAAGCAGTAAGGGAGACATATCTTAATCCGGAAAATACTTCATGGAAGATAATTTGGAATGTTGGTTCGCCTGATACATTTAGGGAACAGGTGTTTTATAGAAAACAGGGAGATATGAATGTATTCAAAAAGTCTGATCAATTGATCAGACTAGGATCCGAAAAGCTGAATGAATATCTGGGTGAGATGGGACTTGACAAAGGAGTAAAAGACTAGGTTTGTCCGTCTTTGACATACATGTGGGATAATTAAACGTCGTAGATCCTTAATAATCCATTTCAGGAGGTAAAAAATGACAAGTTTGATGGACGAGTTGCTCGGTAAGGCGGCAGATGCTAAGGGGAAAAGACGGGCCAAAAGAGAGGCGCGACTTGAGGAAGAGACGAGGCTTGCCGGAGAAATCCGTGCGCGATTGGGTAAGTCTTTGTCAAAGTCGCCTGTTCTTTATGAGGTTTTATGTATGGCTAACGATCTTGATGTTGAGGATGAGGTCAAAAATATCGCTTCGTTGGCAGAGCTGGCAAATATTTACCTGTTTAAGGGCTCTGTGCTTATAGGCCTTACGAAGGCCAAAAATCGACCGGATAATTTCAACCCTTCACATTTGATGGGTGATGGTAATGACTTTTGGGTAGCTGAACTTGTGTTGTGGGACGAAGTGGAACTCTACTTGATGCCTTATGAGGATGAAAAAAAGGGCTTTGCTTGTCGAGTGATGGAGAAAGATGATTTATATGCAGAGCCGAGCTCCTCAGGACGTTTCTCACGCACAATTGACGTGATTTGCGACGGCGACCTTAACCGGAACACTGCCCTAGGCTTAATAGAGCATTATTCTGGCCTTTTTTCCGAAGACCAATGGCGTTGGCACTTGCTTAAGGGAGATTTTGTAACCACGCAGGAGTACATATCGGCGGAGCGGAAAAAGCGGAAAAAAAGAGAGGGTGAGTACGGGAGTGAAAGTCTGGGTAGTGAGCTCAGAGAAATAAACGAGTGTGAGCGTCGTCGTCTTGAAGAAGCCATGGACGATCCGGACTGTGGATGGGTCTATGAAAAAGAGAGAGAAGATCGAAAGAGGGGAAGAGGTTATTGGTTTGTGGAATAATTTTTTGAAATGACGGACCCTAATGGGTCCGTTTTTTTTGGGCTGGATTGTACTCGCCATGCGTTATATTCCTATTTGCCGCGATGCTATTTTCAACCTAGGGGTATAATCAGGACATCCCTATTGGACATTGAAAAGGAGGATTGATGAAGAAACTGAATGTACCTGGTGTGGTTATTACCTTTTTTATTGTGCTCGTCATCACTTTGGGGGCTACGGCGTGGGTTGTTACCCACGATGCGTCGTCTGTAGTCGGGTCGGTAATATACGCTGTTTCATGTCTGGGCACGCTGGCCACCATATCGATGGCGCCCTTGGTGATTTGTGTGATAATTCAGTCAATCTTTGACCCCCGCAATTAGGGGGTCTCTTTTTTTATTATCGCCTTGAGCGACCTTGGAATTGGCCTCTAAGCACATTAATTTGATCTCCAATAAGGGAAATTATCGTAGATGGTTTCGAGATTCTTTTTCCTCCGTCAATGAAAAGGGGGACTTTCCCTGCGAAGTAGTTTTGTGCTTCAGATATTGTTTCAGCGGGATTTTGTCCTTCCGGATTACAGCTCGGTGCGATGAGTGGCCCGGTAATTTCAAGTAATTTTCTTAACTGCCTATCGTCTGGCATTCTGAATGCAAGCGAATCGGTTCCCCGATGTAAATATCCGAATTGGGTATTGGAGCAAGGTAATATTAGGGTATATTGACCAGGCCATAGTTTGGACATTATTTGTTTTTGAAATGAAGTTAATTTGACGTCGAATTTTTTCAGGTCCGCTCTGTCACTTATTAGGATGATAAATGGTTTTTCGGGGGTTCTGCCTTTGATAAGGTAGACAAGATTTACCGCTTCTTCAGATAAGGCTGAGGCGACAACTCCGTAAAGTGTATCTGTGGGAATAACGACGGGAAGATGGTTGTGTATTTGGTCAGATATGGCGATGTTATTTTGCGGGCTCCATGTCAACACTTTCATATGGGTATTATAAGTCCGTCGTGTCTTTTTCGGGGCGGCATGACCTGCTTAACTCGATAGATAGAGTGTCAATCGAGTTTTTTAAACGAGAGACCAAGAGTTTCTCTAAGAGTCTCGCGTAATTCTGGCAATTTGAAGCAAACACTAGTCACAGTTTTTGTACTGCTTCCTTTGATGAAACCAATTATGTTTCCTTTATATAAAATCGGACTTCCACTTGTGCCACTTCCAAAAAGTGAGGTGTCAGTCACGTTGTCGGGGACAAACTGGCTTAGAAGAGTCGGTTCATAAAAAGGCATCATGGTTCCATGTACCATGATTAATACGCCTGGATCAGTTGCTTGAGATACGATACAAAGGCAACCTTCCAGGGTCGAACTATCGACATATCCAAGATGCGGGCCTTTAATAGCGGGATTTTTTCTGACAGCGATATCTATTTCTCGGAAATTTTCTGGATAGATATCAAAATTCGGCAATTCTGCCTTATGGTTTTCGGCCACGTGACCTGCAGTCATAAGCATTCCGTCAGCTCCGAATATAACCCCAGACAACATTCCGTCTACGCCTTCACATCGAAAAATGTTTACACCGTCTAGACTTCCATGTAGTCGTAGCTTTTTGGAGGTTTGATCCAGAAGTTCATTGCGATAAGTCGGCCGAGGTACTGCTATTTCTTCTGCTCCGCGTTTGTGTTTACTCCGTTCATCCATGAGGGAATTTTATCACTCAAGATCAATACCTTGATACACAAAAAAATTTCCGATTGGACTCGCCATGCATTAAATCCTATCGGATTTCTGCTATGGCCTGCCTCGCCAGGTTCGTCCGAAACTGGCTCCGGCTTTCGAGTCCACTCTGGCTTTGATACACAAATAATCCCGCCATAAAGGCGGGACTCATTATACCTTACAGGAAACCCCGTACGTCAAAAGCGTCACGGGGATTTTTTGTAGCTTTTGAAGTGCGGGGATGAATG
>Ga0208373_1005482_pt1 | contig 10582 bp, 9 predicted proteins | sample RifOxyC2_FD_184036 | JGI IMG/M metagenome (GOLD analysis project Ga0208373, IMG submission 184036) | Soil microbial communities from Rifle, Colorado - Rifle Oxygen_injection C2 (SPAdes) | ecosystem: Environmental > Terrestrial > Deep subsurface > Rock core/Sediment | place: Rifle, Colorado... | reverse complement strand
GGTCGTGAACGCCTTCGTCGACCTCTGCCACAGCCTCTCCGAGATGGAGTATCGGCTCGAACTCATTGAGAAGAAGCTCGGGGTCGAGTACAAGAGACCAGCGGCGGCAACGAAGTCCGGAACGCCCCAGCCAGCGGAGCTCTCCTGCCCGGTGAAAGAGAAGCCTTGAATAGCCCTCCGACCATCGGTGACGTGATAGCCCATGGCGATAGTTCTCCACAACTCGCTGACCAGGCGGAAGGAGCCGCTCGTGACCGTCCAGCCAGGCAAGGTCGGGATGTACGTCTGCGGCGTCACGGTCTACGACAGGTCCCACCTCGGTCACGCCAAGTCAGCCATCAATTTCGACCTCATAGTGCGATGGCTCAGGTATCGCGGGTACGAGGTCAAGCATGTCACGAACTTCACCGACGTCGACGACAAGATCATTGCGCGGGCGAACGAGATGGGCATCGACCCGCTCATGCTGTCGAGCGACATGATTCGAGAGTACGAGAGGGACATGCACAAACTGAAGGTGAAGAAGGCGGACGTCTACCCGAAGGCCAGCGAGACGATGCCAGAGATCATCGCGATGGTCAAGGGTCTGGTGGACAAGGGCTTCGCCTACGAATCGCACGAATCTGTATACTTCAGCGTCAAGAAGGCCGTCGAGTACGGCAAACTATCCGGCCAGTCCCTCGACCAGATGGTCGCTGGGGCGAGGATCGAGGTGGATGAAGAGAAACATGACCCGATGGACTTCGCCCTCTGGAAAGCCGCAAAGCCTGGAGAGATCGCGTGGGATTCGCCCTGGGGCAAGGGCAGGCCCGGATGGCACATCGAGTGCTCGGCCATGTGCTTGAAGCACATCGGGCCGACGGTCGACATCCACGGCGGTGGCACGGATCTGGTGTTCCCTCATCACGAGAATGAGATACTGCAGTCCGAGGCGTACAACGGAAAGCAGTTCACCAAGTACTGGATGCACAATGGGATGCTCACGATAGGCGAGGAGAAGATGTCCAAATCGCTGAAGAACTTCTTCACGATCCAGGACATCCTCGCGAAGTACAAGCCGGAGGTCGTGAGGTTCTTCGTACTCAACGCGACCTACAGCGCCCCGCTCGTGTTCGACGAGGACTCGCTTGAGGAGTCGAGGAAGGCGCTGGAGAAGCTCAACAACGCCTACGACGCCGCGCTGTTCACGCTGGACAAAGCGAAAGGCGACGACGATGCGTCGCGGCTGTGCGATGAAGCTTGGAAGAAGGTCGAGGAACGGCTGGACGACGATTTCTCAAGCAGGGAGGCTATCGCAACCATGTTCGATTTCGCACGCGAGACGAACAGGCTGATAGGCGACAGCCGCCTGAGCAAGAAGGGAGCAGAGAACGTCGTGCAGACTTTCGACAGATTCAACAGCATCTTCGATGTGCTCATCAAAGAGAGGCAGACTTTCGTCACCGTGCCCGAGAGCGCCGGGACTCGAGATGAGGTCACCGTCGTGAGGACGGGATTGAGCCTCGACAATGTGACGAAGGAAGAACTCGCTGACGACGGCCGCGTGAAGGTCTGGGTGGAGGAGAGGAGCAGGGCGAGGAAGACCAAGGACTTCGCCTACGCCGACCAGATACGGAAGAGACTGGCGGAGTTGGGAATAGAGATCCAGGACACGAAAGAGGGTGCTGGATGGAAGCGAAAGTGAGCCTTGAAACGGCTCGCCAGAAGGCCGAACTCCTCGCAGGCGGACCCGTCAAACTCCCCGAAGGGTTCAGACTCCCATTCCCCGCGAGCAGGTCGACGGCTGGACCAGGCGCTGGCAGGACCTCTGCCGTGTTCTCGTTCGGCGGCACAAGGGCGAAGAAGGCAATATCCAGGGACTCGGGGGAGTTCGAACTCGTCTCCCGGGACGGCAGGCTATCGCTCACGAGGTCGGGGAAGGCTTTCATCGATGGTGTGGAACTCATCCCGACGTTGATGCACGCGCCCTACCAGGCGTTCGTGAACATCGAGAGCGCGTGCGTTTACGACTGCAAGTTCTGCAACTCACCCAGGCTAACACATGACGCGACCAAGGACCTCACGGATGACAGGATTGCGGAGATGATCCTGGACGCGTCGACCAAGGAGGGGTTCCAGTCAGTCGCATTCACGAGCGCCGTGACTCATTCACCTTCGATGACCGTGAGGAGAATGGCGGGACTCGTAGGGCGCATCAGGGCGGAGCTGCCAAACGTCCCCATCGGAGTCGAACCATATACTACGAGACCCGACGAGGTCGACATGCTCAGGGATGCGGGCGCAGACGAGATCAAACTCAACATCGAGACGTTCGATCGTGACATATTCGAGAAGGTCTGTGGCGACATGGACCTGGATCACATACTGCACGCCGTCAACCACGCCGGTGAGGTGTTCGGGAGGAACAAGGTGTGCTCGAACATCATCTTCGGCCTCGGCGAGGATGACGAGAATGTGCTCGAGGGAGTCGCGGTCCTGGCCAACATGGGGGCCGTGGCCACTCTCAGGGCACTGAGGGTCGACGAGATGAACTCCAAGGCCCTCGATGGCGCGCTCGGGAAGCTGGAACCAGTGACGGCCGAACGCATGTTGAAGCTGGCCACTGAAGAGAAGACCATCCTGAGCAGGCACGGGCTATCCACTCTGAAGTTCAAGACCATGTGCCACGCGTGTCTATCGTGCGACATCGTCCCGTTCTGGGACGTCTGATGTCACCTGTGCGTGAAGACGCACTTGACCGCAGGAGCGACCTGCTCCACGCGGACGAACGCGAACCGTTCGAGCTGGACGACTTTCCCCAAGGACTTCGTCAATGACGGCTCCGCGACCCCTTTCATGGTTGTGCCGTCGGTCATGAGCACCTCAGCCTCGACGGCGTCCGCAGGCGCCCAGTGAACGATCCTGACGCCCTCTTTGAGGACTGCCAGGTCGTTGCCAGCATACACCAGCTTGTCCCCTTTGACATCGACGTTGCACAGATCCTTGAGCCTCAGCCTCTTCGGATCTCCATTCATGTCCTCCCTTGCCAGGAAGACGTTTGAGCCCTTGACCACCTTGAGATCCCTCGTGCCTCTCTCGGGATGGTCAGGGTGCAGCGGAGCCCTGGCCGTGATGTCCGCGTCCAGGCCACCCATGGTGAGCGGGATTGGATCATTGACGAAGAAGTATCTGTCCGCGCCATCATCCACGAGTTCGCGGTTGTAGGTGAACAGGGTCTTCCAGGAGAACTGGATGTCCACCTCCTTGATCCCTACCTCGGTCCAGTACCTCCGGATCGCCTCGGGTCTGATGCCGCGTCTCCTCATCGCACCGAGGGTCCCGAGCTGAGGGTCGTCCCAACCCGTGTACAGACCTTCCTTGATCCCTTTGGCCATCTTGGAAGTGGACAGCTGCGCGTCCTCTATGGACACGCGGCCGTAGTGGATGTACTCAGGGACCTTCCAGCCCATGTAGCCAAACAAATACTCCTGCCTGTATGTGTTGTTCAGATGGTCCTTGCCCCTGAGCACATGGGTCAGGTCCAGCAGGTGGTCGTCGACAGCCACTGCCAGGTTCATGAGTGGATAGACCCTGTACTTCGTGCCCGTCCTTGGATGAGGCGTGTCGTCTATCCTCAGCGCGACGAAGTCACGTATAGCTGGATTAGGATGGTTCAGGTCCGTCTTGACCATGACCGACGCCTCCTCGATCTTGTACGAGCCGTCGAACATCTTGTCCCAGCGGAGGAGCTGCTCCTCGACCGGCTGCTCCCTGTGAGGGCACGCCTTCTTGTGGTTCTTGAGATCCCTCCAGTCGTCTGGCTTGCACGTGCACACGTAGGCCTTGCCCATGTCCAGGAGCTTGCGGGCGATGTCGTAGTATATCTCGAACCTGTCACTCTGGATGATCGTCTTGTGTATCTTGACGCCGAGCCACTCGAAGTCCGCCGGAATCGAGTCGTAGCCTGCAGGGTCGATCCTGGCAGGATCCGTGTCCTCGAACCTGTTGTAGCATATCCCGCCGTAGCGCTTCACATACTCGTCGTTGAGCACTGCCATCCTGCTGTGGCCGAGGTGCAGCGGCCCCGACGGGTTCGGGGCCATGCGCATCCTGACCTCGCCCTTCACGTTCTTGAGGTCTGGCAGGCCCATCTCCCTCGGTTTAGATTCCTTCACCAGGAGCTCTGGCGCAAGTGATGTGAGAGCCGTCTTCTGGGCCTCGGGTGACATCCTGTTCACCTCATCGATCACACCCTTCGCGGCGGAGGAGACCTCCTTGGCCTTTGGCCTCAGCTCGGGGTTCTCTGCCATGACCTTGCCTAGGACAGAACCCAGGGTGGCCTTGCCGTCGTACTGGACGGCGTTCTGAAGAGCGTACTTGCGGACGAGCGCCTCTATGTCCATCGCGACTCGATTGGCGCATGCGTATATGAATCTTGACAAGTGGCCAGGAACTCTCTTCCACACTCGCACGAGAAAGGATAGAAATACGCTGACTCTCATGCATCGGACGGTGATGGTCTGTCCATCAGGGCGACGCTCGCTAATCTCGAAGACAAGATAGTGATAAAGGGCAAGGTCTCCAGGGACGTCGAGGTCACGAAGTATCTCCTGAAGTCCCCGACCAGGCCCATCCTGTTCGAGGACCTTGAGGGTTACACAGCGGTCGGCAACCTATGGTCCACGAGGGAAAGGATCGCCCAGGCCATGGGCACCACGCCCGCAGAACTCACTCTCAAGATGGTCAAGGCGATGGATGCTCCATCGCAGCCCCAGGAGATCGACAACGCACCATTCGACAAGAACGAACTCACAGATTTCGACCTGCGCGCGTCCGCGATTCCGAAGTTCTACCCGACTGACGGGGGCAGGTTCATCACTGCAGGCGTGATCATCGCCGAGCACGACGGCATCAGGAACATGTCCTTCCACAGGATGATGCTCCTGGACGACAGGAGGTTCGCGGTCAGGGTCGTTCCGAGGCACCTCCACGCCCTCCATAAGAGGGCGATGTCCCAGGGCAAGGACCTCAAGATCGCCGTCGCGATCGGCCTGTGCCCGTCGGTCATGCTCGCAGCGGCCATGAACCTCGAGTTCGGCAAGAACGAACTCGATGTCGCGAGCTCGCTCAGACAACTGTGCCTCAACGAGCCCGTGTATGTCCGAAAGGTGAAGAACGGCCTGCTCGTGCCGGCTTTCGCGGAGTACATCCTCGAGGGGCGGCTCACGAATGAGGTCGCGGACGAGGGACCTTTCGTGGACATCACTGGGACGGTCGACCCCGTCAGGACCCAGCCAGTGGCTGAGATAGACAGGATCTACCACAGGGACGACCCGGTCTTCCAGATGATACTGCCAGGCAGGGAGGAACACTTCCTCATGATGGGCATGCCCAGGGAACCTGTGATCCAGAGGGCTGTGAGCACAGCCGTGCCAGAGGTCCATGCCGTCAGATTGACCGAGGGGGGCTGCTGCTGGCTCCACGGCGTCGTCTCCATCACCAAACAGAAGGAGGGAGACTCTGTCAACGCCGTCATGGCGGCGCTGGGAGCGCATCCATCCATGAAACTCGTGACGGTGGTCGACGGGGACATAGACATCTTCGACGACAAGGACGTCGAGTGGGCAGTCGCGACCAGGTTCCAGGGACACAAGGGCCTCGTGATCATAGAGAACGCGAGAGGCAGCAGCCTCGACCCGAGCGCTGACGAGACCACGACCAAGATGGGCATCGACGCGACGAAGCCTATCGGGGGCGAGGGATTCGACCGGGTCAAGGTAGCATAGGGGATGTCATGGTCCTTGAGACATTGGCCGCCCTCGTGCTCCTCGGACACGGGCTGGGCCACACCACCGGCCTCGCAGGAGCATGGTCGAACATCGAAACTGGCTTCTCGGACAAGCCATGGATCTTCGGCGAGAACATGCGCCTGAGGAGTCCCATAGGAAAGGTGTTCGGGCTCGTGTTCCTGACCGCCGCCATGCTGTTCGTCATCTCCTCCGTCGCGGCCTTCACAGGGAGCGAGTCATGGAGGACCTTCGCGCTCGCGGGCTCCATCGCATCCATCGCCTGCATGGTGCCTTGGTGGAACACCGTCATATTCGGCGCCAGATTGGGCGTCCTGCTCGACATCGCCATAATCCTAGTGCTGATTGTCCCTGGCGGAGAGCCGTTCGTGGACTTCTTCGGGCTCCCGTGACCCCACCTCACACGGCCAGTACGGCCGTGTCCGGGCCCCCTCCAAGATGGCAAAAAGCAATTATATCGGATGGCGCCTAGCTCGATTCGAGGCTAAACCGATGGTTACAGTCACGCCAAAGGCCACGGAAACGATCAAGGCGATATTGACAGAAGAGAAGAAGAGCGAGCCAATCAGGATATTCTTCGCAGGGTTCTCCTGCTCTGGCCCGTCCTACATGATGGGCTTCGACAAGAAGAAGGACACTGATGTCGAGCTCAAGGTCGACGGTTTCACGCTCATCTACGAGAAGGGACTCGAGGACGAGCTGAAGGAGGCCGTGATAGACTCGATAGACACGCCCCAGGGACCAGGGGTCGTCGTCAAGGTCAAGTCCTCAGGCGCCTCCTCATCCTGCGGCGGCACCTGCGCAGGCTGCCACTAGACCGAGTATATTCGTCCCGCCGGTGTGGAAACATTCATACCCACGTGGCGTTCTCGAAGGCCTGTGTCAGTTGAGCACGAGCTCATAAGACCCGGTACTGTCGAGGAAAGGGACTACCAGGTCAACATAGCCAAGGCTGCGCTTCAAGAGCCCACTCTCGTGGTCCTGCCGACCGGGATGGGCAAGACGGTCGTCGCGCTCATAGTGATCGCTGAAACGCTGTCGAAGAAGACCGGCAAGGTCCTTTTCATGGCGCCGACAAAGCCCCTTGTCGAGCAGCACGCGAAGTTCCTCAGGGACCATCTGCTCAAGCCCGAACCCATCATGTTCACTGGCGAGGTCAACCCCTCCAAGAGGAAGGATATGTGGGGGAGCGGGAGGCTGGTCGTCTCCACGCCCCAGGTGATCGAGAACGACCTGGACGAGGAGAGGATATCGCTCGACGATGTCTCCCTCATAGTCTTCGACGAGGCGCACAGGGCAGCAGGAGACTACGCGTATGTCTCCATAGGCAAGCGGTTCTCCGAGACAGGGGGGCTGGCCCTGGGCATGACCGCATCTCCTGGCTCCGACGTGGCCAAGATAGCCGAGGTGTGCGAGAACCTCGGCATGACCAATGTCGAGATAAGGTCCGAGCTGGACGAGGACGTGGTCAAGTACACCCAGGACGTCAAGATGGAGTTCATAGGCGTCGGGATGCCAGAAGAGATGGGCCGCGTCACCTACCTGCTCCAACGCATCCTGGACGAGCAGTTCGTGAAGCTCCGGGCGTACGGGTACCTCGACCCGAAGAAGCCACCGACCACGCGGGACCTGCTCGAAGCTGGCAAGGTCATCAGGGCCAAGCTGGATTCGGGGACTAAGAACTTCCACCTGTTCCAGGCCGCGAGCGCGAACTCGCTCGCGATGAAGATAAACCACGGTATAGAGCTGGCCCAGACACAGGGCAAGGGCGCGCTCGAGGGGTACTTCGACAAACTCGTGAAGCAGGGCCAGGAGAAGGGGGGGCCGAAGGCCTCCAGGGATCTCGTCAAGGACGCGAGGTTCCAGCAGGCGAGGACGCTCCTATACGCCCAGCAACGGGAGCACCCGAAACTGGAGAAGATCATCCCCATCCTCAAGTCGCAGTTCGCCTCGAAGCCCGACTCCAGGGCGATAGTCTTCACACACTACAGGGACACATGCGACATTCTTACGCAGAGACTGTCCTCAGTCGACGGGCTGAGACCCGTAAGGTTCGTCGGCCAGTCCAGCAAGGGTGAGGACATCGGCCTCAACCAGAAGGAGCAGAAGGAGATCATCGAAAGGTTCAGGGCAGGCGACCACAACGTGCTCGTGGCAACGTCTATCGCCGAGGAGGGATTGGACATACCAACGACAGACCTGGTCGTGTTCTACGAGCCCGTCCCGTCCGAGATAAGGACCATACAGAGAAGGGGCAGGACCGGGAGGAGGCAGGCCGGTCGAGTGGTCATGTTCGTCACGCGCGACACGAAGGACGAAGCGTACTTCTGGTCCAGCAGGAAGAAGGAGATGCAGATGCGCCGGGAGCTAGACTCCCTCAGGAGGAAGCTCCGGGTGCGTCGGGGACTGCCAGAGATGCCTGGACACAAGACGGGGCTCACGAGGGGACAGCTCGAGGACATGCTGACGCCCCAGGCGCCCAACGAACGCGAGGAGCTCGCGCAGAAGGTGGCAGAGGCCGAGGGACAGAAGTCCTTGGGCGAGTTCTCGAAGGGAGGGTCCAAGGAACCGGTCCCGCTCACGGCATCGGCATCGATGGCCAGCTCGAACCTGGTGGGCGCGCTGGCGGACGTCGGGTTCTCGTTGCAGTTAGATGACCTGGATGGTGCGGACATCGTCATCTCGCCCAGGGTAGCCGTGGCGTTCAGGACCATAGACGCGTTCATAGATCAGGTCAACGAAGGGTCGTTGTCGAAGGCGCTCGCGAAGCTGAGGCAAGGGTACGCGCACCCGGTCCTGATCGTCCAGGGCGAGGCCGAAGGAAAGGGTTCTCCGAAGGTGAACTCCGCCACATTCGATTTCCTCGGCGACCTGCTCTCGGAGTTCGAGATGACCGTGCTCTCCACCACGGACGCGTCACAGACCGCGGCCGCAATCGCATCCCTGCACAGGCAAGAGGGGGCGAAAGGCAAGGCAGGGAAAGGACGCCAGACGACACTCGATCCAGGAGGCAGGCAGATGTTCCTCGTGCAGGGACTGCCCAACGTGTCCGCGACCATAGCCGAGCGGCTCCTGAAGCGACTGGGGAGCGTCGAGGGGGTCGAAGACGCGTCAGCTGAGGACCTCATGGAGACCGCCGGAATCGGAAGGGTTATTGCAGAAGGAATTCATACTGCAATGCGCAAGAGGCGCGAGGAGGGTTGAGGAGTATGGCGACCAGCAAATGCCCCATGTGCGAGAGCCCGTGCATCATCAAGCTCATAGCGACCTCGGACGCCCGTTGGTGCGAGGTCGACGTGTGCAAGATGTGCGGCACGATGTATCCGAGGGACAGGGATGTCGTGATTGCAGCCCCCGCGAAGCCTAAGACCGTCGTCCGGAAGCCCGCGAAGAAGGCCAAGCCGGCCAAGGCCAAAGTCAAGAAGACCAAGAAGCGGAAGTGACGAGCCAGTAGGCCCAAGACGCCGTCCCGGACCGCGCCCTCGACCGCAGGAAGCTTTATCAACCACCTACCCATACGAGTGAGTCCGAGAACCATGGAGTTCAAGCTGGTTGAGAAGAAGAAGGACAGCATCAAGGTCGAGATTCTCGACGCCGACGAGACCCTGATCTATCCTCTGATACACGAGCTGCTCCAGGACAAGAACGTCGCTGACGCGAGGTACACCACGGGGCACCCGCAGCTTGACAAGCCCGTCCTGGCCGTCCGTGTGAATGACGGCAAGCCCCAGGCGGCCCTGAAGAAGGCGGCCAAGTCCCTTGTGAACCAGTACATCGAGGCCCGGCAGCTCATAGAGAAGCAGCTTGGCTGATGCAGGGGAAGCTTTTACCCTGACAGCCCATTCACATCATGCTATGAGAGAGAGAGACCTCGGCATGGAGATGTTCCTTACTGAGGGTGTCCCAGGCATGGGCGGAAAGCTCAGGAAGACTCCCGAGGACTTCGCCGTGGACGAGATATCCATAATGCCGCCCGAGTCGCCCGACGGCAGATTCGTGATAGCCAAGGTGTGGCACAGGAACTGGGAGGCGAACCGGCTCGTGCGCAGGCTCGCCTCGAACCTCCATGTCGGGAGGATGCGCGTAGGCTTTGCGGGCACGAAGGACAGCCGGGCCGTCGCCACGCAGCTGATGTCGTTCAATGCTCCCTTGGCGGATGTCCAGGCGCTCGCCATACCCGATGTGCGTGTGACGGACGCCTACATGGCGAAGAGGATGATCACAATAGGGGACCTCATAGGCAACAGGTTCGAGATCGTCGTCTCTGACATCGAGCCTGGCGCGGACATCACAAGCTCGTGTGAACGGACAAGGAAGCTGCTCGATGACGCCGGGGGATTCCCCAACTACTTCGGTGTGCAGCGCTTCGGATCCGTGAGGCCCATAACACACCTCATAGGGCTCGACCTGACCAGGGGGGACGTGGAGGGGGCAGTGATGAGATACGTGGCGAACCCGCTCATGGAGGACTCCGAGGTCACCGAGGCCAGGAGGCGTCTGCAGGAGACGAGGGACTTCGAGAGGGCCCTGAAGGAGTTCCCGATGAAGCTCACCTTCGAGAGGACATTGATAGGGCATCTGGTCGAGAAGCCAGGCGACTACATAGGAGCTCTGAGGACGCTGCCCCAGAACCTACTCATGATGTTCGTACACGCATACCAGTCGTACCTGTTCAACAAGATGATCAGTGAGAGGATGCGCCGGGGCCTCTCCCTGAAGACGCCCGAGGTCGGCGACCTCGTCCAGGAAGAGGGTTCCGCCGTCGGCGAGCTCGAAGCGCCCGCGCCGGCGCTCGG
>Ga0208373_1005481_pt1 | contig 10582 bp, 12 predicted proteins | sample RifOxyC2_FD_184036 | JGI IMG/M metagenome (GOLD analysis project Ga0208373, IMG submission 184036) | Soil microbial communities from Rifle, Colorado - Rifle Oxygen_injection C2 (SPAdes) | ecosystem: Environmental > Terrestrial > Deep subsurface > Rock core/Sediment | place: Rifle, Colorado... | reverse complement strand
CGGTTCTCCCTGACCACCCGATCCAATGGAGCTGTTTCGTACTGCCTTCAACGGTCCGGCTGGATAGAGATCGCTGTTTACAGCATCACTGGGACGCAGATGAAATCGCTTTATCAGGGTTTCAAAAACAGCGGCGATCACCGTGTGTTCTGGGACCTGAGCGATCAACATGGAAAAGCTGTGTCCAATGGTTTGTATTTAGTGCGCCTGCGCCAGAATGGCGCCAAGGTGAATCGGAAATTGATGGTGTTGCGGTAAAACGTGGAAAGGCTCGCATGAAGGGCCGGCAAACGGACGAAGCGGCAGGCGATAGCGCTGTTGACTGATAGGTAGATAGTTTTTCGCCCTTTCGTAAAGCGGCGTTTTCCAGTCATCCCGTCTTACCCATGCCACGGCGCATTCCCTGCCGTCCCTGCTTCCGGCAGAACCTGTCGTCAATCTGCCTCAAGAAAGCCTCCCGCGCGTCCCCGGTCAGGGAGTCCCGCATGGAAAGGATGCGCAGAATGGCGGCCTTTTGGTTCTGCCGCTGGGCACCCAGCACTCCTTCCAGCCTGCTGAATATCAGGGCCGTGTCATTGCTGCCTGCCTTGATAAGGCCGAACAGGGAATCCCGGGCCGCCTGGGCCTCTTCACTCATGCCCGCGCCGCAACCGTTGTTACCCATGCCCATTCCCATGCCGCGTCCTTGCATGCCCTTTCCTGGCATCATGCATTGCGAATCAGCCTTATCCAGCATGCGGCAGTCGCGCCTGTGGGCAAGCGCGAGAAAAACGGACAATCCGGTCAACAGGACGATGACGGTGATATAAAATTTGTGGCTCATAACTTCTCCTTTCGCACCTCTCCCAACGCCTCGGCAATGGAACCGGGGTAGTCCGCGTCAAAAAGGCGCGCCTCCTCTTCTGAAATAAAGGGGACGACAGCCTGCCGGTGGGTAGGGTTGCTTAATTTAAACCCAAGCCCCCCGGCAAAAGCGCCGATGACCATGGCCGCAGCCGCATAGGCAAGGGAGGGCCTCAACGCCGGTAAGGCACCCAGAAGCCGGTCAAGGATGGAAGCGGGCCTTTGCCCTTCCGTGGTCTGCGCCTTTTCCAATAGAAATCGATCAATGGCAACGGAAGGCCGTTCTTCCGGAAGGGCCGTTAATCCTTTTTTTACGGACTCCATGTCCGCGGCATAGACCCGGCATTCCGGGCACGCGGCCAGGTGTGCCTCAAGAACGGCCTTGTCCTTTGCTTCAAGCGCCCGGTCCAGCCGGCGCGAGACCATTTTCCTGAAATCCTCGTGCATCATGACATCCTCCCCTTGAGCCATTCGCGGAGCCTGGAACGCCCGTGGAAAAGAAGCGATTCCACGGCCTCCACCGAGCACTCCATGATCTCCGCGATTTCAGAATAACTCTTCTCCTCATACTCCCTGAGCACCAGCGCGGCCCGGGAACGTTCATTGAGCCGTTCAAGACCCTTTTTCACGAGTTCCCGGTTTTCGCCGGTTACCAGGAGATCGAGGGCGCCCTGGGCGTGCTCATCCTCCAGCGATTCATCCATGGCCACGGTCGGTTTACGGTCACGGACCGCGTTAAAGGCTCTGTTGGTCGCAATCCGGTAGAGCCAGGTGGAAAATTTCGCCCTGGGAGTGAACCGGCCGCGTTCCTGAATGACTTTCATAAAGACCTCCTGTAGAAGGTCCTCGGCTTCCGGGAGGCTTAGCGAGCCGATGCGCATCATGGTGTTTAACACTCGAACCTTATATTCATCATAAAGCTTCCTGAAAAGCGCCGGATTGCCGGTTTGCCCGTATTCAAGATAGATTCCGGTGTCTTTGTCCATTTTGCTCTTCTCATCAGTATCAAACACATGAACCCCGGTTTTCTTGCACCTGTTTAAGATAGTTATTGACGGGGTTTTACGCACGTGCAAGTTTTCGCCGGATGGTGTGTTTAAAAGAGTGAAGGAAAAACTTAAACCCAAACAAAAGGAGCCTCTCGTGTCAAAACTCAATCTATTCCTCGCCGCCGCCGTGGTCACCCTGGCTGCGGCCGCCCAGATTTCCGCAGCGGAAGATCCGGCGACAACCACCACCACGACCACCCAGGGCTCCAATTTCGTGGACAAGGATGGTGACGGCATCTGTGACAACTACGGCACCGCCAACCAGGGCAAGGGCAAAGGCAAGGGAAAAGGCCAGGGCAAGGGATGCCAGGGCGCGGGCTGCGGACAGGGCTTTGTCGACGCGGACAAGGACGGTGTCTGCGATAACTACGCCAACCGCAAGGCAGGCAAGGGTCAAGGCGCAGGCAAAGGCCAGGGAAAGGGCCGTTGCTGCGGTAAATAACCTCCATTTGATCCGAAAAGGAGCGCCTGATGAAAACCATGCTGTTTCAACTCTTTGCAACGGTCCTTCTTGACCCTGGCCGGGCCAGGTAACCGGAAGCATGACAAAACTTGTCACACCTTGAAGAAAACATACCAGGCCGGAGGGGCATACCGGAATGCTTGACAAACCCTCCCCGGCAATATGAAATTAGGGAAAGGCGATGCGGTTTGCCTGGTTTGACTTCAATTGAATCCAGGGATACTTTCCGAAGGATTTTCTTCCTCAGCGCTGATTGCAATCCTTCTCATTTTATCGGTCCCGGTTTATTCTGTCTTGGACAAAAACACCCAAACTTCGCATTTTCGGAAATGGCTTCTGATTTGCAAAGCGCTGTTTACTGCGCCGCCTGAAACCTCACATCGCTGAATAATAGCCGCCCTATTCCGCAAATAAAAACCCTGACATCCGCTGACACCGCACCGTTCGGAACCGTAACCTCCAGGAAATCCTGCGTCCATGGGGTGTTTCCGCTGAACATGTTTCCTTTAGGCGCTTGGGTCACATCACATAGGAGCCCGTCCCATTCGTCCTTAAACGCCACTTGAAGGCACGCGGAACCGTCCAGGCCCTCGGTCGCGAGCGATAATCCGGCGCAATAGATTTGACCGGGACGGGCCTTCACAGCCTGTTGCAAACAGAGGGCGCCCAATCGGTCGTATTCCAGGCAGGGGACTTCCTTTCCGTACGGGTTCGCCGCCCATGACAAGCGCCCTCCTCCCTCGGAGAATCGGGTCATCAAAGTCCAATCCAAGGGCCCGCCCTCTGAATCTCTCTTTTTGAAGTAACCATTGGTTAGGCGTTCGAATACCGGCACATCCTTGCGGAAATTCCGAAACTCCCAGACAATACGGCCCTCCGGCGATACTTCGATGATGCGGTGGTGCTGCTGGTCCGAAATCAGCGTATTTTCGTTTACGAGACGGTTCGTTTCGTAGAAATTCCCGAAATAATCCACCTGGAACACCCATGCAATCCGCTTGTCCGGGGTCACTTCCAGAACTCGGCCGTTCTTGGAATCCCCGATAAGGGTATTGCCGTTCGGAAGGCGGTTGGCGTCCCTGGGCCAAAGAAGCCCGCCTTCGTATTCCCACAAGATTGTTTCAGCCGTGTCCTGTTCCAGGATCTTATTCCGATCGGAATCCACCAGAATAAAGCGTCCGTTTCCGATCGGTTCGCAATTATGCGGGTGCTTGAAGTCGCCCTTGCCCCGATATTTCAAATCCCCATTGCGATCCACCACGATGTATTCATCGCGGTTCCGGTTGGTAACAACAAAATCTTCGCTCATGAGCGCAATGTTATTCGGATATAACAGGGTGGAACCATCGGATAACAGGCCTTTTCCCCCGCCCCATTCTTGAGAACTCCATACGATCCGATCCCTAGAATCCACTTCGAGGATTCGATTATTATTCGTATCAGCAATGACGGTATTACCGTTTTCTAGCCGTCGCGCGGTATGGGCGAATTGATCGCCATATTAGGTTGCCGTCTTGATCCACTTCAAGAATTTCGCTGCCGCGGCCGCTTTCGCTCCCCGCATCGGCGATAAGCGTATTTCCGTTATCGAGCCGTTCCACACTGCACGGGAATTCGAGAACTCCCGCAATTTCAGAATTCGAGAGAACGTTCATTTTACATATACCCGAGCTTGCGGAGTTTGTCCATCAAACCTTCCTTGTCCTGCCTGCGTCCTCCGCGCTCGGTAGTATTTTCAAGATCCTGTTCCCAAGCCGGGGTATCCATGGTTTTTTTGGTGGTTATGCGCGCGCCAAGCGACCGGTACCCCTGCGCGTACAACTTGCAGACGGGGATTTTATATACCTGAATGCTTGACAATCCTCCCCGGCAAATATGAAATTAGGGAAAGGAGATGCAGATAAATTATTTGATATTAGTGTTGGTCTAAAAGATGGCATGTTGTTAAGAATACAACGCTTGGAGAGCGCTGTTAACAAGCAAGTGGCAGTTGATGAATTGTATAAAAAGGACTATCCAAAAAATATGGCAACACAAAAATTTAACGAAAGCACACCTGAAATCGTCCGCATTGGTTTGGAACGTCGAACCATTTATACTTCAAATTTAATGACTGTTGTTGTCGATTTTAGTGACGGGCCCTGGGAGGAAGCTGAACCATTTCACGCTCATCCTCACGAGCAAACCAGCTATGTGGCTGAAGGGAAGATCATTTTTTACTGCGAAGGTGAACCGGAGCAGCATCTTCAGGCGGGTGACATGTTTTCTGCAAAGTCGAACCAGAAACATACCATCTGCCTGCTAACACCCACCGCCAGGTTAATCGACAGCTTTAATCCTATCCGGCAGGAGTTTATCGCCAGCTGATAGGTAGATGGGTTTTCGCCCTTTCGTAAAGCGGCAGGCTCAGCACAAGTAATCCGGCATATAGTCCCCGGCATCCTCCGTTTCCTGAGCAGCCGGTTCCGCTGGCGACTTTGCCGGGGGCGGCCTGACAGGGCCCTCATTCCAGAGACCGCAGTGTGTGAGTATCCGCCTGATGACATCATCCTATATGACCCGGGTTTTTCGAAAACAGAAATTGATTCATGAAAATGATAACCTTGCAGACTGGAATGGAAGGAAACGCTTAAGCGTCATGAGGTTTTCGAGCCCGGCAGGACGGCATCCATATTGCAATATAAAACAAACAGCATTCACTTTAAACAGAGGAGGACACGATGAAGCGTAAAACGATGCTTATGTTATTGTCCCTGGCCGCAATCAGCTTTTTCCCGGGTTGTGAAAAAAAAGGTCCGGTGGAGAAGGCCGGCGAACAGATTGATGAGGCGGTAGATAAAACGCAGCAAAAAGCAGAAGAGGCAGGCAAAGATATCAAGGAGAGCGTTAACGAATAGGTCTGTGTCGCCCAAGCATCTGAACAATGCCGCGGACGTGGACACCCTGGACCCAGCGTCCTTCTCCAGGATGATTTTATGGACCGCGGCCACGGGTCGCTCCGAAAAAAGACCGTCGTACCAGAAGGTGTCCGGCTGGGAAGGCGAATAGGAAAAACCTCCGCTTGCCGTATAATACATCGTCATCCGGTATGAAGTCCCTGGCATCTTCCGGACGACCTCCTCTCGCTTGATGATTCCGGCATTGGCTACTTGCCACCGGAGGAATTTGAAGTTATATTAAAAGACGAGAAAATGAAACATCAACTCGGACAGCTTACCCTAAAATTTCCAGAGTAAAACTCCGGCTCATAGGGCGCAGTCCAGGCGCAGTCCAATTTATTAGGAGGTGTAGTTATGATAGTATCATTAAAGCTGTCTTTAACGTCGTTTTTCATTTTTATAATTGGAACATTTGTTTTAACCGATGCGGTTGAAGTGGATGTTGATACTTTGTGGACTGAAGATAGAGTTATATCCAGATGTACCTCTGTTGTGAGCATTGCAGAGGCCATTCCAAAAGGATATCCTATTAAAATCGGTGTTACTAATAAAACTGTTTATAAAAGCTTTTTTATTGATTCCACGTTTAGCGGTGCTAGCACCGCTAAACCCCCGGCTAATGATTACCATAATATAGCAGAATGGTTTGCCCAGCGGTACTGCAATATAATTGAGGATATTAATCCGCATAAAACAGTTGCGCCCAAAGATTGGTCTAATTATAATTTTCTCCGCTTTGATGCATACAGCGAAGACACGACGGCTATTTTAGGCGTTCGTATAAAAGATGCCAGCGATTATGAGCAGTATTCTTATAATGAGGGAAATTTCAGTGCAATTGGAACATTTGTTATTCCTAAGGGAGGGTGGGTTACATGTAATTTTCCATTAAAAGAGATGGCGGAAATAAGCGAATTGCAGCTGAATAAAATGCAGGGATTCTTAATACAGGTAAATGGATTCTGTGAAAGTACCTATCTGCAGATGCGCAATATCCGTCTTGTCGGAAGCGGAACAAATGAGTATCCTCTTGTTGGGATAGAGGAAAATATTCGGCCGTTTGGGCGCAAGGTTTGTATAAAACCGCAAACGGTCCGTGACAAGGCAAAGCTTAAACGAAACTTAGGAGCAGTTGATACTCTGGGGCCTATCACAATTGTCAACAGTCAATGGGGGTATGCCAATTCTAATGGACATTTTGGGGGTGCCGGTGTTACGTATCAGCAAAATGTCAGACGCGGCATAGTCGCTTATGATAACGACCGTTTGCTTTTGGTTATGAAAGCCCAGGTCGCTGATGCAATTATCCCTAAACCAGGTTCAGATGATGACGGTACTGGATCTATTGTTGCTATGGGTTCTTTTGACGGTGGTGAAACATGGGGGGGGATCGCTCAAGGGGAGAGTCGGCCGACTTATTTTACACACTGGTATACGCGGGCGCATGGTACTTCTGATTTTTCAACAGGTGATTACTATCATATCGGGACACAGAACTGCTCATCGTATCACGGAGTCGTGGATATCTTTTTCAGGCGCTTGGCTTTTACAGGCAGCAGCTGGTACGAAGAGCGATTTGCAATTGTTGATCAAATTGAATGCTGCCCAAAGTGGTCGCATGCGCTCCGAATGCCTTCCGGCCGTATATGGACGACCAATACAGACGGTCATGGAACAGTGATAGTGGCAAAACATTCCGATGACGATGGATTTACTTTCGGAGATATTAAGGATGCTGACAAACCTCTCCCGAGACCCTGGTACAGACCTGGCATAGATCCTATCCCCGAAAATGCGCTTTTGTTTGCGGGAACAAGGGTTCCCGGTCATCTGATGGCTTCTTATGGAGACAGTATCGCTTTTTTCTCATACGACTGTTTTAAGTGGAAAGTATACGATGGTGAGAACTGGAGTTCAACACGAGATATGCCTACATGGTGCCGGTACCTGAAATATGGAACTCCTTACTTTGCAGGAACCGCTACAACGATTGAAGAAAAAAAGATATTTCTTGCCAAAGGAGGCAATTGGTCACCGACAAATCTTGTGGTTACACATCTTGAAGACGGAGCATGGATGACAGACACCCTTGTTCAAGACAGTCTGGTATTAAGATCAATTCTAACGGCAAGCGGTAATTCAGTATTCTGTTTTTATGTTGAACAGGGATTAACGGAAAAACTTATAAAGTATCGAAAATACCAGAACGGAGTATGGGAATCTCCTGTTCAAATTGCTGCGGAAGTAGATGCCGTTAATCATCTTGCCGCGCCTATGGTATGTCCGCCAACGTATGCCTGTGTTTTCTGGGACCAATCGGTTTCCAGTCCGTTTTCTAATAACGGGTGGGTACGTTATATGAGAATCCCTTCGGGCAACCGCCTGACAATTGCAACGTTATCTCTTGATAGGGGGGTGAAAGGTATTCCCTATTCTGCTGAGGTGGAAGCTGCCTGCGGAATTGAGTCATACACTTACGCGTTTGTGTCTGGTAATCTGCCCGACGGAATAACACTTGCGGCAGACGGGGAGATTTCAGGAATACCGACCGATACGGGCAGATTTATATTTTCAGTTAAGGTTACAGATTCCAATTTTGATACAGCATCAAAAACATTATCCCTTCGAATTGTATCCGATTTATCAGTAGATATTCAAAATGCAGAATTGGCGAAGGAATACGGAAATCTGCTATTTTGTCACCCTAATCCATTTTCCAGTATGACATCAATAAAATATGAAGTAAGCAACAAGAGCAAAATAAAAATACAAATTTATAATATTTCCGGAAAACTTGTTAAAACAGCGGTTGATGGGGTTATGGAAAAAGGACGATATAGTATTGTATGGCAGACAAAAGGAATTGCGTCTGGAATATATTTTATAAAATTAAAAACCCCAAAACAGAATTTGACCAAGAAGATTATATTTATGTAATAAATAATTGGAACAAATAATTTATAAGGAGGATGAATTTGACTTCAAGAGAACGTGTTTTAGCCAGCATTAAACATCAGCAGCCGGATAGGGTTCCGCTAGATCTCGGAAGCTGTCCTACTACCGGTATGCATGTGAGTACCGTATACTTGCTGCGGCAGGCGCTGAAATTAGACGAACCGGATACGCCGGTCAAGATTATTGAGCCTTATCAAATGTTAGGGGAAATTAAACCGGATCTGAGAGATGTATTGGGGGTGGACGTAGTGGGTGTTTTCCCCATTCAGACGGCGCTAGGTATTAATAATGAAAACTGGAAGGAATGGGAATTATTTGACGGTACTCCGGTGGCGGTGCCTGGAGATTTCAATACCGAACCCGATGAGAACGGTGATATTTATAGCTGGCCTGGAGCCGACCGATCTGTTCCGGCCTCGGCGAAGATGCCCAATGGCGGGTTCTATTTTGATACCATCGTTCGCCAGGAACCGTTGGATGAGTCAAAATTAGATCCGGCGGACAATCTGGAAGAATATCAGCCATTAAGTGATGAAAATATCAGTTATTTTAAAACCGAAATCGACAGGCTTTACACGGAAACGGATAAGGCCGTAATGGTAAATTTTGGCGGTACAGCTTTTGGGGACATTGCTCATGTTCCAGCTCCGTCTTTAAAACACCCTAAAGGTATTAGGGATATTGAGGAGTGGTATGTAAGTTTAGTTATACGGCCGGATTATATCAAGGAGGTTTTTAGACGGCAAAGTGAAATTGCTCTTGCTAACTTGCAGCGCCTCTACGCTGCAATAGGCGATAAGGAGATAATTGTATATATGTCCGGTACCGATTTTGGCACACAGAAAGCGCCATTTATGTCTTTGAATACATATAAAAACTTGTATTTGCCGTATCAGAAAAAACTGAATGACTGGATTCATGAAAATACCCCTTGGAAGACATTTCAGCACTCCTGTGGATCTGTTATGCCTCTCATAGAAGGGTTTATAGAGGCAGGATTTGATATATTAAATCCGGTGCAGACATCAGCGGTTAATATGGATGCAAGGGAATTGAAAAAGAAATTTGGAAAACAGATAACTTTTTGGGGCGGGGGAATTGACTCACAAAAAACCCTGCCTTTTGGTACGCCCGATCAGGTCAGGGAAGCGGCGGAAAATAATATTAAAATTCTATGTCCAGGCGGGGGGTTTGTTTTTAATCCCATTCACAACGTACAGGCCAGGGTGCCTGTAGAAAATTTATTAGCGATGTATGAAGCTTTCGAAAAACATAGGAATTATAAGGATATAGGGTAAGCCATGCCCTTTGATTTAAGAATATAACGTTCAGTTCCCGTACTTATTCTTTTGGACTTGACATGTTTTGCCCATCCAACAGCATTTTATCCAAGTGCAGGTTGACCAGCGTGGCCTTGTCAAAAGTCTCTTGTACTACGGTATTCTGCGATTCGATGTCCACATCGAATACTTTCACACTTCCCTGCGGGCACTCAATGCCGACAGCCGTCAGACTTGGAAAATCCGAAGGCTTTGCGATCGATAATATTGTCCGATGAGCCCTAAAAACCAGGCTGTCTGCCTTGAGAGTGAGTGTCAGCCATGTCGTATCGGAAATGTTCGTTGCTGCGGAGAAAAGCGAAATCATCCGGCTGTTGCTATAGCGGCTTATCCGGAGAGAATCGGAGGCTGACCCTTTTTGGGCCAGGAAGTAGTAGGTTGCCTGTTTGTTTTGAACCAGCAACCCGGCCGTTGCCGGAGCGGGACCCAGCGCCAAGCGGACTTTACACAGGCGAATACCCTGGAAGGAATAATTGAATCTCACATTCGCCGTTGCCTGCCCCGATTGTGCGCCGTCGATGCTCGCGTCGTGAAAAAGGAAGGATTCCCCGGAGAGATTGTTTTTTTGCTGGATGTGCCATTGACCGATCTGGGTGTACCATACGTTGGCAGGAGATTTTGGCGGAGGAGGCGCCGCCCAGGATGCTGCCGACAGCGCCATCATAAAAGCAAGCGCCTGCGCAATCTGTGCGCAGGCGCAAGACTGAAAAGGGACTCTCCGAAAGAAAATCATCCATTCACCGTGAGGGCCTACGAAGTTTTCAACACCCTTTTCTTGGCAAGTGCCTGGAAAATAACTCCCGCAGTCGTTTGGTTAAAAACAACGGTGTTTAATCTTTCGGGGGTGATGGTCGTTGACATCTGGCTGATATTCTGGAATTCGATCGGAACGGTTTGGCCAAGAACGGTTGTGTATACAACCGCCGTGCCAATGGTTACTGACACATTTCCGGACCGATTCGTGACCTTTTCAAAAGAGGTCGTTCCGTAAGC
>Ga0208373_1005475_pt1 | contig 10597 bp, 6 predicted proteins | sample RifOxyC2_FD_184036 | JGI IMG/M metagenome (GOLD analysis project Ga0208373, IMG submission 184036) | Soil microbial communities from Rifle, Colorado - Rifle Oxygen_injection C2 (SPAdes) | ecosystem: Environmental > Terrestrial > Deep subsurface > Rock core/Sediment | place: Rifle, Colorado... | reverse complement strand
TTAAAGGGGCTGTTACAGGGGCAGGGGGCTTGGAGAAACCGGGACATATCTCCGGTTCGGTACCGGATGAGGGGCATGGCCCGGCGGTTCATGGTGGTCACCACGATTTCTCCCCATTGGCCCGGAGGGGCGGGTGCTCCCGTGTCCGGGTCAATGATTTCAAAAAACAGATCCGTTTCCCGCAAATGGTAGCCCCCATGGGCCGGGCAATCAATACCCCCGCCGAACCCGGTTTCCGTCATGCCGTAGTGATTCCAGACCCGGCAGCCCAGGGTGTCCGAGATCCGGGAGGTTAGGGCAGGGGAAACATAGTCGGCGGTGAGGACGGCATGGCGCAGAAAACCGGCCGGTTTGTTTTTTGCTTTTGCTGATTCGCCCAGGGCCAGAACCTGGACCGGCATGCCGATGATGACGGAGGGGGTATGGGTGAAAAGGATATCCAGGGTGTGGTTGAAATCCGTGGCAGGACCGGGAACAAGGCCCTGGCCGCCGATGCGGGCCATGGCGGTGTTTAAAAGGTCACCGGCCCCGGACGGGGTATTTGCCGGCAGCAGGATCAGGGCTTTTTCCGCCGGGTGCGTCAATTGTGACAGGACCCGGCTGAAAAATTCGATGGTGGCTTCCAGGTCCCGGCGGGTAAAGAAAATCCGCTTGGGCCGGGCCGTGGTGCCGGAGGTTTCTAGGGTCACAATCCGGGTGATCTCATCCAGGGACACGCAGAGAAAGGCGAGGCTGTTTTCCCGGATATGCGCGGGAAGGGTAAAGGGCAGGGCCGTGAATTCATTGAGGCTGTTGAAGGGAGGGGCATCCTTGAGATGGGTGCTGTAAAACCGGCTGCGGGCCCTGGCATGGGACACGGTCTCCTGAAGTGCGGCCAGGTGGTAAGCCTCCAGTTTTTCCCGGACCCCGCCGGAGGGGGCATTGATCTGTTTGCGCTGCCAGGCGTCCAGAAAGGCATTCATGGCTGCCGGTACAAGCTCGCATTGTTTTGGCCGGTCAGGTTATAGGCGCAAAAGGGGATGAGCCGGCCATCCGGGGCGACACTGTGGATGCAGCAGCCTTTCAGCCGTTCCAGGTCCAGATTCCAGGCATCCTGGAAGGCCATGCCGGAGACGGAAAACATATGGGTGCGGGATCTTTGGATAAAGCGGTCCAGGCCGTCTTTGGCGCCGGGGGGTTGGGAATCCTGGATTGTTACCGGGGGGCCCCACTGCCGGGCAACGGAAGCCTTGGCCTGTTTTGCCCCCTGTTCTGCCGGGACCGGGGTGCAGCAGTTGGCGCCAAGGGCCATTAGGGGGCTGAGGGTCCCGTCTTCCAGGATCAGAAATTTTCCGTTAAAGGAACACAGGGCGTGTTCGCAGGAGGAGGGCCGGAAATCCCGGCGCTTGAATTTGTTTTGGGTCTGGAATTCCATTTCAGCCAGGATTTCCGGGATGGTGATCCGGTCCTGATCCTTTGGCGGACCCGGATGCCGCCCGAAATGGCTGACCGGCTGGAAATGAACCCCCCGGACACCGGGGGCATGGTCCAGGGCAAACAGCAGAACGGGCCCGATCTGGTCCACGTTGATCCCCGGAACAAGGGTGGGCACCAGGATCACCCCGATGTCCCGTTCAATAAAGTTCAGCACCGCCTTTTGTTTGATCTCCCAAAGGGGGCGTCCCCTCAATGCCTGATAAACTGTATCATTGACCCCGTCAAACTGGAGAAAAACCGAGGACAGGCCTTCATTTTTCAGGGATGCTAAAAGCCCGGCGTCCATGGCGGGGATATATCCGTTGGTATTGAGCTGGATAAATTCAAACCCGGTTTTTTTTGCGGCGGCCACGATATCCGGCAGGTCCTTTCGCAGGGTGGGCTCGCCGCCGGAAATCTGAAGATTGCATCCCGGACTGACCGCATAAACCGAGGCCAGCAGGCTTCTGATCCGGTCCAGGGAGGGATCCGTGAACCGTTGGTGGGAATCGCACCCGGCAAAGCAGAAGGCGCAGTGAAAATTGCAGTTTCGGGTGACCTCCAGAACCGCCGTGCAGGTGTGCTGGCCATGGTTGGGGCATAGCCCGCAGTCAAAGGGGCAGCCGTCTTTTTCCGGCGTCATATGGAAGCGGTGTTCAATGGGGATCTTGGGCTTAACCCAGGCCTGGCGGCTGACCAGGCCCTGCCAGGTCTTGGTCCTGAAAAACCCGTGGATTTCGCAGGTCTTTTCCATGTACACGGTGTCGCCCTCCAGGACATAGGCCGCCTCTAATTTTTGAAGGCATTGGGGGCAGAGGCTTTGGGTCCGGGACAGAGTCCGGGGGCCGGTCATGACGGGGGGTCCGCCGGGTCAAACCCGTTTTCCGACAGGACGGCCATGAGCCGGGAAAAGGATGAACTTAGAAAACGGCCGCAGGTTTCCGGGTGGGGGGCTGGAAAATATTCGCCCGTAATCTCCTTGCAGCCCACCCCGGTGGGGGCCAGTCCCTTCAAAAAGTCCAGATAGGATTCCTGCATCAGGGCCAGCCGGTCGGTGTCGGTTTTGGCAAACAGGGCCAGGATGCCCATGCCTGCGGTAAGGATGCCGCAGGGTCCGGTGTCCATGCCGCCCCCCATGCAGAGGCCCCGGGAAAAAGCGACCAGGTCTTCATTTTTCCGGTCCATGAGATCCAGGGTCAGGATCACCATGATCTGGCTGCAACAATAGCCTTGGTGTTTTAATTTCAATATGTCGAGGTCATTCATATTTTTCCGCTATGATCATCCCGTACCGGGGTTTCAGGCGTCCGCTCCGGCAGGCGATACTTCCGGCGCCAAGGGCTCCGGGCAGCCTTTCCCAAACCCGGTCCAGGCTGCCGTATTCAAATACCATCTGCCCGATCATCTGTTTCAGATACGGGGTGTGATCTTCCATGAGGGTAATGGTGAATCCTGCGGCTTCCAGGGCCTGGATCAGGGCCATGAGGGTCAGGGCCCCGTCCAGGCAGGAAGCAGGCGTCTTGCCGTCATGGTCCGGGGCGGGTTTATATCGTTCAGGGATATACAGGTCCGTCAGCACCAGCTTTCCGTTTTTTTTAAGCATCCGGAAAAATTCCCCCAGGCAGAGGGCCTTGTTCGGAACCAGGGAGAGCACGCATTCGCAGAAAATGCCGTTAAAGGTCCCGGACCTGAAAGGAAAGGCCGGCATCCGGCCTTGAACAAACCAGGGCGCCATGGTTCGGCCTTCCGGATGTTTCAAGCAGGACCCCAACCGCCTGTCGATTTCCATATCCATGCCAAGGGCACTGATCCCGTGGTCTTCAAAAAGATACCGGCAGGTCATGCCGTACCCGCATCCGGCATCCAGAATTTGGGCATCCTGGTCAAAGCCGCAGAAATCCACGGCCATGCGGGTGAGGGCAAGGCCGCCCGGCCTCAGGGCCCGGCCGCTCAGCCTTGTCAATTCTTTTTGCCGGAATAAAAAGGGAACCCGGCCCGGTTCCAGGCTCTGTCCGTTTTCACGCCACACAGGGGTGATCGCTTTATTTGTCTTCAAGGATTTTTTCCACCTCCGCCATTTTCCCCCTGGCCAGGGCCGGGGAGATGTATACCCGGCCGCATTGGCGGCATTGGGGCAGGGCCACATCAAACCGGCTGCCCAGGTATTCCACATGGTTTTTATAATCATTTAGTTTTTCATTGCAGGCTTGGCAGACAATCTCATCTCCAAGGGCTCCGGCAGGGGTTCCCGGAACAAAACCCTTGTTCGGGACCACCGTCATCCGGTGACGCCAGGCATTGAGGATCTCATACCCGGTCCCGGTCCGTTTAAATTCGACCCAGAAACAGACATTCACGGGACGGAAATAAGCGATTTCAGCCTTGGTTTTTGGGTTTAAAAACCGGCCTTCCCCGGTTTCGACCTGCCGGAGAACCTTTTCTATATCGGTTCTCAGGATATAATCCTCCTCCAGGATTTTTTCCACCTCCTGGGTCATATGGATGTCCAGGGGAGGGAAAGGGGTTCTTTGGAGGTCTGTTTCCTTCCACAGGGTTTCCAGCATGTGGCGTTTGGCCCTGGCCAAATTGTCATGCCGCCGGGAAAAGCCGGGGTCCCGCCTTTCTTCAGGAGAATCCGAATCGGGCCAGAAAAGATCCAGCACATGGGCGGTTCGTTTTCCCGTGGAGGCCAGGCGATCCCGGCACATGGCGCAATAGGCCAGGTAATCATGCCGGCTCTGCCCGGCCCGGCGTTGGATGATTTTTTTGGAAAGGGGAGGGTTGGCATTGTAGACCAGGCCCCCGAATCCGCAGCATTCGGTGTAGGTTCCCGAGGCCGGAAGCTCACGGACTTCTATTCCCGCCCTTGCAACCAGGGTCCGGACGGCCTTTTGAACCGGGACATCATCCCTGGCCGTGCAGGGGTCAAGGATGTTCATGGGTTTGGATTGGGTTTTGCCTTGGGCTTTGCCCTGGACCGGGCCGGGGAGCTGATCCGACATTTCGCTCATTTTTTGGTAAAGGGAAATGATTTCGGCTCCGGGGAGGCCCTGGGAAAGCATCCGGGTGCAGGAGGTGCAGGTCGTGATGATGGGGGGGGTTCCCGAGGCTTCCCAGAAGGTTTTAAAGGGTTCGATATTCTTACGGTACAGGTCTTCCTGCCCGGCCCATTGGGCAGGGGCCCCGCAGCATCCGGAGACAAATCCGGTCTTGGCCGATACCTGGGTTCTCAGAAATTCATAGGCCTTTTCCACCTGGGAGGGGGAGGAGCCCAGCAACTGGCAGCCGGGGAAAAAAATATGATCCGATGTCATGGAGCCGGGGGCGTGGCGGGCGAAAAAACAATCCTCCCCCGAGGCGAAATTCATTTCCTGGAGGGCGAATTCATGGGCTGAAGCCGGCATTTTGCCGTCCCTGACCATTTCCTGCCGTGCGGCCAGACAGAGGTCGGCCATGGAAAAATCATTGGGGCAGACCCGTTCGCACAGATCGCAAAGGCTGCATGAATTGATGAGCCGGTTGGCCTTTTTTTCCCCCATGACGATGGTGGCATTGTTATAGATTTCTCGGGCATACCGGCCGGGAAATCCTTTGAAATCTTCAATATAGGCGCAGACCCGGATGCACCGGGAACAATCGCACTGGATGCAGCGTTTGGCTTCTTTGGCCGCCTTTTCAAGGTTTGGTGCGGATTCAAAAGCCAGGTTCATGCGCGGTTCAGGGGCAATTCCACTGATGTCCGTGGACAGCCGGGTCTGGAAAACGCCTTCCCTTTCCCGCCCGGCCGTGACCGAGACTTTGGACATGAACCGGTCCATGGAGGCGGCGGCCTTCCGGCCCTGGGCCGCAAAGGCCACGGGATAGGAGCGGGGTCCGGGGCCCTGCTTCTCCCTGGAAAACCCTCCGGCAAATATTTTGGGGTCAGTGGTTTCCAGGGAAAAATCATCGGTTACCGGGAATCCGGCCCCATCATAGGCAATGCCGGTATGGGGTTCCCCGTCGGAATCAAGGCCCAGGTAGACGGCGTCAAAGGCCTGGCCATTTTCTCCGCCAAAGGCTTCATTGGAAGAGGCGGCCATCTGAAAAGAGACTCCGAAGGTTTTTAAGAGATTCAGTTCTTGCTCCAGGATTTCCCTGGGCAGGATCTCGGGGGAAAGGCTGAGCAAAAGGCCGCCAAGGGCAGGGCCTGTGTCATATACCGTGACCCCATAGCCTTTTAAGGCCAGATCCCAGGCCACGGTGAGGCTGCTGAGACCGCTGCCCCAGACGCCGGCTTTTTTCTTCTTGGGCGGGGGTAAAAATCTTTTTTTCGGTTTTGTCCGGCTTTTCGCACAGATCCTTTCAAGGTCACCGATGGCCAGGGGGGCGTCGATCCGGGTCCGGATGCACTCCGGTTCGCAGGGATGGTCGCAGATCCGGGCCATGACTTCCGGCAGAGGCAGGGTTTTTTCAATGGCCTTAAAGGCCTTGTCCATGTCCTGTTCCGCCATATGGCCCAGAAAAGTTTTGACATCCATGTGCAGGGGGCAGGCCGCCGTGCAGTAGGCCGGTTCCTCCTGGATGCATTTTCGTTCAAATTCTGTTAATACGTCCTTTTCCATGGCATTCTCACGCCGAACATCCTGAATAAGGGGGCCGCCGGAAAATATCCGGCGGCCCCGGGGTGATGACCGTTTATAAGGCCTTCAGCCCTGCCAGCACCTTGTCCGGTGTGGCGGGCAGACGTTTGATTCTGACCTTGCAGGCATTGTAAATGGCGTTAATCACGGCGGCATGGGGGGAGGTCAGGGGCAGCTCGCCCACGCCGGAAGCGCCGAAGGGACCGTGTTCCCTGGGGCTCTGGACATAGATCAGTTCCATGTCGTCGGGAATGGCCTTGATATAGGGGAAGCCGGCTCCTATCATGGTGGAATGTTTTTCCAGATCTTCAAAATCTTCGGAAAGGGCCAGGCCGATGCCCTGGGCCAGGCCGCCGTACATCTGGCCGTCCACGGTCAACTGGTTGTTGATCATGCCGATATCGGCCACGGCCGTCATCTTGTGGACCCGGGTTTTGCCCGTGGCAACGTCCACGGCCACTTCCGCCATGAATACGCCGTACATATGGGTGGAAAAGGGATTGCCCTGGGCGTTTTCGTCACAGGCCGTGGCCGGGGCCGTCCAGGAGCCGGTATAGGAGAGGGGGATATTCTCATCCTTCATTTCCTTATAGGTTCTGAAACCGCCGCCTTTCTTTTTCATGGCCGCGATGAGAAGCTCGCAGGCCGCCTTGATGGCCTGGCCCGCCATCACCTGGGACCGACTGCCGCCGGCAGGCCCGCTGTTGGGAACCTTAGATGTATCGTTCATGACCAGGCGGATATTTTCCGGTTTGACGCCCAGGGGCCGCAGGGCCTCATGGGCTGTGCCCAGGGACCCGCTGTCCGCTCCCTGGCCATGGTCTTCCCAGGAATTAAACAGGGTGACCGTGTTGTCCTCGTTTAACTGGATCCGGGCTTCGGCGCTGTCGGGCCCGTCCAGCCCGCAGCCGTAAACGCCGATGGAAAGGCCCACGCCGAATTTTTCAGCACCGGTGCTGAGTTTTTTGGCCTTGGCTTTGGCTGCCTCATATTTGGGTTTTATTTTTTCAAGCATTTCCGGCAGGGTGAAGGAATCCGGAACCGAGCCCGTGGGGGTGGTGGAGCCCTGTCGGTAGACATTTTTCAATCTCAGGTCAAAGGGGTCCATGTTCAGTTTTTCCGCCAGCATGTCCATGAGCACTTCCGAGGCAAACTCGCTCTGGGGAGCGCCGTAGGCCCGGAAGGCAGAGCCCCAGGCATGGTTGGTGCAGACCGTCCGGCCCTCTCCCCGGATGCTGGGGATATGGTAGCCGGAGCCGATGCACTGGGCCCCCCTCAGGGTCAGAAGATCGCCGAATTCGGAATAGGGTCCGTGGTCCACGGTCCAGTCGCTTTCCATCCCCAGGAGCTTGCCTTGTTTGTCGGCGGCCAGCCTCAGGTTGATAAAGAAGGGAGACCGTTTGCCCGTATAGGTCTGCTGCTGATACCAGGTATAGTTCAGGAAGACCGGTTTGCCCGTGGCCAGGGCTGCCGCGCCCAGGAGGGCTTCCATGGTGGGTGAGAATTTATAGCCGAAGGTGCCCCCGGCCGGATTCTGGACCAGGGTCAGTTTTTCCGGTTCAATGCCCAGACCCGGAGCGATCATGGCATGGTGCAGAAAAAGTCCGATGGATTTGGAATGAATGGTCAGGCTGCCGTTTTCCCCCGGATAGGCAAAGCCTACATCCGGTTCAATGGGCATATGGGGCTGGCGGCCCACATAAAAATCGTCTTCCACCACCACATCCGCAGTTTTAAAACAGGGTCCCGTATCTTCTCCCTTTTGAATTTTCTGGGTAAAATAGACATTGGGGGTTCCGGGATGAATCTGAATGGCGTCCTCGGCCATGGCCGCAGGCGCACTCATGTATTCGGGCAGGGGTTCCAGGTCCACCCGGACCTTTTCCGCTGCCGCCTCGGCGTTCATAAGGGTGTCGGCACACACAATGGCAATGGCGTCCCCGAACTGGAATACCTTGGTATCGCATAAAATGGGACGATCCCACCCGTCTCCCTTGTTGGTGGGGAAGGTAATGAGGCCTGTGATCCTGTTCTTTCCCTTGATGTCCTTATGGGTGACCACTTTATAGACCCCGGGCATTTTTTCCGCTTCCGAGGTATCGATCTTTTTGATATTGGCATGGGAGATTTTGGCCTGGACCAGGGCCATTCTCAAGGTCTCTTCCGGCATTTTGATGCCCAGGTCGGCTCCATAATCACAGGTTCCGGTGACCTTGGCCAGGGCCGTGGGCCGGGGAATATTGGACCCCCATATTTTGCCGTCGGCCGGCATTTTAAATTTCAGGTCTTCCAGGGTCATCTTGCCGCCCATGACCTTTGCCGCATCCGTGACTGCGTCCACAAGCTGCTTGTACCCCGTGCACCGGCAGGCGTTTTTATGTTTCTGGAACCAGTCCCGGATATCCTCCCGGCTGGGTGAAGGATTTTCATCCAGGAGGGCCTTGGTGGAAACGATGAATCCGGGCGTGCAGAATCCACATTGGGAACCGCCATGCACCATCCAGGCCACCTGGATGGGATGCAGGTTGTCCGGAGTTCCGATGCCTTCAATGGTGGTGACCACGGAATCGTCCGGGACCCGGCTCATTTTCGTGATGCAGGACCGGACCAGCTTGGAATTCAGAATTACATTGCAGGCCCCGCACTGGCCTTCGCCGCAACCGACCTTGACGCCGGTCAGGAAAAGACTGTTCCGAAGCACGGATGATAACCTATCGTCTTCATTAACGATTAATGTTCTGGGAATACCATTGATTTTCAGATTTTTTTTGATCATCTTGTTCTCCTTTTTTAAGGGTTGTTGGGAAATTAAAAACTACACTCAAGAGAGAACCAATATTCAAACAGTATGGTTATTTTCTATAAGTATCACCCACTTTAGTCAAGTTGAATGAAACTATAATAAATATAAATTACTAAATATTACTATTAATGACAAATTAAAACTTTGTTTTTTTAAAAATTTGTGCAGGAATCGGGTTTATGAGGAACAATCTGACAAGCCCTCTAGTCCACCCCGAATTCAGAGGGTTTCAGCCGGGTCAGATAATCCACCAGCAATTGGTTTTTCTGAAAGGCCAGGCGTTCTTTTTTGATATAAATATGGAATTCGTCGGCAGCGGGTTTGATATGGGGGAAGGGGTCCACCAGGGTTCCGGTTTCAAGCTCCGTGATCACGGTATATCTCGGGACAAAGCCGATGCCGATGCCTGCCACGGCGCCGTTGATGAGTCCCCGGATATGGTTGATCTGCATGACGTTTTTCAGGCAGCCCTGTTTATCTGCGGGAATGGCGCTGATAAAATTATCCCACCATTCCAGATCCTTATCCATGGACAGGATTTTCACCCGCTCCAGATCGTCCAGGGATGATATGTGCTCCGTTTTAATGAATTTGGGCGATGCAATGGTAATATACTGTTCCCGGAAAAGATGGATTCGTTCCAGATTCTGGTGCAGATGGGGTTTGCAGTCAATGATCAGGTCCACCTGGTCCTGGATCAAAGGGTCGATGAGATAATGGGAAAACAAAAAATCCAGGTGGATGTCGGGATAGGTATGCAGAAAATCCCGGATATGGTTCATGAGAATGGTGGTGCCGAATTCCACCGTGCTGCCGATGCGGATGGTGAAAATGATTTTTTCCTTGAAACGGGCCATGTCCTGCTCAGCCTTTTCAATTTCATAAAAAATTTTTTCGCAGGACCGGAACAGGGTCTTCCCGGCCTCCGTCAGCGTCAGGTGTTTGCCTTTCCGGTCGATGAGGGGGGTTTCAATGGAGGCTTCCAGCTTTTTAACGGCATGGCTGACGGCGCTTTGGGTGACACAGAGATGTTCGGCGGTTTTGGTAAAATTCTGAATTTTGCCCAAAGTAAAGAAGGTTTTAAGGTGATATAGGTCCATGGTTGCTCCATCATGAAAATAATTCATGTTAAACATAAATATTATGAATTTTACTTTAGCAAATCCGTTTGTATAATACCAGGTATGGTCAGATAAAAATTTATGTATTTTAATTATATTAAAGGTAGATATGGAAAAACAGAACATTGAAGCAATACTAAAAGATTTGGGCATCAAACCTGTCAATTCCGGCGCCACCACCGGGTCATCCCAAGGATGGATCAATACCACGGGAAAGGAGCTGGTCTCCTATTCCCCTATTAACGGGGAGCCTCTGGCTGCCGTCCGTCAGGCCGGGTCCGCCGATTATGAAGCCGTGATGGCCAAAGCCCAACAGGCCTTTGCCAAATTCAGGATGATGCCTGCGCCCCGGCGGGGGGAAATCATCCGGGAAATTGCCTCGGCCCTGCGGGAGAAAAAAGAAACCCTGGGGGCCCTGGTGACCCTTGAAACCGGGAAAATAAAAGCCGAGGGCCAGGGCGAAGTCCAGGAAATGATCGATATTGCCGATTTTGCAGTGGGATTGAGCCGCCAACTCCACGGGCTCACCATGCACAGCGAAAGGCCCTTTCACCGGATGTATGAACAATGGCATCCCCTGGGCATCATCGGCATCATTA
>Ga0208373_1005471_pt1 | contig 10600 bp, 11 predicted proteins | sample RifOxyC2_FD_184036 | JGI IMG/M metagenome (GOLD analysis project Ga0208373, IMG submission 184036) | Soil microbial communities from Rifle, Colorado - Rifle Oxygen_injection C2 (SPAdes) | ecosystem: Environmental > Terrestrial > Deep subsurface > Rock core/Sediment | place: Rifle, Colorado... | reverse complement strand
CCGCCATAATAGCGCTTGCCGGGATAACCCTCGGCATATTTATTGGTCATGACCGAACCGCAGGCTTCCATGACGGCACGGGAGGTAAAATTTTCAGAGGCAATCATCTCCAGGTTGTTTTGCTGCCGATCCAGTTCTTGGTCGAGCGCGGCCGCAACTTCCGGGTCTGTTTTCCTGATATGGTCAATTCCAAAATGCATGATTTCCGCCTTTCTTGAAAAACCAAAAAAATATTTCAGAAAAATTATAACACACCGACCTTGTCAATGCCATAATTTATGTATTATAATTAGCAGACCTTGAAAAAATCTGACGAGGAAAAAGAAAAACTTAAAGCCGAGCTGGATAATTTTCTGACCGAAGACCCTGATAACGCCTGTGAAGCTTGCGGCGGTTCCCTGAAATTGGAAAAAGTTAACCTGGAAGACTACCAGGGGGGCAAGCTTTATATGATGGAAAATGTTTCTGCCTATGTTTGCCAGGAGTGCGGAGAAATTTGGGTCCCGGAACCGACCATGAAAGAATTCGAAAAAATGATCGAAACGGCCAAGCAATCCCACGCCCCGGCCAAAACCAAGAAAGAAAAAATAAAAAAATAGGAAGGAAGCTGTTATGGACATAGATTTAGGTAGAGCAAAAAAGACCCGTCGGGCATATGGTTTTGATGAGATTTCTCTGGCCCCCTCGATTATTACGATTAATCCTGAAGATACCGATGTTTCCGTGACAATCGGCGGTATCAAACTGCCAGTCCCGATCATTGCCTCCGCTATGGACGGGGTAATCTCCCCCAAAACAGCCGTGCTGATGAGCCAGCTGGGTGGTTTAGGGGTCCTTAACCTGCAGGGTGTTTGGGCCAGGTATGAAGACGCCGAAAAAATACTGGACAGGATAGCCAGCGTTGACAAAAATGAATATGTCCCCTTGATGCAAAAAGTTTATCTTGAACCGGCCAAAAAAGAGCTGATTGTCAAAAGGATCAAAGAGATCAAGGCTAACGGCGGGATTGCCGCCGTCTCCTCTATTCCGCAAGAAGCCCTGGAGCTTGGCCCTCTGGCCAGGGACGCCGGCGCCGATATTTTTGTTGTTCAATCAACCGTACTTTCAACCAAGCATAAATCAACAAGTTCCGCCCCGCTTGATTTGAAAATATTTTGCAAAGAGATGAAAATCCCCGTGCTTGTCGGCAACTGCGTCAGCTACGAGGTTGCCTTGACCTTGATGGGAACAGGCGTGGCCGCTGTGTTAGTCGGTATCGGTCCGGGCGCTGCCTGTACTTCACGAGGTGTCCTAGGGGTCGGAATCCCCATGGCGACATCGATCGCCGATTGCGCCGCCGCCCGCGACGCGTACTTCAAAGAAAATAATGTTTACGTCCCGATCATTGCTGATGGAGGCATGGTGGTCGGCGGCGATATCTGTAAAGCGATTGCCTGTGGCGCTGATGCGGTGATGATCGGTTCCCCGATCGCCAAGGCCGAAGAGGCCCCCGGTCGAGGCTATCATTGGGGCATGGCCACCCCATCGCCCACTCTCCCCCGTGGTTCTCGCGTTAAGGTGGGCACAATCGGTTCACTTAAAGAGATTATTCATGGGCCGGCCAAATTTGATGACGGGTCAATGAACTTTGTTGGTGCCTTGAAGACCTCCATGGGGACCCTGGGCGCCGCCAATCTGAAAGAGATGCAGCAGGTTGAGGTAGTGATCGCTCCGTCGATTATGACAGAAGGCAAAGTTTATCAAAAAGCTCAATCTCTGGGGATGTATAAGTAAATGGCCGCCAAGCATGACTTGATCGCGGTCCTGGATTTTGGCGCCCAGTATGCGATGCTGATCGCCCGCCGTGTTCGAGAGTGCAATGTTTACTGCGAAGTTTTTCCCTACGATGTTCCGGCCGCTACGCTGAAAGCCAAAGGGGTCAAAGGAATAATTTTTTCCGGCGGCCCTGCGTCTGTTTATGAAGCCGATTCTCCCCAGGTTGACCAGACCATCTACCGGCTTGGCGTGCCGATATTGGGAATCTGTTACGGAATTCAACTGATCGCAAAAGATCTTGGCGGCAAGGTTGAACCGGGAAGCAAGCGGGAATATGGGAAGGCCGAACTTTTAATTGATGATCAAACCAATATTTTTGCCGCCCTGGATAAGACCATCACCTGCTGGATGAGCCATGGCGACTTGTTAAAGGCTCCGCCCGCCGGCTTTAAGGCTTTGGCCCATACAGACAATACCCCCTATGCGGCAATCGGCGACGCGGCAAAAAGATTATACGGGGTGCAGTTTCACCCGGAAGTTGTCCATACTCCCAAGGGGCTCGAAATCATCAAGAATTTTCTTTTCCTGGTTTGCGAAGCCAAGCCAACCTGGACAACTGCCAATTTTATTGAAGAACAGATTAAGTTGATCCGCGAGACTGTCGGCCAAGAAAAATTATTGGTGGCCCTTTCAGGGGGGGTTGATTCCTCGACAGTGGCCGTCCTGGTCCATAAGGCGATTGGAGATCAGCTTACTTGTATGTTTATCGACCAGGGTTTCATGCGGAAAAATGAAGCCAAAAAGATCTACGATCTTTTTACCAAACATTATAAGATCAATTTAGTCGCCGTTGACGCCGCCGAACATTTTTATGGCCATTTAAAGGGTATTACCGATCCGGAAGAAAAACGGATGATTATCGGTCGTGAATTTATCCGAACTTTTGAAACAGAGGCCAAAAAACTCGGACATATCCCTTATCTGGCGCAAGGGACCCTTTATCCGGATGTCATTGAGTCGGCCGTGAAAAACTCTGGCACATCAAAAGCGGCAGTTAAGATCAAAACCCATCACAACGTCGGCGGGCTGCCAAAAGACATCAAATTCCAGATTATTGAACCGCTCCGCATGCTGTTTAAAGATGAAGTCCGCGCCCTGGGGCGTGAGCTGGGGATCCCTGACGAAATTATCTCTCGCCAGCCCTTCCCTGGCCCGGGACTGGCCATCAGGATCATCGGCGAGGTGACCAAAGAGCGGGTGACAATTCTTCAGGAAGTTGACGACATTATCATGCAGGAGATAAAAAAAGCGGGGCTCTACAAAGAACTTTGGCAGGCCTTCGGTGTCCTGCTGCCCATCCGGACAGTTGGGGTGCAGGGAGATAAACGGACATATTTGAACACGGTGGCTTTAAGGGCTGTCACTTCAAAAGATGCCATGACCGCCGACTGGGCCAGACTACCCTATGACGTTTTGGAGGTAATTTCCACCCGAGTCGTCAACGAAACGCACTCGGTCAACCGGGTCGTTTACGATATCTCCTCAAAACCACCATCAACTATTGAGTGGGAATAGTAATATCTGATTATTCTTCTTCGTAGCCGAGAATATGGACGTTGGGAAAGGTTAACGTATCAATCAGCTCCACACTGATTCTTGAAGTCATATGGGTCATCATAAAGGCAGAATAAACACATCCTGCCCGGTCTGACGCAATTCTGTAATACTTCTCTCCGACAAAAATAACCTCTGCCACTCCGATGTCCATCAACATCCCGGTCAAGCGACGCCAGGCGATATGTGGGTTATCAGAATTAGGGAAAACTGGTTGCGGGGAGATGGCTTCTGTAGCAATCGTCATGGCCAGCCCTGGCCGTTTTAATTCATTAACCCAGGCGACAATTTCCGCCTGTCGCCCTTCCGGAATAAAGACCAGCAGCGGTTCTATCGAGGTGCGGAGGAATTGCGTTAATTTTGTTAGGTAGGCATTATAACGTTGGGGAGTAATAAACGGCCGCATCAGACGATTGTCGGTTATCAAGCTGGGATTATGGATGTTTGGTTGGCAAAAAAGCGGGTGCACAACCCCAATTACCCGTCCTTTTGCCTGTTGAACGGCCTCTGCGGCCAGTTTGTGGTCGGCCGGGCAAAAACTGGGCATCCCCCTATAGAGGGTCCCGGAGTTAATAACTGTTAATTGGCCGCCAATTGTCGTCATCAATCATATCTCGTCACTCCTGGACTGAAATTGCACTTGTTTTTTGACGATATACAGTATGTATGTACGCAGTGGAAATCGGATTGCCCCTTTTAAGATTGATCCTAAATTAAGGGACTCCATCCTAAAATATAATAGATCCCAGGTCCGTCAATTAGCCGGGAATCAGCTGGCATTATCCATGCCGGGAAGAACTGTAACCGATTTTGTTTTCCGTTTCTATGAAGTTGATGGGGATCAGGGGGATAAATTTTATCGAAATTTCCGCATTGCCCTGGCCTATACAGACATGCCGTTGTTTGTGGATACCGCCGTTGGTTATATCGACTATTCTTTTTCCAGCCATTCGCGGCAGATGTTTGTCGGGATGAGCCATTTTCGTGGAACATTGGGAGTGTCTTTTGGGATTTATGTTGAACCGCATTACCGCCAGGCTTTCCGTGGCCTGGGGCGAACCCTGGTTAGTTTAGCTTTACTGCATGCCCGGCGGGAGCATATGAAAAGGGTAACTTTTCATGATGTCACCCAATTGAGTTTTTACCAACAATTATTACCGGCTGCCAGGGTTGTGGGATTAGACCATGAAGACTTTGGCTCTCTTAGAGTGAGCGATTTTGGCGAATACGTTGTAGATGATAGCGCCATGACCATTGATGAAAAGGTTAAAATTTCCCTGGAAGCCAAAATCCCCCGAGCGGGAAGAATCCCCCGGCTGCTTATTTCCCGGCGGAGTGAGCCGCTTGTAGTGCTGAAGTAGAAATTTTCATAGCGCAAAATTCTCCGCACATGGAGCAGACATCCTGGTCATTGCGCGACCTTTTGTCGTGGATCAGTTTTGCTTTTTCGGGATCTATTGCCAGGCTGATCTGCTTACCCCAATTTAGCTCTTTTCTGGCCTGTGACATTGCCCTATCCCATTCTTTGGCCCCGGGCACCCCGCGAGCGATATCGGCGCAGTGGGCAGCAATTCTGGAGGCAATAACCCCCTCTTTAACATCTTCCGCCGTTGGCAAACCCAAATGTTCCGTCGGAGTGACATAACACAAGAAATCCGCTCCGGCGACAGCGGCTAATGTCCCCCCGATAGCCGCCGTTATATGGTCATAGCCAGGGGCAACATCGGTTGGTAAAGGGCCCAAAACATAGAAGGGGGCGCCAAAACAATATTCTTTTTCCATTTTTATCTGTTCAACGATTTGGTCATACGGGACATGCCCCGGCCCTTCGATAATTACCTGGACATTTGCCTCCCAGGCCCTTTTCGTCAGCTGGCCAAGTATTTTAAGCTCCGTTATCTGCGCGGCATCTCCGGCATCAATGATAGACCCAGGACGCATGCCGTCGCCAAGCGACATGGTGACATCATAACGGGCGGCTATTTCCAGCAACCGGTCATAATATTGGTAAAAGGGGTTTTCCTGATCATGGTCAATCATCCACTTCATCATCATGGCGCCGCCGCGACTGACCACTTCCATCAGCCTTGGCTGGTCGATCAACGCCTGGACGGCCGCCCTGGTTACTCCGCAATGGATCGTCATAAAATCGACCCCTTGTTTTGCCTGTTCCTCCACAACCGAAAACATCCCCTCAACAGTCATTTTGTTCTCCACGGCCATTTGATAAATTGGGACGGTACCGAGCGGTATGGGAGCAGCCGCCAAAATCGACTGGCGGATCAGCTTCAGGTCGCCACCGGTTGACAGGTCCATGACGGCATCTGCCTTGGCGGACAAGCAGGCCTGTAGTTTGGTTAATTCTTCAGCTAGATTGGGATAATCTCCCGATGTCCCGATGTTGGCGTTAACCTTGACCTTCAAGCCCTGGCCGATCCCCTTGGGCCGGCAATTGGCGTGAAAAGGATTAAACGGGATGGCAACTTTACCCGAGGCGAGCCTTTTTGCCAGTTCTTCAGGCTGGAGATGTTCCTCCCGGGCAACCTGCTGAATTTGTGGGGTAATGTTCCCTTTTAGCGCTTCTGATCTTTGTGTCATAAGATAATTTGACAATCCTCTTATCTCTATTATAATTCAGGCAGCAGGTTAAAGCAAAAGGAGTTGTTTTATGAGTAAATATTTGGCTGTTTTAATGATAATTGTTGGAATGTTTCTGATGTCCGGGTGCTCGACCAGTTCATCCACGGATACCACGACAACCACAACCTCACCGACTACGACAACCCTGGCCCAGTCAATTGTGCTCTCTGGTTCACTGAGTTCTGGCTCAATAACAGGTTCGGGCGTAAAAAAATATGCGACGGCTGTTCCTAATTATAAGATTGTTGCTTTGGATAATACTGCCAACAAGGTTTATTACGCTTCATCAGACGCCAGCGGCGAATTCTCCCTAGTCATTCCCAACGGCGTATCTTATGAAGTCAGCCTGGTAGATGAAAACTCAAAATATTTTGGCCCGATCATCATGTCAGGTAATACAGCCAGTTCAGAGGTCATTGTCGGGCTGCAGCCATCAGCCAATTTAAATCTGGGGGCCGTCGTCGTTGATCCATCTGCGAAATGTGCCAAGCCACAACTTGAACCGACAGCTGCCCTGAATCCCAGCGATGCCGCGACAGCAACGGCGGGGATTCCCAAGGGGGCCGGAAATTGCGGTAAACAGGAATATTCTGGTATTACGACCAAGGAAAGCGGGGCCGATTTGGACAAAGACGGTATTCCAAATATTTTCGATGCTGATGAAGATAATGATGGCATCAGAAATGGTATCCTGATCTCCCCCACCGGCGCCACCGTCAGCAGCCAGACTGTTGAAGCGGTCTTCATCAGCAGTAATATCTGGGCGACACATGGGACCGACGATGCAGCCAAAGATATGATTGCCATGTGGCTTAATGTCACCACGCCCAATGATGCTGCCTTGAATAAAATCAGTTCAGTTCAGGTGATCGATGCCCCTGCCAGCATTAAAGACGTCGCGACTATCCGGGTTTCCAGCTCAATCGGTTCGCCGGTCGGTTATCCGGCCGAAAACTCGCTTTGGAAAGATTCCAGCTATCATCTATATAAAACCACTACCCTTAGCCGTAATCAGTATATCGTTTCACTTTGCCCCAGGGCAATCATGAATGTAGGTGATACTTTTACTGTCAGGGTAAGTTTTAGTGACGGCAGTTCACAGGATTTTATTCTCTCTACTTATTATGTTTTAACCGATTGGTCAAGGTTGTTAAGCTATAACGGTACAACCCTGACAACCAGTGAAGGGCAAAAAAGTACCAGCCAGGCGGCGCAATTTTCTACTGCCACCTTAGAGGTCGTTATCAGCAAAGCCAAAGATGAAGACGGTAACGTTCTTGCCGGCCTGGGATATTCAATCATCATCGGGACTTGCGAAGCCGACCAAAGCGGCGTCCTGCCCGTACCAGGGAATACCATGCGAGAATATCGTTCAAGCGACTATCCATTGGCTTTTACAGAAGGAGCAAACAGCTGGACAGTTTCTCTGGATAAATTGGTCACGTTTGAAGCCAATAATTATTATTACATTACCCCGGTAGCCGAAAGTGCCGATGGGCAAAGGAACGGCGAAGAAACCTGGTTTAAAAAGCTCTAGCCTAGGTTTTATATTCTCTGGTTGTTTCCGGCTCTTTGGCTTCGTGAGCCAATTTAACCGCCAACGCGACAGCCTCTTTAGGGGTGTTTGCCCGATGGACTTTTTGGTCAACTTGACCGCTGTAGTGGATAAATTGCCAAGTGTTTAATCCGACCACGGGAATTTCGTATCCCAGGGCAAAGGCAATCTCTGACAGTGTCCCATAACTACCGCCGACCGCAATGACCACATGCCCGGACTTGACGACTAATTTATTTCTTGCATAACCGATTCCGGTGATAATGGGATAATCAACATAGGGATTGGCTTCTTCCCGCTTACTCCCGGGTAAAATGCCAATGGTCACACCGCCAACTGACTTGGCCCCTTTACAGGCGTGTTCCATAACTCCTTTTAACCCGCCGCAAACCAGTGTTGCCCCGGCTTTAGCGATTTCGGCCCCAACCTCTTCGGCATATTTGGCATTTTCCGGTGTAACGTGGCTTTCGCCGATAACAGCGATAATTAATTTTTTATGGGTATTCATATTAGAAATAGGTTTTCAACCCCATTGTCCAAAGCTCGGGAAAACCGATTTCCGACGCAAAGGCCCAACTCCCTCCCCAAAGTTTTTGCCACTCCCAGCCTAGTCCGGCAATCGGCAGGTAGCCGGTAGTTAATACACCAGCCACTTTGCCAGAAAGAGCCAGAGCCCCTAATTTAAAATAACTTCTTGATTGCTGCTCCTGGGCATAATCCTTGGTCACTGACAGGGTATAAAACTGCACGTTGGTTGCGCCGCTAAGCCCGATAGTGCCAATAATTGACGCCAGGGTTGTTGTCAGAGAAAAAGCCGAGGTCCCAAAATCGGCCGAACCTTTAACCCCCCAGCCGCTTTTCTGGTCCCAATAGTTAACTGTAAAGGCATGCGGCAAAATAACCAGGGTTTCATACCCGACGCCAATGGCCGCTTGAGCACGACTGGCAATTAAGCATAACAACATCAAAGCAACCATTAAACAACTAATTTTTTTCATTTAAGCCTCCTGATCACAAAGTTGTAGTAATAATACAAATCTGATAATATTAAGTCAAATGGCACAGACAATTTCACAAAAAATCCTGGCCCGACATGCCGGAAAAAAAGCCGTCCAGCCTGGCGAACTAATTAATTGCCGGGTTGACCTGGTGCTGGGAAACGACATAACTACCCCTCCAGCCATAAAGGAATTTGAAAAAATCGGCGTTGGCAAGGTCTTTGATAAAAAGAAAATCTATCTGGTGCCGGATCATTTCACCCCCAATAAGGATATTAAATCGGCCGAACAGGTAAAAATGATGCGCCTGTTTGCCAAAAAATATGGCATCGTCAACTTTTTTGAGATCGGTTGTATGGGCGTTGAACACGCTCTCTTGCCGGAACTGGGCGCAGTTAAACCAGGTGACCTGGTTATTGGGGCCGATTCACACACATGTACCTATGGTGGCTTGGGCGCCTTTTCGACCGGTATCGGCTCAACAGATATGGCCGCGGCCATGGCGACAGGAGAAGTCTGGTTTAAAGTCCCTGAACAATTAAAGTTTGTTTTTAAAGGCAGGCTGGGCAAATGGGTGGAAGCCAAAGATCTGATCCTTTATTCCATTGGCCAGATTGGGGTCGATGGCGCCCGTTATATGTCGATGGAATTTACCGGATCGGTTATTGACAGGTTATCAATCGAAGGCCGATTGACGATGGCTAACATGGCCATTGAAGCCGGCGGCAAGAACGGAATCTTTGCCCCTGATGCAAAAACGCTGGCTTATCTCAAGCCCAAGATCAAAGGCTTTAAGGCCATTGATATGACGCCATTCTTTTCTGACCCCGAGGCTGAATACGCCAAGGTTTACGAGTGGGATGCGACAGGCATTGAACCGCAGGTTTCTTTTCCCCACCTGCCGAGCAACACCCGGCCGGTCAGCAAGTGTACTTCGGTAAAGATCGATCAGTCAGTTATCGGTTCCTGTACCAATGGCCGGATCGAAGATATGCGGGTGGCGGCCAAGATATTAAAAGGGAAAAAAGTAAACAAGCATGTCCGCCTGATCGTTATTCCAGCTACCCAGGCCGTTGAACTGCAAATGATCAAAGAAGGGTTGACCGAAATTATGCTCAAAGCCGGGGCGGCTGTTTCTACCCCAACCTGTGGTCCTTGCCTGGGCGGTCATATGGGGATTTTAGCCGAGGGAGAACGCTCTATCGCCACTACCAACCGGAACTTTGTCGGCCGGATGGGACATCCCAAATCAGAGGTTTATTTATCAAACGTCGCCGTCGCGGCGGCCAGTGCTATCAGCGGGTACATCTGCGGTCCAGACAATATTTAGTGTTTATAAAGTGCGGACAATTAACTTAAAAATATCCAACAGCGAATCATCATCACGATTGACTATCGTTCCCAAATAAATCGCGTTAGCGGCGATACCGCCAAAATCCGTACTGCCATCCCAGGTTACTTTATTTAGGCCAGCCCTGCCCCCTTTTGCACCGGAATCATAAGACAGCTTTTTTATCCTTTGGCCGGAAATGCTTATTAAATATATATCAACATTCAGATTTTTGGAAAGTCGATACTGAATTACTACCTCTTTATTATGGCCCGGATTAAAGGGATTGGGATAGACCAAGGCCGTGTCATAAGTCCTGGCTGGACCGCCAATAACTTCTGCCGTTCCCTTGGCCGCCTCTCCTGTCACAGCAAAAGACGGCAGCAGCAAAACAACCAGCAGGAGAAAAGTAAAGATTAGCTTCTTCATACCAGGAAATTATATCATAACTTATGTTATAATTATTTCATCATGAGCAATTCAGCCTGGAAATTCGGCGACAATGTTGATACCGACCTGATCATTCCGGCCCGATATTTGAACACTTCTGATCCGGTTGAGCTGGCCAAGCATTGTATGGAAGATGCCGATCCCGAGTGGGTAAATAAAATGCAGCCGGGTGATTTTATCGTTGCCGGAGAAAACTTTGGCTGCGGCTCTTCCCGCGAACACGCTCCGCTGGCCATCAAAGCAGCCGGGGTAACCGCA
>Ga0208373_1005470_pt1 | contig 10600 bp, 11 predicted proteins | sample RifOxyC2_FD_184036 | JGI IMG/M metagenome (GOLD analysis project Ga0208373, IMG submission 184036) | Soil microbial communities from Rifle, Colorado - Rifle Oxygen_injection C2 (SPAdes) | ecosystem: Environmental > Terrestrial > Deep subsurface > Rock core/Sediment | place: Rifle, Colorado... | reverse complement strand
GTATATGAGCCCGGAGTGACTCGAACACTCGACACCCTCATTAAAAGTGAGGTGCTCTACCGGCTGAGCTACGGGCCCATGTTACATAAAAAAAGACGCCTTATGATAAAGCGCCCATCACATGAATTACTTTTGCGCTTTGCTTGCCCTTATTGTAACAAATTGAAAATGATTTTGTCAAATTTTACCAAATTCGCCTGTTGCGAGTCTGTTGCCGAACTCATTTTTCCTGTCATACTCCGGCTTGGAGACTGTGTCATAATTGCCCCTTTGCCTGTCATCGTCCGGCCTGACCGGACGATCCAGAAGACTTTTATCGGTTTTCTCATAATTTACTTTTCCTGTCATTGCGAGCGCAGCGAAGCAATCTCGCTGTTTAGATTGCCACAACCATTTCACTACTTCATAATGGTAAAATAGCCATCCCCCCTCTTATGCAACTTTTAACGTACCCCCCAAAGAATGCAGTATCTGCATAACTGTCGAAAACCGTGGGTCAGTGCGTTGTGATAAAGCGCGGTACAAATTTCCCTTAAATGTTTCAAATTTTCTTTTATGCATGATAGTCATCCCAATAGTGTACAGACTTGTTAATGTCCTCATGCCGACTGCTTTTTAGCTCACGTTCCTTCTCCCCTTCGGGGAGAAGGCCAGGATGAGGGGGAATTCGTCGGAATATTGAACCACCCTCCACCTTGATCCTCTCCCAGGCGGATCTTTTCATCGAACATGGATATGGGCAACAATCTGCATGTCAGCATTTCCCCTTTACCTGAAACACACAAATTTTGATACGAATACCCTTGCTGTATACAATGGCTTAATTTGTAATTTATAAGGGCCGGAACCTGAACCGCTTGTTGTAAATGCAGCGGTAATGTCTGAAGAATCACTTGCTCCGACAGAACTGATTATTGATATTCCGCAGCCATAATAACTTCCCGTAAAAAGCAACAGGTATGTTCTTAAATTATTACCATCGGATAGTTTTTGTATGCTTACCGTATAGAGCGCCGCAATGCTGGTGTTATTTACGTCAATGTCCGTCCAGTTGTCCGGAGGAACGTTGCTGTAGGATTGATAAACCCTTATGCTTCCGGGGACGCAAGGAGGGCATTGCTGCCGGATTATGCGGTGTGGCCTACAGTCAGGTAGTCACCAAAACAAGCACTAATCTGTTAGCTGATCTTGAGAGAACGAAGACACCATTAAGAAGGGGTGGCCGGAAAAATTGGTTTGCCACACACCACTCGGGCGCTGGATACGATTCAAGAAGTTCTACCACCATATTGTTCAACTCAACAGTCAGCAAGCTACGAAAAAATGGGTCAATCAGTTTGTCTGCCGCGGCAACCGGGACAGACTGTGATGACAATTGTTCCGCCTGGCCATTTTCGAGATCCATGACCGCCACCAACATCCAATCACTGGGGCCGAAGCCGGCCTGCCCGCGCTTTGGTTCGAGCACTTGCCAGCGAACCGATTTGGGCGTAACCGGTAAATTTATAAGTTTTGCCAACATGCTGATATCTGAATTGACTTTATTGAAGTCCATCTTACGATCCTTGCAGCCACGTTGAGATAATGTCCAAGTTAAAATAGCCAGAAATAATATCAATACTGTTATTGCCAAATGTTTACGCATTGCGGTATTCATTCAAATTACCCGGGATGGGATAACTTCGCGCATGGTTTCATGCCATTTAATCAAATATGTTTGCTTATTTCGTTTTTGAATAATTTATATATGTTAGGAATCTCTGAGGCAAGGGGTTGAATTTTGTCCGGATACAAATCCAGGGCATAGGCATGGCTAAAGAAATGTCTAAAGGCAAGAAAACGTTTCAATTCATTAGTAAGGGTTTCAGAAATAATTTTAGATTTCAGAGAAGTTATTAGTAGATTTTGATGCCACGTAGCACCTTGAGGAATATCAATATTATTGGATTGCAATATTTGTTTGAGCACATTTTCTATGCCGTTGTAGAAATTGTGCAACAAAGCAGCAACACCTGCCAGTTCCAGCTCGGAAAGTTGAGAAAAATCAGGGTTGGCGGGAATTGCCGCAATAATTTTTTCAACAGCCTCATATTCGGCTTCTATGCGTGCCTTATAATCAATCATAAAGCACAACACCTTCCAGGCGCACCATTTGAATAAATTTTGAATTACCGGAAAGCTCTATCACATCGACAGGTTTTGAAAGTGAGAACAACAGATCTCCATAAAACCGATAGAAATCTTTTGGGAGAATTCCTTCAACGGCAATATCTATATCATGACTTTCTTTTTCAGGTAACAGGCTTGAGCCAAAAAGCAAAACGCGTTTTGCATGGTACCTTTTAGATATTTCCTGAATTTTAGTCTTGTCGGCATCTGTAATCATTTTTATAATTATATCATTTTTACAAATGTTTTCATTGACATATTTCGCTTTAAACGTTTACTGGGTGGCGTTGGCTGGCGGTTGTTGCTGGGCGTCCTGTGCGGCGGATATGGATTTATAGGGGAGCGTGATTTGTATTTTTGTTCCGGTTCCGTAGATTGAATCCAGGCGAATTTTGCCTTTGTGGTATTCCTCTATCATGCGGCGCACGACGTACATGCCTATGCCGGTGCCGGATTTCACTGAAGGCTTCGTGGTAAAAAATGGCGCGAATATCTTGTGTTTATTCTCATCCTTGATGCCGATGCCGTTATCTTCGATGTCAATAATGGTATAGCCGTCTTTTTGCGATGCTGAAAGTTTGATCATGGGCTTAAAGGCCTTCTGCTCGGGAATTGTAAGCCCATGGCGCTTTTCATCAATGGCCTCGTAACAGTTGTCGAAGATATTGAATAACGATTCCGTGATCTGTACTTTTACGCCGTAAATTATTGTGGAACACGTTGTGTCAATAACCAGAGGAAACTCGGGAAGGTGATGTTTAACGCACAGAAGCGTAAGCGTATTGCCGGCGACTTCTGAAAGCTGAAAGTGGCTGAACATATTGCTTTTATTGTCAACTTTTGCAAAGTCCAGGATACCCCGTATCATGCTGTGGGTGCGTTTGACATTATCATTTATGCTCTGGGCGGTTTTGATGATATAATTTATCGATTCCTTGAGATCTGGATTTTCCGAGAGAATTTTTTCATGTTTGGTTAATACAAAATCCATCTCGTTTAATTGTTCGCCGGCGGCGCACGAAAAATGATTTAAGCGGTTGCCCATCTGGTGCGTGATGCCTTCAGCCATCCCGCCGATAGAAGCGAGTTTCTCGGCGTTAAAAATTCTCTCCTGGTTTTTTTCGGATTCAATTATGAATTTACAGTTCGCGGTGGCAAGCGCCGCCTGCTGCGACATTATCTTGAACACGTTAATGTCATCCTGCGTATAGTGAGCTTTATTCAGTTTTTCCCCCAGGAACATTATGCCCAGCAGATTATTCTCTATCAGAGATGGAATTATCAAGCTGACTCCCGGAAAAAAAGAAAGGGATTCCTTTATTTCCTTAGGCAATTCCTCGTAGTTGGACGGATCGTTGTGTTTATGAATATATTCTATCAGAGGGTGCGTTTCCGGCAGCGAAACGCCGGCGTCCGGCATTTTGTGCGAGTTGCGGAAGGCCTTCATTTCATACGCTCTTTTTTCATCATCGAAAAGAAAAATCGCGGAAAAATCAATTTTCACAGTTTTCTTCACAATACGCACCGTAAGCTGCATAAGCCTCTCAAGCTTATGCTCCCTTACCATGCCTTTTGACGCTTGCAATAATATATGTTGATACCGTCGCTGCTCAGCCAGCAAGACACTATCAGCCTTTCGCTGCAGGTAGCTATAAATAATCGGCCCCAGCGTAGCCAGCACAACAGCAATCGCAGTAGGTAGTACCCACGTCTGTGTGTGCGAACCCACCAAGAATGGCAATCCCAAAACAAGGGCATATATAACTACAAATATACCTGCGCGCGTTATTGCAAGACGAATATCCATTAGATGATATTTAACTATCGCGTAGGCCACGATAATAGTAAATGCGATTTCAAACGTGAACCCAAAAGGGTAGAATTCAATTCCATATTTGGGCAGGTAATCAATCGCTCCCATGAGTGAAATGACGTAGGCAAGAAAAATATATTTTATTTGATTACTTCCAATCGGAGACATTGCACTTCTCTTGGAATACATAGAATACAACAGGAAGAAACTACGGAGAAAAATTATGAAGAAAATTATAAGATATAACGGATGGTATCTCCCCGCCTTAGAATAATATCCCCAATAATAGTAATATGTACCACCCAGGAAAATATTTGACGTAATAAAAAATGGGGCAATAGCAATCATTGCAGCATATGCTATTACAACAAGGTATATTTCACTATTTTTTTTCAGATAGCTTACGGTAAAATGATAAAAGGTGGGAGCTGTAAATACAACGCCAGTACAGGCAACGCGGCATAGAGCAACCGCAAATGCCTCATTTTTTGTAGAATATGCCAACGTATAACCAAAAAGCCATGTAAAGATTGACGAGCAATACAGGGCAAAACTTATATGCATCTGTGAATTTCTGTTTTTCAACAAAACATAAATTCCGATTAAGGCTGCAAAAACTGCCCCTACTAGAGGAGGAATTGAATAAATACTCACGATGGCCTCTGGCTATTGTTCATTTTATAATAGAGTAATTAGCAGTCCTTCGAGAACGCTTAACATTATCCTTCGAATACCCGAATGTAAGAATAGCTAACAAATTATTATTATTATTAACCAGTTGTTTTATCTCATACTCGCAAAACATCGGCGTAATAGTCCAACAATTTCCGATGCCTAGAGCATCAGCCATAAGCAACATGTTCTGGATTGCTGCGCCAACAGCCTCTTTTTCGGCAATGTCTGCAATCTTAAAATATTTTTTACTCATCTTAAAATACTTTTTTGTAAATTTATAAAATTTTTGATTATTGAAAACCAATAGTATTAGCGGCGCCGCCGCAATTGTTCTTGCAGTTGATTTAAGAAGAAAATTCGCTCCCCTGCCAACATTATCCGACTTATCCAAAACGTATTTAGCTATTTTACTTATAATTTTTGTATTCTTAACTGCAACAAATTCCCAGGGCTGAAAACCATGAATTGACGATGCCCATATACCGGCCTCGACTATTTTCTTAATTTTATCATCAGTAACGAACCTCTTTGAATATATTCTTACAGCTCCATGTTTTTTAATCAGATTAGCTAAATATTTCATTGTCTTATAAATCCCGATGCATTAGCGAATGCAAACATCGTATTCAAATTTGCTTCATCAATTTGCGGCAAATGGAAACCGTAATCTCCTGAAAGTATAGCTTGCGTTTTATTCGAAATAAATTTTGTGGTGAAATTGAAATACGGCAGGAATGGTTGACTTAAAGCCCGCTGAACAGGCGTCCATATATTAAAATCAAAAGAAGCGGGATCCGCAAATTTCGGTTTATTGAAATTAAAGTGTCGGGAAGCGATATCGAGAAGAAAAGAAGTTGTAACCTCAAAAGGAGATGTTAAATGATAACAAGCGTGACCTTTCCGATCAGAAAGGAGCAGAATTGCCTTACATACGGTATCAATGTTAATCAGATTGAATGTGGCCGTTGGATTAATCGGAAATTCTTCAAATAAATTACGCGAAAAAAAACGAAGTGGTTGAAAAAAAAGCCGGAAATTACTGGTTTTCCCTGTTTGAAATTCGCCGGTTACCATACTCGGCCTGAAAATTGATATATCCAACCCCAACGACAGATATTCTTCAATCAACATTTCAGCTTCAAATTTTGTCATTTCATAATTATTATGGAATTCCTGACCTACGTTTCGCATATCTTCGTTAAACTCTATGCCCTGCTTTTTTCCCACTATATATGCTGTACTGATATGATCGAACTTGCTTAGCCTGCCATTACGTTTACACTCAACTGCGATATCCAATAAGTTACGTGTCCCAACAACATTAATCATCCTGCTTGATTCTAAAGACAATTTAATGTCCGGCACTGCCGCACAATGAATTATTGTATCAACTTCGTCAACGACACATTTACTTATATCATCAGGCAATGACGATAATTTAATAGAAGAAATATCTGCATCAATTACATGTAAATTATTAAAAAAATTTAAATCAATATTTTCATCCCAAAACAGGACTGCATTTTTTGTCCTGACAAAGGCAGAGTCAGCGTTACTTTTTCTTGCAACAGCAAAAACTTTATTACCATTTTTAAGTAGAAGCAAAATCAGGTAAGAACCTAAAAATCCGGTTCCACCTGTTATTAAAATCGTATTATTTTTATTCATAAACGTCATTCTCTGAATTAAACATTACGTGAGTAAAAACTAATTTATTCTTGATAAAACAACACAACAATTATTTCCGCCGAAGGCGAAGCCGTTGTTTAGGACGCAATTAAGGCGTGCTTTTCTTGAAGTGTTGGGAACGCAATCTATATTACAATCGGGGTCGGGGGTTGAAAAATTGATTGTCGGAGGGATCATATTGTTTTGGATGGCGAGGCAACAGGCGACGGCCTCGATGCTTGAAGCTGCGCCCATGGTATGTCCGAGCATGGACTTGATTGAACTTACCGGAATGTTTTTTTCCGGGAACAACTCGCGGATTGCCGAAGATTCTTCCTTGTCGTTTGCATTCGTGCCGGTTCCGTGCGCGTTAATATAATCTATTTGGCCGGGAACCATACCTGAATTTTTTAAAGCTTTTTTCATTGCTTTAAGAATGCCGTCTTTCTTTGGGATAGTCATATGATGGGCATCGCATGAAAGGCCGTAACCCGCCACCTCGGCGTAAATTTTTGCTTTTCGCTTAATTGCGTTGTCCATATTTTCCAGGAACAACACGCCCGCGCCTTCCCCGGGGATAATCCCCTTCCTGTTTTTGTCAAATGGCGAACAAAAATCCGGCGCAACCGCGTATAGCCTCTGGAACCCCTGAAAAATAATCCTGGACAAGGCCTCAGAACCGCCAACTATGGCAGTTTCTATCTCACCTTTTTTTATTAAATCAAAACCATATCCTATGGCATAATTTCCGGCGGAACAAGCATTGGGGATTAGAAGATTACGGCCTTTTAAATCAAAATAATAAGACACGTTCCTTGAAATTGAGCTGGGAAGAAGGTTAAGCATAATATGCTCTAATATTTTTACGCCTTCGCCTTCCAGCAGGCCTTTTGAAGACAAGTCAACGTCTCCGCCTTCGGGAAGCGTTGTTCCTATTATTACAGCATTTTTTTCCGAAATTGCGGTGGCCGGCATACCGGCGTCGGACAATGCCAGCTTTGTAGCTGCAATTGCAAATTGCGAAGCCCGCCCCAGGTATTTAACATTTTTTATATACTCGGAAGGGTTAAAGTTTTTTATTTCCCCGCCATTGTGCCTGCTGAATTTAGAAGTGTCGAACAATGAAATGTTGCTTATGCCGGATTTACCCTCGATAAGGCTGTTCCAGAAAGTATCTCTGCCGATGCCGATGGACGAAACTACGCCGAGGCCGGTAACTGCCACTCTTCTATTCATTTTTATTTTTAACCCCGAAAAAGATTTTAGCTTCAGCGGCTTTTGACTGACCGGTAATTGCTGTAACGTTTACGATGCCGCCAGTATCAATGATTTTATCGGAAATAGCTTCAATTATCAGTTGATCGCCGGGGCGCACAGGGTGAATAAATCTGGCCTCGACTTTTCCGAGAAAATAATCAGGTTTTCCGGCGGCAACGGCGGGTTTCAGGGCGTTAAACAAAAGAATACTTGCCTGCGCCATCGCTTCGACGATAAGAACCCCGGGCATTACAGGGTTTCCGGGAAAGTGACCCTGTAGATAAGATTCATTGCCTGAAATATTTTTAAGGCAGCGTATTTGTTTATTCCCGATGTCTATGCTTAGTATTTTGTCTACAAAAATAAAAGGAAATGCCTGGGGAAGCAACTCGGAAATTTTTTTACTCAGCATATCTTCCATACAATTATTTCAATTGCGGTTCGATTATCGCGTACACATCGTTCAATGTGCGGATGGCAGGTATTTTATCTTCAGGTATAACAATTTTGTTTTTTTTCTCTATCATGGCGACGATTTCAAGAGCCTTCATGCTGTCCACCCCAAGATCATCGTTGAATTTGGAGCTGTCAGTTACCTTATCCAGCTCAATTTCCGCCACCTCTGCGACGAGCGCGCGAATTTCACTTTTTACCTGGTCCATACTTTTCTTAGCCATAACGCTTCTCCTTTCGTGATGTATAATTAACTAATGTTACGTAAGAAATGCCAAAGTTGCTGTAGTTGCGAGCGAACAGATTGTGTAATAATTACGTTTTATAGTCAAAAGTCCCTGTTTTCGTCACTCCGGCGAAAGCCGGAGTCCAGATCTTCCGTCGAGACTGGATACCGGATTAAGGCATTCCGGTATGACGGACGGAGCAAAAGGCAATTACGACACAGCTTGTGATGAGATTGCTTCGTCGCCAAGGCTCCTCGCAATGACATACTGCAAAACATCAGCAATTAAATAATTGTCAGATGGCCAATCCGCCGTCTATTCTGATTGTCTCGCCTGTGATGTATTTTGCCTTGTCTGACGCTAAAAAGACGCAAAGGTCGGCTACTTCCCGCGGGTCGCCGAATCTTTTCAGCGGGATGGACGCTGAAAGCTTTTTTGCAGTTTCATCGTTCATGTAACCAACCATATCCGTATTTATATAGCCGGGACATACCACGTTTACGCGAACGTTGCACGACGCCGCTTCCTTGGCGAGAGCTTTTGAAAATCCTATTATACCGGCCTTCGATGCGCTGTAATTTGACTGTCCGGGCAGGCCGGTTATTCCGCTGACGGAGCTGATATTTATTATACAACCCTCTTTCTGTTTAAGCAATGAGACGATCGCCGCCCTTGTCATGTGATATGTGCCGCCGAGATTTGTGCAAATAACTTCCTGCCAATCCTCTTCCTGCATCATGAAAAGAGCTTTATCCCTGATAATGCCGGCATTGTTAATAACAACGTCTATCCTGCCGAATTTCTTAACCGCCTTTTCGACTACGGCGCGGCATTGTTCATAATTTCTTACATCGGCCTGGACCGCGAGGAGTTTTGCATTTTCCTGTTGAATCTGCTTTTTAAGAGCAGCCGCATCTTTAGTGCTTTTATTGTACGTAAAGACAACGTTTGCCCCCTCTTTTGCAAAAGCGATGCAACACGCCTTTCCTATTCCACGCGCGCCGCCGGTTACGATAACGGTTTTATTATTTACAAGTTTCATGATGTATATTTCTCAATAATGCAGGCGCTATTATGCCCGCCGGGGCCGAAAGACGTAATCAGCGCATTATTAATTTTCTTTTCCCTTGCCGTATTCGGCACACAATCTATCGAACAGGCAGGGTCTGCCTCGGAAAAATTTATCGTCGGCGGTATCCGGCCGCTGTTCATTGCGCCGATGGACGAAATTATTTGAAGCGTCGAAGCGGGTGAGAAGGTTTCCCCGATCATGGATTTAATTGAACTTACGGGAATATTGCCAATGTCGTTTCCGAAAACATTTTGCAGCACTTTTGCCTCTATTCTATCCAGATCCTGCGCGGAGTTTGCGCAAGAGGAGATGTAATCAATGTCCTGCGGAGCAATATGCGCCTCATCAAGAACCTGCCGTATTGCTTTTTCCAATCCGTCGCCACCAGGTTTGATTTTTCCCATTTTTGCAGTATCGTAATAATTGGCAACGCTTTTCACGCGCGCCAATATCGGAACGTTCCGTTCCCTGGCGCATTTCTCGTCTTCAATGCAGAGAACGGTGGCGGCTTCGCCCAGCACTGGGCCGTTTCTTCTTTTATCGAACGGACAACTGATTGGAAGGCCTTTAATGCCGGCCATGTAGCCAAGCTTGTGAAAACCGAAAAATAAGGGGTAAGATAACGTGTCCACCGCCGCGCAAAGAACTGTTTTAGCTTTTCCCGTCTCTAATGCCAGGATGGAATACTTTAGCGCCTCTAACCCCGACGTGTAACCGGTGCTTACCGTGGCGTTGAAACCCTGGATATTGAATCGAATGGATACCTGGGAAGATGCGGCGTTCATTACGGTTGACGGAAACAAGGCGGGGCTTGCGAATTCAAGCCCCTCGGTAAACACCTCCCTGTCAAATTCAAGGAGCGACCAGAAATGCGAAAAAGTTGTTCCGGTGCAAATGCCAAAGTCATCCGTATTGGAATCATCAATAACAAGGCGGGCGTCATCAAGGCAGAGTTTTGAAGCGGAAACAAGGAACAATGCGCTGCGGTCAAGATTCCTTAGGCCTTTTGGCCCCACTACGGCCGCCGGGTCGAAGTTTCTGACTTCCGCGGCAACTTTCACGGAAAAATCATCCGTGGGAAAACCTGATATTTCACCGGCGCAATCTTTACCTTCTTCCAGCGCCTTCCAGAAATTTTCTTTCCCTATCCCGTTGGGAGCTACAACGCCTATTCCAGTAATTACCGGCGAAAAGTCAGTCATTTTAGTTTTAACAAAAAAAATAGCCCGAAGAAATTAATTTCATCCGGGTTATAAATTTGCCTGC
>Ga0208373_1005468_pt1 | contig 10604 bp, 11 predicted proteins | sample RifOxyC2_FD_184036 | JGI IMG/M metagenome (GOLD analysis project Ga0208373, IMG submission 184036) | Soil microbial communities from Rifle, Colorado - Rifle Oxygen_injection C2 (SPAdes) | ecosystem: Environmental > Terrestrial > Deep subsurface > Rock core/Sediment | place: Rifle, Colorado... | reverse complement strand
CCTTCGGGCTCCCCGTAGGACATTTTGCCTTTCGCAAAATGGCCGTCTGCCGCCAAGAATGAATGGATTGCGAAGTGATGAGAGTAAAAAAGGATTTTTTGGATGAAGCTCGTTGGCAATTCCAATAACAATCACAAACCTTTAAAAAAGCCTTCCTGCTTCTTTGCCTTTCTTTGCCGCGATCGCATAACCTGGTAGTGCGCAAGATTGCTATAAGCTTCCAAGCTTTTATGAGCCTACGCAATACCTGCAAATATCTTGTGACCGTAAGGTCATCTGGGTTCAAATCCCAGTCGCGGCGTTTTTACTTTTGATTACAAACTCCCTACCTAACTTAAGGCTTCTTCTTCCAAGTTATGAAAAGAATGAGGGCGTCCCTTTGGTGCCATAGCTAGCGCACTCTTGGCCTGCAGAACCCAGCGCCGTAGCACTCTAACCCATCAGGGCAGTCATAGGGTAGCCAGTCTTTTGAGCAATCCGCAGTAATGAAAACCCTATCCCTTCCCTTTGCGCTGCATCGCCATTCATCAACAAACTGAGGGGCGCAACCTTTCAGAGCGTCGATTTCTCTTGTATCATCTACAGCAACCACGTTTCCCGTGATTGTGCTGCCGCCTCTCTGCAGAGACGCTATCCCTACGCTGAGGAAGATTGCTATAAGCAGAAAGAATGATACAAGGATGATCTTGCCCTTTGCGTGCATTTTTCCCTCGTTTCTGGTTTTATGAGCGGTGCATCTTTTAAAGATTGCGTTTTGCTTTGGGTGCATGCCGTGATGCAGAATCAGTTAAGCTGAAGCCAAAAATCCCCAAAAATATTCCCATGGGGAATAATATCGCTTTGCTTTTTGCCACAAAAAATTCCTATGATGACAATTTTTGCCAAAAATCCGGCTCAGATAAGATCATTCTGCATCACGGGTGCATGCGTAGGAAAGCCATTTAAACGCTTTCCGATTCGTCTGCTCCCATGGACATCCCTGAGTTCAAGCCTGCATTCATCGAGCGCTATGGCAAACTTACAGACTGGGAAGCGTTCAAGGTAGCATCGCTGACCTACACCAGACGGGCCCTCAGGGTGAATACGCTGAAATGCAGCATCGCAACGCTTAAGAAAAGGCTTGCTGCAAAGGGATGGAAGCTTACCCCCATACCATGGAACAAAGAAGGCTTTTGGGTAGAGCATGAGACAGGAAGGCGCGACATAGGGAACAATATCGAGCATGCGCTGGGCTATTTCTACGTGCAGGAAGGCTCATCCATGATCCCTCCCATCGTCCTTTCCCCTAAGCCAGGCGACATGGTGCTTGACATGTGCGCTTCGCCTGGGTCAAAGGCGTCGCAGATAGCGCAATATCTTGAAGGGAGGGGGATATTGGTAGCGAATGATTACAAGGGCGACAGAATCGCCGCATTAGGCATCAACCTGCAGCGCACAGGCGTTACCAATGCTGTCATCACGCTAATGCAGGGGAGATGGTTTTCTGGCATGCAGTTTGACAAGATACTTGTTGATGCCCCGTGCTCTGGCACCGGCACCATCTCAAAGTCGCTGAAGACTATCACCATCTGGAATCCGAACATGATACGCAGGCTTGCTGCGGTGCAGAAGCAATTGCTGCAGACAGCATTTGACAATCTCAAGCCTGGGGGGACCATTGTCTACTCGACGTGCTCTAATGAGCCTGAGGAGGATGAGGGTGTGATATCGCATCTAGTGAAGCACAATCCGCCTGCTTCCATTGCTGAGATTTCATTGCCAGGGCTAAAAAGCAGCCCGCCTGTTACTGGGTTTGAGGGGAAGGAGTTCCATCCTGATGTTGCAAAGTGTTTGCGGATCTGGCCGCAGGACAACGGGACTGAAGGTTTTTTTGTTGCGAAGATTGTGAAGAAGGAGGAGTGATTAGCTGGTTGCGAAGGCTTTTTCGAAGAAAAGGCCAAGGACGAGTAGTCCCGTTGCCTTCCTGCCTTGATTGTAGCGTGCGCTCAGCATCATTCCCCAAAGCTCATTGCCTGTGGCTTCTTTCTCATCCGAGCCCTTTGTTTTTCTTTCCTCCTTTGTTTGTGCTGCAAATCTTGATGATGGAAATTCCGCCGTGCACTGCTGCCCGAGCCCATCCTTCACACCCGATGGTGCAGGGCCATACACTGCGGCGATGCCAGCAACACATGCCCTGCTGCCTGCGTAGCCCGAGCCTTTTTTGTTTTCACTTTTATTTCTTCACTCTTTTTCTTCGTTTTTGTTCTCCCTCTGATTCACCAAGGACGTGGAAACCGAAGTACAGATAATTGGAGTATTGCAGTTTAATTTGCCGCAATGGTCAGGAATTGACAATTATTCCCATCTTATTCAGCCATCCCAAGAAACAGCTTGTGCACCCGCGTGTCGCCGGTCAACTCAGGATGAAACGTTGAGATGAGGATGGTGCCCTGCCTTACAAGGACAGGGCTCTTGCCATAGGCTGCCAATACCTCAACATTGTCTCCGACAGACTTTATGACGGGGGATCTTATGAAGACTGCGTTGAATGTCCTTGTGAATCCCTTGATTGCAATGTCTTCTTCAAAACTGTCAATCTGCCTTCCGTAGTCGTTTCGTGCAATGGAAATGTCCGCTAAGGAAAGGCGGGGCTGGTTGCTTTCTATGATATCCTTGGCAAGCAGGATGGCTCCAGCGCAGGTGCCGTAGAGCGGCTTTCTCCTCTTGTGGAATGCCTTGATTGCAGAGTCAAGCTTATACTGCACCATAAGCTTGCCGATGGTTGTTGATTCACCGCCAGGCATGATAAGGGCATCGCAATGTTGCAGGTCTTCCGGGAGGCGGACATCTATTGGCCGCGCCCCAATTTTCTCTATGATCCTACTGTGCTCTATGACGTCCCCCTGCAGGGCAAGAATGCCGATGTTCATGGTGGTCTGGAAATTACCAGCCTCGCTGTGCCATCCTGACGCCCAAAGTCGCCATCTCGTCGCCTTTCATGGGCTCGCCTATCCCCCGTGAGACTTTTGCGATGATTTCAGGATTATTAAAATGGGTTGTCGCCTCAACTATCGCTTTTGCCCTTGCGCTTGGGTTATTTGACTTGAAGATGCCTGAGCCCACAAAGACGCCGTCGCAGCCAAGCTGCATCATGAGAGCTGCATCGGCAGGTGTTGCGATGCCTCCCGCAGCGAAATTGACAACAGGAAGCCTGCCAAGCTTTGCAGCCGTTGCGACCAATGCATAAGGGACCCTCATGACAGAGGATTCACTCCTCAGCTGCTTTAGGGATTTTTTCCTGAGCGCCGCAATATGCTCGCTGATCGAGCGCATATGGCGTACTGCTTCAACGATGTTGCCTGTCCCAGCTTCTCCCTTGGTGCGGATCATTGCAGCGCCTTCGTTGATCCTTCGCAATGCCTCGCCTAGGTCGCGAGCTCCGCAGACGAAGGGAATTTTGAACTTGCGCTTATCAATGTGATGGGCCTCGTCAGCAGGGGTTAGCACTTCTGACTCGTCTATATAATCAACGCCTAATGATTCAAGGATCTGCGCCTCGACAAAATGCCCGATGCGCACTTTTGCCATGACGGGTATTGTTACTGCCTTCATGATGTCGGTGATGAGCTTAGGGTCAGACATCCTTGCCACGCCGCCTTCCTTCCTGATGTCAGCTGGGACCCTTTCCAGCGCCATGACAGCGACTGCTCCAGCTTTTTCAGCTATTACTGCCTGCTCAGCGTTCACGACGTCCATGATGACGCCTCCCTTGAGCATCTCAGCCAATCCTGTCTTGAGGCGCGGCGTTGCTTTTTTTGCTGCCATGGTGATTATGTCGGGGTCTGCGGAAGGTATATAAATGTTGTTGGCGCCTGGGCACCCCAAGCCGTCGTGGCTTCCTTGTTTTTCGAGGAGAATTAATCACCGAGGTTACCCGATTTTGTGTAACCCTTCACCATCATGAAGCCTGCGACCATGTCGCTGCCTGTCCCTCTGTAATTACGATGAGCATCATTCCAAAAAACGCATTCCCTAAAAGCTCATTGCCGGCAACTTCCTCGCCAAAAGCGACGCTGCTGTTCTCTCTCCTTTTGCCTTCGATGAAATTGCTCTTGAAAATTCCGTCGTGCATAGTGCCCGCGCCCATCCTTCATACCCAAAGGTACAGCGCTCAATACTGAGGCGATGGCTGCAACACATGCCATGCAGCAAGAAGTAGCCCGAGCTTTTTTTGTTTACCTCGGAATGTGCAATGAGGGGATTGCCATGATAGAAAAGAATGAGGCTACACCTTGGCTGTTGAAGCGATGGGGGGCATGGCTAATGCCTTTTTTTGAATGATTTTCTGGAGGAATGCCCCTTTTCCACGATCCTGCCTGCCTCTCTGTAATTACGAAGGGCATCATTCCCGAAAAAATGCATTCCTTAAAAGCCCATTGCTGACGGCTTCTTTTGCTTCCGAACACTTTGTCATTGTTCATCCTTTATTTTGCGGTGAAATTGCTCTTGAAAATTCCGCCATGCTCTGCATCGGGCACTTCCCCTTAATGCTCACCTGCGCAGCACTCAATACTGAGGCGATGGCTGCAACAAATGCCCTTGCCAGCAAGAGCAGCCCGAGCCGTTTTTGTTATCACTTTTTTTCCTTCACTTTTTTTCTTCTTTTCTTTCTTTATTTTTTCCCCCGTCGGAAAGTGCAATGAAATGATTACCTGAATAGAAAAGGATGAGGCTACGCGTTATAAAATCGTAGGGTGAATACCCACTGATGGACATGGATTGCCCGAGGGAGACCGAAGCAACCGCACAAGGTGCCCCATGAAGAAGTACTCTACGGCATTGTCCATAAGACGCGCAAGAATGGAAGGATAACGGACGTCGAGATAAGGGCAGTGTATGGGGCACTGGAGGAGATGCAGGCAATCATTGAGCAGTCTCCGGTATCAAACACCATCAACACTTCCTTTGTGGAAAGGAAGAACCTCGACATCAGGCAGAAGAACAGGAGAATGACGAGAAAAACACAGTCCTTCTCAAAGTCGCCTGAGATGCATGATGCGCAAATGGAATACACCATAGCCTTTGGCAATTTCTGTCAGCGCCACAGGGCGCATGCCATGAGCCCAGCAATGGCTATCGGTATAACTGACCATATCTGGTCAATTGAGGAACTCATGAGCTTTGAGGCATAGCGGGAGCTGTAGAAAAGTGACCGAAAATGGAGCGAATGACGGCAGGAAAGGGGGGGTGACTGGGGCATCTATGCCGTCTGCTGGGATGATAAAGATGCAGAACCAGATACTAAAAATTCAGAGAACGATATTAGGACACGAGGAAAGATTTCATCAGCAACATTTATAAACCACCGCATTTCCAGAAAATACCAAAAATACCAAACATCCAGAAAATGCATGAAATAGAAAAGGAGTTCGTGGAGCTGTACCGCACCGTTGGGATGGCTATGGGCGCTGAGGGCCCCTTCCCTGCCATATTCGCAAGAGTATTCATTGAGCCAGAGGACATAGCGATGGATGACCTTGCCAAAGAGCTTGGCTACAGCCTCTCTTCCATCTCAAGCGCGCTCAAGATGCTTGAGCCCATGGGCTTCATCAGGAAGATAAAAAAGCCAGGCTCGAAGAAGATATACTTAACAACAGAGAAAGACATCCTGCAGGTCATGCGCGGCCATCTCCTCAGGAAGGAGCGCATAGCTCTGGCAAAGTTCAGGGAGAGCCTGCCTGCCATTCTGGAAAAGTACAAGGCAAAGAAGCTGTCTGATGAAGACAAAAAGAAGCTGAAGATAGTGGAGCAGTACTACAAAAGGATGCTCCAGCTTGAATTCTTCATCAAAGACACGGTCCAGAGGCTGGATGCCCTTGCAAACTCACCATGACGCAGACAGCCATCATCAAGCTTCAGGATGTCTGGAAGACCTATAGGATGGGCGAGGTAGAGGTTCATGCATCCAGGGGGCTTAACCTTGAGATCAAGAAAGGCGAATTCGTCAGCATCATGGGCCCTTCAGGCTCTGGAAAGTCCACCTGCGTCAATATGATAGGCTGCCTTGACATTCCCACAAAAGGCAACATCTACCTCCAGGGAAAGGACATCGCCCACCTTGAGGAGTCAGACCTTGCCCAGATACGCGGCAGGACCATAGGCTTTGTCTTCCAGCAGTTCAACCTGCTCCCGACACTGACAGCAGTCGAGAACGTCGCGCTGCCCATGCTCTTTCAGGGGACGCCAAAAAGTGAGCGCAGCAAGAGGGCTGAAGAGCTTCTCACCATGGTCGGGCTGCAGGACAGGATGTACCATCGCCCAACCGAGCTTTCAGGAGGCCAGCAGCAGCGCGTGGCAATAGCAAGGTCTTTAGCTAACGACCCTGAGGTCATCCTTGCCGACGAGCCAACGGGGAACCTTGACTCAAAGACCGCAGTCAGCATCCTTGAGTTTTTCACCTCGCTGCATGAGGAGCATGGCAAAACCATCATCCTGGTAACCCATGACGAGAACGTGGCGAAAAATGCGGACAGGATTGCCTATCTTCGGGACGGGCAGTTTGAGAATACCATCATGAACAAGAGAGGGAGGAACAAGAAATGAAGCAGAGGATTGTGGCAATGGCAGCACTTTTGTGTTTGCTTATCCTGAGTTGTGGATTTGCGCTTGCAGCGGATGGCATAGGGACGTACAAGTCGGACTTTGCCAGCATCACCGTGACCATGGTAAATCAGGAGCCTGACCCTGTTGCTCCTGGAAGCGTTGTTGACATCAGGTTCAAGTTCGAGAATTACGGCGGAAAGGAAGCAACGGACATCATTGCAGAAATCATCCCGGACTTCCCGTTCTCTCCCTACGCAGAAGGCAAATCGCAAGCCATAGGATCTCTTGATGCCGGACAGGCGGGAGAGACAGGCATCATCAAGAAATTCAGGATCAGGGTGTCAGAGGGCGCAGCAGAAGGAGACAACCAACTCACCCTGCGCTATCACGTCGGAGACGGCCCATGGGTTGAGCTTGACAACTTCGCTATCACCGTTAGGTCAGACAAGGCTCTGCTTGCAATTGAGAGCGTCAAGTCAGGGTCAGAATCCCTTGAGCAGGGGAAAAAGAGTATAGTCACCCTCACCCTGCACAATAAGGCCTCCTCTGCAATCAACGACGTGAAGATAAAGCTGGACCTTGGAGGCATCCCCATTGCTCCGCTTGATTCCACAAACGAGAAGATAGTCAAGCACATGGCTCCTGATGCAAGGCAGGAGGTGGCATTTGACCTTCTTGCTGAGCCTGACGCAAAAGCCGACGTCTACAAGATTCCTGTCACCATAACCTATGACGACGAGGTAGGCAACGGCTTCTCAATCAACAACACCATGTCCCTCATGGTCGGGCAAAGGCCTGACCTCTCAGTAGTTCTTGAGGAGTCAGATATATCCATGGCGGGCCAGAGGGGCGAAGTCCAGATCAAATTTGTCAACAAGGGAACGACAGACATCAAGTTCCTCAACGCCCATCTTGAGGACATGCAGGGCATCGAAAAGCTTTCAGTGGATGAGATATATCTTGGCAACGTTGACTCTGACGATTTTGAGACTGCGGCCTTCACCATAGCTACAGAAAATTCGCTTAGCGGCACAGTCATGCTTCAGGTGCGCATCACCTACAAGGATGCGCTGAACAACGACTTTGAGGAGGAGATAGAGATTCCCCTGCGCCTCTACTCCAATGGGGAAGCAAAGAAGCTTGGACTGACGAAGCCAAACGGCACCGTCGGGATTGTCATTGTCGTGGTGATTGTTGCAGGCGGCATCGTCGCCTACAGAAAGCTTCGCAAAAGAAAGAAGTAGGATTCACATGATTGCTGATTTATTCGGCTATGCCCTGCACAGCCTCAGGTCACGCAGGCTTCGAAGCTGGCTCACCATCATCGGCATCTTCATAGGCATAGCTGCTGTAGTTTCCCTCATCGGCCTTGGCCAGGGGCTTAGGACCGCCATAACCTCACAGTTTGGCATAAGCTCTACAGAAGTCATCAGCATCCAGGCTGGCGGGATATCAGGTGCAGGGCCTCCAGGAACTGGCGTAGTCAATCCCCTGACTGAAGACGATGCAGATGCCATTGAAAGCCTTGGCAGTGTCGAGGTTGCAATCCCCCGTATCATCAAGACTGGCCAGCTGGAGTTCAACGACCACGTGGCATTTGGCATGGCCATGAGCATCCCTGAAGGGGAAGAGAGGGACATCACCTATGAGCTGCTTGACCTTGATGCTGAAGAAGGCAGGGTGCTGAAGAGGGGCGATTCCGGCAAGGTGGTTCTTGGCTACAATTTTCTTGCTGACAAGGTCGGCCTTGGCAAGCCCGTGCACACAGGCAATTCAGTCATCATCCATGACAGGAGGTTTGAAGTCGTCGGCATCACCAAGAAAAAAGGCAGCTTCATCTTTGACAACATCGTGCACATGGACGAGGATGAGCTCAAAGATCTCTTTGGCATAAAGGACAATGTTGACGTTATTGCGGCCAAGGTCAAGGGCATGGAACTGATGGATGAGGCGAAGGCAGACATCGAGAAGCTTATGAGAAAGCGAAGGGGCGTGAAAGTTGGTGAGGAAGACTTTCAGGTGCAGACTCCGCAGCAATTGCTTTCAGACCTTGATGGCATCCTGGGAGGGGTTCAGGCATTCATCGTGATTATCGCAAGCATCTCCATCATCATCGGAAGCGTAGGCATAGCAAATACTATGTACACCTCGGTCATTGAGCGCAGGAAGCAGATTGGGGTGATGAAATCCATCGGAGCGAGAAACAGCGGCATTTTCCTGCTATTCTTCATTGAGGCAGGGCTCATGGGCCTTATTGGCGGGATTCTTGGCAGCCTCATCGGCACAGTTGTTGCGTATGTTGGCACCCTGGGAATCAACGCATGGATTGGCTCGTCGGTCTCCCCATCAATCAACATGGGGCTGATTGCAGGAGCGCTTATAGGAAGCTTTGTGATAGGCGCTTTTTCAGGTGTATTGCCCGCGCTTAGGGCAGCCCACCAGAATCCCGTGGATGCGCTGAGAGGGTAACATGCTAGAGCTCATCAAGTACTCGCTGAAGAACATCATAGGCAGAAAGACAAGAAGCCTGCTCACCATTCTCTCCATCTTTCTTACTCCCCTTGCCATCTTCATCTTTGCAAGCTTCGGGATTGGGCTCTATGCCTATGTGGAGAGCGTTGCTGAAACTTCCGGGCTTGATAAGTTCATGGTGCAGGCAAGGGGAGTAGGCGCTCCTGGACTTGACGATACCTTTTCCCTTGATTCGTCAGACCTTCGCACGGTTGAGAGGACTATAGGGGTAGCTGAAGCAACTGCATGGTACGTCAAGTCAGGCCAGATAGAGTTTAGGGACACCAAAAAATACGTGTTTCTGGCAGGAATCCTTCCTGAAAGAAAGGACATTGCGCTTGTTGAGCAGGTCATGGGAGTAGAGGTTATTGAAGGAAAGCAGCTTAAGAAAGGGGATTTAGGGAAGGTAGTGCTTGGCTACAATTACCAAATTCCAGACAGGATCTTCCCTGAGCCCGTGCAGGTGAGAGACAGGATTACCATCAACGGTGAGCGCTTTGAGGTCATCGGCTTCTATGCGGAGGTAGGGAACCCAAGCGACGATGCAAACGTCTATCTCATTGAGGGCGACATGAAGCGGCTGTTTGGCGGCGATGTGGGCTATGGCGCCATCATGGGCAGCGTCTTTGATGCGAGCGAAATTGATCCCGTGATTGCAAGGGTAGAGAAGAACCTTCGCAGCAACCGTGACCTTGAGGAGGGCAAGGAGGATTTCTTTGTCCAGTCGTTTGCCGATGCCATAGAGATGTTCAAGAACGTCATCAACATCGTCGTCGGCTTCATCTTTGTCATTGTCATCATCTCGGCAGTGGTCGCTTCAGTCAATACCGCAAACACCATGGTGACGTCTGTGCTTGAGCGGGTGAGAGAAATTGGCGTCATGAAGGCGATGGGGGCAAGAAACGAGGCTATCAGGAACATCTTCCTTTTTGAGTCCGGATTTCTTGGGCTTGTTGCAGGTGTATTGGGAGTTCTCGTTGGCTGGGGCATTTCCTTTATTGGCGGAATCATCCTTGACCGCCTTGGATGGGGCTTTTTGTCGCCTGTGTTCTACTGGTGGCTGCATGCTTTCTGCATAGGGATTGCCGTCGGCGTTGGAGCTGTTTCTGGCATGTTTCCTGCGGTGTATGCATCAAGGCAGAAGCCTGTGGATGCTCTCAGATATGAATAGCGAAGAGTTGCGGATAAAAGAGTATAGCAAGGTGCAGTGATAATGTAATAGTTCACCATCATGAAGTTGTTTGCCCCTTTGCAACTGCGCTCGGCATCATTCCCGAAAAAATGCATACCCTAAAGAATCATTACCTACGGCTATGGTGAATTGCGCTAGTTAGTTGAATAATTTTCCGCATTTCACCATCTCAGAAATGCGTTCTATTTTTAATGGTATATAAAGTATGAAATTCTGCATTCTCCACAAGAAGTAAAGGTTGCCCACTAACTTTTTAGATTAGTGGGCTGGTTACTTGTTTGTCTCAAACAGCAACCAGGTGAATAGTTTATCTCCCCAA
>Ga0208373_1005463_pt1 | contig 10609 bp, 8 predicted proteins | sample RifOxyC2_FD_184036 | JGI IMG/M metagenome (GOLD analysis project Ga0208373, IMG submission 184036) | Soil microbial communities from Rifle, Colorado - Rifle Oxygen_injection C2 (SPAdes) | ecosystem: Environmental > Terrestrial > Deep subsurface > Rock core/Sediment | place: Rifle, Colorado... | reverse complement strand
TCTTCAAATTTCATTTTATTCCTAGCACCACTCTAGAAAAAGCGAAATGTTCAAACTATGAGCAAGTGCTCTTTCAATGCAATCTAAATTCCATTTTGAGCAGTATATAAAGTTATCTAATCCTGCTTAATAAGCCTTTTTGCTTAGTTTTTCTAACTCTTTCCTGTTTTTTCTGATTATGCTCAAAAGGTTATTAACCTCTTTAGCTAACGCATTCTTTAAATCCAGAGGATGCAATTCTTTGTTAGCATACATTTTTTCTAAGTCTTCATATCTCTCAAATTCCAGATTTCCTCCGAATTTTTCATCTCTCTCAACAATAAACTTCTTGTTACTATCCTGTTTAATTACAATAACAACATTTTTAAAAAAAGCTAAAACCCCATTTCCTTCAACTTCTCCTTCCTTGCAATACGCTCTTTTAATTTTTTCATTAACCGTCTTCTCATCATCTAGCAAATCAATCTTGCTTGATTCAACAGAAGAACTCATCTTTCCTCCTTCAGATAGCCCAGGGATTATAGGAGTCATTATCTCGACTCTTCTTTCATATCCCATTTTTGGTAAGTTCTCTCTTGCAAACATCAATATTTTTCTTTGATCTAAACCACCATATTGTACATCAACTTTTAAGTAAACTTCATCTAAGGACTGCATTATAGGATAAATTAACCCGGATAATTTGGGGTTATCTCCAAACTTAACAACTTCAGATGCAGCTTTATTGCAGTCTCTGACAGTTGTAAAAGTGCTCATTTTAAGAACATCTGAAATATATTCTTTCTTTAATTGAAAATCAGATCCTTTAACAATTTCAAAATTCTTAACATCAGCTCCAACTGATTTAAACATCAAAGGCATTAATTTCTTGTAATAATTATATCTTGCATCCAGAACATCCCATGGAGTATTGTCTAGAGCTCCATGCAAATCTGCCAATAATAATTTAACTTTAAATCCAGCTTTCAAAAAGTCAGCTAATTTATGTATCCATAAAAAATAAGCTATATGTGGTCTGCCTGTAATTGCAGTTCCCAGATAAACAACAGGTTTTTTCTTTCTCTTTAATAATTTCTCTAATTCCTCTAATGTTACTATCTCTTCTGTATTTCTCTTTATCAGCTCTAACCTATTTTTAATGTCCATAATTTATCAAATTATTCATTAGTATTTAAATTATTCTTCATCTCTCTTTCTTCTAACTTTTATTAATCTATAACTTACATATAAAATTGCTACTAAAGATACTATAATAATAACTATTAAATTCCATTTGCTAATTCCAGTAATATCCACACCAAATACAGAAAACCCAGTTACACTTTCTTTTTTCTCAATCTTTTCTTCTTCCAGATCTTTGATTAAAGTTATTGGCCTCCCAAATTCATCTAAAACTTCAACTTCACTATTCACAGAATACCCAATTAAATACTCATGTCCTGGCTTTGCATTATTATAGGAAAACATAAACACGGGGTCTTTCTCTATAACAGTTATATTAGCACTACCTGCTTTTACATCAATTAAATCAGCATCATCTGCAAAACTCTTTGGTACTTCATCATAAACTATAAAATACTCAGCCTCTTTCTCCCCCTCATACTTAATATTAAGGCTCACGCTTGTTTTTCCATCCCCTATAATGGCCTTTCTACTAATTTTCAGCTCACCCGCTTCTGGCTCTCTTAACTTTGCTTCATTAACATCTTTGAATATTAGTTCCAACCCTTTCTTTAATCCAGCATTTTCTTCTATTAATTCTCCAGCACCTTTTTTTTCTTTAGTTTCATATTCTCTCTCCATCTCTATAAACTCTTCTTTTTTCTCCTCTTCTGCTATACTTTCCTTAATTGTTGTTGCAGGGCTTGATCCTCCACTTCCTGAACTATCCCCAGAATCTCCCCCATTTCCTGAACTATCTCCTCCACCAGAGGATGCAACATTTATCTCTATGTCATAAGTTAAAGAAGTATTCTGGTTGCTTGCAATATCCAGACAAGTAACTCTCCAGGTATAATCTCCATTTGATATGCTTGATTTACTAAAGCTTTGTGATATTCCCTGCGTTATTGTAGTATCAGTCTGATCAGTAGCTCCATTAAAAACTAAACTGCAGCTTGTTAAATTGAAATTATCAGTAACATTATAGTTAAAAGTTATACTTGAAGAAGTCTGCGTACTTCCATTACTAGGGCTTAATAGGCTAATTTCTGGTTTTGTAGTATCAACAGTAAATGTATAGTCATCAGCTGAGAAAAAAGTATTATTGCTGTTATCAGAGCTCTCACAATTGTAACTATAAACCCCATCATTTATATCATTAAAAGTAAAATTAGTTGAATTCAAATTACCAGCTGCATTATATGTCTGGTTAAATACAAATGTCCCACCTAAATTATGATAAATGCTTAAATTAACTAAACTAAACTCGCTTTGAACACTGCAGTTGATTGTTAAATTGTTACTGCTTAAATTCAAATAATTTGTAGGATATTCAAGAGCAACAGCAGGAGATATTATTCTGAATGAAGTTGTTGTTACGTTTGTATTTCTCAGACTATTATTGCTCACAAGAGTTACAGTATAATTTCCACTTATTGTTAAGTTGTTAAAAGGAATAGTAACATTACCATTTGAATTAAACCACAAAGTCCCATTAGGATAGGTAACATTTATTATACTAGAATCTACAAATGGATCAGATGCGCTAAAATTAATAGTCATATTTGTAACCTTATAATAAACATCTAATGAGCTAAAGTTAATGTTTAAACTAGGAGCAGCATCTAAAAGTCTTATAGATTCATACGCATCAATCCTTGGTTTTGTAACGCCAGATCTTGTAACTTCAATACCTGTTTGATTCATTATTTTAACTACTTGAATTGGGTTCAAAGTAAAATTCTTAGAAATCTCATTGTATTGAAACATTAAAGCAACAATTCCTGCAACATGCGGAGCAGCCATGCTTGTTCCGTTTTTAGTTGAAGTAGTTCCGCTTAATAAGCCTAAAGAAACAATACTCACCCCAGGAGCCCAAAAATCCATAATCTTTCCACTATTAAAATTTTCATAAGCAACATCGCTTTTAGTTACAGCTCCAACAGAAGTTACATTACTACCGCAGGCAGGTCTTGCTATTCCAGTCGTGCTTCCAGCATTTCCAGCTGCAGCAACCACAAAAATTCCACTTTCTCTTCCTTTATTTGCAGCATCCACAACCCCACTTCCACCATCACAATAATCAGTAAATATAATCTCACTAGATCCATCTGTTTCAGCTAAACTTAAACTAATAACAGAAATATTATATGTGGAGGTAGCATTTATACACCAATCAATTCCAGAAATAACCTTACTACCATCACCACTACCATTAGCATCCAAAACTTTTAATGCAACAATATTAGCCTCAGGAGCCATCCCAGTTATACTCCCATTAGCAGCAATTATTCCAGCAATATGAGTCCCATGTCCGTTATCATCCATCGGATCAGAATCATTATTAACATAGTCGTATCCTGCTATTACTTTATAACCTGGTCCAAAACCCCCTCCAAGAGAAGCGTCATTATAATTAACCCCCGTGTCCACAATACAAACACTTTGATTTTTTCCAGTTAAATTAATTCCTCCATATGTCTCTGCATTAATTAATGAAGTATTAAGAATATCAACAGTATCAGTTAACAAAGCCTTAACAGGATAATCAAAATAAATTTTTTCAACTCTACCATCATCTTTTAAAATCTCAAGTTGTTCCGCTGTAACATTCCCGGAAAATCCTTTAAAAACATTCTCATATTCATTTTTCTTTTCAAAATCATTCCCCAGATCATTTATCACATCTCCGGTATCAACCTCGCTTGTAATAAAAACTCCAGTAGTATCTTTTAATTTAACAATAACATCAACTTCTTCATTGTTTTCTAAAGCTTTCATAACCTCCTCATCAACTTTATTCTCCTCACCTTCCCCAAATTGAACTAGTACTATAAGAAGTAGCACAAAAATTACAAACATCCTCCACCCCATTTTGATTAGCTCGCTATATAAATCTCTTTAAACTTCTCTTTCTTGAACTTTTTCATAGACTTAATATATTCCACCAAGTCTGTAGCATCAAAGTCCTCTCCAGAAAAATCTTCCATATCTTCACTAAGATAGTTTAAATATTCACTTTTTAACATTTTATAACCTTAAACTCCTTTGGGATTAGTCCAATACATGCTCCAAAACTATTTAAATCTTTTTCATCCCTTCCGGAAAAGTTAATAACCGCCGTATTTACTTTATACTTCCTACACAGCACAACATTCTGCATCATTCTTCCTAAAACATTAACCTTTTCCATCCCTCTTGCTTCATAGACCATATCAAAATTAAAACCTACGGTAATTCCTTTTTCTTTGAATATCTTACACAAAACCTGATTCAGCCCTGAATTTCTTGAATGCATAAAATCCTTCCTTTTCCCTCCCTCAAGATTGATAATCATTTTAACTTTCCTGCTCTTGATCGCATATCTTATTAATTTTTCATCATCTCCATCTAGAATAACCTCCCCTTTAGCTTTGCTGATGCTGTTTCTTGTTTTAGCAGTATTTTCCAATTTAATTACTATTTTTTCCATATTCTTCTTAATTCCCGGAATCTTATATAACTTCCCAATTTAATAACATTTTTAAACATACTATTCAAGATATAGAATATGGTGAACTTCCTAAAAATAGAGAAAAAATGGCAGAAAAAGTGGGAAGACTCCAAGGTTTTTAAGGCAAAAAAAGATTCGAAGAAAAAAAAGTTTTATTGCTTAGAGATGTTTCCATACCCCTCCGGCTCCGGGTTGCATATGGGTCATGCTTTTAATTATACCATAGGGGATATTTTTACAAGATTTAAAAGAATGCAGGGTTTTAATGTTCTCTACCCCATGGGGTATGACTCGTTTGGTCTTCCAGCTGAAAATGCAGCAATAAAAGCAAAAGTTCATCCAAAAAAGTATACAGAAGATGCTATTAAAAACTTCATAAAGCAACAAAAGTCTTTAGGGTTAAGTTACGATTGGGATAGGGCATTAGCGACCCACAACCCAGAATACTATAAGTGGAATCAATATTTTTTCTTAAAATTCTTAGAAAATGGTTTAGTCTATAAAGAAAAAGCAAAAGTAAACTGGTGCCCAAAATGTGACACTGTTCTAGCAAATGAGCAGGTGCATGCTGGAAAATGTTGGAGGCATGAAGATACAGACGTTGTTGAAAAAGATTTGGAGCAGTGGTTCATCAAAACAACAAAATATGCAGATGAACTGTTAAAGGACATAGAAAGATTAAACTGGCCGCACAGAATCAAGATAATGCAGGAGAATTGGATTGGAAAAAGTCATGGAGTTGACATTCACTTTAATTTAGAAGGAAGTTCTAAGCTACTTCCAGCATTTACAACTAGATGTGATACAATTTATAGTGTCACTTTTTTAGCAATAGCACCAGAACATCAATTGATCAGAGAGTTAACAAAGAATACAAAATATGAATCTGGAGCTTTAAAATTTGTAGAAAAAATAAAGAAAGAGTCTATCACCGATAGGACTAATGAAGAGAAGGAAAAAGAGGGCTTTTTCACTGGAAAATATGCAATTAACCCTGTAAACAACGAGAAGATTCCGATATACATAGCTAACTTTGCATTAATGTACGGGTCAGGAATTGTGATGTGCGATGCTCATGATAAGAGAGATTTTAAATTTGCAAGAAAATACAACATTCCTTTGAAGTTTGTAATAAGCAAGGATGGAAAATATGTAGATGCAAATCACGTAAAAGAGGCATATACACAAGACGGATTGTTATTTGGTTCTGGAAAATTTGATGGAATGTCTAACAGGGAAGCTTTGCCAAAGATGGCAGAGTGGCTTGAAAGAAACCATTATGGTAAAAGGGCGATTAACTACAAGCTTAGAGACTGGCTAGTTTCAAGACAGAGGTATTGGGGAACTCCAATTCCTATAGTGTACTGTAAAAAATGTGGAACAGTTTCAGTTCCAGAAAAAGAACTTCCTGTAAAACTTCCAGAAAAAGTAAAATTTGGTAAAGGTAATCCATTAGAAACCAGCAAAAGTTTTGTTGAAACAAGCTGCCCGAAGTGCAAGGGCAAAGCAAGAAGAGAAACAGATACTATGGATACTTTCTTTGATAGTTCATGGTACTTCCTGAGATATATTAATTCTAAAAATAAAAAAAAAGCATTTGAGAAGATGGATGCAGAGTACTGGATGCCGATAGATCAGTATATTGGTGGTGCAGAACACGCCTGTATGCATCTGATTTATGCAAGATTTTTTACAAAGGCATTAAGAGATTTAAACTTCATTAGGCTAGATGAACCTTTTACTACCCTTTTTAACCAGGGAATGGTGCATGCAGAAGATGGGAAAGTGATGTCAAAATCCTTGGGGAATGTGGTAGACCCAATAGGTGTTTCTTCAAAGTATGGAACAGATGCACTAAGATTATTCTTGGTAAGTGTTGCTGGTCCAGATAAAGATTTTAGTTGGAGCTCAACCGGAATTGAAGGTACATCAAAGTTCATCAACAAGTTAGTAGCCCATTTTGAAAAGCTAAAACTAGGAAAATCTTCTAGAAGGATTCAAAGCAAGATAAACAGCTCAATACAGTCTATAACTGAGGAAATAAACAAATTCAACTATAACATTGCTGTAATCAGATTAAGAGAACTATTTGAATCATTAGAGCAAGAAATGTTGAAAAAAGACGCAGAATCATTCTTAAAGCTATTAAGCCCTTTCTGTCCGCATATTACAGAGGAGCTATGGCAAAAGCTTGGCAACAAGCCTTTTATCTCAACACAGAAGTGGCCAGAAGCAGACAAATCAAAAATAGACCCGGTCTTAGAATATGGGGAAGAATTAATTGATTCTACTATTCAGGATATAAAAGAAATCTTAAAGCTTGTAAAAATAAATAATCCAAAAAATATCTCATTATTCATAGCAGAAGACTGGAAATATGATTTCATGAAAAAACTAAAGAAAGAAATGGAAAAAACAAGAAACATTTCAGATTTGATAAAATCTTCATTAATAAAAGGGCATGAAAAAGAAATATCAAGATTAATACCTTCAATAGTAAAAGACCCAGCTAAAATTCCTTCATCTATATTATCCTCTGAAAAAGAATTCAGAATATTTAATAATAATATAAATAAGTTTGAAAAAGAATTTAATTGCAAGTTTTCAATAACTCTCTCAAAAAATTCAGAAGAAGCTAAAGCAAAGCAGGCTTTTCCAGGAAAACCATCCATAATAGTAAACATGCTAAAATAAAATATATTTTCAACTCACTAGTCCATCGGACAACCTCACGCGCCAGATTTATAAATAAAATTTCATGCAGACATATATGAAAAAGCTTATGACTTTCAAACAAGAATTACCAAACTATTTACTGTTACTAGACGATAAAAAATATATAAAAAAAGGGTCTGATAGCATAAGAGTATATAACATTGGAGAGATAATTAAAAAGATATACATAGAGTTAAAAGCATTTAAATCGATAGATGAAATTGAAAAAGAAACAAAAACTTGCCACCAAACTTACTCTAACTGGATATTAGAAAAAACAGGGGCTTCTATTCAAGAATTGCGCCAAATTTGTAGGTACTGGAAAATAACATGTAATAAAAAAGATAAACAATTTCATCGTCTCTGGAATGAAATATACACTTGCTCTGATTATTTCGGTTGTACAAATGGAAAGAATATAAAACTACCAAAAAAATTAGATAATAATTTAGCCTATTTATTAGGGGTTATAATGGGAGACGGCCATATAGCAGATCCAGATAAGTTCTATGATAAATTTACAACATACAATAGTGAAATAAGAATAACTGATGGTAATAAAGAAACGTTTATAAAATTATCAAAAATTTTCGAAAAATTGTTTAACTACAAGCCAGCAATTTATTCCGAGTTATCAAAAACAAATAAAAGATTTTATAGATTTGTAATAAGATCAAAACCATTGCACCGATTTTTAATGAAAATTTGTCAAATTCCTGTTGGCGCAAAATATAACAAAATATGCATTCCTAAGATAATTAATAACTCCACAATGGAGGTTAAAAAGAGCTTTATTACGGGATTCTTCGATGCCGACGGATGCATAAGGCTAGCACAAGACAAATACCCAGAAATTTCTATTTCTCAGCTTAATCCGAAAATATTAAAATCCATAATCCTAATATGTAGGGAGTTAGGCATTAAATGGAACGGACCATACAAAGCAGATTCTGGGCGTAATCACTGCAGCTATATTAAGTTATCAAATAAAGAGAACATAGAAAAGTTTTTAAATCATTTTCCGCCTTTCAATCCAATAAAGATAAAACAAAGTGAAATCTTATGGAAGACATTAAAATCCCGACCCATATCGCAATCCAAATGGATGGAAATAGAAGGTGGGGAAGAAAAAATAAAGGCAATGAGCTAGAAGGTCATAGGCGGGGCGCCATTGTCTTAAAAGAAATCGTTAAACATTGCAAAAATATTGGGGTTAAGGTAGTAACAGTATATGCCCTTTCTATTGAAAATCTAAAAAGAAGCGAAGAAGAATTGAACACACACTTTGGTCTTCATAAAAAATACATAAAAAAATGGATTCTGGACTCTGATGAATTTGTAAAAACAAAAACAAGGTTTCAAGTTTTAGGCAGAAAAGAACTTTTGCCGAAGGATGAACAAGAATTAATAAAGAAAGCAGAAGAGAAAACAAAAAACTTTTCAGAGTTTGTTTTTAACGTATGCTTGTGTTATAACGGGCAAGATGAAATTGTAGATGCTGTTAAAGAAATAATAAACAACAAGATACAGTCAAAAGATATAACAAGAGACACAATAAAACAGCACCTTTACACCAGAAACATAGCTCCGCCAGATATTATGATTAAAACCGGAATGAACCCAGAAAAGAGAATTTCGGCATTTTTATTATATGACCTAGCTTACACTGAACTATTCTTCACTTCAACATTATGGCCTGATTTTTCTGTGCAAGAACTAAATGGTATAATTGAGGAATTTAAAAATAGAGAAAGAAGGTTCGGAAAATAATTAAATAACATTTGCATCTTTACAGTCTTCTGCAAATACCCTAAGGTCCGAATAATTAGGATCTTTAATCACATCCTTGTTGCTGCTGCAAATATATTCCGGAGGCAAGAAATCTTTAACAGAATATTTCCCAGCAAAGCATTCTTTCATTAGGTTGCTGGCATCATATGTTTCCATTACATCAGTTCCTATTTTATCTTTGTAAACATCATAACCAGCTTCCTTTAAATCATTTACAAAACTATCATCCTTAAAGGGATTCCATGAAGAGTATCTGTAAATTAAAGTTCCAGAAGTTATATCATATTTTTCTAAGCATAGCTCATGGTCTGTCTTTTCAGAATTATCCGGAATTTCTTCCACCTCCACAATTTCATCTTTAGTTGAGTTGTCCACAGCTTTAGAAGTTATTGACTCTTTAGGTTCTTCATCATCACATTTTTTATTGTCATTTGCGTCAACACAGAACTTTCCCTCCTCAAATTCAAATAACTTTTTAGGGTCTATTTCTAATTCTTCAGGTTCATCCTTATCGCATAACTCGTCTTTATCTTTATCTAAACAGAATACTCCCTCCTCAAATTCATAATAATTACTAAAAGTACACCCGGAGAGAACTACCAAAGAAGACAAAAACAAAACCACAAATAAACTCCGCTTATCCATCCCAAATTAAAAAAACCATCTTCTATTTAAATCTTTCTTGAGCTTCCAGCTTAATGCCTTTTATAAAACCTTTTAGGGTAGCAGAAGACTTGTTCCACTTGGCTTTTTCAGTTAAAAGCATAAAAAGATTTACAAGACATGGCCACAAGTAGGTAGTATTCACAAAAGGGGTCCAGACAGTAAATTAGTGTTTCTAGAGGACCCAGGATGGGTATGAGATTGGGCTAATAGAAAAATAAGGTTTAAATATCTACTAATTCTCATTAATAATTAATGGAGAGGTACTACAATACTGCTATAATCTTGTTTATATTAATAGTCCTATCCTCTGTAATCCTCATTATAAAACCTGCCCAAACAGGATTTGTTGTATACAGCGGTTGGCAAGACTATAGATATAATAATCTTAACAAAACCTGGGATTTCTCAGATCCGGATGAATACACATTTAACCCTTCTGAATTATTAGTAAACAATAGCCAAATTTCTTTAAAACCAATAGTAGACATATATGAATGGGCTGAAGAAAACCACCATGATTATTCCATAACTTATGCGTACTATCGCCCAACTGATAAAACTGAAAAACTGGACAAGTATGACGGAAATAGGTTTACCCCTTCCAGTGGAAAACTACTAAACTTAATATTTAATACTTCCTTAACTAATGGAGACGAGGTTGAACTATCAATCCATTCAGGGGACTCAATGGACCTCTACCTATGTGAAACAAACACAATCTGTGATTCACAAATGTACGGATCAGTCTATTATGACGGAGAAGAAGGAAACTACACAGTCTCT
>Ga0208373_1005460_pt1 | contig 10618 bp, 6 predicted proteins | sample RifOxyC2_FD_184036 | JGI IMG/M metagenome (GOLD analysis project Ga0208373, IMG submission 184036) | Soil microbial communities from Rifle, Colorado - Rifle Oxygen_injection C2 (SPAdes) | ecosystem: Environmental > Terrestrial > Deep subsurface > Rock core/Sediment | place: Rifle, Colorado... | reverse complement strand
GATGGCCGCAGCCGAGGAGCTCCGCGCGCCCTATGATCTGGTCGTGGAGGCGCGGGGGCTCGGCCGGCTTCCGCTGGTGAACTTCGCGGCCGGTGGTATCGCGACGCCGCCGGATGCCGCATTGATGATGCAACTGGGATGCGACGGCGTGTTCGTCGGCTCGGGGATCTTCAAATCCGAAGACCCGGCGCGGCGCGCCCGGGGGATCGTCGACGCCGTCGCGCACTTCAACGAGCCCGAGGTGATCGCCCGTGCGTCCGAGGGACTCGGTGAGCCGATGCGCGGGCTCGACGTGCGCGCGCTTCCCGAAAAGGAGCTCCTGCAAATGCGCGGCTGGTAGGGGCGGCCGCTGGATTTCGATGATCCGCATCGGCGTGCTCGGCCTGCAGGGCGACGTCACTGAGCACCTCGGCATGATTGAAGTCTGCGGGGCGCAGGGGGTGGAGGTGCGGACGCCCGCGGCGCTGGAGATCGCGGACGGATTGATCATCCCCGGCGGGGAGAGTCCCACGATCGGGAAGCTGCTCACCCGCGGCGGGCTCGATGTGGCGATCAAAGACCGCGCCGGCGCGGGGATGCCGGTGTACGGTACCTGTGCGGGGATGATTCTGATGGCGAAAGAGGCCACCGGCGGAGAGCCCCTCATGCTTGGACTGATGGACATCGGCGTGGCCCGCAATGCTTACGGGCGCCAACGGGAGAGTTTCGAGGCGCAACTCGCGGCCCCGGCGATCGATGCGGACCCGTTCCGCGTCGCGTTCATCCGGGCGCCTGTGGTGACACGAGTGGGTCAGGCTGTGCAGGTGTTGGCCACGCACGGGAACGCGCCGGTGTTGCTGCAGGAGGGTCGGCTGCTTGTCTCCAGTTTTCATCCTGAGATCACGGGTTACCGCGGCATCCACCTGTACTTCTCGCAGATTGTCAGGTCGGCGAACACGAAGTGATTTCCCGGCGCGACGAACAGCGTGGGTTGCTCCTCCAGCGTTTCAACTACGGGCTCGTCTGCGACGAAATCCGGCCCGAGGCTTAGCCACCTCTCGGGTCAATTCCGCCTTTAGCACTGTCGACGCTTCCGCACTCGATGTTCCAGCTTGGATGTGAAACACGGACGAAATCCGCAACCTCCGCGCAACCAGACGACAGGCGGGATTTCAGAGGAAGAAAACCGCCTCCGCAACTCGGTGAATTGTTGGGGTAAAATTGGCGCGCCCTGAGGGATTCGAATCCCCGGCCACAATAACCACACTACAAAGCGATTGAGTGCGGACAGTCCGGAAAAGCAGAAACCAGAACAGGGTTTTTTTTACTTGATTCCTTTATAATACTTGTTATTATTACTAACCCGAGCTACAGGAATTCCGATCAGAGCCATTTTAATATCTGATTTATAAGATTAATTTTGCTGCCAGGCGGCCTTGTCCGTGGGATAAGGCACGCTGAACTCAATAGGAATTGATATCAGCATATCTTGATTCATGGAACCAAGAAGGAGGTGAGGCCGAGGGAATTCAAAAGGTGTTTGGCTTCTTTGGGGGAATTCGTCCGTTAACCTTTTATCCCAAGGGGGGTGTGGATGAAAAAGTCACTCATGTCTCTGCAGATCCCGTCTCTGATTCTGCTACTCTTTTTCGTCGGATGCTCTGGGAACGACGGCGCGACGGGCCCTGCTGGGGGGACGGGCCCTGCCGGGGAACCGGGTCCCCCGGGACCTCCCGGCACGGGCGCCCTGGCAATCGAGAGTTGCGCCGTCTGCCACGCCGAGGGGCGCCTGGCGGACGTCGCCGTGGCGCACAACCCGCCAACCGGGACGGCGACGGCCACGATCACCAGCGTTACGTTCAATCCGGACAACGCTGTGGTGACCTTCACTTTTGCTGCAACGGACATCGCGGGGAATCCGGTACCGGCCGACATTCTCCTCACCCCATCGGGAAGCAACCTTGCCTACGCGAGGTTCACTATCGCCAAGCTGGTGCCCGGGCAGGAGTTTCCCAGATCGGGTGGAACGTACCGGACGCCCAACGAGTGGTTCTACTACGGTCCCCGGAGTCATCGTTCTCCAAGCCAGCTGACATTCGGCGGCGGCGTATACACCTTCACCTTCGTGGAAGACGTCGTTCTTAATCTCTCAGAGGCCGGCTACACCCACCGGGTGGGGATCGAGATCTACGGCATCCCAAACGGACCGCGGTCGGTAAACCCCACGTTCGACTTCGTGCCGGACCAGGCAGGGCCTTCTTATACCTTCACCCAAACCCGTGACATCGTCACAACCGCCGCCTGCAACGAGTGCCACGATCCGCTGGGGTATACGCCGAGCTTCCACGGAAGCCGTCGCGTCGAAACCAGGTACTGCGGCCTTTGCCACAACGCCAACAATGACCTGGCGCCTCAGAGCGGGGCTCTTGGAGCCCCAAGCGTGCCGATCCCCTTTGCCAAGCTTGTTCACGGGATCCACACGGGCCAGGACCTGCTCGTCTTCGAGGATGGCGTAAATATTGGTGACTTCACGGAGATCACCTACCCGGCATGGCAGGATATCCGCAACTGCACCAAGTGCCACAAGGGCGCGGCAAACAGCGGCAACTGGAGAACGGTCCCGAGCATTGCCGCTTGCGGCTCCTGCCACACGGACGTGGACTTCGCGACCGGCGCCGGGCACCTAGGCGGTTCCCAGAACAACACCACCTGCGGACTTTGCCACAATCCTGATGTGCTCGACATCGGGGTAAGCCATCGCACGGAGAACGTGACGCCCAACAACCCCGATGTTCCCTCGGGGCTGGCCAATTTCAAGTACTCCATCGACAACGTCACGGTGAACGACAACGTGGCGGTGGTAACCTTCCACATCACCAAGGACGGGGCGCCGCTCTCCCTGTCCCCCTACCCGCCGACCGGCTTCACCGGCGGGCCGGGCTTCCTGCTCGCATGGACGCTGCCCCAGGACGGCATCAGTGCGCCTGCGGACTACAACAACCGCAACAGCCCAGCACCTCCCTCCTCCAGCACCGGCAATGGAGCGGGAGACGCACCTTCCGTCTCGCTCGCGAGCGTGGCGGGATCCGCGACCCTCGTGGATAACGCCACCAAGACGTACCGGGTCAGCCTCACGGCGGCACCCTTCCCGGCCGACGCGGAAATGCGGGCGATCGCCCTCCAGGGGTACTTCTCCCAGACCGTCGGCACCACGTCCGTCGGCCGTCACACCCCGTCGGTCCATAAAAAGGTGACCGGCGACGCCGAGCGCCGCACGGTGGTAAAGAGCGGCTATACAAACAATGACCCGGTGAACGGACAGCCCATCGGCTGCCTGGAGTGCCACGAGACCATCGAGGCGCACGGGGGGAGCCGCGTCAACAACGTACAGGTCTGCGTGATGTGCCACAATCCGAACAAGAGCAGCAGCGGGCGGACCGTGAATCCGGCCACGGCCAATCCGGAGACCGTTGCCGTGTTGGGGTCCGATCCTCTGGACTGGCCCGAGGCGACCAACAACTTCAAGAACATGATCCACGGCATTCACGCGGCCACCGACCGGCCGTACGAGTTCGTCCGCAACCGGTTGAACGGCATCTACTACAACTGGAGCGAAGTGACCTTCCCGGGCGATCTGAAAAACTGCACGAAGTGCCACATCGGCGACACCTACAGGCCCGAGAAGCTGCCCGCCGGCGTCCTTTACAACGTCACAAGGACGACGACCGGGAACTCGTCCGAAACCCGGGCGGACATCATCGCGGCCCGCGCCAGCGTGCCGAACTCCACCGACCTGGTGGACAGCCCGATCGCCGGCGCGTGCTACTACTGCCACGACAGCGCATTGGCCAAGAGCCACTTCCTGCAGAACGGCGGCACGATCGGTTCAACGCGCGGAGACGGGATCATCATCATCGACCCCTCCCCGTAGGGACGGGGCAGGGTTTCAACCCGGAACGCAATACAGGAAAGAACCCCCGACCCTTTCACGGGTCGGGGGTTCTTTTTATTCCTATGCGGCAGGAAGTCCCGTACTTTACAATCGAATGATCGACATAGGTAGGCGGTCGCCCGCTTTCCCTGTCACACCACCGTGCGTACGGGTCCGTACACGGCGGTTCGGTTGGTTAAGCAATCTTCCGTGCCGCCAATGTCGGAAGACCGAGCGAGTCGAAGTAGACGTTTGGCAACGCGAAGCTGAGGGCCGGGCTGCGGCTTAAGTTCCACGGACCGTGAGCGCTCCCGGCGGCTCTGGCCGCAAGGTTCCTGTTCACGTCCCGTTTCCTTAACTCCGCGAACCGGGTGCGCCCCCGCTTCCACTGCTTCCAGACGACGCACCGCAATCGCCGCCTGACCCACGAGTCCAGATCCCCGAGCACCGAGGGGGTCTCGCAATAGGCGAAGTACCCTCGCCATCCGGTCAGGTAGGTCGAGAGTTCCTTGACCATCCGACCGATGCTTACCCCCCGCGTCCGACGCGTCAATCCCCGGACCCGCTCCCGGAACCGCTTCAGCGCCTTGGGCGCAATCCGCCTTCGTGGCGCCTTCGGGTTCAGGAAGCCGAAGCCAAGGAAGGAACGTTTCCCCACTTTCGCCACCGCACTCTTTTCCCCGTTCACTCGGAGCTTGAGCTTCTTGGTGATGAAGGAGGAGATGCTCTCCATCACCCGCTGCCCGGCCCGTTCGCTTTTGACGTAGATGTTCGCGTCATCCGCGTATCGCACGAACCGGTGCCCGCGTCGCTCAAGTTCCTTGTCCAGGTCGTCCAGCACGATGTTCGACAGCAGGGGCGACAGGGGACCGCCCTGCGGCGTCCCCTCGTCCGTCGGACTCACCAACCCGTTCTCCATCACCCCGGCGGTAAGGAACGCCCGGACGAGTTTCAAGCACCGCTTGTCCGCCACCCGCCTGGCGATCCGGCTCATCAGGATGTCGTGGTTCACCCGGTCGAAGAACTTCTCCAGGTCGATATCCACCACGCAGTGGTTTCCCAAGGCGACGTACTCCTGCGCCTTGGCCACCGCCTGATGCGCCGAGCGCCCCGGCCGGAAGCCGAAGCTGTGCTCGGAGAACGTCCGGTCCCACCTGCCTTGCAGTACCTGCATCACCGCCTGCTGGATAAAACGGTCGAGAACGGTCGGGATGCCCAACTTGCGCACCCCGCCTCCCCCTTTGGGAATCTCGGTGGGTCGGCCACTGCTCCTTCAGGTATCCCGGCAGTTCATCGACCGTCATCCCGTCGATGCCGGGGCTCCCCTTGTTCGATCTGACCCGCTTCAACGCCTTCTTCAGGTTTTCTCGCTCGCAGACCTCCTCCATCAGGTGCGCGGTTGATGCCGGGCTTTCGGCTTCACGCTTCGCCGTGGACGGTTCGATCCCTTCACCGGATACCTTCGGGGCTTCACCCCTGCCCGTTCCCGGGAAGGACAACTGCTCTCCTGTTTTCCGCCGCTTTCCGTCCATGAGTCGCGCGTCCTACTCGCCGCTCCCTTTAACCCCTTCCGGGGACCGTTCGGGCCTTCGGCATGACGTTCCCATGCCTATTATGCCCTCTGCTGACTTCTGCGACGCGGTCAGGGAACCTCGCGATTCCCTCAGTCCCGAACCACAGGACACGCCGCAGATCTCCCGAGGTAAGCTCGACCGCCTTCCGCGCACAACCGCCGGATCTACGCCCCGCACCTTTGATGGATGTGGACTTCGCGATCATTTGCCCGCTCGTCCGGTGCGGAACGCCTCGTATCCGGTTCTTGTCCATCGGCTCGCGCATTTGCTCCACGCTTCCTTCAGACCCCACCTCGCGGCGACGCCCTTGCGCTTCGCTAACCCTTCACCTCCATCAGGTCGGGTAGGGGACTCGCACCCCCAAGCTGTCGAACATGCTCGGCATACAAAAAGTGGCTGCGGCGTGTGCCGCAACCCCTTGAAATTCGTGGCGCGCCCTAGAGGATTCGAACCTCTGGCCACTTGATTCGCAGGTGGGTCTTTACACTATAATAATCAAATATTTAAAATAGTTACCCGCACAGAACATGCCCTAAATGCGCCATGATTTCCGCAACCGCCGCAACCCAGGCGCAACCAACCTAACAACTATTCTCCTGAAATTCCATCCCCTAACCGGAGCGGAAATATCAATTTGACAATGATTGACATTTCAATTAGCATATTCCTTAAATGTCAGTTTGGCATAAGTTGACATATCGCTGACATATAACGCTCTTTCGAAGAACTCCTTATGAGGTAAGAATGAAGCTCCCTGAGCCTGCTCCCGAATGGCGCTCTATCGTGTCCCGGGATTCCGAAAAGCTCGTGTCGCTCATCACCTCGGATGAGGCACGCAAGTGCGTGGCGAAAGCCAACCAGGAATACCTCCATTGGGAAAAAGCCAAGTACCTGACAGGCTCCGCCTCGATCTCTCCCGAAGAACTTTGGTTTCTTATCAAGCTTTCCAGAACTTCCAACATGAAAGCGATCCCACTTGCCGATCCCAAGGGTAACAGCTTCGGCTTCTGGCTTCCCGACCCGGTTCTCAAGGAGCTGCACTTCATCGACCAGTATGCCGGCGGTAGCATCCTGATGGACAACCCACAACTCTCCTCCGAGGCCAGGGAGCGTTATCTGATCAGCTCCCTGATGGAAGAAGCCATCGCCTCCAGCCAGATCGAAGGGGCGGCGACTACGCGGAAAGTCGCCAAGGAGATGCTCCGCGAGGGGCGCCCGCCAAAAAACAAGGCAGAGAAAATGATCCTGAACAACTACCATACGATTCGCCGCATAAAGACCTTTCAGGGCCAACCCCTCAGTATGGACATCCTCCACGAGCTGCACCGGTCGTTGACGAAAGACACCATGGACGACCCCTCCGCAGCAGGCCGCTTTCGATCCGAGGATGAGCCTGTCTACGTAATCGACGAAAGCGATGGCCAGACGCTGCACGTGCCACCGCCGGCCCGGGAGCTGCCGGAGAGGATGGAAAAGTTTCTCGCGTTTGCCAATGACAAAGACAATGAGCCGTTCATCCATCCGGTGATCCGCGCCATCCTGCTCCACTTCTGGCTTGCTTATGAACATCCGTATGTGGACGGGAATGGGAGAACGGCCCGGGCCGTCTTCTATTGGTACATGCTTTCCCACAACTACTGGATGTTCGAGTACTCGAGCATCTCCAGGATCATCCTGAAATCCGTCCGGCAATATGCCAGGGCCTATCTGTACGCGGAGACTGACGGCCGGGATGTCACGTATTTCCTCGTGTACCACCTGAAGGCCATCCATCTGGCACTGGAGGAGCTGCACCATTATCTGGCACGGAAACAGGATGAAATGCGTAAAGCGATCGCCATGCTGCGCAATGTTCCCAACCTGAACTACAGGCAAATTGCCCTTCTACAGCATGCGGTGAAGCACGCGGAGGCGGTGTACACGATTGAATCCCACAAAAACTCTCACAACGTCGTGCGGGCGACGTCAAGCGCAGATTTACTCGACCTTGCGGAGAGGGGGTATCTGATCAAAAGAAAGATGAACAGGCGTTACTATTTCGTGGCCGTGCCGGATGTCGCACAGAAGCTGGATCTGTCTCCAGCGACGAAAAAAGAATAACCCTATAGCTTTGCAGGCCCCCTAAATGTCAAATTGACACAAGTTGACATTTCATTGACGGTAGACGGGATATGGAATAGGCAACTTGACTAAATTCGCCAACTTGACGTTCTTGTCAAGCCTAGGCATTTAGTCAAACAAGGTGCCCAATTCCGAACACGATCGCCTTGCAGTGAAGGTTCCCGTTCAAATTGCCGGCATGTAAGCAAATATGCCAAGATTCAGAAAGGTTCCGGGCCAAGGATCGCGTCCGCGACCGTCTCCTGCTCCACCCATTTGCCGGCGTCCCGGATGGCGGCGAGGAGGTCGTTGCCGATGTCGTCCACCGGCCTCTTGAGAAGGATCTCGATCTCCTCCCGTTCCCCTGGCGGCAGCGGAAGGCCTTCCGCGGAGAACCGCCGCATCGTCTCCGGATCCATGTGGAGAGGCTGCACGGGGACGCCTGAGCGGCGGCGCAGGCTTCGCAGGATCAGAACGCCGAAGCGGTCGAGGTCGCCCCAGTGGAAGACCGGAACCGTCGGTTCGGCCTCGTGGAGCATCCGGAGGAGCCGCACGACCGCCCAGTTGGCCTGTCCCTGACTGCACAGGACGATCTCCTCGCCTCCTTCCTCTCTTAGCTGGTCCACATAATCGTTGAAGGTTGTCTCGTTCTCGATGGAGACAATACGGCTCGCTCGCACCTGCGTGGCACGGGCCTCGCGCAGGTGGAGAAGCATGAGACGGACCGGCTCGCCCAATGTCCGATGCGCCACCGGCGCATCAAGGCGAGCGCCGCGCTTATCGAGAACAAAGCTCCCGAAGCAAAGGACATCGACCGGCGTCTCGTTGCGGAAGATGCCCAGACATTCCAACGCCAAGCGGCGTCGTTCCGACGGGTCCCGCGGCGATTCAGCTTCCACGCGGTCGGCGAGCCCCGGGAGGAAGCGCAGGAGCGCGTCCGCGACCAGGATGTATCGGGCGTCTCCCGTGCGAATTCCCTTTGTCGTACCCGTGGCGCGGCGGGAAAAGTTTGCCAGCCTCACGGGGCCTTCGTTCACCTCAGCCGCGGCGATGCATCGGGCGACAAACCCTAGCTCCTGCGTCACACGTTCGATCCCGTTCTCCCATGCTTGGCGGAAGAGATCCCCCTGTCTCCGCGAGAGACGGCCGGCCGCATCGAGCAGGAAGGCTCGGGCAGTACCCTCAGCCGCGTCGGCCAAGGTGATGACGGTTTCCCCGGCCCGAGCCGCCATCGCGGCTTTCTCTCCCTTGAGGTCCCGCGGAGCTCGCCCTGCCGCCTCGTAGAGAAGGTCCCGCAAAGACGACCCGCCGTCTTCCTGGAGCGCACGTTCCGCCTTTTCCAGGTCAAGCAGAACCGCCAGAGCGTCTCCCGCAACCGGTCGTACCGCTTTGGCAGAGAGGAGCCGGACGAGGACATCCTTCTCCCCGTCGCGTGCGCATCGGTAGACCATTTTGCCAGGAAGACTGCCCGTCCGATCGCACCGGTCTAAAAGGGCCAGGACGACGGTGCGCAGTTCGCGATCGCGGGCCATCTGCTCCTTAAGGTCGCTTGCTCTTCGGGAGCTCACGGCTTTGGCCGAACGCCGATCACGAGGTCCTCTGGACGCACATCCGGCTGCTTCTCGAATAGGCTTGACTGAGCCTCCGGCCGCTGCCAGTGGAAGTCACTCACGAAGACGTCCTGCCCCGGCGTCTTCTCGATGAGCAAGGTGCTTGACGCCTGCAGGGCCGGGGTTACGCCGTCGAGCTCGGGCGTCGCAACGATGAAGTCGACGGCGGCCCGGTCGGCGAACTGCAGAAGCACCTCGCGCCTGCCCGCATCGATCCCCAGGAACGCCTCGTCCAGGAGAAGCAGCCGCAGGCGGGCCCCCGTCCTATTGAACAGAAGCGACGCCACGGCGATGACCAGGAGATATGTGGGGACGGCCTGCTCGCCGCCCGAACCAAACCGGAGACGCTGCCTGGGAAGCTCGGCCGCTTCTCCGTCCTGCCGACTCGACACGAGGAGGACGTATTCGAACCAGCGCCGATAATCGAGAACGTCGGGGACGTCCCCCTCCCGGCTCCGCTTGAATTCGTCGAGCCTGGCCTGGAAGAAGTCGCGCAGCTCTTCCCGGACCGCCGGCTGGAGGATTGACTCTTCGCGGAGCAACTCGAGGAGGCGGCTATACTCCGACCGCTTTTTGAGGGAGAACTGGAACCGACTCTGACCGAAGGCAAGATCCGCTGCAAGGCGGTTGATCCCGCGGATCGTTTCCTCAAGGTCGCGAACCTGCCCCTGGAGTTTGCGGACGAGCCCCGCCATGACGACGCGCTCCAAGAGGTCCTGCGTTTTCTCGTCGAGGGCGGCCTGGAGGGTCCGGACCTCCGCCTCCCTGGCGGCGTACGCCTCCTCGACAGGACGCCCCGAATGGTCCCGGACCTCTCGGTGCTCCTCGTCGAGGCGAAAGCCGTACCGGTGATAGATCCGCTCATTCCTGATTCCATCGGAGGACTGGATGATCGTGAACGCCTTCGTGCGGGCGTTATGAGCCTCCTGGACGAGTCCCGGGATGTTGGATGGGTTGATCTGGGTTCCGCGCATCGACCGGAAGGCGTAATCGTCCACATCCGTCCGATGGATCGGATCGATCAGACTACGGAGCACCTCTCTCCGCCGCTCGGCCTCGATCTCCGACGCCGCGAGCTCCGATCGAGCGCCGGCGAGTCGTTGCTCCCTGCCTTCCAAGACGACCCGACACCGTCCAAGCTCACCGAACACCTGGTCCTTGTCCCGGCGCGTCAATTCCAGATCCTTCTCCAGTTCCTCGGCCCGTTGCCGCAGATCCGAGAGCCCCTGCGCAGCCACCGCCGCCGAAAGCTCCGCGTACCGGTCTCGGCACCGGATGACGCGCGCGTCCATTGCCTCGACGGACGCTATCGATGAAGCCAACGAGGCTTCCGCGGCCGACACGGCAATTGCGGCGCCGTCGGCATGATCCTTCCGGGCCAGGAGCAGGCCTGGAGGCTCCGCATCCAGAGCTTCCCGGGCGGA
>Ga0208373_1005458_pt1 | contig 10625 bp, 8 predicted proteins | sample RifOxyC2_FD_184036 | JGI IMG/M metagenome (GOLD analysis project Ga0208373, IMG submission 184036) | Soil microbial communities from Rifle, Colorado - Rifle Oxygen_injection C2 (SPAdes) | ecosystem: Environmental > Terrestrial > Deep subsurface > Rock core/Sediment | place: Rifle, Colorado... | reverse complement strand
CTAAAGCCTTTTACCCACCTACCGATGTATAATTGACGCATGGGGTAGTTTTGTTAAGTAGTAGTGTACGTAACAATTCTACCCTTTTTCTTTTCAAGAGTGCACAAGAGGTTCCTGAACTTTGCTAAATCTATTTCATCCTTGCGACAAATTCGGAAGATCAATCAAATCAATGCCCGAACCTTCAATCGGTACAATTTTAATGCCCTTAATAATTGCTTCTTTATTTAATTCCAAAGCTTTAATCCTGTTTTCCATCAATATTATTCGCGGCTCCAATAACGCAACAACTCTTTCACGAGATTTAAAATCCGCTCTGGCGCGAACCTGTTTTTCAGCCCATCCAATAAATTCATTTAAAGTAGTTTTGGCTTCTCTCGAAGCATAAACTTCAATCTGCTCAAAAAACAAAACTTCTTTAGCGTTTTTCTGCTGAGTCGCATCCTCATATTCAGTTCTGAAATCCACCATTTCACCTTGCAATCGAAGTCTTAATTCCCTCATTTTTTCAGCTGATTTTTTTATTTCATTCAAATAATTATTAAAAACTTTTTCTTTTTCTTGCGAAGAATCAACTTCCTCAACAATATTCAAGGCAATCAAAGCATTGACACTTTTCAAAACATCCAAAGATTGAATAAAAGCATCGGAAATTTGAAAACCTTTCAAGTTTTGACCTAGATAAGCCCCGCTCAACAATGCGTTCTCACTTTTCATACTACTATCAAAAAATGTTTGCCCAAGATAAAAACCAACAATAAGACTATCCGCATTTTTACTGATATTTTCTATAGGTATTTCCTCTGTTGGAGGAATTGCAGGTTCATCATCCGTAAATTGTCCATTATTGGAAAAAATCTGATACAAAAAATAAATCAATACAATTAAACTGATTAAAAAAATAAAAAAACACCCGATCAGCATAAAAAATTGTCTTCCTGAAATTCCGGCTTCCGCCAATACGGATTTAAAATTGGAAAAAAAATTGGAAAACCCACCCTGTTTTTCCTCCAAGCTTTTCACATCCTCATCCAAAGTCTCGTTATAATCATCCTCTTTAGGCTCATGAACTTCGCCTTCAATAATTTCCCCCTCAATTGATTCATTATTTTTTTCTTCCATAAGAATAAGATATATAATCTTTAAATTTTAGCATAAAATAGCGGATTCTTAAAGTAAAATCAGAAAAATTGCTTCCAAATATGCCAACTATCTGTTAAATTAACCTACACTATTTTTAAAAAAACATGTCAAATCCTGATTATCTTATAATTGGCTCAGGCATTGCCGGTTTAAATTTCGCACTAAATGCCGCAAAACACGGGAAAGTATTAATCGTGACCAAAAAAAACACCGTAACAACCAATACAAACTTGGCCCAGGGAGGAATAGCCGCTGTATTAAGCAAACTGGACGATTTTCAAAAACACATAAAAGACACTCTGGAAGCAGGCGCGCGCCATAACAATACTAAAGCAGTTGAATTTCTGATAAAAAACGGACCCGAAGCGATTTATAAACTCGCGAAAATCGGAGTTCCTTTTTCCACGGACAATCAGGGCAAATTACTTCTAACGAAAGAAGGAGGACACAGTGAACGCCGCATCGCATTTGTCGGAGATTACACAGGCGCGGCCATTGAAAAAACATTGATGGAAAAAACCGCAAAAAATCCGAATATCGACGTACTGGAACACACAATGGCTTTTGAATTATTATGCAAAAATAAAAAATGCTTTGGCATCAAAGTTATGAACAATAAGACAATAAAAAATATATTCGCCAAAAACACCATTATGGCGACAGGAGGAATCGGTCAATTATATCGCGTTACCACAAATCCTCCAATTTCCACCGGTGACGGAATTGCCATGGCTTATAAAGCCGGGTGTGAAGTTCAAGATCTGGAATTTATTCAATTCCACCCCACTGCGTTAAACGTCAAACAAAAACCACACTTTTTATTATCCGAAGCTCTGAGAGGCGAAGGAGCTCTTTTATTGAATCACAAAAAAATGCGATTTATGCAAAACTATCATCAATTAGCTGAACTCGCGCCTAGAGATATAGTTTCCCGCGCTGTCTTTTTTGAATCCCAAAAAGGCCCGATTTACTTGGATTTAAGACATAAAGATAAACATGAAATTATCGCCCGCTTTCCTAAAATTTATAAAACTTTAAAAAAATACAAACTCGATTTAACAAAAGACCTGATTCCGATTTCTCCCGCAGCTCATTATTTGTGTGGCGGAATAAAAGTCAATTTAAAAGGTGAAACCAATATTAAAAATCTTTTTGCTTTCGGCGAAACTGCCGCAACCGGAGTTCACGGAGCCAATCGCTTGGCTTCAAATTCTCTCCTTGAAGCATTGGTTTTTAGCGAACAAATAATAAAATCATCAAAAACAGAAAAAATAAAAGATCCGGAAATTTTAAAAATTAAAAAACATTTCTCCCAAAAAAAACAACAATATCAAAAAAATGATCCAAAATTGAATAAAATTTTAACAAATATAAAAAAATCATTACGAGATTTAATGTGGAAAAATGTTGGAATAATCAGAAATATGTCCAAACTGAAAAAAACTTTGAAAAAAATAGAAACTTTAGAATCCAAAATACCCCCAAATAAATTTACAAATGAAAAAATCGCGGAACTCGAAAACATGCTTCTAACAAGCAAATTGATTGTTTCATCATCTCTAAAACGAAAAAAAAGCTTAGGATGCCATTACATTGAATAGCGATCAGAAAAAATACATTTCATTACTGATCACTGATTCACCCTACCAACTTATTCGCCTGTTCCGCGATTTCTAACTTTTCAATTATATCACCAATTTCTCCGTTCATAATCCCGGGCAAATTACTCCAGCTTTCTTTAATACGATGATCCGTAACTCTATCCTGCGGAAAATTATAAGTTCTGATTTTCTCGCTACGATCTCCGGTGCCTATTTGCGAAAGCCTTTGCTCTCCCCTTTCCCTAATTCTTTTTTCCTCTTCAATCGCGTACAAACGCGCTCTCAAAACAGACATGGCTTTTAATTTATTTTTTAATTGTGATTTTTCATCCTGGCAACTCACAACCAAACCAGTAGGTAAATGCGTAATTCGAACCGCGGAATCAGTTGTGTTTACACTTTGCCCCCCATGGCCGCCTGCCCTGAACACATCAATTCTCAAATCCTCATCTCTGATTTGTATATCAACCTCTTCCACTTCCGGTAAAACCGCCACAGTTACGGCGGAAGTATGAATTCTCCCTTGACTTTCAGTAACCGGAACCCTCTGAACTCTATGCACTCCGCTTTCATATTTCATCACTCCGTAAGCCATATTTCCTCTAACATAAAACAAAATTTCCTTTAATCCACCGGCATCCGCATCGCTTTTTGAAATCAATTCCAACTTAAACCCTTTATTTTCCGCAAATTTATAATACATTCTCGAAAGTTCCGCCACAAACAAAGCCGCTTCCTCCCCACCTGCTCCCGCCCTGATTTCCATAATACAATCCTTGGCGTCATTTAGATCCCTTGGTAAAAGTTCGACTTTCATCTTATTTTCAATATCCACTACTTTTTGATTCATTTCCTCCAACTCCATTTTTGCCATCTCTCGTAACTCCTGATCTTTCTCTTCAGCTAAAATCTTCTCATCTTCATCCTTGGTTTTCTGAAAACTTTTATATTTTCTGAACAAATCCACGATGTTTTCGATTTCAGATCGTCTTTTAGCCAATTTTTGATATTCTTTTTGATCAAAAATTATTTCCGAATCAGACATCTTTTTTTCAATCTCCACAAATTCCTGCTCAATTTTTTCCAACCTATCAAACATAAACAATATTAATTAAAAAATTCAATTACCGAAATTCTCGGGATACCTGCCAAATCATCATACAATTCCATATAAAAATCAATGAAATATTTATTCACTGCTCTTTTTACTAATTCAGCTTGCCCATATCCAAATTCCAAAATCAAATATTTTGGCTTCGGATTTAATTCACTGATTTGCTTAAAAAGTTTGCCATAAAACTTCATTCCATCTTTTCCGCCGATCAAAGCCATTTTCGGTTCTTTAACAACACTCTCGTCCAACATTTGTTTTTCAGGCAAATAAGGCAAATTCGCTGTGATTATATCAAAATCAAAATCCCCGACATTTTTCAACAAATCCGATTCCTTTAAATAAATCCTGCTTTCCAAATCATATCGGACAATGTTCTTTTTAGCTTCTTTTAATGCCTTTCTGCTTTTATCAACCGCTAAAAATTCCGAATAATCACTTTTCATGGCAATAACAACCGGAATACATCCGCTTCCCGTACCAATATCCAAAATTTTCACATTCTTTTTATTGTTTTGTAAAATAATAATACATTCCAAAGCTTTCTCCACTAAAATTTCAGTTTCAGGCCTTGGGATCAAACAATTCTTAGACACATAAAAATCAAATCCATAAAATTCTTTTTCTTTCAAAATCGCGGCCACACTAAATCCATCCAATCTTTTTTTAATAAAACTTTTAAACTTCAAATAATCTTCTAAAAAAACCTCTTTTTCCGGATAAGCAAAAATCTGCTCCTTGGAAGTTTTTAATACATTGGCCAATAAAATTTCCGCATCCAATAGCGAAATCCCCAAATCTTTAGCCTCCAATAAAACTTCAGATATATTTTTAAACATAAAAAAAATAAAAATAAGCGGCTCTGTTTAAAAAAGCCGCTTCCCATGTAATTCCTCATGAATAATATTTCATTTTCTCTCGAATTCCTCGATAATACTCTCTCATAATAGCTGCTTGTCTAACTTGTCTTTTTGTCTTCTTCTTAGCGTGATATCTTTTGGTTTTAACAACCTGAACCATTCTGCTGGCTTTCACTTTATTCGAAAAACGTTGAATAATACGATCATTTGCTTCTTTTTTGCTGCGTTGCACTCTAATCAAATTTAACACCCCCTCTCAATAGTTATTATCTAAAAAAGGCTAAATTATAATAACTATAAAATATGGCGATTGCAAGAGAAAAAGCCAATATTATTTCTCAATTTTATTTGCTGACAATCAGAAAAAGGATATAATAACTTAAAATTCTTAAACCAAAATCTATGAAATCCAATCCTATAATTCGAAGTATTTATCTCTATATTTTTACAATATTAGGCTTAGTGCTTATGACAATCGGAGGAGTAAGAATTATGGACATGGGATTAAAAGCATTTGTTTTCACTCAAGCTGATCAGGAAGAAAGACTGGAATATCCATTCATGGAACCACCAATGAAACCAATACTGGAACAAAATATTAACAATGAAGACGCTAAAAGTGTCACTTTAACCGATGCAGAAGAAGCCCAATTAAAAAACTGGTTTGCCGAATATAAAAATTGGCAAGAAAAAAGATCAAAAATAAATTTCGTCAAAACCCGCCGCCACCGCGACGCTGCTTCCAGCCTCTCAATGATCTTAATCGGCCTACCTCTATATCTATATCATTGGACAATCATCAAAAAAGAAACAAAATAAAAGATTAATCCACAATTCCGCAAAACGAACTAAACATTAATCCACACAATTCCGCAAAGCTAACTAAACATTAATCCACAATTCCACAAAGCGAACTAACATTAATCCACAATTCCGCAAAGCGGAATAAGGATTAACTTCTAAAAAAACCTTCAAATCACTGATTTTGCTTTTCTAATGTGGCAGATATGTCTTTTCTTTGAGAAAAAATAATGTGAACGTAGTAATCTACGTGATCATTATTTTTTCTCAAAAAAAGGCATAGATGCCACATTAGAAAAGCAAAATTTAGATGTCCAAATTTTTCACGCTCTTAGCATGCGTCTGAATAAACTTTTTTCTCGGAGGAACCTCAGCCCCCATCAAAGTTTCAAATACCAAATCAGCTTTTTCCGCATCAGCCACTGTAACCTTCAACACCATTCTTTGTTCCGGATCCATTGTTGTTTCCCACAATTGATCAGGATTCATTTCTCCCAAACCTTTATATCTTTGAATAGAAACTTTATCCTTATTCAAACCGAAACTTTCCAAAACCGTTCGCAACTGATCTTCAGTATACGCATATTCGGCTTTTTTACCAAAAGAACATTTGAAAAGCGGTGGCTGGGCGATAAATAGATGACCTTCCTGAATAATATCCCTTAAATAACGATAGAACAAAGTTAATAAAAGAGTTCTGATATGCGCTCCATCCACATCCGCATCAGTCATGATAATAACCTTATTATATCGAAGTCGCTGAATATCAAAAGTTTCCCCTATACCCACTCCTAAAGCAATAATCAAGGATTTTATTTCTTCATTCGACAAAATTCTATCAAGCCTGGCCTGTTCCACATTTAAAATTTTACCCTTTAAAGGCAAAATTGCCTGAAATTCACGGTTTCTACCTTGCTTTGCGCTACCTCCGGCTGAATCTCCCTCCACTATGTAAATTTCAGTGTTTTTTGGATCTTTAGAAGAACAATCCGCCAATTTCCCCGGCAAAGTCATTCCTTCCAAAGCACCTTTTCTCACAACGGTATCTCTTGCCGCTTTAGCAGCCATTCTTGCTCTAGCAGCCAATAAACATTTATTCATCACAGCTCTGGCACTATCAGGATTTTCTTCAAAAAATTGAGCTAAATACTCATTACAAATATTTTCAACAGCAGTACGCATTTCCGCGTTTCCCAATTTTGATTTTGTCTGTCCTTCAAATTGAGCTTCTGAAATTTTTACGGATACAATCGCGGTAAGCCCCTCACGTACATCTTCATTCGTCAAATTAGTGTCTTTCTCTTTTAAAATTGAATTTTTACGCAAATAATTATTTACTGTCCTTGTTAAAGCCGCTCTAAAACCTGTTAAATGCATTCCACCCTCAGCAGTGTGAATATTATTGGCAAAAGTTAAAATCTGTTCCTGAAAACTTTCAGTATATTGAAGAGCGATTTCAATACTTCCTTCAGCAGCGTTTTTATCCACATAAAAAATCGAGCCGACTGATTCTTTATTTCTATTCAAATGTTTAATATAAGACTTTATCCCTCCCTCAAAATAAAATCTGAACTTTTCACCGGTTCGCTCATCAACAATGGAAATTTGAACTCCTTTAGTTAAATACGCATGCTGACGAAGGCGAGTTTTTATTGTGATTAAATCAAAAATAGTATTTGGAAATATCTCAGGATCAGGATAAAAAGTAATTTTTGTACCTGTACCTTGAGCCTTGCCAACCTCTTCAACATTTGAAGCCGGTACTCCCCCGTTTTTATAATTCTGCCTATATAATTTTCCATCTCTTCTGACTTCAGCGATTAATGTCGCAGATAAAGCATTTACAACAGAAACTCCAACACCATGCAAACCTCCTGAAACTTTATAAGATGATTCACCACCTCCAAATTTTCCACCCGCGTGTAATATTGTCAAAACAGTTTCCAATGCTGATTTTCCTGTTTTTTCATGCACATCCACAGGAATACCCCGACCATCATCATCAACAGACAAACCACCGTCATTTTGAATTGTGACTATAATATTTTTACAATAACCCGCTAAAGATTCATCAATCGCGTTATCAACCACTTCCCACACCAAATGATGCAGCCCCGCGATATCTGTAGTTCCAATATACATTCCCGGCCTTTTTCGTACTGCGGCCAAACCCTCCAAGACCTGAATGTCTTTTGCGCTGTATCCTTGAGACATAGAATAAATCAAATTAAGTAATTTTCTTGCTCAAAAAAAATAGCACAGATTAAAAAAAAGGTAAATATATTGTGGATAATTACTTGATTCTGATTAAATCAAAAATTCTTAAGTTCATTTTGAAAATAAACCTCATTCACTTTATTTAATAAATCAGGAATTTTCAACTTACCCTCAATGGATTTTACTGTTCCGTCACTTAAATAAACTTTAATATTTTCAGCTTCATCTGTATTTTCAAAATATTTAAAATCAAAATTTATCTTATCTCCTAAAGGACCAAAAGCTTTATTAATGAGAAAATAATGTTGTTGGTAATCAAAAACTTTAATTTCTCCTTCCTCGGAAATCAATATTTTATTTTTCTCCAATTTGTCTTTGGCGGTTAATATCGCGATTTTCTCAGCTCTCGAGACAGAAGGACCACCTCCATCATTTTCTTCATTATTCCCGGAATTCACCTGTGGTTTTTTTTCCAAATTTTCCAATACGGAAAACAAGTACTCAAGCTTAAATTCTCCGGAATGAATTTTTCCGGCATAAACCAAATCATAACCGAATTTCGAATTCAAATTATACTTCACGCTGACTGTTTTAGCTTCAACTTTAAAATTATTTACAAAAAATTTTATTCCCCTCGTGTCCAACGACTTTATATCGTTGACATTATACCCGAAAGCCGTAAAATCCTCTTTTACTTTTTTTGTCAAATTTTTAATATCAATTTTATCAACCGGAGTTCTATTCCCTTGCTTTTTATCTTCAGAAGACAAATATGACTCCATATTTTTCTGATCATTTATAAATCTTTTATAATCTTCTTCTCTATAAATATCTTTAAAAAAGTCCGAATTAATATAATCGGCAATATTCATAAATTCATTTTCTAAAGCAATAAATTTGGGATTATCCTCAATTTTCAATTTGGAAGGTATCAATTTCTCATTTCTTTGGTTTAAAAATTTTCCCAACTCTATTATTTTGTATCTATTACCTGAATTTTGTTTTAAAGCTTTTATCAAATCACTGTAAAATTCCAAATTTTCCGACCTGAAATATAATCTGTTATCATCCTCATCCACAATTTCCTCTGAAGATTCTTTAATTTTTTCCTCTAAAAAAACCACTATATCAAAATAATTTTTTTCATAAAATTCCGGCGAACTTTTTATCAGATTTACAAGCTTATGCCTTTCTCTTATTAAATAATCGATTTTATCATCCAATTTTTTCACTGAATTTAAATAAGACGGATCAGTGATAATGGTTTTATATTTATCGAATAATTTCTTTGATTTATCAATTTCCTCCAAATTTTTAAAAGGGATTTTCGCATGAATGGAATTTAAAATTTCATTCAAAATATTTAATTTGAATAACACTTTATCCTCATCCAAAGTCAAATATTCCACTAAAAACTCTTTCAATTTTTCTCTTAGATCAAAAAGCGGATCATCTGTTTCCACAAAAAACAATTTAAAATATTCGTCCTCAAGTAAATCCCCGACTTCATCTGCCGAAGCCTTAAAATCAGCATTAGCAAGTTTTAAATCATTGTAACCCGAGATGAAAATTTCAACTGACTTTTTTCCCTCAACCGCATTATTTTCAATCATCTTCTTTTCCGCTTCTTTTAAAGAGCTTATTATGTTCTTTTTTTGCATCGAATATTTTTTTTGAGGAAAAATAATCAATTTATCAGCGAATTTTGACCAAAATCCGATTTCATCATTTATAAAATTTACATTGCTATTTTTGATTGACGCAATAGAAAAACTTTTCCTTAATTCATAATTTTTTTCATCTAAAGAATCATTATATACAAGCCAATCCTTATATTTAAATTTATCACCTATCCTATTCATTTGCACATTTTTCAATAACTTTAAATATTTTGCCTGTAAAAAATTATCCGTAATGGCTTTTTCCTTAATTAAAATAAAATTTTCTTCCGGTATAAGAATATGATTTAAATAATTTTTTTCCTCCAACAAACTCCTGTTTTTATTCTTATTTACACTTTTTGAAACAAAAGATATCAAAGCTGAATCACGAATGGAAAATATATAAAGCTCTTCTTTCATAGAATCATAAGAAACACTCATCTGTGAAGCATTCGGCGTAATGGCCACGTATGAAGAAAAAATTTTAAACGTACTCCTGTTTAAAATATTATTAATCCAAATCCGACCTTTATTTATCTGAATATCAAAATGTTTTCCAAAATTTTTCTCTTCCACATTTAAAATCTCTACTTCAGAATTTTCATCTAACCTTAAAATTTCCCCTGTTTCAAAAGCAATCTCTCCTTTTGTAGATTTGTCGGTTTTAATAACATCACCATCTTGTACTCTATAATCTCCCGAAATTTTATCCTCTTTACCGTCTTTCTTAGACACCTTAAAATTTTCTCCGACTAAAATCCTATTTTTTAAAAAAAACTCCTGTTTTATAGCCAAAGTTGATTGCAAATCAAAAGTTGACACAAAATAAATCAAAATAAAACAACCAACAACATAAATTAAATTTTTTAATAAAGATTTAATAATTAATCCGGCATTCAAATTACTACGTTTCTCCTCCTTCAAATTTTCCGTCTTTTTATTCAATATCTCCTCAACGCTTTGCATAGAAAAAAAACATTAAAAATATCTTTTAATTATAACATGGATTAAAAGGAAAAACTATAGGAAAAGCGGGAACTACTCACTGAGGCAGTGTGTCATTACAAATCCCCGTAACGACTCACTGAGATAATATGTCATCCCTGTAAAAGTCAACTAATTCGTTGACAAATTTTCAAGAATTTTTTTTGGGGTCAGTCCATTCAAAGCTTGGTGAGGTCTTTCATAATTATAGTACCAAATATATTGCAGTAATTCCTCTTGTAAATGC
>Ga0208373_1005457_pt1 | contig 10627 bp, 12 predicted proteins | sample RifOxyC2_FD_184036 | JGI IMG/M metagenome (GOLD analysis project Ga0208373, IMG submission 184036) | Soil microbial communities from Rifle, Colorado - Rifle Oxygen_injection C2 (SPAdes) | ecosystem: Environmental > Terrestrial > Deep subsurface > Rock core/Sediment | place: Rifle, Colorado... | reverse complement strand
TAATCGGCTTTCTGCCATATCGGTCAGAAATTTTTCCCATGATTGGTTTTGCCAGAATGGTAGTTACAATCTGTATTCCCCAGAGAATCCCCGCTTGAAATGCGTTCAGACCTGCAACAGTGACTGCATAAACAGGCAGGAAGGCCTCTAATGCGCCTACCGATAGATTTTGGATACCTTCCATATTGCTGGTGATGATTACCCGATAATCGCTTATTATCTCTTTTATGCCTTTGGAAAACTTCCGCCAGGTGTCTGTCAGGGAGATTGTACCTTGCCTTGTCTCTCTATTTCTCGAAAAGAATGCCTTCAAGGTGAAGGCTAAAGAAATTAAGCCAAAAAGCCCACAAATACTGTAGGCTATATGAAAATGGGATAACGTATGACTCCCATTATTACCGAGGTATTGGAGGATATATCCACCGAAAGGAGCCCCAACAAGGCTTCCGATAATGGTAATTGAAGAAAACCAGGAAAGTTTTTCGCCCTTTTGTTCACCGGCGGTATCTGCGATCATTGCCATAGACACAGGGCCGTAGATTGAAGTCGCCAGTCCGTGAAAAAATCTGATACCCACTAATTGCCAGTAATTGGTGACAAGATAATAGACAAATGGGGTTAGGGCAAAAACCAGGATACTTATAAGAAGCATTTTGTACCTGCCATAAATATCGGAAAGGGCGCCTGCTGGTAATTTGAAGAAGATGCCTGTGATGGTTGACGCGCCAACTACGAACCCTATTGCCTCCGGTTTGGCCCCTAACGATAGAGCAAATAAAGGTAGTATGGGGGTTCTTGCCATGGCATAGCTCATTCGGGCAAAAAAACCTACAGTGCAGAGGGTAATAAAAGGAGAAAACGATCTGTTTGTCATCATCAATCCACTATGTAGTTCTTCATACTCTTTTCCGGTTCTTTGTTTACTGTTTTTAAATGGACGTCGAGTGGTGGCATGTGTTATCTCCTTTCTTTATTTCGATTGTATAGGAGGATTTTCATTTTATTTAAGCGGGTCATACGATGTATGGCATAGGGAATCCCCCTTAGAAAAGGGGGCTAGGGGGTTGTAGAATAGCACACAAAAAACACAACCCCCTGAATCCCCTTTTTTAAGGGGGACTTAAACGGAATAACTTGAAGAGTAATTTTGATAAAGCGCATCAAATATTTCCAGTCCCTTTTCCAGTAATTTGTTGTCCTCCTTTAATTTCTGGCTCAACCCAGTAACAATTTGAGCTATTCCATCCGCCTCTTTTCGGCCATATTTGTTATCTTTTAAATCGATATCGTGTACCATCTCTGCGATTGATTGCAAGGCGGGGTCCTTCAGGTCAAATGCCTTCATAAGGGTCTCGAAGGTGCAATCTTCTCCGTGATGGGTAAACTCTGAGCCATACATATCAAAGGGTACCGTACCACGGGGCGCTTTTTCTGTGCCTTTTGATACAAACACGAAGCGGGCTTTTGGGTCTATAAATCTCCTGATAAGCCAGGCTGATGCAATCCGGTCAATAAAAATGTCTTTTCGTGTCGCCCATTTTCTACCCGAAAAATCTTTTATCTGATATACTTTGCCCGTCACCTTTATTTCCTTTTCAGATGTCTTTGTCCATTTCAAAAGCATCTTTTGTAACGATGCGATCTTTTGTAAGAGTATCTCTTTTTGTGGCGCATGAAAGAAATCGATTTTGGAAATGTCATCGGCGCTTTTGAGTATTTCATTTAATTTTCTTTTGCATTCATGCACAAGGCTTTCGCTTATTCCTTCCGTATCCTCTCTCTGTGTTATTTTCTTTAATTCGGCGTCACATACTTCGATTAGTGAAATATATTCCTTATCGCATATCTCATGGAAGCTCTTCATAATCTCCTCGTCTTGTTTTTTATCCAGTGATTCAGTGATAAATAATGAGGCGTCGCTGCCACCCTCTTTGATTTGATTACAAAGCCACTGCATGATTTCCTCGTGCTCGTCTGAATAGGGGAGCATATAGACGGCGTTTTTAAAGAGAACAGCCCCATGCTTTTTTAAATTTCTCCAAATTTTAACCCTGAGGTTAGGCGAATCCTGTGCAATCTGATGTATTAACAATATCCATTTATTCATAATCTGCTAATTTGCAGGATGTTATAAATGTTACATATGTAATATTCATAACAATAATTAATATAAATGTCAATTGTATAGTTGAATATTTGTTTGATTAATATATCGGTATATGATATCGTATACCGATAACTACTATGGATATTGATAAAACAATGCTGCGCGACATCCACCTTGCATTCATAAAAATGCACATCTTATATCATGCTGCAAAGGATGATGTGTTTGGTATAGGACTGATCAAAGAACTAAAGCGGCATGGATACAAACTAAGTCCCGGCACACTTTACCCTACCTTGGCCAAGATGCAACAATCAGGTCTTTTGACCTGTGAGTGCAGGACCGTACGGCACAAGCAGCGGAAGTACTATAGAATTACCCGAGCAGGGGAAGAACTGCTTGATGAAGTGAAGGAAAAACTGGATGAATTGTACGACGAGATTGTGAAAGAAAATGACACATAGTTCGAGTTCTCAAAGATTTAATTTATTACAGATACGACCGTTGGGATATTATTGTTTTTTGTATCGATTGCCTTGGGAATCGGATTGATATAATCTGTTGAATAAAACAATGAATTGCTATCTATAGTAGTTTGTTTCAAAGGGTTTCTTTTATTCCTGAATATGGATAAGGAAGGAGGAAGTTATTAACATGAGGTATTTTAAGAAACTGATGGCAGTTTTATTTCTTTTTGTTGTGTCTCTTGTTGTAGAAAATGGGATATCCAATAGTCCAGCTCAAGCTGAATCAGAAGTGCATGGAGTGTCGATAGTGTCTATGGACGCTCCTTTAAATGCCAGCATTGGAAAAAAGGTCACTATTGAGCTAGTTGTTGGTAATGAGCAGAAAACAAAGGTGGCTACAATATTGACAGTAACTTGCCATGAAACAGGGCAGCAAATTGGCAGAGAGGCTCTAAATCTGGATGGCTCGTCTTCTCGAAAAATTGTATATACCTGGAATACTGAAGGACTCAAGGAAGGAACTTACCGAATACATGCAGAAGTGGAAAAGATTCCTGGTGAGACAGACATTGATGATAATGTGAAACATTTAGAGGTTGTTTTGGGACGCTAGATAATTATCAGAGTATTAGCATGTAATGGTTAAGGCTAAGTTGTCTAAATGGAATTTAACAGAATCTATTTTCAGGAATAAAAGGACCCTTTTAGATTATAGTAAATTTTCCAAGAAAATTTGTTTTCCCATAATTCTTATGTGATAGGAGTAGAATTCAGATGAAACAAAGAAGAATAAGAAATTGGTATCAGGGGTATTATGGAAAGGTTGCATTAACTCACGGTAAACTCATTATCCTTATGTGTTCTCTATCCCTTTTTATTCTTTTCACCAGTTTACTTTCCGCACTTCTCCAAGCGGAAGAACTTTCTGGGAAAAAACCAGATATTACCCTTTCAAACTTTTTTTCTGAAGGGTGGAAATTTGGTCAATGGGAAGAGCCAGAGCAGGAACCAGACCAGTCTCCTCGTTTCCGACTCCTTAAGATTCCAGCTACAGTATTTGAGCGTGAGGTGCGAATGAATTACTCGTTTACCAATAACGGTGATAGCGGTAAGTTCGATGATCACGAATGGGAGTTTGAGTTTGAAATGCCAGTCAGTCGAAGACTTTTAATAGAAGTTGAGCCAACAATTGTATCAATATCCCCAAAGAACGATAACAATCACAGTGGCTTTGGCGATACCTCATTCATAACCAGAGTAATGCTTATGGAGACACGCAATACCACATTATTATCTCTACTTGATGTAAAAATTCCTACAGGAAATGAAGACCTTGAATTAGGAAGTGGTATGACCACTATTAGCCCTGGCATCGGTATATGGAGAGACCTTGGTGGGCATTTCGCCCTCCACAGCTTTTTTGGGCTTGATATCCCATCGGGGGGTAAATCCCGTGACGATCCGGATACTACAGTCAACTATGGTGCTGCCCTGACCAAGACCATTACACCAAAAGATACGCCATTCTTTGGAAATCTTACCTTTTTTGTTGAGTTTGATGGAAGTTCCGATATGGGATCTAACGATGATACTACGGTAGTAAGCATTCTTCCTGGTGCCAGATGGAATCTCGGTCACGACTTCTGGCTCATGCCGGGAGTAGAATTTCCCATAACTGGAAGGGATGAATTTGATAATAGAATTTGGTTTAGTGTACTAAAGGATTTTTGAGGAAAGAAATGTTCAGACTTAAATTGAATGCAAAGAATTGTATTTCCTAGGTACAAAAGATAAAAACCAGGAGTCTCGGCGTGAAGGGAAAAATAGATTTATTAACACATCTGAAAGAACTTGCCGGCGTTTTTTCTAAACTTGGTATCATTGGATTTGGGGGGCCAGCCGCACATATCGCCATGATGGAAAATGAGGTCGTTAGTAAGAAGAAATGGATGTCCAGAGAGCATTTCTTGGATCTCATAGGCGCAACCAACCTGATTCCGGGTCCTAATTCAACCGAGATGGCAATGCATTGTGGATACCATAGGGCAGGATGGCCAGGTCTGATTGTTGCGGGCCTGGGTTTTATTATCCCTGCGACACTTATAACAGTAGCTATCGCCTGGTTCTACCAGCGATATGGTTCTATCCCGGATATCAAGCCAATCTTGTACGGCATCAGACCGGCTGTACTTGCTATTATTATCAACGCAGTATACAAGTTCGGCAAGAAGGCTTTGAAGAACTGGCAGTTGGGTATAATCGGTGCAGCAGTGATGATTGGTTCTCTTTCTGGTATGAGTGAGGTACTTGTCCTCCTTGCAGGTGGACTACTTGGAATGTTCTGGTTTTCAGTTGGCCAAAAGAAGGGCAGCATGAAACAATCTTTTCTCCCCTTGCTTCTCTTAACAGGAAAGCCAGAACTGCTTAAGGTTGCGATTGCCGCAACCGCCCTTTCTACAGGGCAAGTTGTTGGTAATGTATCACTCGTAAAACTCTTTTTGGTCTTCTTGAAAATTGGATCTGTACTTTTTGGCAGTGGTTATGTGTTAATTGCTTATCTTCAAGACGAACTCATTGACCAGTTAGGGTGGCTTACACAACAACAACTTGTTGACGCCATCGCTGTCGGACAATTTACACCCGGACCCGTTTCAAGTGCAGTTACCTTCGTCGGCTATCAGATTATCGGAATAAAAGGTGCCATATTTACAACTATGGGTATGTTTTTACCGTCTTTCTTCTTCGTGGCTCTGTTGAATCCATTCATCCCAAAGATGAGGAATTCAAAGTGGGTATCCTGTTTTCTTGATTCAGTCAATATAGGAGCAGTGGCGATAATAGCAGTTGCGGTAATACAACTTGCCCGTGCCACCCTTATTAATTGGCAGACATGGCTAATCGCACTCATGAGTGTTGCTGTTACATTTGTATTCAAAAAAGTGAATACACTATGGATAGTGATTGGAAGTGCTATTGTCGGCTATATATTAACAAAGTTTTAGTTACAGCTTAACTGCATTCCTCGGTTCGTTTATTGGCTTACGCATGGTCAAAAAAATCACCATGAATACGATCAAAGTAATTGTCGGTATATTGCTGCTTTTATTAACAGGGGCTTTGGGATCGGGATTGGTATGATGTATATATCAGTAAATTTCTTCTACTCGGAATAAATTCCAAGTTGATTCTCAAGCCTTTCGATTATGGCAGTGTATTTTTCGTGTACACCGGCGTCAATATCCTCTTTTTCCATAGCTTCAAATTTCGTGATTAGTATCATTTGTTCATCGCGGGTTAATACCTTATTCATCCAGGGGAAAAGTACTTTTTCCTCTGTATGGATGTGTTTGTCCATAAACTTGATATATGCACGGGCTATTTTTATGATCTTCTTTTTTGCCTTTTTACCCTGATATATGTAGTTTACTGCTCCGGCAAGCTTCCGTATCTCATCACGCGCAGAGACGTGCTCCATCAGGAGTTGTCCTAAAAAATCCTTCTTTTCACCACCTCGCACGTTTTTGAGGAATGGAAAGAGCACATTATCTTCTTTCCCTTGATGACACTTATGTGTATAGCCATTAATAATATCGATAATTTCGTTGAATGTCTCTTTCGAGACGGGTTTGTCCTTATCGAGACAATTCGAGGCATTTTCTAAAATTTGTAACACCCTTCTTGTCGTATCGAATTCAAGATGTAGTAATTCTGTAACGTATGCATCTGGATTTTCAGCGTGCTTATGCTCCTCATAGATACGGTACGTTGAAGGAGTACAGGCGAAGGTAGATAAACAAGAAGTAATAATGAACGGTAAAAAAATCTTTTTCATAGTTAGCTATTTATTGTTAAATTAAAAGTTTAATTTTAGACGGGACAACAAGATAGACAAGATAATTTCTAATCCTGTTATCCTGTCAAATATTAATACTTAATGAACTGTTATTATCCAAGTAAGGCTTCGGCAAGTCGAATGTCCTCCGGTGTGGTAATTTTGATATTTTCATCTGTGCCGGGCACGATATAAACGGGATAGCCTGCCTTTTCCACCATTTGCGCATCGTCTGTAAATTCTATATCCGAATTCTTAAACTGACTAAATACTTTTAAAATTAATTTGCTTTCGAACCCCTGTGGGGTCTGTGCCATCCAGAGGGTGTTTCTCGGTATCGTTCGCTGAATGCGAAACTTGTCTCCCGCTTCCTTAACTGTGGCCTTCATAGGCGCAGCAAGGATAGCGGCGCCGGTTTCTTTTACTTTGTCGATAACTGCGTTGATATGTTCATTCCTTACTAGTGGCCTGACGATGTCGTGGATAAGGATAATTTCAGCGTCGCTACTGACCTGGCAAAGTCCGTTACATACGCTATCCTGGCGTCTTTTGCCGCCGGGGATAACCTTTTTGATTCCATAGGTATCAAGGGTAGACTGCCACGTATCTCGCAACGATTTTGTCTCGGTCTTGCCAACAACAAGAATTATTTCACCGATCTTGTCGTTTTGGGCAAACCGTTCAATCGTATGAAGAAAAATGGGTTTTCCGTGAATTTGCAGGAAGGGTTTTTTAATAGCCCCGCCCATGCGCAGTCCAAGACCTGCCCCGACTAAAATAACAGACACTTTCATGATTAATTAAAGTATACCACGGAGATTCACGGAATTACACGGAATATTGCAGCATAGCCGAATCCCCCTTACCAAAGGGGGAAGAAGGGGGTTGTAAAAACCTTGATAAAACTTGCCCTCCTGAAAATATATCACCCTCCCTTAATCCCTCCCATCGTTCGACTGAGCTCACGACGAAGTCGAGGGAGGGAAAGTTCCCTCGCCCCTTGTAGGAGAGGGTCTGGGTGAGGGGTATTTTCATGCCAATGCTATAACACAACAAAGCAACAACCAATGAGTAAGTGGTAAGTATTGAGTGACAGGTGGCAAGTGATATTCCCGTCACTTGCTACGCGCCATTTGTCACCTTTTAAAATACTTGCTAAATGGGGTCTCTCATTCATTAAAATTCCCTTGATTTGCCCAATTTAATAATTAGAATGAACTTAATAATGAATTCCGTAAAAGTCAAGTAATTTTATGTTAACGAAAGTAGGTAAAAACAAATGTATAAACTAATACAAATTAAGGCATTGCCAAACTATAGGCTGTGGGTAAAATTCTCGGATGGTGTTGAAGGAGAGGCTGATCTTTCGCATCTGGCTGGAAAGGGTGTCTTTTCCTTGTGGAACGACTATTCTGCTTTTGAAAAAGTTTATATAGGCAAGAGCGGGCAAATAGCGTGGACTGATGAAATTGATATTTGTCCTGATACCATTTATATGACCGTAACTGGAAAGACGCCTGAACAGTTGTTTCCAAACTTAAAAACAGAGTTATTGAATGCCTGAGATTAGCCGATTTTATGGGATTGTTATTAGAATGTATTTTAATGACCATCTGCCACCGCATATTCATGCAGAATATGGTGAGTATGAAATATTGGTAAACATTAATACTCTCGCTGTAATTTCCGGGAAATTACCATCGAGAGCTTTGGGTCTTGTAGCAGAATGGGCGTCTTTACATCAGGATGAACTTTTTACTCTATGGGAAAAAGCGAGGAATTTCGAACCGTTAGGCAAGATAGAGCCTTTAAAATAATGAATTCCGTAAAAGTCAATAAACATTGTGATATACAGATTTTTTTCTGTGTTTCCCAATTATTACAGAAGTGTTTCTGTATAATTTGTATTATGTATATTTAATAAATAAAAAATATAAAGGATTTTTATGCAGCAAGAGATAAATTCACCATTTAGATATGCTGGAGGTAAATTTTATGCCCGTAAATTAATAAATGAGCATATACCAGAACACTCCTATTATATAGAACCGTTTGCCGGTGGTGCTTCTATTTTCTTTGCAAAAAATAAGGTTAAAAATACTTGGCTAAATGATATTGATGATGAATTAATAAATTGCCTCATTATGATTAGGGACTATACAGGAGAGTTCATATATAGAATAAGAGATGAAAATGCTACAAAGGAAAGGCACAGTTACTATAAAAATATTTTTATGCCTGAAACAAATTTAGATAGAGCAATAAGGTGGTTTTATTTAAACAGGACTTCTTATTCAGGCATAATGAATAAGCAAAATTGTTATTGGGGTTACGGTGATAAATACAGTATGCGTCCGGAAAATTGGCCTAGGAATATTCTCAGAACATCCGAAAAACTTCAGAGAGTTAAACTTACTTCGCTTGATTTTGAAAAAGTTATAGAAGAAGCTGAAGATGGTGCTTTTTTATTTGTCGATCCGCCTTACTTTAACGCTGACCAAGACAAGTTTTATACACATTCATTCAAGAAAAACGATCATATAAGGCTTTGCAAAGTGATTAAGAAAAATAAAGAAAGATTAAAATTCTTAATAACTTATGATGATAGTCTGGAAATTAGGGAACTATATAGTTGGGCAACAGCTTTGTATGAAAAAGAATGGAATTACACAATTAATAGAACGGATGATCAAAAAAATGGTACAAAACGTAAAGGTACTAGGTATAAAGGTAAAGAATTATTTATAGTTAACTATAATTCTATTAAGCAAAGACAGTTATTTCATGAATTATTGACTCAATAAAGATTTGAAAAGATGTTGGGATTCTTCTATTGGTACCCAACCATTGGTTGGTTTACTTACGTTAGGACTAAAGTAAATAATTGGATAATTTGGGATAAAACCACACTTGGTTTTGTTCTTACATTTACCTCTGGTACAGACCACTCCGCTAGAATGACCTATAGCGAGTTTTTCAGTCTTTGCGATGTACATTCTGTGGAACGCAAAATCTTTTAGGCTTTCTATACTAGAAGTATTAAGTTTTGTCAAAAACTCTTCCTCAGTTTTTGTTGGTTTCCATTCAAATAATCCCGTCTTGCTATCTGTTCTGTAAAAGGCATTACCAATTGAGGATATCACAATATCAAAGTCTGAAGGTAAATATTGATCGTTGTGAATAGCCAAAACCTTTTCTTCAATTCCAAACTTTGGTGCTAATTCTTTAACTTTTTTAGGTCCAAGCGTGCGACTTCGCATACATTTTACTCTGATCTCACTGTGCCCGTCAGGAAATAATCGATATCCACCTTTTTTGGCTAACTTACACTCAACGCGTAAAACTTTTTTTGTTGGTTTATGGAAAATTCTAACATCAACATCATGAAAACCTATTTGTGCATTCATAATTGGCTTGTTTACTTCCCACTCATCTTCTTGAAGAACTTTTTGCAAAGTTATCATTACAGAAAATTCAAAAGCTTTTCCACGAATCATTGGTACAACTTTAGGTTCGTACATTGTCTCTGCAATATACAGAACAGGTATGTTATATTTTTCGCAATATTGTTTTATTTTTTGTTGCCAATCAGGACTCATAAACCAAAATCTTTAAAAAAATCACGAATTTTTAAGCCAAGGGCTTTACAAATTTTCTCTATATTTTCTAAGGTTATATTTTTCTCGGCTCTTTCTATCATACCAATATAAGTACGATGAACATCTGCACGCGAAGCCAATTCTTCTTGGGATAAACCAAGTCTCATTCGCTCTAAACGAACCTTTTGGCCAAATTTGATTAAAATATCTTTTTTCATAGAAATTGATTAAACGAAAATAGTATATATATTTGACAACTTTAGTTCTACATACTATAGTTAGCACATTGTTTTTTATTTCAAATAATATAACCTTGCTCCTTATGGTAGAACCCAGACTAGTAATAAAGGTTGAGAATTGTTCAGATCGGTTATTTAGATAATTATTTCAATATTATCATTTTAAGTAAGTTCACGCAGTTGTTGGGGTGGGGTCATGTTGTGGTGTTAGGGTGGATCAGGGGTGTCAGAGGTGCAGGGGTGGGGACACACCTTCATATTTCAATTGACAAACTATGCAGAATATAAAATGTAGGACCAAGGCAAGACTATTACAATTGGGATTTGTGGGTGCTTTTTATCATATCACATCAAGAAGCAATTTGAGGGACAGAATATTCTTT
>Ga0208373_1005454_pt1 | contig 10630 bp, 13 predicted proteins | sample RifOxyC2_FD_184036 | JGI IMG/M metagenome (GOLD analysis project Ga0208373, IMG submission 184036) | Soil microbial communities from Rifle, Colorado - Rifle Oxygen_injection C2 (SPAdes) | ecosystem: Environmental > Terrestrial > Deep subsurface > Rock core/Sediment | place: Rifle, Colorado... | reverse complement strand
AAAAAAAAACCAAATAAAAATATTGAAAAATATACCAATTTGATAGGATTTATAGCATTATTATCATTAGCAGCATTAATTACCATTAATGATGTTGTTAAGTTAATAAAAAAATAAAAAATGTTTAAACCTAAATATCGCCTCATTACCGTTTCCGGAAAAATTGCCGTCGGGACTACAACCTTGACTAAAAATCTGGTCGGCTCAATCGGTTGGAAACATATCAATATCGGATCAATCCAACGGAAATATCATCAAAAACATCTTATCCATGAAAATAAAACTGGAGCTATGTCTCGAGATGAGGAACATGAAAAAAAAATCGACGATATAACTAAAAAAGTGTTAAAAACTGAAAAAGAAATTATTTATGAAGGTTGGCTCACTGGTTTTTTTGCACAAAGTTATCAGGATATTCTGAAAGTTCTTCTTATCTGTTCACATGATGATATTCGGGTTGATAGAGTAGCTAATCGTGACAATATTACAGTTGAAGAGGCCAAAAATTGGATTAAAAATAGGGAAAAGGAAAATATTACAAAATGGAAAGAACTATATGGTAACTATGATTTCTGGAACCCGAAATATTTTGATTTAGTTATCGACACTTATGAGACGGGTCCAATCGAAACTCTCGAAATGGTATTGGATAAAATTGGATATGAACATAAATAAAATACCGGAAAAACTACTCTTCTAAAAAGTCTTCAAAAAGGTTCTCCAAAAAATAAAAGAATAAGATATAATCTTACTATGCTTTATTCTAAGCTTTTCGGAAAAACTAAGAAGGATTCTAAAAAATACGATTCTGCCAATGCTACTTTTCTGATAAAGGGCGGTTTCATTGATCAGGTTATGGCTGGCGTCTATTCTTATCTCCCTTTGGGCCTTAGAGTATTGAATAAAATAGAAAACATTATACGAGAAGAAATGGATAAAATTGGAAACGAAATTTTTATGCCGTCATTAACTCCTCAATCTGCTTGGGAAAAAACCGGCCGTCTGGAAACTGTCGACGTTTTGATGAAAACGGTTCCGGCCAATAAATTTGCCTTGGCAAAACATGCTGCCGAGTATGTCCTGAATCCTACTCATGAAGAGGTAGTCGTTCCGTTGGGACAAAAATTTATACTTAGCTATAAGGAATTTCCGTTTGCCCTGTATCAGATTCAGTCAAAATTTCGTAACGAGCCAAGAGTCAAGTCAGGCTTACTCCGGGGCAGAGAGTTCCGGATGAAGGATCTTTATAGCTTTCATACATCAGTTGAAGACTTCAGAAAATATTATGAAAAATCTAAAGAGGTATATTTTAAGGTTTTTGAAAGATTGGGGCTAAAAGATGAAACAGTGATCGTCTTGGCTTCAGGCGGTTCGTTTACCGATGATTATTCCCATGAATTCCAAACATTTTGTGAAACCGGGGAAGATATGATATTTTTTGCCAAAAGCAAGAATATCTATTACAATCGCGAAGTGGCTCCAAGCGTTGCCCCAAGAATTGTTGAAAAAGATGGGTCGATGCTTCCAAAAAAAGATGTTTTAGGTAAGGGAATTATCGGTGTCCAGGAACTTGCCGATTATTTAAAAATTCCCGTCGAAAAAACTACTAAAACATTGATCTTTGAAACTGATGATAACAGGATTATAGCGGCTGCCGTTCGAGGCGGATATGACGTCAATGAAGATAAATTGAGAAAAATAGTAAAGTGCAAAGCGCTAAAACTTGCGTCGCCAGAGGTTGTAAAAAAAATTACCGGTGCCGAGGTAGGCTACGCCGGGATCTTAAACCTGCCAAAGGAAGTTGAGGTCTATATCGATGAATCTGTAAATAACCGTCTAAACTTTGAATGCGGTGCCAATAAAACAGATTATCACTCAACTAATGTTAATTTTGGCAGGGATCTTCAATTCCCAAAGGAGTTTTATGATATTAAAGTTGCCAAGGACGGTGATTTATATCCTGAAACAAAGGAAAAATATCAGGTAAAAAAAGCGGCCGAGGTTGGAAATATTTTTCCGCTTTATACCAAATTCACTGACGCCTTTGATTATAAATATACAGATCAGGACGGAAAGCAAAAACCAATTTATATGGGCTGTTATGGGATTGGTCCGTCCCGGATCATGGGCGTCATTGTTGAAAAATTCCATGATGAAAAAGGTATCGTCTGGCCTGAACCAATTTCCCCTTTCCAGGTTCATTTGATCGGACTTGATTTGAAGGACGACGTAATCAGTTCTAAAGCTTATAAACTGTATAAAGCTCTTAAAGAAAATGACATAGACGTTTTATTTGATGACAGGGTTGACGCAACGGCGGGAAATAAATTTTCCGATGCCGATCTTATTGGAATTCCTGTTAGATTGGTTGTATCAAAGAGAACAGGGGAGAAGATAGAGTTTAAGAAAAGAGATGAAAAAGAAGCAAAAAATATGTCTATAGAAGAGGTTATTGAAAAAATAAAAAGTTAATCATGGTTTTGATGTCATTCCCGCGAAGGCGGGAATCCAGACTAAAATCACTTTATTTGTTTTTAAAAATGTAATTGTAGACTGGATCCCCTCCTACGAGGGGATGACAACTCAATATATGAAAAAAACTATAGTTACTCATTTATCTCCTGATCTTGACGCTATTGCGTCCGTTTGGCTAATAAAAAAATACCTACCCGATTGGAATGATGCCCAAATAAAATTGGTTCCGGCCGGAACGACATTTGATGATCAGCTACCCGACAGTGACAAAAATATTATTCACGTAGATACCGGTTTAGGTAAATTTGACCATCACCAGACAAATGAATATACCTCGGCAACAAAACTCGTCTTCAGATACCTTAGTGGGAGAGATTTGATTGAAGAAAATGACATTAAGGCAATAGAAAAAATTGTTGAATATGTAAATTCTACCGATCATTTTGCCGAAGTTTTTTATCCCGAACCTGATGCCGATCGCTATGATTTGACGATCCGTCAACTTATTGATGGATTAAAAGTTTCCGCTCGTGAAGAAACAAAGCTTATTGAAACTGTTTTTCAATTGCTTGAGGCGGCTTTGATCGTGTTTAAAAATAAGGTAAAAGCCGACGACGAAATTAAAAGCGGTTTTGTTTTTAAATCATATTTGGGACGATCATTGGCAATTGAGAGCAGGAATGAAGAGGCTGTTAAATTAGCACTTAAAAAGGGATTTGCACTCGTAATTAGACGTCATCCTGAAGTGGGATTTACCAGAATTAAAACTTTACCGGACAAAAAATATTCTTTAAAACCAATCTATGAAAAAATATTAATAAAAGATAAAAAGGGAAGCTGGTTTTTTCATATTTCCGAGCATATGCTACTTAATGGGTCGTCTGGAAATCCAAAACTTATTCCAACAACATTGTCTTTGAATAAGATTATTGAAATAATAAAAAGTGTATAATAAAATAATCACAAATAATTAAATTAAAATAACAATTGAATAATAAATAATAAATTTTAAAATTATTAAACATTTAAAATTTGATATTTGAAATTCAATTGACATTTATTATCTGTCATTTGTTATTTCATGTTTGGGAGGAGGCGTATTAATTTATGGTTTATGTGATAAAAAGAAAAGGAGAGTCAAAAGACAGCATGTTTCGAAAGTTTACAAGGTCTTTTATTGATGAGGAAATTGTCGATACCCTTAGAAAAAAACAGTTTTACAAAAAACCTTCCCTAAAAAGAAAAGAGGAAGAAAAGGAAAGAATGAAAAATCGGTCTTTAAGGCACAGAAAGGTCTTTAAAAAAGTGTTTAGAAGAATATGATTAATATTATTTCTTCGTCACGCTATAAAATCAATCGTCAGAAGATAAAAATTTTTGTCCAAAATTTTTTAGAGAAGGAACAGATTGCAATGGAACATTCGTTGAATGTTGTTTTTGTGGGAAAAAACAAGATGAAAACTCTTAGTGAAAAATATAAAAATGAAAAGGAAACACTGCCAATCTTATCTTTCAAATATAATGAAAATGTTGGAGAAAAAGAAATATTGCTCGGTGAAGTAGTTATTTGTTATCCTTTGGTTATTTTACTGGCAGCTGAACGTAATAAAAGAGTAGATGAGATGGTAAACGAACTAGTCAAACACGGAATCGAAAACTTATTAAAATAATATGTTCTACCTGAAATATCGACCAAAAACTATCGAAGAGATTGATAATCTACGCGTCAAAGAAATGATCGCCAAAATTCTTTCTGCTGAAACGTTGCCTCATGCTTTTCTTTTCGTTGGGCAAAAAGGGACCGGTAAAACATCAACTGCAAGAATTATTGCCAAGGCCGTAAATTGTCTAAATAGTAAATTTTCACGAAACAAGAAAAGCGCGGAAATTAGGACATTTGAACCTTGTAATAAATGTGTAAACTGTCAAAGTATTTCATTATCCTCGTTTACGGATGTGATTGAAATGGACGCCGCATCAAATAGGGGAATCGAAGAAATAAAAAACTTGATACGTGAAACTTCGTTCCTTCCTATGTCAGGAGGCTACCGGGTTTTTATTATCGATGAAGCTCACATGATCACAAATGAAGGATTTAATGCCTTACTCAAAACTTTGGAAGAGCCACCAAAATCTGCAATATTTATATTGGCCACCACCAATTTAGAAAAACTTCCTAAAACTATTGTCTCTCGTTGTTTGAAGATTAATTTCGGAAAAGCTAACAATACTGACATATATTCTATGTTAAAAAGAATTGCTAAGACCGAAAATATAGATCTTAAAGATGATTTGCTAAAATTGATTGCGAGCCACAGCGAAAGTTCTTTTAGGGATGCGGCAAAAATTTTAGAGGAGATCACTTTTCAAAAAATAAAATCGGTAGAGGAAGTAGAAAAATTTTTGGGAATAAGGGGAAGAAATGACCTGATTGAAGTTATTGAAAAAAAAGATTTTAAGAAAACTTTGATCTGGATAAAAGAATTTTCTGAAAATGGTGGTGATTTTAAAAATCTTATTGAAGATATCCTTAACCAGTTACATTCTCAACTTCTTATTAAAAACGGCATCAGGGATAGCGAAGATAAAGAGACTTCTCTGACTTTAAGCGAAATTTCATTACTAATGAAATTGTTGGTGGAAGCTTACCAAAACCTGAGAAACACTCCTATAGATTCTTTACCAGTTGAAATTGCCCTTACTGAGTTCTACAATAAAGTAGGACAAAATAAAAATTAATAATTGGTACTAATTTAATCTTATGTTAAATCCCTTTGGTGCATTAGGAGATCTTCAAAAATTACAACAGCAAGCTCAAAAGATGCAAGCTGCGCTACAGCAAGAAGAAGTTGTTGTTGAAAAAAATGGTGTTAAAGTAATTATTCGTGGAGATCAAATAATTGAATCTATCGAAGTCGACGGTATTGTTGAAAATAGGATCGCTGAAGCAATTAACGAAGCGGTCAAAAAAACTCAGGAACTGGCCGCTAAAAAATTGATAGAAATATCCAGCCAACAACAGGGTTAATTATATGTTTAAATTATTTTCCGGGTCTGCCAATCCTAAATTGTCAGTGGAGGTATCAAAACTGCTAAACGTTCCTATCTCCAAATCGGAGGTTACACGTTTTGACAATTCTGAAATAAGGGTAACTATCCAGGAAAAAGTCAAGGATGAAGTTTGTGTTATTGTCCAATCAACCGCCAATCCAACCGACACTCATTTAATGGAGTTGTTCTTTTTTGCGGATGCACTGAAACGCATGCAGGCAAAAAAAATTATCGCTTTTATTCCTTATTTTGGATACGCCAGACAAAACCGTGGACATAGGACGGGGGAATCGGTCTCAGTAAATGTCGTTATCCGCTTTTTTGAAACAATCGGCTTTAATCAAGTTTACACTTTTGATCTTCATGATGAAGGGACTGAGGGAATATTTTCTATTCCTTTCAAAAACATTTCGACTTTTTCTATCCTCGGCCGTGAAGTGGCTCATTATTTAAAAAATAATAAGAACACGGAAGAAGTAGCGATCGTGTCACCTGATCAAGGAGGAGTAGAAAGGGCTCAAACGTTTGCGGAAAATTTCTTTCACACCAATAATGTTGATATCGCCGTCATTGAAAAGAGACGAAATCTGGATAAGATCCACCAATCTAAAGCGCTTAATTTATACGGAGAGGTAAAAAATAAAACCTGTATCATCGTCGACGATATTATTACTTCTGGTGGTACCTTGGTTCACGCAGCTGAGTTTTGTCTTAAACGTGGCGCAAAACGGGTGCTCGCCTGCGTTGTCCATCATGATTTTTCAAAAAACGCAGTTCCAATACTTTCAAAAAGTCCGCTTGAAAAAATATTTATGAGCAATACCATTGCCTTAAAGTCTGAACATAAATTTTCAAAACTTAAGGAGATCTCCATCGCCCCCTTAATTGAGAAAGAACTCAAAAAACTGCTTTGATTTACACGGTTGCCAAAATCGCTTGACAAGAAGAAGAAGAAGTAGTAGAATTCAGATCATGGTAGAATCTTTATCCGAAGCGGCAATGCAGAATAAACATCTTTTATCGTTTATGGTAAAGAGGCCAGATGATTGTGCTAGATTTAATAGTATTGCTGAAACTATGTATAAAGGTGATGTAGCTGAATTTACAACTTATTTTAAAAAACTCGCTGATATTCATAAATCTCATTGCAAAGCTACAGTTCCTCACACTAAATTTATTCCATAATAATTCAAAAACTTAAGCCTTGAATCATATAATAATGTCATCAAAATTTACGCGTATAATCGATTAATCAATTGAACATTTTGTATTATCGATTAATCGGTAATACAGTTAGGCGTCAATCATAGTTCTTTCTTTCTGTCTTCTTTTATGATCCCAATGCATTTGCCAATGACCGATCTTTAGTCCTGGTGAAATAAATATATCAGCAAATAAATCTTCAAAAAAATGATTGATTGATTCATTATTTAATAATTCTCCGATTATTCCGACTAATTTTGTTTCTTTATCGTAAAAAAGTAATGAGAATTTGGCGACTGTTGCTCTTGAACTTTTTAAGTATTCTGCAATTGTTGTATGATCAACTCCTTTAAGAAGTAAATAGATGATGGCAATTCTTTTGGCCACCATCAATTGTTCAGGAGGAGATAAAATATCTTTTATAATGGATAGAAAACTGTCTTTATCGTCAGCTTTATTTAATATCTCAAACATTAATTGATTAATCTTAACTAATTTTTTCTCATCAATATATTTCTTTGTTAAATTAACCATATGTATTATCGATTAATCGATTGTACAAGTTGTAACATCGTTTAATCGATTGTTCAAACTGATTAAACGATTAATCAAATTTATATATTAGTTTTTTACATGTCAACCGCTTATAACCTACAAAAATAGAGAATTAGATTATTGGAAAAGCATTATTTTAATGATATATGGATTGATTTTTACCTTAGAATTTATTTCTGCCTTCAATTGCTTTTTTCAGGGTCATGTAGTCGGCGTATTCAAGATTTGCTCCCATCGGAAGCCCATATGCGAGACGAGTGACTTTGATATTTGTCCGCCAGCTGGCGGATTGGTCTTTGATCTTTCTGTTTATGTAAACTGCTGTGGCTTCTCCCTCCATATCCGGATTGGTCGCGAGAATAACTTCGTTTACTTTTGATCTTTGATCTTTGATCTTTGATATTAGTTCTCCTATTTTGATATCATCCGGCCCCATCCTATTCAACGGATCAATCTTTCCATGAAGAACGTGATAAACTCCGTTATAAATTCTTCCTTGTTCAAATGAAAGTAGATCTAAAACAGTTTCCACGACACAAATCACCGATTGATCACGATCTTTATTATCACAAATTTCACATATGTCGTTTTCAGTAAAATTAAAACAATTTTTGCACAATTTAGTTTTTGATTTTAAATCAGAAACGTTTTTTGCAAATTCTTTCAGATCTTCCTCGGATAAATTAAGTAAAAAAAACGTCAATCTATTAGCAGTTTTTTCTCCAATCCCGGGAAGACGTTCCAGGAAGAGAGAGATGTTTTTGAGACTGTTGGGTAACATTAAATCTTAAAAATCAAATATTAAAGGTTAAAGAAATATTAAACAGTTAAACGGTTAAAACCTAAACAGTTAAAAAAACTATTAAATCTTAAATATTAAATGTTTAGTAGTTTAATGTTTAACAGTTTATTTAAGTTCTAACAGTTTAATATTTAACCGTTTATTTAACCTTTAACCGTTTAAGATTTAAAAATTTTTTTATAACTGTATTACTTCCGCCACAATCAACGGTTTTCTTCCAGTGGCTTTTCTAAAAAAATCCTCAAGATTTTTTATTACTTCATATTGCATTTTTCCTAAATCAAATACTTTAGTATTTTTTAAGTTAAATACTTCTTCGACTACTTCTTCTGCTTGTAAATATAACCTACTTTCTTCTTTTTCAAAAATAAATCCACGGGAAAAAATCTTTGGTTTACCTATCAATAAGCCCTTACTATCAACTATCGATAGCGCAAAAACAATTCCGTCGGTAGCCAATGTTTTTCTGTCCCGAAGAATAACGCTGCCAACATCTCCAATCCCATATGCATCAACATAAACATTCTTTGTTTCTATTTTTTCACCTTTATAAGCTTTATTTTTTATGAACCAAACCGTTTCACCTTCATTGAGGGAAAAGACATCATTTTTTTTGTAGTTCAATTGCTCGACCAAATTTTCATATTGTTTTTGATGTCGTATGGTTCCACCAATCGGTATAAAATACCTTGGATTGGTAAACCGTATAAGAAATTTAAGATCCTCCTGATTGCCATGGCCGGATGAATGTAACTGATCGGCGATATCTGAATAAACTACATCTGCTCCCTCTTCGGACAATTGTTCTATCGTTTCATAAACGCCATTTTCGTTTCCCGGAATAGGGTCTGAAGAAAAAATGATCTTATCACCGGTTTTAATTTGGATATTTTTATTCTGTCGATCAGCTAATTTTGATAAAGCTGATCCATACTGACCCTGAGAGCCGGCAACGATCAAGCAAATTTTTGCTGCCGGATATCGATTAACCTCTTCTTCCTTAATAAAAAGACTTAAAGGAATTGGTAAATATCCAATGCTGGCGGCAATCTTTGTATTTTCTCTCATAGAACGCCCTAAGAAGCAAATTTTGCGATTAAATTTTATTGCCGCATCAACACACTGGCGAATACGGGAAATGTTTGAAGAAAAGGTGGTCATAATAAATTTACCCTTGGTTTTTCTCATTTCATCTTCAAATGTTTGACCAACAATATTTTCGGATAGTGTTAGTCCCTCTCTTTCGCTTCCAAGACAATCTGACAATAGACATAATATACCTTCATTACCAGCCTTGGTAATTTTATAAAAATCAGGGCCAGGACCATAAGGTGGAGTCAAATCTAATTTAAAATCCGACCCGTGATAAATCGTTCCAACAGGAGTTTTTAATATGATATGGGTTGTATCGGGGATCGAATGGGTCATCTTTAAGTAAGAAGCGCGAAAGTCTCCAAAAATATATTCTTTATTAAAATCGACCCGATTGACTAAAATTTTTTTGTGTTTATCTTTAAATTTGTTTTCAATAAACATTGATGTCAGCAAACTCGCATAAACCGGCGGCCGTCCTAAATCATCGTACAGGAGGGGGAGGGCCGAAGTATGGTCTTCATGACCATGAGTAATTAAGATTGCCCTTATAAATTGTTTTTTATCCATTAAATAGCTTATGTCAGGAATAACAAAATCGACGCCTAATTCTTTTTCCTTGGGAAAACCTATCCCACAGTCAACTATGACAATATCCTTAAGCTTGTCGTTATTATAAATTTCATACACATACATGTTTTTGGTAACCCCGACGATCCCGCCCAAAGGAACGAAGTGAAGCTTATATGTAGTCATTGTTGAACTGCTTCATTGTTAAATTGTTAAAATGGACAATGAAACAATGTAACCATGTAACAATTGTGATTATACCATCTGTTAAAATTAATAGTATGGTTAAAATTACACAAAAATTAATCCAAACTAAACTTTCTGAGGTCATGGACCCTGAGTTAAATATTTCAATCGTTGATTTAGGTTTAGTTTACAATACCAAACTTATTAAAAACAAGGTTAAAATTATAATGACGTTAACAACCATCGGTTGCCCATTGTTTTCTTTGATAGAAACTCAGGTTAAGGATAAAATTAAGGATCTGGGGGTAAAAGATGAAAATATTTCTCTGGAACTGACATTTGATCCGCCCTGGTCAATGGAGAAAATGAGCAAAAAGGCGAAGGCGATGTTGGGAATATAAATTAAACAGTTAAACGGTTAAAACTTAAACGGTTAAACAAACTATTAAACTGTTAAACACAAAACAAATGTTTTTCTTGTTTAACAGTTTAGTGTTTAATAAGTTTATTTAGGTTTTAACAGTTTAAAGTTTAACTGTTTAATCTTATGGCTAAAGGCAGCATATTGAGTGATACATTTGAACAATTAGCAGAGCTGGGTCAATCTACCGCTAAACAAACTGTTAAGTCAGTTGCCCAAATTGTAAACCCTTTTGGTAAAGCAAAAACCTCCGAGGTTAATGGTGAGCAAAAGGG
>Ga0208373_1005451_pt1 | contig 10633 bp, 8 predicted proteins | sample RifOxyC2_FD_184036 | JGI IMG/M metagenome (GOLD analysis project Ga0208373, IMG submission 184036) | Soil microbial communities from Rifle, Colorado - Rifle Oxygen_injection C2 (SPAdes) | ecosystem: Environmental > Terrestrial > Deep subsurface > Rock core/Sediment | place: Rifle, Colorado... | reverse complement strand
CTGGATGGCCTTGCGCGATGACTGGGCGATGAATTCGTTACAGCCGGTCCATTGGCCGTTGAGCGCGTTAATTACGTCTCCCTTAGGCACCGGTTGGTTGGGGCCTCTGGGGTTAATCTCAAACGCCGCCTTGCAGGTGAACCAGTTATACGAGCCGCACAGTCCGGTCCGCTCCGGCGAGACCACGCAGACGTGGGTCGGCGCGAAACTCTGGCACAACAGGCAGGAATAAAATGTATCGGTTGATTCGTCTGTCATCGAGCCGACCCGTTCGTCCCGTTTATTATAAACGGCCCGGGCCACCTCGCGCATCTTCAGGACGTCGGCTTCCTTGGTGTATATCTTTACCTGGACCTTGTCCACGATAGAGCCGAATTCGTTATGGAACTGGGCGTGGATAATCGTGCCGATGTGGGCCAGTTTAAAACCCTTGGCCTTGGCTTCCTTGCTGATGCGAATCCAGATAATTTCGCGCTGGCCCATGTGGAATACGCCCTGGGCCTCGTTGATGAAATTATGCAGGCGTCGCTCCAGAATCGGTTCAAAATCTTCCTGCATCTTGCGGCCGGAAACCTCGGCCACAATGGCTATGGGCAGCATCGCGCCTTCCTTGATGTCGGTTATTTCCGGTCCGATTATTTTTATTTTATTATCGGTCACTTCGTTGGCGTCCTTGGTAGTGACGAATTCAAATGCCGGGGTTTTATTGCCGCCCATTTCTACGTAGGTATCCTCGCCCCGGATGCGTTCGCCTTCAAATGCCGCGCCGTAAGACACCGGGATGGGTATCTTGGCCACATGGAGTTTTAATCCCCGGACCTCAATGGCCTTGGCAATCATCTTATCAGCCGGCACCGGCGAGACCACATGTTCGTAGGTGCAGACGCCGGTGGGCAGGATTTGCCCGATGTCGGTTTCGGAGATGGCCGGGAATCCGTAATTGATGACGCCGGCGGCCTGAGCGTGCTTTTCGTCATCCACCTCGCCGAATGCCAGGACGAACGCGAAGATGCGGTTCTTGTTGTATTTAAGGATTCTCTGGTAATCACCGGGTCTTACGCCACCGAAGGCGAGAGCCGCCCTGGTAGCAAATCCGACCGCGTGGATGCAGGCCGTGACATCGTTGCCTAAAGGCACCAGCCGGGTTTCCCAGCCCATCTGGACTCCGGCCTCGCGCAACTGGCCGGCCATGCTTCTTCCATTGTTACCGGCGGCCAGGAATACATACAGGTTTTTCTCCTGCAGTTCCCGGGCAATCTTTACGGCGACTTCGGTAGATGGGCATACGCCGACGCAGGCCGCAAAACCCGGAGCGCTGCCGTCCACGAATTCCACGCCGCGTTTTCTCATGATGATATCATCAGCCGCGCCCAGCCAGAAATCGCCTTCTTCCGGGCAGTTCTCGCCGACCACGTAGGGCAGCGGGTCCTGGAGATATTTCAATGCCTCAATAATTTCGTCCGCAAAGAGCGTGGCCATCCCGGCATCAAGTGTATGGCCCAGATAGGGCACCCAGTGCTTTTCATCCGGAATCGGATGAAGCAGTTTCTGAGCTTCCTGAAGCAACTCGGTCAGCTGGCCTGTTTTATTAATGCTCATTCCCAGGATACCGTGTGAAATCGGCAGGTAATATCCGGTATTCGGGAATTCAACCTTCTTGTCAGAGCCGTGTTTCTTTAATGCCTCGCTGAGTTCCTTCTCGGCCCGGGCGACTAATTTATGGGCGCCCCGGATAGCTTTAGTAGCAATTATTTTAGACATAATTTACTCCTCTAATATAAAGTTACACTAGGTTTCAAGATGTTACATTGAGGTTACAAGAGGTTGCAACTTTTTGTAACCCCTTGTAACTTTCCGTAACTTCATGTAACTTAATTCATTATACTGTCAAATCTCTCCGGGCATCCATATCGTAAAGTTTGCGCTCCTGCGCCTTCTGGATACCGAGAGCTTCGCGCTTTTTATTAATATGGTCAATAATCATGGCGGCCATCTTGCCGGCATCCGGCTCAAATGCCCATTTGCCTTTATATATTCTCTCGTACTCTTCGAAGAGATGTTTGGTTAGTGTCGGGCTGCCCATGGTCGGCCAGGTGGCGCCGAAGACGACCAGCAGACCTGAAGTAACAAAATACTGGCCGATGGCAATGGCCTTTTCGCTCATCCATTCCGGAGCGCAGCCGGCCACCGGTAAATCGGAGATATCAGTGCCCAGCCCGCCTTCCCGAACCATCTCGGAGCAGGCCACCAGGATGCGGCTGTTATCCACGCAGGCGCCGCAATGCAGCACCGGCGGCATACCGACTGCTTCGCAGACCTCGCGCAATCCCTTGCCGGCCATGCTGGCCGCCTCCGGCACCAGCAACCCTTCCTTGGCGCAGGCAATGGCCGAGCAGCCGGTCTGGACCACCAGGATATCGTTGCCAATCAGTTCCTTGACTAATTTAAGATGGACATCGTCGTGTTTTACCCGTGGATTGTTGCAGCCGACTACGCCGACCACACCGCGAATCCGGCCGTTGATGATATTGTCATTAAGCGGCCGGTAGGATGACCGGAACGAGCCACCCAACATGTAATTAATCGTCTCATGCGAAAATCCGGCTACCATCTCGGTGGTTTTGTTTGGGATATTGGTCTTGCCGCGTTTGGGATAATTCTCTACGGCTGTCCTGACAATCTTCTTGGCGATATTCAGGGCGTCGTGTTCGTCGAATTCAATATGGGTGGCGCCCGGTATTTTAACCGTGGGCGAGGTGGTAATCAGTTTGGTATGGAAGCATTCAACCAGTTTGCCCAGGGCCGGCATAATGCACTGGACATCCACGACCATGGCTTCAACCGCGCCGGTGGCGATGGCTAATTCCTGCTGGAGGAAGTTACCGGCCAGCGGCACGCCGTGGCGCAGGAGGATTTCATTGCCGGAACAGCACATCCCGGCCAGGTTGATGCCCTTGGCGCCTTGCTGCTTGGCCAAAGCGACCAGTTCCGGGTCGCGGCTGGCTACGGTGACCATCTCGGCCATCAGCGGATTGTGGCCGTGGACGATAATGTTAACCTGATCGTTTTTCAGCACGCCCAGATTAACCTTACTGCGCACCGGCACCGGCGTGCCGAACATAATATCCTGGAGTTCAGTAGCAATCATTGAGCCGCCCCAGCCGTCCACCAGCGAACAGCGGCTGCCCTGGAGGAGCAGGTTTTTGTAGTCGGCATCGTCGCCGATGTGGGTCCGGGACATCATCTCCACGATTTCCCGGTCAATGCCCCGGGGCGTGACGCCGGTCTGGTTCCAGATTTCCTGGCGCTTGGCCGGCGCGCGCTTGATAAACTGAAGCCCTTTTTCCGTGCTGAATTCAGCCAGGGCTTTCTGGCCAAGTTCTTCGGCTACTTTATTGGCCGGCTTGTCTTTGGTGTCTATGCCGAAATCAGCCGCGACCTTGTTTAGTTTTACGGTGTCCTTAATCTGGTAGCCGGGGACTTCTCCCTTGGCCGCGGAGATGAATGTGTGGGTGACATGGCGGGAGTGTTCGCAGTGGGCCGCGGTGCCGGCGGCTATCATCCGGCAGAAATTACGGGCCGCTACTGTGTTGATATCCGCGCCGCAGACGCCTCTGACCTCGTCCGGTTTTTTGGGATTGAACCGGCAGGGGCCCATCCCGCAATGCTTGCAGCAGGCGCCCACCTCACCGATGGGGCAGGGCTTGACTTTCTGGGCCCGCTGGAAGGCCGTGTCATAATTGCTGGCCTCAGTGTATTTTAACATCTCGATGGTGGTTTCACAGACCGACGGGGCTTCCTTTCCTTGGGAATTTGTATCATCTTTCACAACTGCGCTCATATAAATTCTCCTTACTTGCTGTCAGCCCGTACGGGCGTTACCGCGAGTTATCCCGGCGTATGCCGGGATTTCCCTTAAATATATTTCTGTTCAAGGGAATCCATGATGGATTTCGTTTCTTGTTCTATTTGAGTGTTTGGTTTTACTGTCTCTTTTCTGTCCAGTCCGCTAATGGAATCAGAAAACGGTATGGTGCCAATTAACTTTATTTTGTCAAGATAATTACTTATAAAATTCCGGTCTTCTGGCGACCGGACTTTATTTCCGATAGCTACGACATTCTTTATCCCGATTTGCTCGGCTAATGTCTTTATCCGGTGCGCGGCTTGGATGCTGCGCAGGCCCGGCTCAACCACGGTAATCATCCAGTTGACCGCGTCAGCCGTGGAGCGGCCGAGGTGTTCCACTCCGGCCTCCATATCAATGACGACCCGCTCGTTTCTTTCCAGTATGATATGCCGGATCAGGGTTTTAATCAGGGCGCTGGACGGGCAGACGCAGCCGCCGCCGCCGGTCTTGACTCCGCCCATGACGATTAATTTAATGCCGTTATGTTCATGGGCAATCTTATCAGGCAGGTCGTCCACTGTGGGATTGAGTTTGAACATCTGGCCGAGCGTTCCGGGCTTGGCGCCGGTGCGCTCCTCAACCAGTCCGGACATCTCGCTTAAGGGAATGATTTTATCTGGCTCGGGAAATCCCAGCGCGCCGGCCAGGCTGGCCACCGGGTCGGCGTCAATAGCCAGAACCTTGTAGCCGGCTTTAACCCAGGCATTGGCTAAGAGCGACGCGATGGTGGTCTTGCCCACGCCGCCTTTGCCGGTGATCGCAATCTTCATTCTGTTCCCTCTCCTCCACAACTGGTTTTAATTAAAGCAAATATCTTGGAATATATGAAGAAATTTTGGCAGAATATTGTGATGAATAAATTACTGCTCCATATCTGTTGCGGGGTCTGCGCCGTGGGGCTGATTAACAAATTCAAGCAGGACGGTGTTAAGGTCACCGGCTATTTCTACAATCCCAATATCCATCCCTTTATGGAATTCCGGAAACGACTCAGGGCGGTCGAGGTTTTATCAGAGCAGGAAAAATTGCCTGTCCATTATGAAACCGCTTATGGGCTGGATGAATTCCTTGTTGCCGTGGCGCCGTATGGCAAGATTTGGGCGAAAGAACGATGTCTGAAATGCTACGAGATGCGCCTGCTTAAGACCGCGCAGAAAGCCAAGGAACTGGGGTTTGATTCGTTTACCTCGACTATGATAGTCAGTCCTCAGCAGAACCAGGCGGTCATAAAAAATATTGGAGAAAATATTGCCAAAGCAACCGGAATTGGGTTTAAGTATGAAGCAGTGACGGATTTATACCATGAATGCAAGGAACTGGCTAAGAAGCGCCAGTTGTACCGCCAGCAGTATTGCGGGTGCGTCTTCAGTGAATATGAACGCTATGCCGGCAGAGATGATAAGTTGGTAAGAGAATAAGTTGATAAGGCGTTCTACGTATCAACTTATCAACTATGATGAATATGAAGAGATGTTTATATCTGGTTTTATTAACGAGTTTACTTGCCGGCTGCGTGTCCGGCGGGGCGGCCACTCCTTTTTACCGGTACGAAACCGCCAAGAAGATATTGAACGAGCCGCCGTATCTCCAGGTCCTGTTGGCTGAATACAATAATGTGGCTTCAGCTATGATAAAGGTCAACACCACTTATGCGGTATATTCTTATCTGCCTAACCGGGACAGTAAGTTCATCGGGCTCCAGCCGTTATCAAAGCAGAATGCGACTCCAGAGCCGGTTAAGGTATCAAACAATGACGGAGATATCGTGCTGGGCGGAGCCGGCAATTTCTTGGGCAGTGATATCGTTCTGGTGCCGGCCAGCAGTTCGGCCTTGATTTTAGTAGGCCCGCCTGACGGACGGGCAAGCAAACGCAATTATAAAGGCCGCCTGCGGATAAAAGCTATGCCCAATAACAAGATTGCGCTGGTGAATATAATTGACATGGAAAGTTACCTGCCCGGCGTGGTCTCGAGCGAAATGGACGAATCCTGGCCCCAGGATTCCCTGGCCGCCCAGGCCATCTCGGCTCGTTCATTCGCTTTCTTTCGCATCAAGCAATTCGCTATCGGAGTATCTAAAAAGCCGTTTGATTATGACCTGACCGATGACATCTATTCCCAGGCCTATCGGGGCGAGGAACGGACCGGTCCCAAGACCAAGCAGGCGGTTGAGCAGACCCGGGGCGTGGTTATGAGTTATGAATCCAAGATTTTCAACTGCCTGTTCCACGACACCTGCGGCGGGCATACCGAGCCGGGTGATCTGATATTCAGCCTGACGCCCATACCGCCGCTGGCCGGCCGCAACTGCGGATTCTGCTATCATTCCAAACACTCGCAGTGGAAAGTGGAATTCACCCAGGATGAAATCAGCAATGCCCTGGGTCTAAAAGGGGCCATCGAGGCTATTTTGGTAACCAAGACCGCGCCGGGCGGGCATGCCGTGGAATTATTATTGAAAATATCCGGCCGGAACGAGCCGATTATCTTCCAGGCCCAGAAATTCCGAATTGCCCTAAATCCCAATAAACTCCAGAGCACTCTTTTTAAGGTGACCAAGAAGGACCGTATCTTTGAATTTATTGGCCGGGGCTGGGGCCACGCGGTCGGCCTATGCCAGGAGGGCACGCGCGGCATGTCTGAAAAAGGTTTTACTCCGCTCCAGGTCCTGGAGTATTATTACCCCCAGGCCAAGGTGGTTAAGATTTATTAAGATTGTAATTTAGCCATAGAGACACAGAGGGCACGGAGCTTAATTATTGGTGAGAAAAAATATACGATTAATAATATTGCTGGTTTTCCTGGGCTGTATACTAGTTACGTATAAATATGGGCGTTCGTTATGGGTTCCCGTATATCTTAAAGTTACAGGAAAACAAACTGTTAATGATGTAATAAATAAAATAGGCCCATCTGCCGAAGTACGGATTAAACCATATTTTGATAAGGCAGGTATTTCTTACCTCTCTTCTCGCATAACGCTTCTCTCATTTAAAGAAGAAAAGATTCTTGAGCTTTGGGCGGAGAAAGATAATAAGTGGATTTACGTGAGAACATATCCCATATTAGGGGCAAGTGGGAAATTAGGGCCGAAATTGCAAGAAGGAGACGAACAGGTCCCAGAGGGAATATACCAGGTGATTGCATTAAATCCTAATAGCAGTTATCACCTTTCGATGAAGATAAGCTATCCTAATAAATACGACCAGGAAAAGGGGGCGTTTGATGGACGTATGAAATTGGGTGGTGATATTTTTATTCATGGATATAATGTTTCTATAGGTTGTATTGCTATAGGCAATGAAGCAATTGAGGAATTATTTGTCCTTGTTGCTAAGATTAACTGTTCTAACGCCAATGTAATAATTGCGCCTAATGACTTCCGCCGGAAGCCATACACCCTGACTAATCAGGGTGATGTGAAATGGCTGGCTGAACTATATAATATCATTCAAATAGAACTGCAAAAGTACATTAAATAAAGGCGAGAAGGATAATTCTTCTCTGCGCCTTTGCGGTGAATCTACCCTTAGTGTCTTTGTGCCTTAGTGGCAAAATTGTATAATGAACGAAGCATTCAGTCTCAATATCATCGCCAAGGATAAATCATCCCAGGCCCGGGCCGGGGAATGGAATACCCCGCATGGGCCGATTCGCACCCCGGCGTTTATGCCGGTCGGCACTAACGCCACGGTTAAGGCGCTTACCCCACAGCAATTAAAGGACTCTAACGTATCGGTGCTTATCTGCAACGCTTATCACCTGCACCGCCGGCCGGGCGAGAAGATAGTGGCTCAGATGGGCGGACTGCATAAGTTTATGAACTGGCCCGGCCCGATTCTGACCGACAGCGGCGGGTTCCAGGTGTTCTCCCTTTCGGAATTGACAGACATATCCGATGAAGGCGTGGAATTCAAGGACCCGATTAACGGCGATACCATTATGTTCACGCCGGAAAAGGTCATGGCCATTCAGGAAGCGCTCGGCGCGGATATCATCGTCCAGTTCGACCAGCCCGTGGCTTACCCGGCGACATACGAAGCCACCAAAGAGGCGACACTGCGCAGTCTGAAATGGGCCGAGCAGAGCCTCAAGGCCAAGAGCCGGCCGGACCAGATGCTACTGGGCATTGTCCAGGGCGGGGTGTTTCAAGACCTGCGCGAACTCTCCACCAAGTCGTTGTTGGATATGGGATTTGCCGGGCTGGCTATCGGCGGCTTGAGCGTGGGCGAGGGCAGCGAATTGATGTTCGAATCCATAAAAGGTATCCGGGATTTAATCCCGGCCGAATTGCCGGTCTATCTCATGGGCGTGGGCACGCCTGAGGATATCAGCGGGGCGATAAAGCTGGGTATTGATTTGTTTGACTGCGTTCTGCCCACCCGGAACGGCCGCAACGGTTTTGCCTTCACATCCCAGGGCAGTCTCAGAATCAGGAACCTGCAATACCAGTCAGACCCGGCGCCGCTGGACCCGGATTGCAAATGCTATACCTGTACCAGTTTCACCCGGTCATACCTGAGGCATCTGTTCCAGTCCGAAGAGATGCTCGGGCCGACCCTGCTCTCGATGCATAATGTTTATTATTTTCAGTCGTTGATGAAACAGACCAGAGAGAATATATTGTTGACAGGGAAAAACAGTTAATATATTCTGTAGTAAAAGAGAACACGAATCCCACGAATGGAACGAATCGCACGAATATTATTCGTGATATTCGCCTTTATTCGTCTTATTCGTGTTAAAGATTTTCCTACGGTATAAGAAAAGGTAATAAAGATGGTGCGTATATTTTTATCGGTATTGCTTATAGTGATATTATTATCTGTTTCCTGCCAGTCAATGAGCGTGCCGCTGGTGGCGGCATATCCCTGGGCCGGATGCGGAGTGGGCAGTTTCGTCCAGCTTAAGATGATTATGGCTGATGGGAAAGTAATCCAGGAAAAGCAGGTGGTTATCGAGGTCAAACCGGGCCAGATAATGCTGGAATCCCTGGCATTGGGTGATGATAATTGGGAACCCAAGGGCAAGATGATTGTGCCGCTCAATGTGCCGCGCCGGGCTCCGGTCGGCGCCGTGGCCCTGGCTCAGGAGCAGTTAATCATTGCCGGCAAGACCGTGAATTGCAAGGTTATCGAAAACAACGGCATAAAGGTCTGGATGTCCGATGAGGTGCCGGGCGGACTGGTCAAACAAATGAACGATAATATCGTGGTCCTGGAAGTGGTGGACTTTAAGAAGAAATAAGATTAATCACAGATAAATACGGATATCGTAAAAGAGAACACGAATCCCACTAATATTACGAATGGCACGAATGGGGACCAATAAGTAATAATAAGTAATTATTTATTCGCTATGCGCGGTCCCTTCGGGTTCGTGTGATTCGCCTTTATTCGTCTTATTCGTGTTAAGAAGTTATATTATGACCGTGAAATCCACAATTAGCGCCAGGGTGATATCCAACAAGCCACTACAGAAATCAAAGGCTTGCAAATATTTCCGGATGGCATTGGTGCTGGACAAGCCGGTTAAAAAGGTTGTTCCGGGCCAGTTTATTCATATCAGATTGGATTCCAAAAATCATATTCTGCCCAGGCCGTTTACCATATATAATGTCAAGAACAACGGACGGGTGATTGAGGTGGTCTATCAGGTAGTGGGCAAAGGCACAAATCTGATGTCTTATCTTAGGCCATCTGATAAGGTGCGAGTGTTATGCCCGTTGGGAAATGGGTTCAAGATAGATAAGAAAGCCGGAATGTCAATCCTGGTGGCCGGTGGCATTGGCCTGGCCGGATTATATCTGCTCTTAAAGCAGATGAATGCCCAGCGGATAAAGAACATATATTTATTTATCGGCGCCCGGAGCAAAGACGACTTATGTTTATTACCGAAATTCCAGAAATTGAATAAATACATAGTCGTGACCACTGAAGACGGCTCATCAGGCGCCAAAGGGTTCATCACCTCTGCCTTAGACAAGTTCCTGGGCAGCCACCTGCTACCGCTGACCTTTTCTGACATTGCTATCTACTCCTGCGGCCCGGCCGGAATGAGCCAGGCCGTTAGGCAGATAGCCGTGGCAAAGAACATCCCGTGCCAGCTCTCACTGGAAGCGCGGATGGGTTGCGGAGTCGGGTTGTGTCGGGTGTGTGTTTGCCCCGTTAGAAGCGAACACGGTAAGGATAATAATCATTTTAGTGATTCTAATATCTCGACAGTGAACGCTTCTAACGGGGTGTGTAAGAACAGTAAATACAGCTATGCCACGGTCTGCGAAGACGGCCCGGTTTTTGCTGCCCAGGACCTGGCCTAAAGGCGGGGATGCCAGCCAATTAGCACCTTTATAGAGACATTGATATCATCATTTTCTCGGTTAGGAACTGTCACCTTTAATAAAAGTAACGTATCGGTAATATCTATCCATATACCATAACTCCATCCAGATAGGCACCCCCCTATAGGGGCTATAGTAGTATGGTAGTAGGACTAGGGTATGCCTATAGTGGGAGTAGGGTATATATCTATAGGGTGTAGGGGGTGGAGTATCTAATAAAGAAAGGTGTTACAATTGATGTCTAAAATCATCGTCTACTCATTGACCTGCGCTCCGGTGGGTGCTCCGTGTACTCGGTGCGCTCCAGTGGGTGCTCCCGACCATTGCTTCACTCCGTGGGCTCAGTAGAGTTCGCAAAGGGCACGCTGCGCTTAGTTCGGCGG
>Ga0208373_1005446_pt1 | contig 10641 bp, 8 predicted proteins | sample RifOxyC2_FD_184036 | JGI IMG/M metagenome (GOLD analysis project Ga0208373, IMG submission 184036) | Soil microbial communities from Rifle, Colorado - Rifle Oxygen_injection C2 (SPAdes) | ecosystem: Environmental > Terrestrial > Deep subsurface > Rock core/Sediment | place: Rifle, Colorado... | reverse complement strand
TGGTCGTCGTCGCAGTCTATATTGGTTCGCGAAAGGTTGGGAGTCAGTAGACATGCGCTGACAATCGGACCATGTCCAAAGCCGTCGCCGTCTACGTCCGCGTAAAACACCTTGTCGGAATCTTCATCAACGCGTTGGTCGCAGTCGTTATCTTTTCCATCACACACCTCCGGTGCTTCTGGAAAGACGTCTGCATCGTCGTCATCACAGTCTGAGTTTACAACCGAGAGATCTTCTGTCAGTTCACACGAGCTTACCACAGCCCCGCGACCAAAGCCGTCGTGATCTGCGTCGCGATAATAGGTTTTCTCAAACCCTTCATCGGTCTGCCCATCACAATTGTTGTCTTTGTCATCGCAGATTTCCGTAGCGCCCGGAAAGACAGCAGAGCGTTCGTCATCGCAGTCGGTGTTGTTTTTGGACAACCCCTGCGTTTGTTCGCACGAACTTACAACGGTTCCAAATCCGAATCCGTCACCGTCTGCATCGTTGTAGTAGACTTTGTCGAATCCTTCATCGGTCTGACGATTACAGTTATTGTCTTTTCCGTCGCACAGTTCTTTTGCGCCGGGATAGACCTCCGCATCTTCGTCATTGCAGTCTGTGCTGACATGTGACAACCCTTCGGTTTGCTCACAAGCACTTACTACCGCACCGCGTCCGAATCCGTCTTTATCTGCGTCGGCATAGAAGGTCTTATCAAACCCTTCATCAACCGCACGATCACAGTTATCATCTTTTCCGTTGCACTGTTCTGTTGCGTCAGGATGGATGGTTGCATCGTTGTCGTTGCAGTCACCAGAGGTGAGGCTCAGAACGTCGGTGGCAGTACATCCTTTGATGACCGCACCTGTACCCCAGCCGTCTTTGTCTGTATCTGCATACAGATCAAACACGGTGACCTGCGCATTGTTGTCGTCGCAGTCATCAGGACGGGGAACCCCGTCTTGATCCATGTCAAACCGTTTGTCGTACATCTTGTCCGAAACAAACGGAGAGACAGAATCACAGCCCAAGAGGCCGGCAAGCAGAAAAGACAGAAGATTCAGCAAGACAGATCGTCTCATGACTTACCTCACTATTCCTTGATTTTGTCTGTAAAAGACGTTGTAGATAAAAAGAGCGATAGCTGACTTTGCCCGAAAAACCTTGGAAAGTCAATTCCCGATGGGTATCGTACCGATTTGCGTAAACAGTTGCAAAATTAAGGGTTTTTCACTAAACTGACCGTATTATGGGAAACACGGAAATGCCAAAAGCCTACGAGGCAAAGGACTACGAAGATGCGATTTACTCCGCCTGGGAAACAAGCGGGTTTTTTAATCCAGACAATCTCTCGGGCGAGCCTTACGCCATCATGATGCCACCGCCAAACGTTACGGGGATTTTGCATCTTGGACACGCACTTGAAAATACCCTCATGGATACTATGGCTCGTTTTCAGCGCATGCGTGGGAAGCGTGTTCTTCTGCTTCCTGGAACGGATCATGCGGCCATTGCCACACAGTCAAAAGTGGAAAAGTTGTTAATGGAAAAGGGGATCAAACATCCACGTCTAGAACTTGGTCGAGAAAAACTCTTGGAAGAAATTCGTGCGTTTGCTGAAACGTCAAAAGCAACCATCTTGGGACAGGTAAGAAAGATGGGAACCAGCTGTGATTGGTCTCGTTTGGCGTATACGTTTGACGACAAGCGCAACAAAGCCGTCAACGAATTGTTTTGTCGCATGTACAACGATGGACTCATTTATCGTGGGTATCGTGTTGTAAATTGGTCGGTCAAAGGCCAGTCCACCTGTTCAGACGACGAAATTATTTACATTGAACGTGATGCGAAGTTGTATACGTTTAAGTATGCAAAAGATTTTCCAATTACGATTTCAAGTACACGACCAGAAACAAAATTGGGAGACACAGCCGTAGCGGTTCATCCCTCTGACGAGCGTTACCAGCAATACATTGGTCAGACGTTTACGGTGGACGTTGGTTCGGCTAAACCTCTTACAATCAAAGTTATCGCAGACGAACAAGTCGATCCAGCTTTTGGAACCGGCGCGCTTGGTGTCACTCCTGCACACAGTCCAATTGACTTTGCGATGTATGAAAAACAAAAAGCCAAGAATGATCCTATCGCTCTGATTCCCGTTATTGGTCCCGACGGAACCATGACCCCTGAAGCAGGGGAAGCGTATACGGGTCTCACGGTTGAAGAAGCACGAACAAAATTTGTGGGTTGGTTGAGTGCGCAAGGATTGCTTGAAAAAGAGGAAGAGACGGTTCAAAGCATTGGGACGTCTGACCGTTATAGTGACGTGATTGAAGCACTCCCGATGACGCAGTGGTGGCTTGATATGAACAAAGTCATTCCAAGTCGAGGCAAAACACTACGTCAAATGATGGCGGAAGCAGTCACAACCGGACTTGATGGCGAGGCAACAAAACGCGTGAACATCACTCCAGACCGATTTACAAAACTGTATCTTGATCGCGTTGAACATCTGCGTGACTGGTGTTTGTCTCGCCAACTTTGGTGGGGACACCGCATTCCTGTTTGGTATCGCGGGGAAGAAATGTTCGTAGGGACGTCTGCTCCACAAGGGGAAGGATGGACACAGGATCCAGACACGCTTGATACTTGGTTTAGTTCCGGTTCTTGGACGTTTTCCACGCTTGGTTGGCCGGAACCTTCCGCCGATCTCCAAACATTTCATCCAACCAGCTTCATGCAAATGGGGTATGAGATTTTGTATCTCTGGCTCATGCGTATGATTTTGCTCAGCACCTATGCTCTAAGCGATATCCCGTTTAAGGAGGCCTACATTCATGGCATCTTGCGTGATGAGCATGGAAAGAAGTTTTCAAAATCATCAGGTAATGGGATCGATCCGATCGAGGTCATTAATCAGTATGGATGTGATGCTCTTCGAATCAGTTTGCTTATCGGTATCTCGCCAGGAAATGATTCTCGTTACTACACAGAAAAAATTGAAAGCGGACGTAATTTTACCAATAAGCTTTGGAATATTTCCCGATTTGTTCTTGGTACCGTCGAAGACGTCAAACACATCGACGCTGTTCAGCCAGTTACGCTTGCGGACAAGTGGATCTTAAGTCGATTCAAAACCGTTGCGGAAGAATTGACTCAGCATCTTGATCGATTCGAATTTTCACAGGCTGGAGAGAAGTTGCGTGATTTCACTTGGAATGAATTTGCTGATTGGTATTTAGAAATAGCCAAAACACAAAAGAGTCCATCAACGGATGCTATTTTGCTTTACCTACTTCAACATCTTCTTGCTTACTGGCATCCGTTTATGCCGTTTGTCACGGAAGTGATTTGGAAACAAATCGCTCCAGAAGAACTCTTAATGACGCATACGTGGCCAACACCTCGTCTTGAGCGTGACGAACAAAGCGAAAAAGCGTTTGAAACCATTCGGGAGATGATTGTTGGTATTCGTGGTATTCGATCTGAATATAACGTGGATCAAAAAAAGATGATTCCGATTCTTGTAAAGACACAGGATCAAACGTTCATTCAATCTCAAGCAGAAGTTATTCAACGTTTGGCAAAAGTAGAATCGCTTTCTTTTGGTGAACTAGATAAAACCGAGAATACGGCAACTTGTGTTGTGGCAGAGACCGTTATCTCTGTTAAACTCGCCGGACTTGTTGACCAAGAAAAAGAACAGAAACGTATTGCTCAAGAAATCGAAGAGACTAAGACCTATCTTGCCTCGCTTGAACAGAAATTGGCTAACACGGAATTTATCAATAAAGCACCAGAAAAAGTGGTTCGTACGATGCAAGAAAATCGTGATCAAGCGCTCAAAACATTGAAATCTCTTGAACAGCAAGCAAGCACCTAATGTATGTACACGATGCAAGAAGCAAAACAGCAAGTGTTGACCGAGCTTAAACAAGCCGTTGGTTCAGGGTTTTCGCCCTCAATTGACATGCTTGAAGTTCCGCCAGATCTCTCTTTGGGAGACGTGGCGTTTCCTTGTTTTGTGCTCGCTAAAAAGCTCAAAAAGAATCCTCAGGAAATTGCTGTGGAACTTGCAGCAAAGATTGGTCCTAAGAAGTTGATCGGAAACGTCAAAGCCGTTGGGCCTTATGTGAATTTTTCGTTTACAACGTCTCAGTTTGGCGACCAGGTTTTGGAAGAGATCCACAAAAAAGAAGATACCTACGGAACCTCAGATGTTGGAACAGGAAAACGCATCATGGTGGAGTTTGCCAACCTTAACACACATAAAGACGTGCACATCGGCCACTTGCGAAATTTGTTTTTGGGACAGATGCTTGTGGACGTGCTCAAAGCAAACGGGTACGACGTGATTCCTGTAGCTTACATCAACGACCTTGGTGCACACGTTGCCAAGTCGGTTTGGGCAATGACGCGTTTTCACGAAGGGGAAGTTGTTCAAAAAGACAAACGCATTGATTTTTTGCGAGAGGTGTATGTTGAAGCAACCGACAAGGCCGAAGAAGACCCATCGTTCAAGCAAGAAATTGTAGATGTGTTTAAGAATTTGGAAGATCAAAAAGGGAAAGAAGTTGCCATTTGGAAAGAAACACGTAAATGGTCCTTGGAGTTTTTGGAGCGTGTTTATGATGAGTTGGGTCTGACCATTGAAAATTGGTATTTTGAAAGTCAGCTCATTGATAAAACAAAAAAGATTATTGAAGATTTGATTCAAAAGGGAATTGTCGTTGAGTCGCAAGGAGCCTGGATCGTGAACTTGGAAGATCAGGACTTGGGAGCAAACCTGCTTGTGAAGTCCGATGGAACCTTGCTTTATAATGCGAAGGATCTTGGACTCGCTTTGAAAAAAGAGGAGGACTATCATCCGCTGAAATCGATCTACGTGGTGGATGCGCGACAAGCTCACGCCCTGCAACAATTGTTTGCCACGCTCAAACGCATGGAGTTTGATCGCGACGTCTCGCATCTTTCCTATGAGTTTGTGGCTCTCAAAGATGGAGCCATGGCTTCTCGAAAGGGGAACGTGATTCGTTATGAAGATTTCCGCGATGCGCTTATTGAAGAAGCCAGCAAACAAACCGCTTCACGACATCCTGACTGGAAAGCAAAACAAATTGACGAAGTCGCGCGTGCGGTTGCGTTTGCGGGAATGCGTTTTGGGATGTTAAAACAGGATCCAGAAAAGAAAATCCTCTTTGACTTTGAAGAAGCCCTTTCTTTCGACGGATTCAGCGGACCCTACCTTCTTTATACAAACGCACGTATTTCCAGTTTGTTGAAGAAAGCTGGAAAGCTTAAACCGTCCCGATCGACAAAGAAATTGACCTCTGCCCTTGAACATCGTTTGTTGGTTCTGTTAAGTCAGTATCCAGAAGAACTCTTCGAAATGGCCTCGACGTCTCACTTGAGTCGCATGGCTCAATACCTCTTTGAGCTCGCTAAAGCGTTTTCTTCGTACTACAATGATGTGCAGATTCTCCAAGGGGAGGAGGAAGAGATGACTCAGCGCCTCGCCTTGTTACAAGCAATTCGGCAAGTCTTACAAAATGGACTCGGACTCATGGGAATTGAGACCGTCCAAGAAATGTAGCTTTAATCCTTTTTCTATGTTTAAAAAAGACGCTCATATGGCACACGCAACATCAGGCAGTGAGACAATCATTGCGCAAGGGGTGAAAGTAGAAGGTGACTTCACCTCAAACGGCAACGTCTTAATTGATGGAGAAGTTGTTGGATCAGTAAAAGCTGCTCAAAATCTTCAGATTGGTCAATCGGCTCGGATTCACGCGAGTGTGGTTGCCATGACAGCCCTTGTGGCCGGAGAAATTTTAGGAGATTTGGAAGCCACTGAACGACTTGAACTCACCTCCACATCAAAGATTCGTGGCAATATCACAACCGCCATGTTGTCGGTTGAGCCAGGTGCAGAAATCAATGGAACCATCACCATGAATAATCCAGAACAAGGTAAACGAGCAGGACGACGTGCCACTTCGGACGAGTACGTACAAGAAGCGGGATAGATATGTATTGCTATCTCTACGATGATTACATCCAAGAGAACAAACGGTTTGAAAAAGAACTCCTTAAAATAGAGAACCGTTTAACGGACCTTGGTATTGCCGGCAAGATTTCCCGTCTTGCTTTGTTTCGCAATGCCGAAGAAATGATTCGTGATGAAATCGATCGTGGGGTAGAGACGGTTGTGGTGGTAGGAAATGATGAGACCGTTCGTAAAACCATCAACGTTTTAAGTGATAGTTCCGTCGTACTTGGGATTATTCCTATTGGACCCAATAACGAACTGGCAAGAATGTTAGGGATTCCAGAAGGTGTGCTTGCCTGCGATGTGTTGAGTGCACGACATGTGGATGAGATTGATATGGGAACGATCAATGGCAGAAAATTTGTAACCGGGATCCGTATTCCGGACTTTAAAGCAGAACTTATGGCTGACGACGGAAAGTTTCGTATCACCGCTACCAGCAAGAGTTCTCTTGAAATTCGTAATCTGCAAGAAGACTCAGATCCGTGTGACGGGATGCTTCACGCGGTTATCCAATCTCAAGTAAAAGAAAAAAAACTGTTTGGACGTCTGCTCAATACACAAAGTATTTTACCGTTCACCTCCCTTGCTATCCGAGCCGATAAACCATTCTCCTTGTTTGCAGATGGACTCATCATGGAAGGGACAAGATTTGATATTGGCATTGAGCCAAAAACCTTGAAAATTATCACAGGAAAAGAAAGAATCTTTCAGGCATAAACAAAACAACCGATCAGAATCGGTTGTTTTGTTTGGTGCGCGGGAGAGGACTCGAACCTCCACGGTCTTGTGACCACCAGCCCCTCAAGCTGGCGTGGCTACCATTACACCACCCGCGCATTCAACGCGTTCGCAGTATAGATAATCCACTTAAAATTTTCAAGTGTTTGCGTTTAAGACAAAGACATTCGGAATCTTGATAAAGGATCGGAATAAGTTTTTCTGCTTTTTTCTTGGAATATTTGAGCAAACCGCATCGTCTCGAGGATGAAATGGTTCCTTGAACACCGTAATAATCTAAAATACATTGATTTAACCAACGAAGATGATCTGGACTGGCTGATGTAAAAACAAGGTAATACATATGACTCGATTTCCATCGAGGATCCATATAGGAGTAGAAGTAACCATCCCCGTCAAAGTGGCCACGAAGGAAATCGGCAAAAAATTCTTTTGGAATGGCAATTTCTCCCATAAGAAGGGTCTTCTTTTGCATAAGGCCGATAGATTCTAAGAAACGATAAAAACAGACATCACCAACCTGAACACGGAAATATGTTTTTTCTTTTTCTTTTGCTCGTGTCTTTTGGGTAATTCTAGACCTGATGCTTAAAGCAAGTAAGAAATTTTCAACCTGATCTAAATCTTTTGAGGTAAATTCAACATGTCTTCCGCTTTTGGAAAGACAACCGTCGGTTACAATAAGACCGATGGCATAAGCAAAGTTTGGCGACCACTCGATGAGAACTTTTTGTTTAGGTTTTGACATAATAAATAATGTAGTCTCATAAGTAAGTGTATACCAACCGTTTTAAACAAAACAACCGATGAAGATCGGTTGTTTTGTTTGTTAGTTTGGATTCTTCGCTTTTAGCGATGAGCTGATAGCATCTTTAATGTTTTTCAGATCTGGTTTGACACCGGGTTCCGCTTTTAGGAATTTAGTGATGGCATCCTGAACGCCTTTTTCACCGGCAAACATAGTTCCTAACGCTTCTACATATTGTTTTGTTGTTTCTGGATCGCTGGTGGCACCCATGTCCATCATGAAATCTCCTCCAAACTTCATTGCTTCGTCCACGTCTTTTGCAACAAGAGAACTAAAATCAACTTTCAATTCTGGTCCGGACGCTTTTTTGACGTCAGGATGACTGGAGAAGTATTTGTCTGGATTGAACGGTACATCAAAAAACATAGGTTCGATTTTCAATTATTTACTCAGACAATAGCACTCTAAATCGATTTTTACAAGCAAATCTGTGTTATACTTTTAGTAATTATTCCTTATCTTTTTATGAAAACCTATTTTAGAAAAGTTGCTTTGCTTCTTACAATAGCAATCTTTACATTGCTGAGTGTTTCACAGCCCGTTCTTGCTCAAAGCGAACTCTTGTTTGGACAGGATCATTCTTATTCCGTTGTTTTCCGTGGAAATGGGGAGGCAATTACATATGCAAAACTGGTTGTCACCAATCCAGACAACAAGCCACTCACGGAGTTTTCCTTTGAGGTTCCAAAGGTGACGCCAACGGAAATGGCTATCTATCAAATGAAACTTCCACAAACCTGTGTTCAGTATGGAAATGATTATGGGTATCCAGGCTCAACAAGAGGGTGTGTGAAGTATCAGGATCCTGATTATGCAAATGCATATTATTATGGGGACACCAATGGAAAAGCTGAATATACAAAAATCGACTATTCAAAATCAGGAAATCTTTATCGATTTACTTTGCCCACTCCTGTTCAACCTTACAAATCTACAGCGATTGTTGTGGCTTATGCAGCAAAAGGGTATGTAAAGAACGTTTTGGGATTATCGACATTCAACTTTGAAACACTTAAAGTACCTTCTCGAATTCAAAGTTTGAGAGTCGCGGTAGATGTTGATAGTGACTTGATTTTGAAAGGTAAAAAAGCAGAAGTGAATTACACATCAAATGACTCCTTTGGAACTTCAGCTCCAGCACTTTCTAAGAGCATGTCTAGTCCAGAATTAGATAATGTCGTGCGTTCAATTGGTTCGTATGGATCTCTTGTTAAAGAAGCAAAGAATTTGTCCCCAAACGAAAGTTATACGATTAAAGGGGAGTATGCATCGAATTGGTTTCGACTGTATTTGAAGGAGATATTGTTTACAATTGTGATTCTTGTAGGAATGATTGTTGGTTTAACTGTTTTGACGAAGGTTCTTAAGCGTCGTTACAAGTCATTGACTCAAACTGCTGAGAATAAGCAGGAATTAAATGCATCTCAACCTTCTTTGTTCCACTATTTCAACGTCACAACTATTTTGCTCAGTTTTGGTTCGGTCGCGCTTACAACCGGTTTTTCATTTCTAATTTTGTTTTTGCAAGATTCGAATCTTTGGTACTTGATTGGATATAATCCGCTTTTCTCTTTACTTTGTTTCTTTGCTTCAGCTATGTTGTACGGAGTCTTTCTTCTTGGACCAATTGTTTACGTCACATCAAAACAAGGGTGGAAGGCTTTTCTTGCCATGCTCCTTGCTGATTTTCTCTGGTTTCTTGTTTTCCTTCTTTTAATCGTTCTTTTCTTTCATCTAGGTTCTTCTCGTGGATATACCACAGTTCAACCCATGATGGATGAAGTTCTCTATAAGTAGACTATGCACGCAAAAAACCAAATCGTCCGCATTCTTATTTTCATTGCTGTTGCTTTTTGTTTGCGTTTTGTCATTGTTGAACGATTGTTGTTTATGGACGTGTGGTGGGTGCAAATGACTGCCATACTCACCATTTTTGTTGTTGGTATTGGATACATTTTTCAAGGAACAGCAAACGTGATTGAAGAAACAACCGATGTTTTGAAAGATCGCACCTCTTTGGCAGGAGGTTTTTTGCAGGCATTTGGAACGGCGTTTCCTGACATGATTATCGGTGTGATGGCAGCTGTGCTTTCTCTTCAAGTTCGTGATATCGATCCTGTGCGCGCAATCAACCTAGCTATTGTCGCTGCTTCAGCAACGTTTGGATCGAACATTTATAACATCATACATGCGGTTTGGTGCGTGTATCGTCAAAACCTTGCCAACACACTCAACAAAGCTGTTCTCATGTTTCCGTCCATCAAAGCAGGTGGAACCGTGAAACCTCTTTCGCAGCACACAGTGAAACCCTCGATTCGAGAAATGGATGGAGCGATTCGTGTGTTAACGGCTCTGACACTGCTCACCACATTTGTTGTTGTTAGTATGGTTTTGTTTGGTCGCGTAACAGACATGAAAAATGTAGTAGAGGGTGATCTTTATCAGTTAATTTTACCGATTGGATTTGTCTTGTTCTTTTTGTGTGTTGGGGTTTTGTTTCACTTTCGCAAGAGCCACCGACCAGAATCTCCGATTGAAGAAATCGCTGCTGAGGAACGCTATTACGATACCCAAAAGACATGGCGCATCTGGCTTGATCTGATCCTTTCTGGTGCAGCTATTTTGCTTACGGCCGAAAGCATGGTCCAGTGTTTGGAGGTCTTTGCTCATCTCACACACATTCCGTTTGTGATCGCCGGTATTATGGCAGGTGTTATTGGATGTTTTGGTGAAATGATGGTGGTCCACAATTTCTCCGTGAATCCAAAAGGACGTATTGGGGATGCAATTGTTGGTGTAGCCATGGATAACATTGTCACAACACTCGGCGCTTCCATTGTCGCGATCATGGGTGGTATTTTCTTGGGAGGCAACTCACTCATTTTGATCTTCATTATCATTCTCGCCGGCAATACATTGCTCATTGAACAGATTTCTTTATTGAAGAATCAATTAAAGTGAATCTCCGGTGTCATCCAGAGCAAAGCGAAGGATCCGTCATAACTTCATATCGAAATGAACAGATCCCTCCTTTGTCGGGATGACAATAAGAATATGT
>Ga0208373_1005444_pt1 | contig 10647 bp, 11 predicted proteins | sample RifOxyC2_FD_184036 | JGI IMG/M metagenome (GOLD analysis project Ga0208373, IMG submission 184036) | Soil microbial communities from Rifle, Colorado - Rifle Oxygen_injection C2 (SPAdes) | ecosystem: Environmental > Terrestrial > Deep subsurface > Rock core/Sediment | place: Rifle, Colorado... | reverse complement strand
ACGATTCACGATCCACGATCCACGATTTACGATCCACGATCCACGATCTACGATCCACGATTCACGAAAATCACCCTTCTCGCCTTCTCCCAATCTTCTGGCGTATCGATCTCCGTCCACCACGATCCAGAAATATCACAGATGGCGATTTTTTCTCCCCGCGTAACCAACTCGTTCAACACGGCCTCCACATTAGCCTTCTCTCCCAAACGTGTGCCCGTTGCGTCACATGCCGCCCAATATTGTGAAAGCCTACCGTGTGGGACATAGGTCACACCAACATACCCCAGCTGATAACATATCAGTTTCTTGTCCATCGTGACAAGCAAACCCTCATGAGCATCAACCTTCATGTCGTCGTCGGTCAAAATACGGTCATGATCACAAAAAACAGTGATCTCATCGGAAACATGCGAAAACATTTTCTCGTACGTCTCTGTGGCATAGTGATGATCTGCATTGAACAACAGAAAAGTGTCCTGTATTTCTGAGCGCACACACAACAGTGAGTACAGATTGCCCCACTCATAGCACGCGTTGAACACAACATCATAATCCACAAAACCAAAGCGGTTCAAAAACGCCCCCATCTTGTTCGACAAATGCCCCGTCACAATGATTTTGCGGCCTCGTGTCAGGCGATCCACCTCGGTGAGCGTGTACCACAAATAGGGCTTGCCTTCAGCAATGGGAACCAGACTCTTGGGGAGATCGGCGTTCACAGCTTCCAAACGCACTCCCTTGCCCGCGGCTAAGATGACAGTTTGCACAGTAATTCCTCCAAACACGCAATAAATGTCAGCGGCAACCCCAAGACCTCAAACTCACTTTGCGTAAAGGTCCCCAGTTTGGCCACAAAACGAATGTTGTTCTCAGCAGCACACCGCGCGTCATGCAGGGAGTCCCCCACAAAAAGCAGTTCGTCGGCAGAAATCCCAAAATGTTTTTTGATGTGTTCAAAATGAGGCTTTCCTTTGGCCAACCCATTCCCGAATCCCAAAATCAGATCAAACAAATCGCGCAAAGGTTCCATTTTTTTTGTGACATTCTCTGCCAAATTGTTTGACGATACACAAATGCGCAATCCCCGCTCACGCAGTGATGATATGACTGATCTCACCTCGGGATAAAAAGGCTTTTCAAAATACCCAGCCAGTTTCAATTCTTCAAAATCCCGTTCGGCCTGCAGATTGCTTGGTGCACCGGGAAACAGCTTTTCCAGTTGTTGTACAAACGGCAGGCCCGATGTTTGCCTGTACAGGCGGGCACCTTCCTCGAGCGACACACCAAAGTGTTTGTGCAACACGGTACTCGCCACAACCGCAAAATCCCCCATCGAGTCGACCAAAGTGCCATCGAGATCAAAAATGATGATTTTCTTTTTTTCCTCCACCCCTACCCTCTCTCACCACGCGTAAAAAAAGGCACTCATCATAACATTTCGGACACTGCTCAAGACATGTTTTGAAGACACTTCACAAAATTCATGACCCGTGACAAAATAACCATCATGAATTTTGTGGGCGAAAAAATTTGCAAGCGGCAAATTTTTGAGTGGTGTCTGAAAAACATGTCTTGAGCAGTGTCCGTTTGCCTACATGTTAGCCTTGCCTTTTTTCGAGTCCCCGCCTTAAACTCAAACTTGGAACCGAAATCAAGCTTGAAGCTTGATAAAACTCAGTCTATGGCTGGCGCATAATGAAAATCGCCCTGGTCCCACTCAACCCCACTGTTGGAGACATCCCCGCAAATGTCGACAAGATTCTGGGCTTCATTGACAGCGCCATTGCCCAGAACTGTGACCTCATCATTTTCCCCGAAATGTCGCTCATTGGATACCCCGCCAAGGATTACCTGTTTTACCCCTGGGTTCTGTACCAACAGCAGGCCTCAATCGCCAAACTCAAGAGACGTTCAAAGCCCTTTTTTGAATCAGGCGTTTATTTTTCACAACGGGCAAAAACACACTTACACGAAACAGCTCCTGCCCAATTACGATGTTTTCGATGACTGGCGTTATTTCTCTCCCGGAACGGAGCCACTCATCCTCAAAATCAATGGCAAAAGGTTTGGATTCACCATTTGCGAGGATATCTGGTTTAGCGAGGACCAGATCAAAACACAATACCCGCAGGACCCCCTCAACCAATACCGTGACCGGAAACTGGACTTTCTGATCAACATCTCGGCCTCACCGTTCGAATTCGATAAACCCCCGCGACGTGCCAAACTCATCAGCCACATCAGTCAGACCCTGCATTGTCAGGTGATCTACGTCAACCAGTCGGGAGCAAACGACGATCTGATTTTTGACGGCAGTGCCCTGGTTTGTCACACAAACGGCAAGTTCATCTACAAAGCCCCGCCCTTTACGGAAGATCTCTTTGTTTTTAACACAGATGAACCCCGCATTTTTCTACCCCTCAAGTCATCCAAGAGCACTAAATACGAACTGCTCGAACAGGCGCTCATCACAGGCATCAGGGATTATTTTGGCAAAATGGGATTTACTCAGGCCGCCTTGGGCTTGTCTGGCGGTGTCGATTCGGCACTGGTGGCCACTTTGGCGGCAAAGGCTTTGGGGCCCGAAAATGTTCTGGGAGTCATGTTGCCCTCGCGCTATTCATCGGATCACAGCATCACGGATTCTCAGTCCCTGGCCAAGCAACTGGGCATCCAAACCATGCAGATCAACATCGATCCGTTGCACAAGGTGTATGAAAAGTTTTTTCACAAGATTTTTCCGCAAGGCGTGTCCGATCTGACCGAACAAAACATCCAGGCCCGTATTCGCGCGAATCTGCTCATGGCCATCTCGAACAACTCAGAAAGGTTGCTCCTCAACACCAGCAACAAGTCCGAACTCGCCATGGGTTTCGGTACCATGTACGGCGATCTTTGCGGGGCCATTGCCGTGATTTCGGATCTGACCAAAACACAGGTTTACGAACTTTGTGGCCACCTCAATCTGCAAAAGGAGATCATCCCCAAAAACATCCTCAAAAAGGCGCCATCAGCGGAGCTCAAACCCGATCAAAAGGATTCCGATACCCTGCCACCCTATGACAAACTCGACCCCTTGCTTGATGTGTTGATCAACCAATACGGCCAAGGCGTTGATTTCGATTCGTGTGACGACCTGACCAGAAAGGTGATGAATACCATCATGAAAAACGAGTGGAAGCGTTTTCAGGCACCACCCACGCTCAGGATTTCTAACAAGGCCTACGGCGCGGGGCGCCGCATTCCTGTGGTGGGCAAATTGCGCATTTAGATAACTGCGGATTGAATTTCTTCGATCACTGTCTCGTGGCGACTCACAACCACAATCAAAGAATCCAGTTTGGATTCAATGCGCTCATGCTCAGCAGTATTTTCTAACATCATCCTTTCATGCTCGGCATTATTCTCAGCTCTCATTTGTTCATGCTCAGCTTGATTCTCAGCTCTCATTTGTTCATGCTCGGCCTTATTCTCAGCCCTCAGATTTTCAAGAGCAGTCATGAATTCTGCTCTTATTTGAGCATGTTCTGCCGCGTTTTCAGACTTCATCTGTTGATGTTCGGCCTTATTCTCGGCTCTCATTTGCTCATGCTCGGCTTTATTCTCTTCCAATAGTTTGCTATGATAGGTAAGCACCGACTCAACATTATCAATTCTGGCCCCCAGATCGTCTCTGACTTGTCTGACTTCCTGTTTGATCACATCGTGCAAACCCATGACCTGTTCAGCCACAAACTTGAAATCGGATTTAAGTTCTTCGATCAGAATGGCATTGTAATGGGCAACGGATTCTGATCCATTCAGTGAACCTTTTTTCGCTTTCTCATTTCTTTGTTTTGTTGACCGAACCCTATTGACAGATAATACAGTTTTTTTGACGCCCTTTTTTGTGGCAGACTTTTTCATAACACTCCCAACAATTTTCTTGTTTACGCTTACCGGCCTACTTAATGAATTTCGGGGTGTCAACATGTGATAGGCAACTTGCGAAATTCATTAAGCTATAATTTTTTTTTAGAAAGCAACGCCCAAACTGCCTCTAGTTCACACTGGTCCCACGCCTGTTGACATTCGCTGATCGTGACTGCGTGAGGGTATTCAAAATGCAAATGCGTCGCTGTGGGATTCAAACTACTCCTCACAAAAAGGCCCTGTGCTTCTGCCAAATTCATCAAAATGATTTTATTGAGCACCAAAAGTGTTTTGTTGGTGTCTGCAGTGACTGCAAAATCAATATCCACAGCCAACCCGTAATTGTGAAATGAGCCTCCCTTGGGGTCATCTCGATACGCATCCAAGACGCGAACAGTCACGTTTTGCTCCGATGCTCTGGCAAGCAGTTTTTTGATCTTGATCAGAAAAGGCGGATAGATTTTCTCGCATAGCAACAGCCCAAAAGGGTCGGCAGACAACCGGCGAGGGGATTTTTTGTGAGCTGTTTTGCTGTTCGGTGGATGATTGATCAATTCGGCTGGGGTCTGGCAAACAACAGGCACGTGCGCCAATTGCCCATTGGGAGAATGTCTGGACGAGGCCCAGTCGTGATTTGCAGCGGGATCGTTTTGTGATACGTCTCGCGCCACCACCTTGGCGGTTTCACCACCCTCATCGGCTGATGTTTTTGATGACACACGACTGATTTTGGTTTTGTTTTCTCTGGACAAAAGCATCTGTGTCAATAACTCCGGATTTTCGCCCAAATGAGTTTTGACTGCGGTAAAGAGCCTGACCATATCGCGATCGCCAAGCGGTGTCTTCTGGGTTTGTAAAAATTGTTCAATGTGTGTCAGCAAAACCTGACCGGTCAGTTGCGGGTCAGCCACGAGGGTCATGAGCCCCGCCACGAAGTTCATGGCTTTATCGGCCTTCCCCGTCCCCACCCCCGATAAGGCCGTGAGAACCATGTTGGAAATGTTTGCGGTGTGCATACTGATTATTGCCAGTTCACTCTTTGCAAGAGACACCCTTCGCTACACTTTCAGCGAATACTTACCAAAAATGGTCACTGTTGGGGTTAATCCTACTCCGTTAATTTTGTCTGTACCGTTCCCTACGTCAAATTTGTCCTTTAACTTATTACCTGAATAAATATCATTGCCATCTCCACCATCCAGCGTATTATTACCCGACCACCCAATCAGCGCATCATCTCCTCCATTTCCATATACATGATCATTGCCAGCACCTGCTTTTAATACATCGTTCCCATCATTTCCTCGTAGGTGATCATCTCCAGCGCCACCCTCGACCCAATCATTGCCGCTCCCACCTGCAATATAATCGGCTCCACCACCACCCTTGATCGTATCATTTCCACTACCACCATTGAGTACTGTCTTGAGTGCTATATCATTAGCTATCTCAATATTATCGTTACCAACTTGACCGTTCACAATTATTTTGCCCACATTCTGATCAGAAATGCGCGTTTGCTTTCCATTTATTGTTACAAGATAACCACTCGTGGTTTTTGTGACCTTGATTTCATCATTGGCATTCGTACCATTGATCCTGAGCACACCGTTTACCAGCGAAACCGGCGCGGATGGATCCGTTGGCATTGGATTGGTTGTAGAGATCGGTGCCAATGTGGGTGACGGTGCTGGCTTACAAGGGGGAACCGGATTCGTTATAGGATTTATCACAACAGGTTTTTGAGTTACAACCGGTGCTGTAGGCACTGGCGATTTAATTGGCTTTGGTATTATAAATGCTGGTTTTGTATTTCCATAAATCTCGTCATTACCCCCACCTCCTGTGATGACATCTGTATCTTCTCCGCCCTCAATGAAATCATCGCCCACTCCTCCATTCAATACGTCGCTCCCTTCATTTCCCATTATTTTATCTTTGCCATCTCCGCCTGATATGGTGTCGTCGCCAGAACCAGCCAGCACAACATCATTGCCTTTTCCAGCCTCGACAGTATCATTGCCATCACCAGCATCGATAAAATCATTTCCATCCCCACCCATAATAACATCATTGCCACCTTTACCCAGAAGTTTAACATCCAGCAGTAACCCACTATGAATTGTAATATTATCATTGCCTGCTTCACCTTGAACAAGCAAACTCTGCATTTGTGTATAGGAAACTGTATCAAGCAATTGACCATTCACAACAATGTTGACCATTTTCTTGCCGTCAATTGTAGTAGCCATCGCCTCAATTTGATCATCTGCGCTTGATCCCCTTATGAGATATTTCCCATCAATAAAGGATGTTTCAAGGTTATCATTTTTCCCCACTTCGAGTCTCACTGCGTAATTCTGGTTCACTTGATTGATTGTTTGCATAATATGATCCTCTCTCCATTGTTAACAACTAACGGCCACAGAACCACTATCCTGCTGATTGTCTATTGATTTACTGATTCTCTGCGTTACGGCCTGTTTGCTGGAGCGTGCTGACTCGGCATCATCGGCGTATAACTGAGATCGATTTCCCTCATATTCTGCGAGTTTTTTATAATCCTCTGCCGCAATCTGTGCCTCCCCCGCATTTTTCGCAAAGGGGTCCTGGGATTGAAGCAACTTCGTAATGCCCGACAAGGCTGTACTGACGGCTGTACCTAGCCCTGGCACAACTGTATTTAAATACTGGGCGGCTTGAGACAATAGACTTCCAACAACGCCGACAATCGCATTGAAAAAACCAGATTTGCGTGTTTGACTTTGGGAATCTTTAAGCTTGTCGATGTTATTATCGAGCATGTTCATACGCTTTTGAAAGTGCGCGTTTTTCATTGCCCGATTATTTTTTATTTGTTCAGAATATGACTTTTGTTCCTCCGCCATCAAAACATCCACATTCGTCCCTTGACCACCTACGGTCATCCCTGACCCTGCTGCTACTGTTGATATTGACATACAGTCTCCTTGTTTTAAACATTACCCACTTGATGAACACTGTTTCCAATGTCATCCAACATTTTTAAAATGGTATTAACCTGTTGTTGTACCGATTGTTCTTGAGAATCCAAAGACGCCACATTGTCTGTCAGGTACTTTTTAACACCCTCGATAGCCCTCATAATACCCTGTTCATCAATTTTTAATCCCGTCAGTTTCCCCTGTTTTTTTGCCTCTTCGATGTTTTTTAAGGCACTTCCTAACCCAATATCCAATTTACCAAGCGATAATAGGGAGAGAGGTTTGGAGATAAAATCAAGAACCTTGGCGATTGGCTTTAAAATCTTAATGCATTTGCCACCACCTCCTGCGACTCCTCGCAGTTGTTCCTCAAGATTTTTGATTCTCTCCGCCCGTTTCGTTTTAAGTGCATTTCTCTCGGATTGAATACAAGCTTTGATCACTTTTTTGTCGTTGATATCGCCATCGCTCAAATCATTCATAACATTATTCGCCAATCCTTCGATATCAATTGAGTTTGTGCTGTTAGTTGTAATCATGATTACCTCCCCATACATTATCCAATATTCCTGACTATCGTACCGACACAATCCTCTTGCTTTTTCACGATATTAGAAATGGTTTCGAAACAGATTTTGCGTTGGTTGGTCAATGACTGCAAACTCACACTCATCAATTCTGTTTGTTCATTAAGTGAATCAAGTTTCTGTTTATAGATCTCGATTTTCTTTTCGATAACTTCCTTGGAAACATGTGTATGGGAAGTCCCCTTGACTTTTTGAGACTCAAAATCTGTTGTTTTTGTTTTGCAAACATCTTCAACTTCCCCAGTTTCTACATCGCCAACAAATTCTTTGTCGTCCTGAAGATATTCCTTTTCATCGGAATTGAGGGTCACAGCATCTTTTTCGTTTTTGCCATCAAATTTGATTTTTTTCGTTTCTCGACACAGCATATTGGTCATTTTTTCGATCACTTCACGATAGGCCTTTTTGACTTTGGTCGTCATCTTGATCTGGCTGGCCATGCCTTTCAGTTGGTCGTCATATTCCTGCACCAACAACATCTGTACAGATGTCATGAGATCAACTCCGTTCATGACCGATGAATCGGTTATTCCAGTGGCTTTGATTTCGGTTGGCATGACATTGCTAAACATATTAACTCCTTTTGCCTTTGCCAAGACAAAGGCTATTTGATTATTTAAAATTACCAATAATCTGTTTCATGCAATCGTTCTGACTCGCATACAAATTGGACAACAACATGAGAGCCTGATTTCTCTTGGCCACTAATTGTTGAACATTGATCATGGTCATTTCGGATTGGCTGTTCAGGGTCTCCAAGCGCTCTTTGCGTACCTCAACGGCATTTTTTACAGAATCCGTAAGCTGTGCTTTATCAACATAATAACCTATCACATTGCCACCGCTATCCTTGATGGGCATGGCTGTTTCTGTCACATTAATTTTCTGCGCCTGTTCGACAGTCAATTCCACGCAATCAACGCCTTCTTGTACCGTTGTTGATGGCAACGCCGAGTATGACTGGATTTCCTCGATCTCTTTGCGAATGTTTTGTTTTTCGTTTAATTCGGATTTCATTTGATTGGAAATATCGGAAAGTTGCGTATCGTAATCTTCTATCATGGAGGCACTCAGCACCTGCTGAACTGTCGCGTCATTCTGCGTTGTAGCCAATTGTGGTGCCGTTATGACTGACGTTGCAATGTAACCTGAGCCTATTTGTTGATTATACATATCGACCTCTTCTAAAAAATGTTACACTCGAATTCCCCTTAAAGCGCCAAGGTTCACAGATTTATAGGAACCCTGTTTTTCACGAAGTTTTGTTTCGACCGCCATCTTCGCCTCGGCCAGTTTTTGTTCCCACACCTTTTTATCGATCCCACTCTTGGCGACATATTCGTTGATCTTGGCAAAGAAATCCTTGGGCGTGGTACCAAGCTCTTTCCACAACCAGTGATTCTCAAATTCCTTCTGTTCCTTTTGATACTGCTTGAGCACTTGCTCAATGCGATCGTCTGTGTGGTTTTGTTGTTGCCCTGTATTCATGCCTTAGGGATATTCAAGGATCGTGCCAAAACACGGAAAATAATTTTGCCAGTCTTATTCGTTTGTTACTGATTTTGTCTTGAATGAGACTGTCTCAAATCTCACACACCGTCCCAGCTGTGGGACGGTTTTTTTGTCGTGGTGGGACGGGGGGCCTAAGGAACGAATGGACGACAGCCAACGGCCAAACATTTTTCTCTGAGCGTCAGCCGCAGACAATTGACCGTTAGCCTTCCCCTTTGAGCTTCTTGCCCTGAGCTTGTCGAAGGGTTGAACCCATTACGCACTCATTACCATCTCGGGATAGTTGAGAGAAATGGTATCTTTTTGATCGATGAGGATCGTGGGTTCGATCTCCTGATACGAAAGGACCGAAACATCGGGCAATTCGAGCTCCAGCATCTTGCGCACATAACGCCTGATCTCGGGATTGGTTAAAACCACAACCTTCTTGGGCGAAGCCCGGTGACTACGGTACGCCAGCCGGGCAGCCCGTGTGATCGCCTCGATTCGGTTGGGAGGCAGGGTCAAAAAACAATCCTGGCCTGTTTTTTTGATGTGTTTGGCCACTTCTTCCTCGATCTCGGGATCGAGCCCAAAACACGACAACATGCCCGAGCGGTTGGTGTAACGATGCGTGATCTGCCGTTTGAGCCCCATCCGCACCAGTTCGGTCAAATCAACAGCGCTCTTATCCTCGGGACGAACGACTGTGAGTGTTTCCAAAAGCAGTCTAAAATCCTTGACCGAAACCCCTTCATCGACCAGCCTCTTGATAACCTCTGTGAGCTTTTGCACGGTCAACATGCGCGGGATCACCTCTCGCACCAAATCGGGATGTCGACGCTCAACATGAGACAGCACATCCTTCACCTCCTGCACCCCCACAAAATCACTCGCCTGTTTCACCACAACGCGGGCAATGTGTTTGAGCAGGACTTCCTCGGGAGAAAACGCGCGAATGCCATTGAGTCCCAAATTCTGTTGATGCCTGTTTTCAATCAACATCACCTTCGATCCGTGCACGGTGTTGGTTTCCTTCGCCTCGTGTTCACTCATCAGCGTGTCCCAGTTCGGCAGTTGATCGTTTTTTTGCACCAGACAGTGTTCGGGAGACAGGAATCCCTCGTCCACAGGTATTTCGTAAATTTTGATGACATAGCGATCCTGCAACAACTCCTCATTCACCGCAATTTTCAGCTCCGGCAAGGGAATCCCCAGTCTTTGCGTGAGTTCCTGCCGCAACCGGGGGTATAAGTGGTTAAAACAGCGTCTCCACCGGTCATCGTGTAAAAAATCGTTGTACAATTTGGGACTGAGTTCCAACAGCAGTGGAACAGCGTAACCCAATGACGCCTCATCGCTCTCTTCGCTCTGGTTCAAACGTTCCACCGATCCCATCGCGTGTTCCAATTTTCGCCTGCGCCACATGATCGTGAGTGACACGCCGCCCAAAACCAATGAAACGATCAGAAAATAGACAAAGGGAAAACCCGGGATCATGCCAATCAGCAAACTCATTCCCGCCACCATGAGCAACATTTTAGGCTGAACGAATATCTGTGCCCCAATCTCACTCCCCAAGGACTGCTGATTTCTATCGTCGGCCACCCGCGTCACAATGAAACCAGCCGCCAGCGAAACGAGCAGGGCCGGTATCTGCGTGACCAGCCCATCCCCAATAGTCAAAATGG
>Ga0208373_1005441_pt1 | contig 10650 bp, 10 predicted proteins | sample RifOxyC2_FD_184036 | JGI IMG/M metagenome (GOLD analysis project Ga0208373, IMG submission 184036) | Soil microbial communities from Rifle, Colorado - Rifle Oxygen_injection C2 (SPAdes) | ecosystem: Environmental > Terrestrial > Deep subsurface > Rock core/Sediment | place: Rifle, Colorado... | reverse complement strand
TGGCGGCGGTGGAGGAGGAGGTGGTGGTGGGGGAGGCGGTTAAGCCAAAGGTCGAACGATCCGATCCGCCCTCCGGTAGTCTGTCTGGTCAGTTGTTGTGCCATAACCCCCAATAAGGTTGATTCAATTAGAAATCTTTTTATCCCCAGGTCTTCCAGTCTGGTTACCGCCGATTGAGCATCTTTGGTATGCAGCGTAGAAAACACTAAATGGCCGGTCAAGGCCGCCTGGACGCCGATTTGGGCGCTCTCGCTATCACGGATTTCCCCTAGCATAATTATATCGGGATCCTGCCGGAGAATACTTCTTAAACAATGAGCAAAAGTTAAGCCAATCGCTGGATTGACCTGAATTTGGTTGATGCCCGGCAATTGATATTCGACAGGATCCTCGACAGTGACAATATTCTTTTCTTTATTATTTAACTGAGAGAGAGTCGCATAGAGAGTTGTTGTTTTTCCCGAACCGGTGGGCCCGGTGATCAGGATCAGGCCATGTGGCCGGGTAATTAATTGCTGATAATCGGCTAAAATTTCCGGGGTCATGCCCAGGGCTTCCAGGGGCATCAGGGCGGAACGCCGATTGAGTAAGCGAATGACAAGTTTTTCGCCATGAATCGTTGGGATGGCAGAGATCCTTAAATCAAGATGTTTAAAGGTGGTTCGGCCATCCTGGGGGAGCCGGGTTTCGGCAATGTCTAAATTGGCCAGGACTTTGACCCGGGAAATTAAGCTGGCCTGGCGGTTTTTGTGCAGCGGTTTGTCATCTTGCAGTAAGCCGTCGACCCGAAAACGGATTCTGACAAATTCTTCGCGGGGTTCCAGATGGATATCGGAAGCATTAAGATTGAGCCCCTTATGTAATATCTCGTCAAGCAGATCAGTGGCCATAATCTCTGATTAAGCAATTTTATTGCCAAAGCAGAACGGGCTTATTAAGACGAAAACCGGTCACTTTACCCGGAGGGCATTCTGGGCGGCTGCGAACATGGTTTCAATTGGTGCTTCTTCGCCGGTAAAAATTTCAAATGCCTGCGCTCCCTGGCGGACCAGCATGCCCAGCCCGGAGGCGATCTGGCAGCCGGAATCTTTGGCCAGCTGGAGTAGGGCGGTCTCGGCCGGATTGTAAACCAGGTCATAGACAAAACAATTCTTGTTTAATTTCATTTTTTGGTCGAGCGGCAAAGCCTTGACGTTGGGGTGCATGCCAATTGGGGTGGCATTTACCAGCAAGTCGGCATTATCCAGCGCTTTTTGCAAGGCGGGGCTATTCATTTCGACTGCAGAGCATTTGATGTCAAGATATGAGCTCAAATATTCCGCCAAGGCAGCCGCCTTTGGTTCAATGGTATCGCCAATAGTTAGTGATTTAGCTTTGACTTCTGCCAGAATGGTGGCTACCGCGCGGCTGGCTCCGCCGGCCCCTAAAATTACCACCCGTTTTCCCCGTGGTTCAAAATTATAATCCTCTCGCAGCGAATCTAGGAAGCCCGGAGCGTCGGTGTTGTAGCCGACCAGCTTCCCTTCCTGGTTTTCGACGGTATTTACTGCTCCGATGATCCTGGCCAGTTCGGTTACCTCGTCCAAGATGGCTACGATGGCTTCTTTATGGGGGACGGTGACGTTGAAGCCGGCGATGTGCATGGCGCGCAAACCATTGACTGCCTCTTTGAGCTCCTTGGGCTCGACCTCAAAAGGGACATATTCAAAGTTAAGGCCAAGCTGTTTATAGGCAGCGTTATGCATGGCCGGGGAAACGGTATGTCCCAGCGGATAGCCCAATAAACCGACAATTTTTTTCATTCTGGAGATAGTATAGCACCGTTTTTCTTGTCTTGTCAGTCATTACTTTTTCGGATATAATTGGAGTTGTTGAGGAGGCAGATCAGCTCATGAAAAAAGGAAAAATATTTTTTATTGATGTTACCAACCGCGACGGCGTGCAGACCGCCAGGATCGGCTTGTCTAAACTGCAGAAAACACTGATTAACATCTATTTGAATGAAATGGGAATATTTCAGTCAGAGTTTGGTTTTCCTTTTACCCACCACGAAACAAATTACCTTAATGCCAACTTGGAGCTGGCCGCCATGGGCGTGCTGTCGCCAATCCGCCTGGAAGGCTGGGCCAGGGCAGTTACCGGTGATGTGAAGTTGTCTTTTGAATTGGTCCCCAACATCAAGCATCTTAACCTTTCAATTTCGACCTCCAGTATCATGCTTGAAGGCAAATTCATGGGCAAGATGGACGAAAATAGCGTTATTAAATCAATGACTGATGCGGTTGACCTGGCATATAAGCTGGGAGCTGAAACGATCGGCGTCAATGCCGAAGATGCCTCCAGGACTGATATGGATTATCTTGTCAAATTTGCCAAGGCGGCCAAGGAGCACGGCGCCAAACGGGTCAGATATTGCGACACCTTGGGGGCCGATGATCCGCTAACCATCTACCAGCGGATTAACGAACTGGCCAAGCGGGCGGAGATGCCGGTAGAGCTGCACTGCCACAATGATTTGGGTATGGGAGTAGCTTGTTCAGTTGCCGGGGCCAAAGGGGCAGTAGACGCCGGGCAAGATGCCTATATCAACGTAACAATCAATGGCGTCGGCGAGAGGGCCGGCAATGCCGACCTCTTGTCGGTTATTTTGGCGTTGAAATATGGCAGCGGGTTAAAAAATGAAAATCTTCTGCCGGCAGAGACAAAGTTGGACAAAGCCTGGGCTTTTGCCAAATACGCTTCTTATGCTTTTAACATTCCCATCCCGATGAACCAAGTTGGGGTGGGGGCGAATGCTTTTGCGCATGAATCAGGTATCCATGCCGATGGCGCCCTTAAGAACCGCCGCAACTATGAATTATATGATTATGAAGAGCTGGGCCGGGGTGAGCCGGAGTTTGTTGATACCGGCCGGATGATTACTGTTGGTGAATACAGCGGGATTAAAGGCTTTCGCAACGTTTATGGCAACTTGGAAGTTGCTTTTAAAGACGATAAAGAAGCTACCAGGATCCTGGAGCTTGTCCGATATGCCAATGTCCATACCCAAAAACCATTGACCCGCGAAGAATTACTCTTTGTGGCAAAATATCCTGACCAGGCCAAGAAGATTATGACCGTTACCCCTCCCTAAGGAGGCATATTAAATGGCGCAAACCAGAACTCCGAAAATCGGGATCATAATCGGGAGCAAATCGGACCTGCCGATAATTGAAAAGGCAGAAAAACAACTGCGGGAATTTGCTATTGCCTACGAGATTACCGTCGCTTCAGCCCACCGGATGCCACAAAAAGTCAGTGCCTGGGCAAAAAGCGCGGAAAACAAATACGACCTGATTATTGCAGCCGCTGGCCTGGCGGCGGCCCTGCCCGGCGTCGTGGCCGGACACACCCACCTGCCGGTTATCGGTATTCCTATCCATTCTCCCGCCCTGGGGGGGCATGACGCCCTTTTTTCAATTGTCCAAATGCCTCCGGGGGTGCCCGTGGCAACTGTCGCTATTGACGGTGGGCGAAATGCGGCCGTGCTGGCGGCGCAAATTTTAGCCCTCAAGTATCCGGAACTAAAATCTAAACTGAAAAAATTCAAACTAGCCTTGAGTAAAGGATAGTAATGTTAAATATCATCGACATAGTTGTTGGTTTGCTGGTTATCCTCTATCTAGTGAAGAACCTAGGCGGCCCGGCTAAAATAATCAAAAGCCTGGTGATTGTTATCTTGGTCATGATGATTTTCGGGGTGATTGTCCGCCTGTTAGTTGATGCCCCGCTGCCCGATTCAGCCAAGAAAACCATCAATGATTCATATTTTGTGCAGCTTTCTCATCTGATGATCCGCTGGGTTTATCCAGCCGTAGAAACTGGCGCACCCAGGGTCAATTCGTTCATCAAAGACCGGATACTTTTCCAGCCGACGCCAGAGGTAACCCTTCCGGCGGTTAGCGTTACTTTGCCGGCTAACATGCTGCCGACAATTTCCCTGCCAACCCAAATAAAAGATAAATGAAAAAATATATCGTCCTGATTGCTGATGGTATGGCTGACCGGCCGCTCAAGCAATTGGGAGGAAAAACCCCACTTGAGGCAGCCGAGACCCCCAACCTTGATTTTCTGGCCCAAAACGGGATTTGCGGCTGGACAAACAATACTCCAAAACCATTAGAACCCGGCTCTGATGTGGCGGCCATGAGCATTTTTGGCTACGACCCGCTGAAGCAATATTCCGGCCGGGGGCCGCTGGAGGCTGCCAGCCTGGGAGTCAAGCTGCGGGCTGGAGAGGTGGCCTTTCGTTGTAATCTGGTAACAATTGACCATGGGATAATGAAGGATTTCACCGCTAATCATATCTCTACCGAAGAGGCCAAGCGTATTTTTTATCGACTCAATCAAGTTTGCGGCTCTGATGAAGTTAAGTTTTATCCAGGACTTAGCTATCGGAATTTGTTGGTGGTAAAATCCAAAGCCCAAAGCCCATTGGCCAAGGTTAGGACAAAGGCGCCGCATGATATTATTGGCCAGCATATCTCACAATTCCTGCCGCGCGGTGAGGGGAGCGAAGCCTTGTTACAGTTGATGAACCAGGCCGAAGTCCTTTTACAGCAGATGGGGAGCCAGGCAACCCTGATCTGGCCTTGGGGCCAGGGGGTCTTGCCGGAACTTGAGCCATTCAGAAGGCGTTTTCATAAACGCGGGGCAATTATTACCGCGGTCCATTTGCTCAAAGGTCTGGGAAAAATCCTGGGCATGGAGGTAATTAACGTTCCCGGTGCGACCGGATACCTGGATACCAACTATGTCGGCAAGGCCAAATACGCCATAAAAGCCCTCAAGCACAATGATATCGTTTTTGTGCATATTGAAGCGCCAGACGAAGCCGGCCATGAAGGGAATATCAAACATAAAATTCAGGCGATAGAGGATTTTGACCGGCTAGTGCTGGGGACCATTCTGGCACAGCTAAAAAGCGCCAAGGTTGACGTTAAACTGATGGTCTTGCCGGACCATCCGACGCCAATTTCCCTAAAAACCCATTCTTCCGACAATGTCCCTTTTGTAATATATCCCTCGCCGCTGGTGGGCCATGGGAGGCGGGTAAACAAATTTTCTGAAAAAGAGGTTAAAAAATCCCAGCTCAAGAAATTACCTGGCCACAAACTGCTGAAATATTTTCTAGAATAAACCCCTGGTCAAGCGGATCATTCTGGTCTGTTCCTCCCCATCCCACTCAAAACCATATTGGCCGTAAAACCTGGTTAAGGCAGGTTCATCTTCTGCCAGTAGACCGGCGTTCCTGCTATGTTGGCCGCTTAAATCCCGCTCAATTGATAACAAGGTTGGCCGAAGTGTTCTGGCGGCACTCATGATCATTGTTTCAAAAAAGCGTCCCGAGCTGGGTGTCCCCCGAAAGTCTCTAAAAATGTGAATCCCGATGGTGCAGAGCTGGCGGCTTGTTTCTTCGCTGATCGCCATACCATAGCCGACTGGCCAGCCATGTTTTAAAAAGAAATATAAAATAATCGGGCCAGGATAATCAGGATAAAAAGGGAAAGTCAGTGTCTGCTCGTGGAGATTGCCCGGTTGTTGAATAACAAAGTGCTCATCTGGATCAAAATTTAAATAGTTTTGGGTGAAACCAAAATTTATTTTACCGATTATCCGGTTTCTGGCGGTCATAAACATTCGGAAGTGATCGAAAGCGGCTGCAGAATCAGCCAATTGCTCATCAGTTGCTTGCATGGCCCGGTATTCAGGGGTTAGGCCATGAGCAACAACAAAGAGTGAGGATGTTTCCAGGCCAGCACGCTTTAAGGTTGTTACTATCTGATGCAAAAAGCCGGCTTGTTGTTGGTCAACGTGCGGCATGGCCTCGATTATCAAACCAAGCTGACCAAACCCCTCAGAAGACAAATAGCGTTCTGCTGGCCCATCAATTTTGCAGGCTTTGAGAAGTAATTGGACCAGTTTTTTTCTCTGCGGATCAAATTCCGGCCCATAATTGGTATAAGTCATGTCCCAATTAATAGCGGCTTGCGGGAATAGGCGGAGGCCATAATGTTCAGATGTTAGCGGGGCCCTAAATATTGCTGGTGAATATGGGACCGCCTCCCTAGCCGCAGCTAAATATCCGGCCATAAGAGCTTCTTGCATGTTGGACAGGGCAGAGCCGAAAAGATCGGCATATTCCAGGACCGCTGTGCGATCGGCCAGGTCAGGGGTATGAGCAAGATGCCAATAGAGGGTCTGGTTCAAATGATACACATTTTGCAAATCCAAGTGATCAACAACTTCATCAAAACCTTGTTGCAATACTTCCCGCAGTGCTTCGCCCCTGATTGACCGATTAAGAACTGCCTGACGGTATTGTCTGGAAGCAATTGGCAAACAGGGAGAGATAATTGTCTTCATATCTATTTTTAGTGTCGGAAGATTAGCCTTTAGATTTCAGTTGAATTTAGACGGGTAATGTCCTAAGATAACCTTGCTATGCAAATTGCCATCATCGGACTGGGATTAATCGGCGGATCGATCGGTTTGGGAATAAAAGCCGCCAATCATGAGTCGCGGGTGATCGGTATTCCCAGAAGAGAAGAAACCATCCAGGAAGCTATCAGGCTTGGCGCTATTGATGAAGGGACAACCGACCTGGCCAAAGGGGTGGCGCAAGCCGATTTAATTTTTGTTTGTACCCCGATTAACCTGATTATCCCGGTGATTACAGAGATCGCCCCCCATTTAAAAAAAGGGACGATTGTTTCTGACGTGGGGAGTACTAAACAGGAGATTGTGGCCAAGGCAGAAAAACTGCTCCCAAAAGGCTGTTATTTTGTAGGCGGCCACCCAATGGCCGGCAAAGAAACAACCAAACTATCTGCGGCCGAAGCGGCACTTTTTAAGGACAGGAAATGGTTGATCACAAAAACTTCGCGTACCAGCTCAAAGGCGCTGGAGAAACTGGAGATGGTGATTGGGTGGTTGGGTGGTTTGACCGTTAATCTGGATCCCAAAACCCACGACCTGGTGGTGGCGGCGATCAGCCATTTGCCTTTGGTTTTGGCAGCCGCCCTGGTTAATACCGTTGCCGCTGAAGAGCAAAAAGAATTGATGGGCCGCTGTGCGGCTTCCGGTTTTCGCGATACTACAAGGGTGGCTTCGGGTGATCCGATTCTAGGCGTGGACATGTTTTCCACCAACCAAAAAGCCGTCATGAAAATGATAAAAAGCTTTAAAAAATCATTGGCCACACTGGAAAATATGATTCGTGCCAGGGATAATGAGGGGCTGAATAAGCAATTAAGTTTGGCAAAAGCTTTTCGTGACCAGGTATATATTAATAAGGAGGATTTAAAATGAAGAGGTTGATTGGTCTTTGTTTGGCGTTACTAGTTGCGGTCCCATTATATGCGGCTGCGGGCAAAATTGAGTTTGCCGATGCCCCATTCCCTGATGGGAATGTCGCGGAATCTTTTCAAGCCGGTGATTTTACCCAGTTGTATGCCCGGGCGCATTTCCCTAAAAAATTAGGGGCCATGAAGTTTGATAAAATGCAGGTAATTTTGGAAAATGTTGATGGGACCGGGATATACAAGGGGCTCACCGTTGGTCGAGGGAACATCGGCGAACGCTGGATGAATGTTAATTACATGGATTTTGATGTGATTAACGCCAGTGGCGGCAGTGAGTTTAAGGATTTTAATGAATATAAAGAGATGACCATGGATGATATTGCTGGTAAGCCGATGCGGGAAGGGGTCAAGGAGCAGACCATCATGTTGACAGTTACCTTATTTCAGATTACCGGTTACAGCAAAAAAACTGTCTGGGATGATTGGGACAAAGCCTGGGTGGAAAAGAAAACCCCAATATATGGCAAAGGAAACACCATCTCCAAGGGGAAAGTCGTCATTATTCAGAAAGAATCGGCTGTCGCGAACGGGTTTGAGGATAAAGGTGGCCTTTGGGCAATTCCTTATAGCGACCTGGTCCCCAAAGGGAGTGATGTGAGTAACTATAGCACCCCGGTGACTGTCAGCGGGTTTTCGACCGGCCATGATAAAGATGCCACCTATCCGATAGGCTATTTTTTGAATGGCTTTGGGGTGGAAACGGCCAAATTGCCGGCGGGCATCCAGACAATGGATGGGTTAAAGGCGTCATTGGCCGGGGCCGATGCCAGAAATGACATGGGTTGGAGCTATTTTATTGACGGCATCAGGAATATGGAACGCAGCCGCGGGATCAACCTTAACACCACAGCGGCCAACATTGGCGGCAATGCCGGAGAGAGAATTATTTTTACGGCCGCGCGCGGGTTTGCGGTGATTTATCTACTGCAAAAAGGGGCCTATACTTATGTTTTCTGGTTTGACCTGGGCTATGCCGATTACGGTACCTGGCAAACTGACCAGAAAAATACAATCTGGGAAGAAAAATTTACCGAACAACAGCGGCAAGCCCATTTAGCCGCCTTTGACAGCATCATGGCCTCGATCAAAATTCTTAAGTAAGCAGTTCACAGAAAAGTTTAGAGGGAACCGGCGAATCAATTCGCGGTTCCCTCTGTCTTTTATGATATAATTTTTACCGTGAATAACCTCACTCTGGCTAAAGCCTCAAGGCTGCAAGGGGAACTTTTTGTCCCCGGCGATAAATCAATTTCCCACCGGGCAATTATGTTTGGTTCATTAGCTCAGGGGGCAACCACTATCAATAATTTCCTCATGAGCGCCGATTGCCTGGCTACTCTGGAGTGTTTTCGGCAAATGGGGATTCATGGGGAAATGTCCAATGTCCAAGGTCCAATGTCCAATGACTGTAAATTAATAATCTACGGAAAAGGGTTGTGCGGCTTGAAATGTCCGACCAAGACCTTGGATGTTGGTAATTCCGGCACAACTATCCGCTTAATGACAGGAATATTAGCCGGCCAGGAGTTTGAAACTAAGATTTCTGGTGACTCTTCAATCCAAAAAAGGCCGATGGGCAGAGTTGTTAGGCCATTATCAGATATGGGAGCGAATATCGTGGGTAATCGGGGGCCAGTAACTGGTAATTCGGAAGTTTATCCCCCATTAACAATCTATGGGCGTCAATTGAAGGGGATAACTTATGAATTGCCGGTGGCCAGCGCCCAGGTCAAGTCAGCGGTCCTGTTGGCGGGCTTGTATGCTCAAGGCGAGACCAGGGTGATAGAAACAATTCCCTCCCGCGACCATACAGAACGGATGATGCAATACTTTTCCATCCCCGATTACCAGTTACCAATTACCAGTGACTTTACCGGTAAGGAAGTGGCTGTCCCAGGCGACATCTCTTCGGCAGCTTTCTTTATCGTGGCCGCTCTACTAGCCCAAAAAGCGGAGCTTCGTCTGCATAATGTTGGCCTTAATCCGACCAGAACAGGCATCCTCGATGTGATCAGGCAGATGGGTGGAGGCTTTACCGTGGAAAATGAGCGAATAATTTGCAATGAGCCCCGGGGGGAAATAATTGTTAAAACCCAAAAAGAAGGATTGCGCGGGGTCAAACTGGCTGGTGAAATCATCCCTAATATCATTGATGAAATACCAATCATTGCAGTTTTAGCCACTCAAGCGGCAGGAGTAACCGAAATAAGGGGAGCTAGGGAGCTGCGGGTTAAAGAGAGTGACCGATTGGCAACGGTGACTGCGGAATTGCGTAAATTTGGCGCTAAAATTGAAGAGTTAGAGGACGGCTTAATTATTCATGGGCCAACCAGGCTGCATGGAGCAAAAATTGATTCTCATGGCGACCATCGAATTGCCATGGCAATGGCTATCGCCGGTTTGGTCGCTGACGGCGAGACAATAATTGAAAACACCGCATGTATTGAAACCTCGTTCCCCGGCTTTGAGAAGCTTTTGCATTCTTTAACTATCTAATTGCTTCATTATTATTGCCCATCTTACCGGCTGGTACGGGGAAAAACCCTTGTCTCGTGCAAATTTAATCCCATCAATTTGCGAGTAATTGCTTCATCAGTATCGGCCGGTGATAATCCTAACCTTATGTTTTGCCAGGTTGGTCGGCTTAAAAAGGCTTGCTGTTTATCTTTATTAATAGCCACCATCCAACCGGTGACATCAACACCAGCGATTGTCAGCGGTTGCATAATTATTCCGGCATCGCTCCCATAATTATGGATCCAACTTGTATCAATTTCATAGACAAGCCTAACAGAGTCAATTTCTAACCAGAGAGATTGAAGTTCTGGCGGACAAGTTAGGCTAGAGGCTCTTTTTGGGTAGGCCTGAACAATTAAAGGGAAATATCCAAGCTTCAGGTCGCCTTGTCGGGCCGCCAGGCCAAGGTACATTTCCATTTCTGTGCAGCGATAGGCTGTAAATGCCGGGATTGATTGACCACTTGTTAGTGTTAGCAGCCGATGAAATCCAGCCACTGTCGCCTGTGGAGGGGAAGGGGCTTTGGCAGCCTGGAGAAAGGGGGAGAGGCGATCCAGGCGGCAATTAAGGGTTGCTGGTTGAACAAGGTTTAACATAACATCTCTATATCGCTTATCACCGCTGATAATTTCACTGTTCCGTCGCAAAAATCAATGCTCGGCGACCGCCACCCCACCACCAACCCCGCAACCACCCCCTTCGCCCGACGTACGTCGGGCCGTAACCCCCC
>Ga0208373_1005438_pt1 | contig 10654 bp, 8 predicted proteins | sample RifOxyC2_FD_184036 | JGI IMG/M metagenome (GOLD analysis project Ga0208373, IMG submission 184036) | Soil microbial communities from Rifle, Colorado - Rifle Oxygen_injection C2 (SPAdes) | ecosystem: Environmental > Terrestrial > Deep subsurface > Rock core/Sediment | place: Rifle, Colorado... | reverse complement strand
TCGCATTATCATTAAAAAAAATTGTGCTATGCGCAGTGTTAGCAATCTGGCTGTTATTTCATTCATACCACATCCGCCCGACCAATGCACAAAATTAATGAATTTTTGCGGGTTGCCATTTGCCCGTAGGGCAATTTTTTGTGCGGTGGCATTTACTGCGACAGCCCGGTGGCAAAATTTGCCGTCAGGCAATAGCGATGGCGAAAAGTTCATTAATTTCCTCGCACCCCTACAAGGCTTCAAAATCCGCACCACAGCTTGTTGCTAACGCCCTCGCAATAGGCCCCGTTTTTGCGACCTTAGACCGGTCGCGTATAGCATAAAATTTTGGATTAGCATTAAATTTTATATTTTTGCGTATATCCAAAATTTTGTGCTTAGCGTTATCAATCCCTGCAAATATGGGGATTATTGCGTGTTAGAGTTTCGTTGCCTTAGTCATATTTTTATATAATTTTCATTCAATTAATTTTGTTCTCATTATTGCAATTAAAAACATTTTCTCAATTTAACCTATAATTAATTGGTATAACCATTTTAAATTTAACAGGTTTATTTTTATATTTTGCAGGAGTTAAATTTGGAATCTTATTAATTACATTAATTGCAGATTTATCTAGCAAAGGGTGTACGCCTCTTAAAATTTTTATGTTATTAATTTTTCCTCCTTCATCAATAATAAAACTCAAAAATACTTTTCCCATAATTAACTTTTCCTTTGCTTCATCAGGGTAATATACATTCATTCCTATAAATCGCAATAAATACTCTTCTCCTTCTCGTGATGGGTACACCTCTTTGTATAATTTTGTATAGACAAACATACTATCTTGATAATAATATTGAGCAAGGGTGTCATTCGTTAATGAAAGTTCTGTGACTTCATAATAATTCTGATATTTATCTCTTGAAATTATTTTTTTTGAAATTGAGTCCAAAACATCTTCAGTTTGAATACATCTAGAAAAATAAATTCTATTTGCTTCTTTATCAGTGTAGTCTTTTGCCATTTTTAAATCCATACAAAAACCTTGTATATTATTCAACTTCAACCTTGTATTTGCTCTATTAAAATACGCATCCATATTAGGTAATTCATTTAATGCATTTGTAAAACATGAATCAGCCTCTTTATATTTATTTTGCTGAAAATATGTTACTCCTTGTTGATATGAAATTTTAGATTTCGTATAAGGTGAAGTTGTCTTTACAGTCACAGTACAACTAATAATTATTATAGTTGGAAAAATTAATACTAAATTAATAAACTGGTAAATTTTAAATTTGTTTTTTTTATACATAAATTTCTTATTTTAAACTCACTTTAGTAAAATCGTATTTAGTAATTTTTAGTATGGTATCATCAACGTTCAAATGTTCGGGGCAATGAACTCTAACGGTCCTCGTGTAGGTTTGCGTGTTTTTTACCTTAGACCTACGCGCATGGCGTAGCCTAGCGTATCAATAAAAAAAACATGAAACTTACACGATGTTAGAAGCTGGTCGACTTCATCATAACTATCTTATTTTTAATACTATATCAATAATTTTTGAGCGATTGGTTCTCAGGTAGGGCTTGTAAATTGTCTTTCAAAAGGGAGGAGATTTTTAAAATAAATAATTACTCATTCCGCTTTGGGTAAGGGCTGGCAAAATGGACTTGCTCTTTTTGCTTTTATTTGCCTATCGTGAGGGCATTGTGGGAAAAGCAAAATGTGCAAGGCCATTAGCGCCGGAAGCGTAAGCCCGTGTGGTTAATTTGGACTATATTATTATTTTGGATTTACAATCGGTGGTTCTTGTAATGTATCAGCTTTTGTAAATTCATGACGAACACGTTTTTGTAATTTTGTTTTTGTGTAATCGTCAATTCTTAATGTTGTATTGCTTTTTGCAATTCGTTTTCCTGCGTCCATAATGTCATTCATTATGTCCCATAATTCGTTTAATGTTCCAATATTATCTTCAACTAATTTCTGTTTTTGATTCATTTTCTCATTTTGACTTTGATTAGCTGTCTTTATTGAATCACGAGTTGCCTTTAATTTATTATATGCAGCAGCCGTAAAACCTTTTGCCTGTATCGCTGCAAGATTATCATCAATGTTTTGGAATAATACCTTTAGATTTTCTATTACTGCTTCCTGGTCTTTCTTTGCTATCTTATTTCTCAAGGCGGAAATTCCAAAGTCTTTTGGTAAAATCGTTAAATTTTCTGCTCTTTTGATATAACCTTCGAGTAATTGAAGTTGTGAACGGAGACCTTCGGTTGAAGCATACATATTGTCTGTAACCTTTTTTAACTCACCTTGTAGTTTTTTTAGGGTTTACAATTGATTCTACAGTCGCTAATTTAGATTCAAACGCTGTTTTGTAAGCTGGATTAAAATCAGGTGAATAAGCTTGAAATTCTGCTATGTCAGTTTCAAAGCTTTTTAGAAGAAAACCGCCAACTACTGGCATTTCCTCAATTCTAAGTGTGAATTTTCTGGCTGTCATGATTGTAAGTTTTAATTAATAATACACAAATTTAATGATTTTTTGTAAACTATTGATTTTAAGTATAAATATTTTCATTTTAAAGTTGTCAAAAACAATTTTAAATGTATCAAAAGCAATTCTAAAGCTATCAAAAACGATTTTAAATGACAAAAATCTAATTTTAAATGTGTCAAAAATGATTTTAAAACTGTCAATTCTCATTTTATACTTATAACCTGTTATTCTAAATGTTATAGCTATTTTTAGAAACGAATAAGTTGTTTATTTATTGGATTAAATTTCTATTTATTGATTATTACCTTCTTCTTTTAGCTTATGCCCTTTTTTTTTCAGATACCTGTTTCCTAGTGCCTTCACATTGAGAAAAAATATTAGCTTGCTATCAAAAAGAATTTAATTAATATCTACAAACTTTAAAACCAAACGACCAATAGAGTTTACACTGTCTCTTGAAAATACAGCTAACCATTCGCTTGCATCTTTATCAAAATGCGAAACACTATAATGATTTCTTGCTTCTGAAATTGCACTTGGAATAGTAGTTAACAAGTTTAAAATTTGTTCAGGATGTTTCTCTTTTCTTTTTTCTAATTTTTGTTTAATATTTTCTTTTACAATTTTTGATAAAGAATTTAATTTATCTGTTTCAACTTCTGTTAAATTATTTTTCTGAATATATGTTTTAAACAATCCTTCAAGACAAGAGTAACAAAATGTTAATGTCTGATTATAATTTTTTTCAACTATTGAAATATCCATTTTGTTTAAATATTCCTCTAATTTTTTTGAATCAAGAACATCATCTAAAACAACATTTGGAACCGCTTGCTTATGATTTTTATCTAAAGCTTTTATTGCATAAATAAAATTAGCAGGTGCATTTAGTAACTCTATGCTTTCAATTATATCAAAACTTTCAATGGAACATTTATTAAATTCGCAGTAACCAATAAGTAAATCAACTAAAAATGAAAAAAAGACTACAGTGTTGGTTCTATAAAAATGATTTAGGAAAATTATTAATGCATCATTTGCGTCTAAGTGTGAATGATTCAATCCTGACGAAAAATAGCTCCTTCTTCTACCTGCTTCTTCTATTGCGCTTTGCCAAAGTTCTTCCAAATTATTCTTTATGCAATATCTAATAAATTTATCTGAACATAAATAGTCTTCGATACTCAAATTTTTCAAATAATTAACTACTGGAATTATTCTTGGTATAGGTTCTGTCTTCATTCTTTCATTTATTTTTTTTCTGATTAATAAAAATCCCAGCCGTGTACTTATCGTACAATTCAAACAAAAATTCAATCCGTTTTGTTTCGTTAATAAACGGTTGTGGTCGGTAACATAAATCAACTACCTTGTCTAATTCTTGATGCGCTTTAACCAATTTTGGGGGCATTGTTAAAGTGTCGTATAAATCGGCTAAACTGCTTTCTGGAAATTCTGCTCTTATGTCTAATATTTTTTGTGCAGCTTCTTCTACAGATTTTACTTGTTTTTCTGTTGGATTTTCAGGCCATGGAAAATTATTGTAAACAATATCATTTGAATAGCGAAAATCACTCTTGATACGACCACAAATATTTTTAATCCAAACCATGTGCATTTGAGAAGAGATAATCCCAAAGTGAAAATGATTTGCTTTTGGAATAGAATTACAACTATCTGCAACAATATTTGATTTATCAAAGAAACCAAAAGGAATATATTTTCTATTTTCAGAAGAATGCCGAGGGACTAAAATATAATCTGAAACAGGTTGCCTATTTTCTGTAAATAAGGTTGGAAAATCTGCCCATTTTATTGTTGCTTGTTTTGTGCTTGCAAGTCGCATTTTTCTTACTTCTTCTATTCGGAGCAAAAGGTCTGGTGCTTTTTTAATTTCATCGGGTTTAATATCTATTAACCATAAACACCATCGTTTTTCATTATGCAGAAATTCTTTTGCACTGATAAATGGAAAAATGTATTTCTCTGCAATCGGATTATTTTTTACAAATATTTCTTTTTCTTCATTTGATAAAAGTAAATTCCCTCCGTCAGTTGGTTGACTACCTTTTACCATTTCAGGAACATTACAAATTGCTTTCTTTCTTGAACTAATTACAAAATCTTTTGCTTCGACCAAATACGGATTAATATTTTTTACTTTAATTTCGTGTGGTTCAGCCTTTATATTTTCGTATTCATAAATTAACTTTTCTGAAATATCAAAATTAGAAAAACCAACTATAACCACATGAACGGCAGCGTTGCCTTTGGCTTCGTTATTCCAACGGAATGTACGATGTGCAAAATGTATTTTGATGTGATATTTATTAAACATTTCGTTCCAAAGAACTCCGACCTGTTCGCCCTGAACAATCGAATTTGTTGAAACAAAAGCAGATTTTATTTCTGATTTTTCATTGTTATATTTTTGTAAATATTGTGCTGTCTTTATATACCATGCAGCAACATAGTCTAAAACTCCTGCACCATTTACACCAGAAAATATTTGCTCTAAATCTTTCTTTTGATTTTGATTTTGTAATGACTTCCCAATAAAAGGCGGATTACCTACAATAAAATGAAACTTTGGTTCTTCTTTCTCCCACGGCATAGGCTCAATAAGACTTTGCCAATCTATTTGCAGAGAATTACCGTGAATAATTGTTGCACTTTTTCGCAATGGCAAACGAACATAATATTCGCCAAATAATACGCTGGCTTGCATGTTCATTTGATGGTCTATTAACCACATGGCGACCTGTGCAATTTGTGCCGGAAATTCTTCGTATTCTATTCCATAAAATTTGTCAACATCAACTAAAAAATAAGTTCCTATGTCTGTTACCTTTTGACCATCTAAAAGACTTCTTACAATTTCCATTTCAAGCAGACGGAGTTCTCTGTAAATTATAATCAAAAAATTCCCACATCCACAAGCTGGGTCAATGAAACGAAGATTACTGATTTTTAATTGAAGGCTTTTAAGTTTGTTTTTATTTCCTTTGGCTTCGTGAAATTCTTTCCAGAGTTTATCAAGAAACAGGGGTTTTATAAGTTTTAAAATATTTTTCTCACTTGTATATTCAGCTCCCATGTTTCGGCGTGTTTTCTCGTCCATTACACTTTGAAACAATGAACCGAAAATTGCAGGAGATATTTTTCCCCAATCGAGAAAACAACATTCAATGAGAGTTTGTCTCATTTTAGAATCAAACGAAGCAAAGGGCAAAACTTCTTCAAACAACTTTCCATTGACATAGGGAAAAGCCGCAAGGCTTTCATCTATGTTTGTTAATCGTGAATCATTTGGAGAATTTAAAATATTGAAAATTGCAGCTATATGATAAGCTAAATCGCTCCCGTCTTCTTTTGTTTTTTGTTCGATATAATCTTGAAAAATTCCTTTCTCAAAAATTCCGGTATCATCTGCAAACAAACAAAATAGTAAACGGACTAAATATTTTTCTAAAGAATGACCAGAATAACCTATTACTTTTAATCTATCATGAAGTTTGCCCATTAATTCGGCAGCTTTGATATTTACAGGGTCTTCTTCTTTGTAAGTTCGTTTTTGATAACCTGCAATAAAACCGAATAAATGAACATTTTTAACGAGGTCTTTTAGTATGAATTCTGATGTTGTGTTTTCGTCAATGTCTATCAGACGGAATTTTTCAAAGTCTGAAACAAGGATATATTTTGGTAGTTCGTGTTGTGGTAATTTTTGTAAATAATCTTTTGCCTGTATAAGTGCTTTGTCAAGGTTCTTTCCCTTGCTTTTCATTTCTATTAGAATAGTTCCCTTCCAAAACAAATCAATATATCCGTCGTGTGAATCAAGTTTTTTCACTCTGTGTTCAAACGTAGAAACTTTACGTTGACTGATTCCAAAAACATTAAAAAACTCATATAAAAAAGTTTTTGCTTCTGCATCTTCGTTACAAGCATTTTCCCATTCTTTGGAGAATCGGGATGTTCGTTCTTTTATTTCATTCCAACTTAAAGACATTTTATAAAAATCATTTTATGTTTTATGAATTGTAAAATTAAAATTAAAAATCACAATATAACAGGGTAAGTCGGCAAATTTAGTACTTTAGATATGTATGTTTTGATTTGTGGATATTTAATTTACTGACCTGTTAATAAGTGGTTAATATAAGCTTACAAAAATGTTTATAACTCTACTTGAATACAAATATAATATACTCCGTTAAGGTTTAATTTTGGAAAAAATATTTTGTTAAATCTTAATTCATATTTTAAAATGGAAACAATATCTTTCACATCTTTGGGGAAAATCACAATTAAAACAGTTAGAAATTATATTCTTGATGAAAAATTAAGTCCACAAGATAAAATCTATCTACATCCAGACAACTACGATGATTTAATTCTTGAACATCGAAAAACATATTCAAAACCTGCTCAAAAACCATATTACTTAATTAGCGTTTTGCTTGATACATCTAAAAATGTTTTAGTAGCATTTAACACGATTCACGTTAAAAAGAATAAAAATAAAACGCCACGATTAACACAAATAGAATTGGAAGAACAAGAAAAGGAAAGCGAATATTCATCAGCATTAGATGAAATATTTTATAGATGTGGTTGGTGTGGTAATGTTGTTGAATCTGATGGCTCACTGCTTAACGATGATATTAGAGAATATAAAATCAGTTTATTAAGAAAATATGAAAATGAACTAAGTGTTTATAAAGTTCACGGTGATTGCTGCCCTCATGAAAGTGATGATTAAATTGAAAAAATCAATGTTTTATTAAGGCTTTCTAAAAATTGAATTCTGATTTTCAATTAACTTAATAAAGACATATCAATAACTGTTACTATTGTTGAATAATCATCACTTGCATAAAGTAAAAAAACGGACTTTAAATCTGTAATAATTTTTGTTATTCGTTCGTCTGTTATTTCAGGAAATAATGATTTCAGATTAATTTTAAGAGTGTCAAAAGAAATAACTTTATTGTTGGCTAATTTAAGCGTTTCAATATATTCAGGTTCATCAAATACAATTGTATTAATCTCTAGTTCGTTTAAATATTCCTTATAATATACAATGTTTTGATGGAGTAAAATGTCGTAATGAAATTTTTGTGCTTTATAATAATCTTCAACATTTGTAAAACTAAACCATTCATCGTAGTTTTCTAATCTATGAGGAACTAAACCAAAAATATTGAATGGTTCATTTAAAAGTTTATTTGGTAAATAAGAGTAAAATGTATCAAGATGAAGTTTTTGTTTTTCATCATCTGTAACAGACTTATTAAATTTTGTATCTTTATAAAGCGTGAAATTTCCAAATGTATGAGCAAAATTTAAATGTCTGCCATGAAAATAAAACCTTAGATAGTGAAGGTTTTTGCTTGCTTCGTTTACATCTTCTGCTGTTTCACCCGGAATACCTCTGATAATATTTGCATCAGATTTTATACCGTATTTTACACAGAATTTTAGATATAAAATATTATGAGCAAAACTATTGCTTTTACCCATTTTTGATAACAAATTATCGGAGACAGATTCATATCCTGCAAATAAATATCTTAATCCTGCCAATGACATTTTTTTGTAAATATCTGATTCCATCTCTTTATGTAAGATAAACTGTGCCCACAAAGAATATGGTCTTTCATTTTTGTAAGATGAATCTATTAATAAATCTAATAATTTATCAAAACGTTTCAGGTCCTTACCGATAATATCATTATCAACAAAATTGAAAGAAGATATATCATATTTTTCTGAAATATATTCTATTTCATTTACAATACTTTCAGGTTCTCTTTCCCTGTATTTACTGCCAGCACTGTAATTGCAAAATTTACATTTATTCCAACGACAAGAACGGATTGAATTAATTGGAAAACGTAAATCGTCTAATTTATATCGTTCTTTTGCATTTGTGAAAAATTCAGAATAATCAGGAATTAAGTAATTATTGTAATCAAGAAAATCACTTTTTGATTGTTGGTTTATTTTTATTTCGTTGTTTTCTCTGTAAATTAAACGAGGAACATTTGAGAAGTCAGAGGATTGATTTTTTAAAACTTTGTATAATTCCAATAAAGGAAATTCACCCTCTCCATATATTACAAAATCAATATCCTTACTTGATTTCAAAACTTCGGTTGCATCATCAATTCCTCCAAAACCACCAAATACTATTTTGGTATTTTTGTTTCTCTTCTTTATTTCACGAGATAATATAAGCCCTGGTATCCATTGAAAACATTTTGCAGAAATTCCCCAAAGCTGTACATTTTCAAAATTGATTTTATCAAGTTCTGTAGAAATGGTATCAATTATTTCTGTTCTTACTTCATCAAATGTGTCAAAACTATTACGATTGAAAATTATATTGTCAGAATTTAATCTGTTGTAAAATGATTTAATCCTTTCAAGTGCTTCCGTATCGCAAAACTCGTCAGCTAATAACAAATAATAAGGCAACAAAGAAACAACAGGGCGATAAACCCAATCAGAATTCTTTTTTTCTGCTTCAAAATATTTATCAAGTAGAAAATTCCAGTAAATAATTTCACTCTCAATATTATTATGAGTTAAGAAACTTTTTAATATTGATAATGCAGCAGAGGGGTTGATTTTGTCAGATGGAGGCAGACAATTAAATATTACTTTAGTTTGCATATTATGTTATAGCTTTTTTCCAAATACGTTTCTTTTTATCTGAACACAAAGAAGCAAGAAACTTTTTCATGTACAAAACTTTATTCTCTAAAATTTCATCATGCCGTGACCAGCGTTTAACTTTCCGTTTTTCTTTTCTAATAAAAAGCGAAGCGTATAATTCTGCTTTGTCTTCTTCAATTGCTGACAGAGCATATAAATTTATAAAACCTTGTAATGGATGAGTAAACAAATATACATTTCCTTTATCTTGAACGCTTGCACCACCATCACCGTATTTTATTTCTTTGTTATTAAATGTAGCCCAAACAGAATCTTTATAATAAGCAGTTTTATGAAACTGTTCTTCTATCATGTGGTAAAACTCGTGATGTATGATATGTCTTACATAAGTTTTGTATTCACAACCTCTGTAAATATCATATATCAACATTTCTTTTACATAATCAGGCAAAGCGGTTCGCTTTTGTCCTGATAATGCAAATTCTTTAACAAATGAAACATACTTTAAATTTGTAGTGTCTATAAATTTTACAGGATATTTGTAAAGTTCTGTTTTGAATAATTTTAAAAAGTCATAAAACTGATTGTAATCTGATTCAGTTATTTTCTCATAAGTTATATATGTCTGCCATGTACTTGCAGGGATTGTGTCATAAAATAATTTGACATTATAATTGGATTGTATTTCAGTTATAATATTGTCAATTTTTTGTTTTTTAGTTTTTGCAAATAAACTTGTAGATAAACTTACAATCGTTAAAAATATTAGAATTATTCTTTTTGTCATTTAATCATTTAGTATTTCAATTTTGAACAAATAAATTAGAACATATAAACTTAACTTTAATACATCAGCCCGTCAGGGCTGTAATAAAATTTTTTCTTCCTTATTGGCTCGATACGCTGGCAAAAGGAAAGCTCTATTTGTTTTTTTTACCTTAGAAAATAATTTAATTCAAAAAAAACAAATTGTGCTTGACTAAACGCTGATAGGGGAGCCTGTGAGGTTAAAACTAATAAATGTGAGCGATGGCAGATTAGTGAATTTGTTGTTGGTGCGCAGCAAGTTTCTTTTTTGCTTATCTTGAATTGCAAGCAAAAAAGTAAACTAAACAACGAATTGACTAATGTGGGTAAGCTATACCTTATCGGCTTGTGGTCTGGCAAAAAGCAAGTTCTATTTCTTTTTTTTACCATAGAAAACAATTAGATTCAAAAAAAAGAAATTGTACTTGATTGTGGGCTGATAGGGTCGCCTGTGAGATTGATTTTATTTTAAAAATGTGCGAGGGCTGTCTTATCATTTTATTATTTATTATTGTCATTATTGATATAATTATTTTTGTCAATCCGGTTATCTGTCATGGTACGGATTTTTTGGAGACTTGCTTCTAACGCCCTCGCAATAGGCCCCGTTTTTGCGACCTTAGACCGGTCGCGTATAGCATAAAATTTTGGATTAGCATTAAATTTT
>Ga0208373_1005436_pt1 | contig 10659 bp, 6 predicted proteins | sample RifOxyC2_FD_184036 | JGI IMG/M metagenome (GOLD analysis project Ga0208373, IMG submission 184036) | Soil microbial communities from Rifle, Colorado - Rifle Oxygen_injection C2 (SPAdes) | ecosystem: Environmental > Terrestrial > Deep subsurface > Rock core/Sediment | place: Rifle, Colorado... | reverse complement strand
ATTAAAAGCTATAAGGTTTACCGAAAGGCACAGGGAGAGAAGGATTTTATTGTAATTATAGAAATTCCTGCCGTGACTCCCACGGGAAGCGGTTATGTCCATATTGATAAAGGGTTAAAGGCGGAAACGGAATACTCCTATTGGATTACCGCGTTGTCAGGCGAGCAGAACGCGATAAAACAGGAGAGTGACCGGAGCGGGGAATTGAAGGTAACTACCCCGAGAGATTATAGCATTGAGTTTATTTCAGTTATTAAGGAAAAAAATAGTGTATATGTTAAGATTGGGAAATATTTAAACGGCAAATGGGATTATATGCCGACTTTTATAAATAAAGGTGATAAGATTGATAAAGATCAGTTTATTACGGGCTGGACCTTTGTGGATTTTCAGCCTGATGTCTACCCCAAATCAACCGGTAGTGGAGTTGTCAATAAGCCGACATTTAGGATTATTTATCTTGACAGAAACGGTAAAGAAGGTAGTCATTTAATAGAACCTAAGTAATTGATATGGTTGAGGGCTAATGAAGACGAAAAATAGTTATTGGCTGATACCTGTTTGCGGGTTTTTATGTTCGGTAATAATCCTTACGGATTGCGGTGGCAAATCTAAATTACAACCTGTAGCGAAAAGTCCCTCCCAAGAGCCGGTAGTTACGGAGCTTGATAATGCTTCAGATCGGGGTTATCCTGAAGAGAGCAGAATTCAGCCAACATCGGCTACATCTGATGAACTGACCGAAGCTTTAAGGCGTCTGGAATCCGAGAAATCCGTTGATATGGATAAGAAAAAGATATTAGCGGAAAATTATTACCAGGTAGGTATTAAGTTATATCAAGAGTTGAGATTTTCAGAGGCCATAGAGGCTCTTAATAAATCACTGGAACTTGATTCAGCCCATGAAAAAACCAAAGTGCTTTTAGAAGAGGCGCGGTTGGCCCAGGGAGAATATTTGTCCGGTGAGATGGGGGCTGTTTCGCGGAAATTATTTGCGGAGGTCCGGGCTAAGGTTCAGCAGGCTAAGTTAGAGGTGGAATATCACCTGAACAAGGGTATTCAGTTTTATAATGATGGAGAGTATGCCAAGGCTGAAGAAGAATTTAAATGGGTTATCGAGACCATTAAATGGTTCCCCTATCGGGCAGACTTAATGAATTTCCAGACCCAATCAGAAAATTATCTGAGATTAAATACGGAAAAGAAGGAAGTCAAAGAACGTGAAATGTCAAGACGGCGCGAGGTAGCAGCCAGAAGGTTGGCATCTCAGGAGGAGGAAAAACGGCGCGATGATTTTGTTAAGAGTATTGATATGCTTTTCAGGCAAGCCCAGGTTGAGTTTGAAAGGGAGAATTACCAGGAAACCATACGGCTATGCGAAAAGATAAAAGAAAAGAGTCCAGGTAATTTTGTGGCTGACAAGCTCAGGATGATTGCGCTGGTGGCCCACCGCTACAAGCAGAAAAAACTGACCAATAACACCCTGATTGAAGAATGGAAACGCACTTTTGAAAGTTATGATCTTAAAGCGCTTCCTTATCTAGATCCGATAACATTCCCGGAAAAGGATGTGTGGGAAAAGATAGAACGGCGTGGGCCTAAAAAGATATTTAAGGAAAAACCGGTTTCTGAGCTGGATACCCAAACGGAATTAATGCTGAAGCGAAAAATAAAGTTCCCCTTCATCGATCCGACGCCGCTCAGTCAGATTATTGAGTATATCAAGGAGTTTATACCGAGTTTAAACATAATAATAGATACCGGAGCCGGCGTTGATTCCCAAGAGCAAATCACCTATAGCGGATCCGAATTGCCGTTAGATTTTGTTTTGAAGGATATGTTGTCTGTAAAGGAGTGGGGTTATTTTATCCGTGAAGGGGTGGTTTATATTTCTTCACTGGAGCGGATAAATCAGGAGCAAATGGAAACCAGATGGTATAGTATTCTTGACCTAACTATTCCGATAATAGATTTCCCGAGCACTGAAATAGCTTTTGGAATAGCGGCAGAAGCGGGCGATTCTGGCACGGTTCAGATGCCCGCCATTTCCGGCGAAGAATTAGTTAATTTGATAAAGGAAACTACAGGCAAAAAAGAAGGCGGCTGGGAAAAAGCCAATGCAACTTTCCAAGCCACCACCGGTGTTTTAGTGGTTACCCATATTCCCAAAGTGCATAAGCAGATAGAAGCATTACTTAATCAAATTCGTGCTGCGGCGGATGTAGTAGTTACCATTGAGGCGAGATTCCTGTCAGTGCAGCAGAATTTTCTTGAGGATATTGGTGTGGATTTGCGCGGATTGGCGAATACTCTGCCGACTTATTTCCAAGCTCCGCCTCCGGATGGGCCGGGGTTTACTGATCTTTCGGCCGGAGTGGCTGGTGTTTATCGTGGAGGACGCCAGAGTATAACAGCGCGGGTTCAGAATTTTGTAACCAATGCCGATCCTTATTCTCGTTTTATTAGAGACGAAAGAATATCTCCTTTGGGCGGAGCGGCTTTATCTTATTCGGTGTTAGGGCAGACATCTTATCAGGCGTTACTTACCGCAGTCCAAAAGGATATACGCACCACAGAGGTTTTTGCTCCTAAGATTACAATTGCTAACGGTCAACGGGCGCATATTCAGATGACGGATCAGTTCACATACATAAAAGATTATGATGTGGTTATTGTCAATGCGGCCAGTTCTCTGGCTATGGGTGAGCCTATTGTTGATACTTTCCGGACGGGAGTTATTCTGGATGTTCGGCCGGTAGTCAGCACTGATTTGAAGTACATTATGTTAGAGCTTCGTCCGAGTCTCGCCGCATCTGAGACCAGGTTGCCGACTATCAGAACGGTTCCTTTCCTCATTGGCAATGTGAATACTCCTATCCAAGCGATAGAGCTGCCCGAGATAAGGGTTCAGCGTGCCAGGGGTAATGCTATTATACCGGATGGAGGTATATTGTTGATGAGTGGTTATTCTTCGGGCAAGGATACATCGGCTTCTTCAAATGTTCCGGTGATTTCAAGTATTCCTATTTTAAGTTTTATGTTTGGTCGGAAGGCCAAGGGAGAAGCGCGCAGAAATCTTATTATTTTGATTAAAGCGAATATTAGTATTCTAAGCGAAGAAGAAAAAAATAAATTCTGATTTCCATCCAGTTACGTCAAAAATCATTTATTTAGAGCTGTATAAGGCTAGAATTCGTTTATATATAGGGACAAGATATTATTGTTCGGCATGAGAAAGGGGTTTGTTATGACGCTACCTAAGACACATCTAAAACCGGCAGCGAGTGAAAAATTCAACAGATTTATGCTCTCCCTTATTGCGATGGGGTTAGTTGCGTTGAATGGCTATGTTTTATTCGGCGCCCCAGAAAAAGGATCGGAGGGTCAGCAGGAATCTGATCTGGGTTTCGCGGATAAGTTAGCTGAGGAGTCCAGCAATCCGGGAGGACTGAATTTTTTAGATATTACAGAGGAAATGGTCCAGGATATTATAAAGAATCCCGGTTCTAAAATGATTCAGCAGCATGCCACCCTGATATTGGGAAAATTAAGAAAATTTAGCGCCGGGGTGGAAAGAGACCTTGAAAAGCGCACCCAGCTTATGAATGAAGCTATTGACATATTGGATAAGTTTATCAAGGATAACTCTGAGTATAGCGGGATATCTGAGGCGAAATTCGAATTGTCCGAACTTCTACAGCAGAAAGCCATCTTTTTAACTAATGTGGCGAAGGTTGAGCCAGACCCGACAAAGAAGCAGGGGTTGATTGAGCAGGTGGAATCAACCTATGCTCGCATTACTGAATACCTGAATGTTATGGTTGTTGATTATCAGAAAATACTTGACAACACTAGCGATGCTGAAAAAAGGGAAGAAATAGATAATAAGATAATGCGGGCGTCTTATACGCTGGCGTTGAATTTTTATTTGAGAGGGCTTCTGTATATTAAAGGCGATGAGAATCATAAGAAATATCTCCAGGAAGCCATCAAATCTTTTAATACTTTTGCAATGAAGTATGGTGATAAATTGCTTTGTTATGAGGCCTCTGATTATATCGGCGAATGTTATTATGAATTGGCTGATTACAAGATTGCCAAGATGTATTACGGAATGACGGCTAAATTATATGACAGTATTAAAAATGATGACGAGAAAACCGCAGAGGAAATAAATGAGATTATAAACGAATGCCAGGATATTATTCAAAAAGGGAACGCTCATTTGGCTAAGGTAGCAAATGCGAACAAGGAATATTCTGAAGCTATCAAAATTATTGATGACTTGATTAAGAAATTTCCTAAGAGTCAATCTGAGGAATGGATGGAGATGGGGTTGGTGGAAAAAGCCAAAGCTCTTTTTTACATTAATAAAAAAGATGATGCCTTTGCCATACTGCAAGACATTAAAGACAACAGCAAGAACAATCAGGCCAAATCTGCGGCTAATGATGCTTTAGGCGTTCTTATAAAAAAGGGCGGAGATGTTTCCCCGTCAATTATTATTACTATTATACGCGATTTATTTGTTAAGGGCAAGTACAGCGAATTGGTTCAGCAGGGGCAGGCACTGATGTATAGGCTGAATGATTCTTCGGAAGAGGAAAGAGCCCAGTATTTGCCTGAAACATTGCTTTTTATGGCCGAGGCCTTTAAAAAACAGGAGCGTTATTACGAGGCTATTATTCTTTATGAGACTATTTATCTTAATCCGAAATATAAAGAAGCTAAAAGCAGCCAAAATGAAGACATCGCTCCTTTAGCCGCTTATGGGGCCGCTTCTGCGTACCAGAGCGTTGGGAAGGAAGCGGATGATGAGTCAGATAGGGCTAAATATAAAGAGGTCAGGACATACCTGACCAAGACTTGGCCTAAAAGTGATTTTGCACAAAGCAGTCAATTCTATCAGGGCAAGGAAGTTGAGGGAGAAGGAAAATATATTGAAGCGGCTAAAGCTTACGGGCAGGTCCCGGCAGCTAACAATAATTATTATGAGTCGCTGTTTCGCATTGGATACATGTATCACTTGTACGTAGATAAGGATTTATTGCCTTCTTACAGAAAGGAAAAAGACAGTAAGAAGAAAGAAGAGTTAAAGGGGGATGTTTCCAGGAATCTGGCGTTAGCCGAAAACTCTTTTAATAAGGCTCTTAAAGTCTATGAAGATAAATTAAAGGGCGCCATAGACGATGAGTCAAAAAACAAGATACTACATAATGAGTTGCAGACGCGTATATTCCTGTCAAGAATGTATCTCGGTGATTTCTTGCGTAAATATTCTGAGATTCTTGTAATCCTGGAGGGACTGGAGAAAAAGTATGCTTCAAGGCCTGACGCGGTAAGCCAGATTTTACAGTTGAAAATAGAGGCTTATATTAACATGAATGAAATGAACAAGGCCGAGATGCATCTAAACTCGCTCAGGAATTATGCTGGCAAAGGTGATAATTTGGAAATTATAGCACCGGCTCTGCAGTTGATGGGATTAGCTTACGTGAAGAAGGCGGATAGCATTATACCTCCTATTGCATCGTTAACTCCCGAGGAAAGAACGAAAAGGGCTAATGCTATTAAAGAAATGAAAGGAAAGGGGTCGGATGAGTATAAGCAGTTCACAGAATCATTACGAAATGCCGGTGAATATTTTATTCAATGGGTTGAGATAAGGAATAAGGTTGTGACACCTGACGAAGTTCTTTCCGTAGCGGAAAGTTTGTATCAATTCGCAAGCGAAATTGAAAGAGATGACTTTTACCGAAAGGCGTCTGATTTGTATGAGAGAATAATCAATAAGGAATTTCAGGGTAAATTACCGCGTCAGGAAACCTGGCTGATTCAATGGAAATTAGCCAAAACCTACCGTGACTTAAAGGAGTATGAAAAAGCTGTGACTATCCTTGAGAAGCTGGATGCTGAAAAAAGTAATAATATTGATATAAAAAGAGAGTTGGCTTTTGCTTATGAGGATGCCGGTTCCAGGGAGAATATGACACCATGGCAATCAGCCCGAAAGAAATGGTCGGAAGTGAGCGCTCTATGTAAAAACGGCACCGAAGAGTGGTGGGAGACGAAATATCATTTTGTATTGATGGATGTTTGGATGGGTAATTCTAAGGAGGCAATTTACGCGATGACAATGATAGAAAAAGCCGTTAGTCCGGAATATGACAGTAATAAATGGGGCTATAAGGATAAATTTAAGGCTTTAAGGAAGACGGCAGAGTCAAAATAGAAGAAAAAATAGGCGCATAAAACTTGACAGAGGCTGTATTTTAATATTGTTTGTAGCGGAAAGGAAAGGATTGGAAATGAAAGCGTTTAAGATATTGGTTATTCTGGCATTACTGGTTTTTTCATTACCTTCTCTGTGTCTGGTGGCCCAGGAAACAGATGTGGTCTCTTCCTTGGGGGCGGACAATAAACCGAATGAAGATGCCGGCGATATTACCAGTGAAACCTATGATGGTGTAGCCATTAAATTAAAGAGTGGGCCCACCAAGACAATTAAGTTAGATGCGATTAAAAATATCACCTATCGTGATGAGGCCAGGGATTATATTAATGCTCGGCAACTCCAGGAATCCGGTAAATATCCCCAAGCTGTGGAATCATATAAGAAGGCTTTGAATGATACCCGCTTGAGAGCTATTTTTAAGCAGCATGTCCTTTATAATATTGCTGTGTGCTATCATAATGCCAAGAAGTTTGATGAGGCCATGCAGGCTTATGACGAAGTGCTCAAGGCATTCGAAAAAACGCGTTATTTTAAACAGGTGTATTTTAATAAGAGTGACTGCGCCGCGAAAAAACCAGACTTGAAAACGGCATTGGATATTTTAGATGAAGCTAAGGTGAAGGGCCGGGATATTGGGGAAAAATTCCTGTTAGAGGTTGATTTACGTAAGGCCAACCTATTAGAGGATAGCAATAAACCTGATGAAGCCAAGGCTATTTATAACCAGCTTAAAACTAAAGCCGCAATGCAGCCAGCTATATTGTATCGCGCGTATATAGGGTTGGGACGGGTAGAATTGATTGGCGGAAATGTCTCCAGGGCAGAAGACGCGTTTAACGAGGTAATTGCCAAGTCAGACGATGCTGTAGCCAAAGCTGGTGCCTATAACGGCAAGGGCGATTGCATCCTGGCTGCCACCAAGACACCTGACTATAAAATTTATAAGAACGCCCTTTTTGCTTATCTGCGTTCTAAACTACTTTATCCAGCCCCAGCCGGAGAAACCACGGTTGAAGAAGAAAGGGCTATTTATAATGCCGGATTGTCCTGCGAGAAGTTGGCACAGGCATTACCCCAGGAAAAGAAAAAGGTGTATATTAATAATGCCAAACTCCTTTATCAGGAGTTGAAGCAGAAGTTCCCTGGTTCCAGATTTACTCCTGAAGCAAATAAGAGATTATCTGAGATGGGGAAATAGATTAACTGTAAAGAAAGCAGCAAAGAGAAGGAGAGCGTCTATGTTTTACAGAAACAACAGGAGTAGTAAGACCGTTGTCATATCGACCATTGTATTGGTTGCGTTTTTTATTGGTGCGGTAGGTTTTAGTTATGTTTATGCCCAAGAGGGCGGGGGGAGTAAATCATCCGGAGTCGCAGAATCAGGTTTTATGGACCTGGTTAAATCCGGTGGTTGGGTTGGTCATTTTATTATTCTTTGTAGTGTGGTAGGTATGGGTTTTGTCATTGAACATATCGTGAATATTAAGAGAGATAAATTATGCCCACCGGAAATAGTCGCCGAACTGGAAGCGCTGGTGGAAGAGGGTCGTTACGAGGAAGCTGTTACATTATGCAGCGCTAACCCCAACTTTTTCTGTAATATTATGGGTGCGTCTCTTTCCAAGGTGAACGAAGGTTATGATGCCATGGTAGAAGCCATGAGCACGTCCGGCGAAGAGGAGTCCGCTAAGTTGAATATGAAAATAAGTTATATTTCTCTTATTGGCAACATCGCCCCTATGTTAGGGTTGACCGGAACAGTCACCGGTATGATCGCGTCATTCGGTATTATCAAGACCAAATTGTCTCCTTCTCCGGCTGACCTGGCCAGCGGCGTAGAAGCCGCTCTGGTTACCACGGTCGAAGGACTTCTCGTATCAATGCCTCTGATGACCGCATTTTTCCTGTTTAAAAATAAAGTAACACTGTATATTATTGAAATTGGGATTATGGCCGGTGAGTTTGTCGATAGGTTCAAGAATATGTCAGCTGAACAACCTCAATAATTTAAAATTAATTATGGGGATTTAATACTATGAAAATAAAACGGAGAGCAATGCTGGAAAATACGGGTCTGAATATGACCCCGATGATTGACATTGTCTTCCAGTTGATTGTCTTCCTGATGTTGGCGTCAGACTTTACCAACCAGGAATTGGAACGGGTTTATTTGCCCAAGGCGGACGCGGCATTAGCTGATGATCATCCTGATAAAACACGGCTTATGGTAAATATTAATCATGAGGTTCCTCAAGGGCAAGATTGTCCCCAGTTAAAATATAAGAATGGTATTTTATTGCAACCATGCCAGATTGATGAACATTGGGTCATAAAAATACGCGGCAGCGTTCTAACCATCCCGGAATTGGAGCAGAGGCTGGTGGTGGAGGGAAATATGGACCGGGAAACCAAGGGTAATCCCAAGACTCCTTCAAATCGTCCGGTAATGATAAGGCCTGATGGCAGCGCGCCATTCAAAAAGATTACCCAAGTATTGGAAGCCGCCGGTAAGGCGTTGGTTTGGAAGATAGAAATCGGGGCTGAAAAGCCGCCGGAGGAGTAATTATGGCAAGGCGTGCGAAACGTGCTTTTGAAGAAGCAAGGCAGGATTTGGAAATGACCCCCATGATTGATGTCATATTCCAGTTGATTATATTTTTTATGTGCTCTATCCATTTTAAGTCCTTGGAAGGTAAGCTGTATTCCTATCTTCCCAAAGATAAGGGAATGTCGTCAACTACTGTAACGGATCCGATTTTAGAAGAGGTTCGGATAAAACTGGCTTATTCCGCAAGCGCGCCTCTTTTAACCAGGATAAAAGTTGGAGAGAGAGAGTTTGCGGATTGGGATGCGTTGCTTAAGCATATGCAAGGCCTTTCCTCAAGTTTGGTAACGCTTAGTGGCGATGTAATTCCGGTTAAGATAGATTCTGACGAACAAATACCAACGCAATCCGTAGTTAATGCTCTTAATATATGCAAAAAAGCAGGCGTGCAAAAAACTGAATTTGCGGCTAAGACCTCAGCGCCTCCTAAAAAATAGGGCGGTTTTAATTGGCCTGCAGGCCGACAGGAATTTCATATAATATACCGTATGCATAAAATACTCTTGGCAAAGAAATCAGTGTTACTGGTTGGTATGGCCCTATTCTTTTCTTTCAGCATTATTCATTGCGGAGGTCCAAAGGCGACCTCAACGCGTAAGATGTCTATTAAGTCCCAGATCCCGTCCCGGGTTTCCGGCACAGCTGTGGTAATGGAGAGCGTGGCGCCGGAATCTGTTTCTCCGAATTCATCCAATGTTCCGACGATTCATTTTGCCATGGCTACTAATCAGCCTGATATTGTTTTAAAGTCGCTTAAATTTGATCAGGTTGGCACACTTAAAGATTCGGATATTAAAGCCGTTAAGCTTTACTTGGATAACGGAGATGAATCATTTAATGTCGTTACCGATATACTGCTTTCTTCCGCGAAGTTTAATGGAGATGTCTGTGAATTCAAGTTAGAACAGCCTATTATCAGCCGGGTTCAATCGTTTTTTATAACCGTTGATTTAGCCAGCAGTATTGTCGGCACCATCTCATTCTTATTTAATGAGGAATCATTTGGCACTACGGACATTGTCGGCGTGATTGGTAAATACCCGTTTTCCTCGAATTCGGTGAATGTGTCGGCCACAACGGCTTTATCTCCCGAGAGTGTTCCCGAAAAAACTTTAGTTAAGACGGGTGAGGTGCCATTTAAGGAATCTTCCGGAGAATCCGGTGACATTATGTCAGAGCTGGAAAAGGAAAAAACTGTTAAGATGCAAGAAAACGAATTCCTGGCTCAAAAATACTACGAGATGGGCTTTAAATTATTTAAAGAGTTTAATTATGCCCAGGCCCGGGACCAAGTGGCTAAGGCGTTAGAACTTAATCCTCAACATAAAGATGCCAAGAAGCTTTATTCTGAGATACAGCTGGTTTTAGGTTCACGGGCGGATGAAATTAAGGTTATCAAGGAATTCTTACAGGAGCAATTGGCGGTTAAGATACAGGAGACTGAATTGGTGGTTCGGAATCATTTTATGAATGGAGAGAAACTGACCGTCGATAAAAAATATGGGGAAGCTCGTTTAGAATTTGAAGCGGTAATAAACAAGTTAAAATGGATACCATATGAAATCGGGCTGAAGGAATATATGACCAAGGCTCAGGAGCGGCTGAAGGCAATACAGGATTTAACGGTTCGTCAGGAGGAAGAAACCAACCGGCAACGCCGAGACGCAGCCGCGCGAGTCGCCCAGGACGAAGAGCTTAAACGTCAGCAGGAACATAACGAAAAGATCAAGTCGCTTTTTAAGGAGGCATTGATTTTCTTTGAGCAGAAACGCTTTGAGAAGGTAGAGGGGCTGGTGGATACCATACTGAAGTTAGCCCC
>Ga0208373_1005432_pt1 | contig 10679 bp, 6 predicted proteins | sample RifOxyC2_FD_184036 | JGI IMG/M metagenome (GOLD analysis project Ga0208373, IMG submission 184036) | Soil microbial communities from Rifle, Colorado - Rifle Oxygen_injection C2 (SPAdes) | ecosystem: Environmental > Terrestrial > Deep subsurface > Rock core/Sediment | place: Rifle, Colorado... | reverse complement strand
AACAACAGAGTCTGCGGTTAATGATAAAGTTGCGACTGAAATAGACACTTCTGATTGGCAAACCTATCGCAATGAAGAATATGGCTTTGAGTTTAAGTATCCTAAGGAGTGGGAAGTAACGGTTAATGATGCTGATACAGTATTAATTAGATATCGAGAATCAGGTCTTCATGGAAAAATAGTTTTTAGAGAAAATGTAGTTACAGAAAATATGACAACCGAAGAAGCTTTAAAATTTGAAGATGGCAGATCTGCTTTATCATTGGTTAGTGATAAGATTATTGAAATAAATGGTTTAACGGCATATCGTGCGCTTCGCCATGAAGAGAAAGGCTCGTTAATGTATCCAAATAGCGACAATGCCGATGTCCTAGATATAACACTGACTGCAGTTGAGTATACATATTTGAATAGTAATGATCTCATTAGGTTCTGGATACAAATTGATGGTGATGATTATGAACAATCTATTAAAATTGTTGATGCGGTTGCAAATACATTTTCACAATAAATTTTTATTTCAACAAATTTTTCTTTTATTAAGATAAGAGAAAAAAAGTTGGGACAGAAATAAGTCTGTTTCAAAAAAAGAAAGGTTCTTTGACAATGGAGGAAAGCTTATAGCAAAGCACAGGGTAATTGGTATCTCACTCTCAAACCTGAAAAGGAACTAAGCCATGAGACGAGCGACGACACTGTTTGTATTGGTAATGTTTTATATCTGTGGATTTGTTCAGGCCGCAGATATCCCATTTGAATTCCACGCTCCATATCGTTATGGGGTGATAGCAGATGGCGGAGGAAGTGGTTCTTATTATGGACAAGGCTATCACACCGGTAATTCCTACTACTGCATTGACTTCAACGTCGGCGATGGGTGGAATGACTATCAAGAACCCGTAACAGCAATTGCCGGAGGCACGGTGGTTGCTGTTGGTAAGAGTGATATCTATCACACTTATTATAGTTACGATGTTACGATTATGCACGAGGATGGGTATTATTCCACGTATGTCCACCTGGATAGTAACGTGGTAACTTTGAACACAAGGATTCAATCCGGACAGATTATTGGCTATGTTGGGAATGAAGGTGAGTCAACAGCTCCACATTTGCATTTTTGTCTTTTTGATCCTTCAGGAAACAGCGTTATGCCGTCGCCGATGGACGGAACCGTCTACGATGAATATGGCGCAGGCAGAGATGTTGTTTCACAAAATCGTGAATTTTCTGCCGAAACAGAAAGTGCCATCTCCCACACCGCCGACCTGCTCTGGAACACCCGTCCTTACGGCGGCTCTGACTGTACCGACGGCCTCATCTGCCATGAAACCAACAACATGCACTGGTGGGAAGAAGGCGGAGAAAAAATGGTCATCGAAGACTGGACGGACGGTCTTTGGGACTGGATCGCCCTCACCTATGATCCCGACTACAATTCTTCTGCCACCCGCAGTTACATCCTCAGAGGAGGCATCTGGGAATACTACCGTAACAACGGCGGTATCGCCAACTTTGGTTCTCCTTGGGGAGATGAGCTGGATTTAGCGCGTTTTGACGAATACGCAAGCTATGATCCCATTTGTGATGAAAACTACGGCAATGGAGATGGAAGCGTCTCCTGGGACGAAATAGAGCACTGTATCAACAGCATCTGCGGCTCTACCGCCACCTACAGTTCTTTACAGCACTTTGAACATCGTATTTTCTGCTGGAACAGCAAAACCGGTCAAGCGGAACTGCGAGAGCCCATTTGCTACAACTACGTGGCTCCTCCTCCCTTGCCCGTCAACAACACCCTGGTTCGTCCCAATGACGATGATCCTATCTACCTGGTAGAGAGCAATAAACTGCACCATATTCCCACTACGGCCACTTTTGAACGTTGTGGATACTCCTGGGGAGCGGTAGCGACTTATCCTCCGGAAACCTTGGCTCAAATTCCCTTAAGCTCGGATCAACATCTGGGCAAGTGTTTGCCAAGCGGCTCTTTCCTGCGTTCCACTGCCACCCAAAGAGTCTACCGGCTGGAAAATCAACAAAGACGGTATGTCACTTCCACCGACACTATGAACCTGTGCGGTTGGAACTGGAACAGCATCGAGGACTTTGATGATGAGACTGTGGTTAGCGTGCCGCAAGGCTCGGACTTAAACCCCACCAACGCCGGCTGTTTGCACGAAGGCGATTTGCTGTGCAGTACCAGTAATTCCCGTATCTACTACGTTCAAAGCAACCAGCGTCGCTATATCGTCAACACCGAGGTTTTTAACGCCTGCAAGTACAACTGGGATAAGGTGAAAGACGTGGCTGAAAGCACAATCACCAGTATGACGGCAACCAGCGACATCACCCTGGCCAACTGTGTTTACAATGGCGATCTTCTGCATGACACCAGCACCGACAAGATCTACGTCATGGAAAGCGGAAAAAAGAGATGGATCGTAGGTACGGTGGACTTTAACGCCTGCAAGTACAGCTGGGACAAAGTAAAAGACTTTAGTTCCGGCACTCTCTCTGCTATTCCCAACGGCAGCAACAAAGTCTGCACTCAACCTACCACCAACGGTCAGTTGATCAGATCCGAAGCCTCAGATCCCATCTACGTCTACTACAACGGTCAGAAAAGGTATATTGCCACCGGTGATCTGTTCAACGCCTGCAAGTACAACTGGGGAGCGGTCAAAGAATACGCTCAGTACACCATTGACGCCATTCCCAAAGGAACGGATTGGAACTTGGGCAACTGTTTACCCACCGGGTCATTACTCAAGAACACCAGCAACAACAAGATCTACTACCTGGACAGAGGTAGTAAGCGGTGGTTTGCCACCGGCAGTGACTACAAAGGTTGCGGTTATACCTGGGGCAATGAAACCGGCTATCCCAGCTATTTGATCGACCCTATTCCCACCGGCAGTAACTACAAGTGCAAGTAGGGAACAGAGATCACCTCGCTTTACTCCGCTAGATTTACCTTTCTTTTTGAAGGAGCATGGAAAAACCCACCACCAATGAACTTTTCCTGCTTACCCACCTGTTTTTCCTTCGGAAAGGGAGGCAGAAAACTAGCGCCGTCTGTGGATAACTTATTTTTATTATTACAGTGAATGTTTATAGGGTGAAGACCCTCAAAATCCACTTGCGACGGCTTATAAACCGCCAATAATCCTTTTTGACAAGACTTTCTCTTTTGGTTTACTATTAAAATACAATTGAATAATCTTGGGATGTCAGACAAACAGCGGCTTAAGGAGGAGCTCTTTCTTAAGCCGTTCTCTGGCACTTGCCAAAGGTTTCGTTATAATGAGGAGGATCATTATTTTTTGGATTTAATTTTTACTAACTTACATGAACACCAATATTCCTATATTTTATTCCACAGCCTTGTTTGCATTATTTAGTGGAATTTTGGTTGCCATTATCGGTTTTGTGGTTTTAATAAAGAATAAAAAAATAAGAATTAATCAAATTTTTTTTCTTTTTACTATCACTACCGACATTTGGCTTTTTGCTTCTTATTTTATGTTTATTTCTGGAAATGTTAATTTGGCCATTTTTTGGGACAGAATTGTTTATATTGGAGTTATATTTGTTCCCTTTTTATCATATTGGTTTAGTTTGGCATATACGCAGTTAAAAAATTCAAAATTTTTGATGTTTTTAAGTTCATTTTTATCAGTTTTTTTTCTCATCATGAGTAGAACCAACTACTTTGTTTCAGATTTATTTATTCACCAATGGGGTGTGCATACCTATGCTCAATTTTTTCATCATGTTTTTTTAGCTTATTTTGTAATTTATATAGGACTCACTTATTATAATTTATGGAAATATTATAAAAGCACTGACTCTGCTTTGGTTAAGCAACAAAGTAAATATGTATTTTTGGCCTTTTTGTTTCTCACTGGCATAGGATCTATAGCCTACTTGCCTGCTTATGGTATTTCTGTACCACCCATTGGTTATACGGCGGGTATTTTGTTTTCTTTTACTTTAGCTTACGCTATTACTCGTCATCGTCTCATGAGCATTGCCGCTATTATGAAAAGAAAAGATATCCAAATTGGAGCTTTTGTTATTTTATTTATGATTTTTGTCTTTATTAGTTATTTGTTTTTTCTACATTTTTTATATCATCAAACTCCGTGGTATTTTTTACTTTTTGGTTTATTTTTATTAGTGATTTTTTACCCCTTTTATTATTTATCTACCGGTCTTATCAAGAAAATTGTTAAAAAAGATATCATTGATTTATATTGTTGGAATACAGAAGAACAGAAATTATTGGATAGAGCAGAGAGTCCAAGCAAGTTGGCGTGTTATTTGGTTGCTATTATCCAAAGAAGAACACCTTTGGAAAATGTCTTTTTTATTTCTTACGAGCATCATACTGGCAGTTTTGTAAACGTGTATCCTGATACTATGACCCAAAGATTTGCTTTAGATGAACCATGGATTTTAGCAATTACTGAACGATCTAAAATGTTAAGTTTCAAGCAAATAACCACCGCTAAATTCCAAGAAGAACAAAAGAAAGATTTATTAAAACAATTTACCAAACACCAAGCAGAATATTTATTACCTTTAAAAATTTATGGTCGTTTGGTAGGCGCTATTTTCTTTGGCCAAAGAACCGATCAGGATAAATTTACCACAGCCAACAAAAAGTTCTTTCTGGAAAATCAAGAAGAAATGTCTTTAATGTTGTGGAATGTTCTACAATTACAACATGTGGTTTATGATACGTTAACTAAACGTAATAAAGAACAAAATGCCAACTGAAGCACAAATCGTAACATTATTTGGTGGTATTCTTGTCACAACTATTGTGTTTGATATTATTCTGTTCATTTGGACAGCTTATATTAGCAAACTAAAAGAAAAGATAACCCGTCTATATTTTGCTTTGTTTTCTATAATTATTTTTTGGGAAATGGCATTATGGATTGGTTTTTTTGTGAAAACGCCTGAACGAATAAATCCTTTGCTTGACGGTGTTGTTTTCTCGCTTGGCGCTTTAGTTATTTTTTTGGCCTTATATTTTGTTTGGTTTTTAAGTAATAAAAAATTTATCTCAAAAAACGTTATTATTTTTTTTGGACTAGCAATTTTTGCCCTTTGTTTTTTGTGTTTAACACCAGGAGCGATATTTCAGGGTCGTGAATATTTAGCAAACAATACTTATAATTATGTTATGAAAGCCACCTCCTTGCTGTTCTGGTATTATGCCGTTCTTGCTCCACTACTTTTTTTAATTTCTTATATTTTTTTACGCGCTTATAAAAAATCAAGAGGATTGGAAAAGATGCGTTTGAAATATGTTGGTTTTGGTTTGATGGTAGCTTTAGTTACCGCCATGATTACAGCTATTTGGGTACCCTTGGTTTATTATATTTTTACCGGAGCTTTTGAAATTGGTGGAGCAACCGGTGTGGTTATTCTGCAAACTATTGCGGCTATTAGCACCAGTTTCTTCAGTTTATTTTCCGCCTACGCTATTACGCGCTATCGTTTTATGGATATTAAGGTGGTTCTTAAAAAATCTGTTGTTTATGGTTTTTCTTTGTGTGTTAGTGTGTTGATTGTAAGTGCTATAACATATTTTTTATATTTTTATACACATTCTTTTATTGTTTTTGTATTTATTTTGTTTTTGGTTGTGCTTTTTGGTGATCATTTAAAACAAAAACAGAAAAATTTTTTAGATGGAATATTTTTTCTAGACGAGCTGGATTTATCCAAGCTGGTATCCAAAAAAGTGAGAAAATTGAATTCCATTCAGGAGTTAGAAAAATTCGTTGCAGAATTACAAAAAAGCTTAAGGGGCGTGGTAAAAGCAGAGGTGAAAAATATATTTATTGCCGAGCGTGAGCATAACAGATTTCGATCTTATTATCCAAAAAATACCAAAAAAATTATTTCTTTTGATGAAGATATTTTTCCTTATTTGTTAATCGAGGGTAGTATTATAGTGGAAGATGAGCTTGATTTACGTCGGGGCGACGGCGTCAAAAAAATAAGAAAATTTCTTAAAACCTACGAGGCGTCTTTGGTTGGTATAATTTTGGGTGAAGAGTCTAAAATTCAAGCTTTGGTCTTTATTGGTGCTAAAAATAATAACACTACATTTTCTACAGAAGAAATCAGCAATATTGGTGAAATTTTAAAATCCTCTGGCGATCACTTATCCAGTGTTATCTATTGGCACGAAACAGTAGAAGGACTAAAAATTCAATTTAAAGAAAATGCCTATTGAATATTTGTAGCAATAGAAGTTGTTGTGTAGGCTGGGGATAATTTTTATTAGACTGAAAGAGTCCGGGAAAGCTTTATCTTTGGAAGATTATAATCAATTATTAAAAAATTTGCCTATTTTTAAACGATTTTTTGATGGTGTTATAAATAGTTATTATATAAAGTTAAATTAACTTTGTTATTTTTTTATTGCTCAATATTTTTTTTCATGATATTGTTTTTGGTGAGAAGTTTTAGTTTTTACATGTTGTAAGTTTGAAATGTAAAATAAAATTTATGAATGCCAATTTTATTAAATAATTATTAATAATATATGGGAGGAATTTTTACTAATACACCAAGATTTATTTAAAACTAATTTTAGTATTTATCTTTGTATAAATATGAATAATGTATATTTCGGTTTAGGTATATGTGGAAGAAATAAAATTTCCATTGGTCTTCCCTTTGATGTACTAACCCTTTTTTTATTAAGTGAAAAGGTTAGGAGAATGAGAAAAGCATCATGTGTTTTTATACATTTAGCAGATAGTCATGCTACAATTAATGGATTTACTGTAGAAAGCATTTCTCAAATTTCGAAGCAATACGAAAAAATTATTAACAGGATTATTTTAAGCTTAAACTTAATCAATCATAAATTAGTTTTAGCTTCTCAATTATCTTCCAATAATAATTATATTAAATTATTTAATTCCTTAGGAAATTTTGGAAATAAATATTTACAAATGGAAATAGCAGATATGTTATGGTATAAAAATAATAAGTTCGTAGATACTAAAATAGGGTGGCAGTATGCAGATTATAATCGAGATAAAATTGATGAACATTTTTTTGATAAGACAGCAAGAGCCTTAAACATTAATATAGATTTTATTTATTCCAACTCTGCTATTTATTATGATAATAAAAAATTAAAATTTGCCTCACCCTACATTGCTTATTCAGCTAAAGAAAGATTAATTTTTGGTTATAAAGATAAATATAATTTTAATGACATAGATTCTTATGCAGAATTAAATCACTATTTTAAATCAATTGTTTTATTATATCAAGAGTTATATAAAATTAATTTTCCTAAAAAAATTAGTCAGGCGGTAAATATTTTATATGATAAAATAATGGACATTTCTGATTTTTAATGATTATATATTTTATAGATCTTTTAAATTGTAGGTTTGGGAGAGGAGTCGGCTATGGAATTCAAGAAGATAGACAGTATAGTTACGCATAGCGTAACTATCAGTGCTTATTTTCGCGAGTTCTATGCTCGCGAACCTTGGGGGGACTTTTTTACGTGTCCATTGTGTGCCGAGGGTTCCGACCCGGCACTCTGGCCACGATTTAATCAACCAGGAAAATGTTCAAATTGTGGTAACAATTTGGATGTTTTTTGGAATGAAGGAAGGACAAAAAGATTTTTAATCCATGTTGCTGGAAAAAAATCTTTTCTGGCCTTCGGGGCATTTCAAAAAAATGTTCTGGTTGGATGGATTTGGGGGTATGAAAAGGCTGATAAAATTTTTTATATAGATTTTGTTGGCCTTGACAAGAGAATGAGAAGAGTTGGTTTTCTGCAAAAATATCTCGTACCAGCACTTTTTATTCTCAAAATGGCCATATCTCCTACTAAAAGGATGTGGCCGATAGATGAGCTCCTCGATATTTTTAAGCCTATTTTTGGGCTTTTATATCGAGAGCTTCTTCATGCTGTCGGTACCGCAGATTACCGACAAATCTGGGGAAGAACTCACGTTTTAGCAAAAAACATCCACCGCATTTTGAAAATTGCAGGATTCAAGATGGTGGAACGGTCTGGGGACCGAATGTTTTTTGCTAGGAGGATCTAACACGCTCTAGAAACCCCCGTTCTAGAGCAATTGTTTTTTATGTTTATTTTTATTATAATTAAAATATGAATAATATATTAATTTTTATAACTTCTTTTTTAAATATTTTTTTAGGAATAATAGTTTTGTTAAGAAATAAGAGAAAAATAAAAAACATTTTATTTTTTTTAATAATTTTATGTTTAGTTACTTGGTTAATTAGCTCTGTCTTTTATAATTATTCTAGTTCTTTAGATAATAAATTATTTTGGAATAGAATGATGTTTTCTGGGCCGCATTTATTGCCAAGTTTATTAGTTCTGTTTTCTTATTATTTTCCTGTTAGAAAACAGATTCATAAAGGCTTGTTGGCTTTTATTATTATAGTAGGAATTATATTTTTTATTTTTTTTCCTTTTTCAGTAGTAGCTATTAATAGTGATGGAACAAGAATTTTTGGTTTTATAAATAAAATTTATCCATTTTATTTTTTTACTTTTTTTACTTGGATGATAATCAATTTTTATTTTAGTAATATTATTTCAAATGCCATTCAAAAATTACAACTGCGTTATTTATTTATAGGTATGTTGATTACAGCTCTAATAGCCGGAACTACCAATATCATTTTGCCCATCTTTTTTAGTAATACTAATTTTAATATGATGGGACAAATTAGTACTCTTTTTCTTTTTGGTTTTACTGCATATGCAATATTACAATACCGTCTCATGGATATACGTGTGGTAATTTCTCGTTCTATTATCTATGCACTTTTAGTGGCTTTAACTACAGGAGGATTTGTTTTTACACTTTTTATTGCCACAAATTATGTGGCACAAGAATCTAAACTTGGCCAAATTGCTTTATTGGCAGGAGCATCGTTGTTGATAGTTATCTTACTTGATCCATTAAAAAATCTTTTAGCTAAATTGACCAATTCAATATTTTTTAAAGCGGCCATTGATTATCCCGTTGCCACCAAACGCCTTACTGACGTTATTAATGAGGAGATAAAATTAGACCAATTAGTTATTAGATTTAGTAAATCCTTAGCAAATGAATTGCGTCTTAAAGAGGCCTTAATTTTATTGCCTGTAGGTCAGGATATATTTTTAGCCCCGGAAGAATTGCAGAAAAATTTACCCGGTAAATCAAAAAAGAAAAAATCCGTCTTTTACCATTCACCATTTATTCAGTATTTGAAAAAAAATAATGAAATACTCATTCTGGATGAACTGGATAGAAAAGTAGCTGATAGTAAAATAAAAAAAGAAAGAGAAATTTATGATAATATCAGACAAAACTTAGAAAGCATGAATTGTTATGCGGCCGTGCCGGTTTCTTCCAAGGAAGGCCTGGAAGCAATTTTAATTCTTTCTCGTAAATTGTCTGGGGAGGTTTTTTCTATTAAAGATATTCAATTGTTGGAAGTGGTTTCTCCACAAATGGCTTCTGGTATTCAAAAGGCCAAGCTTTATCAAGAAGCTAAAGAATTTAATATTAAGCTACAGCGTGAAGTGGAGAGGGCGACCCATAATTTACGCGCCGCCAATGAAAAATTAACAAAACTTGACGAAGCCAAATCGGAATTTATGTCTATTGCCTCGCATCAGTTAAGAACTCCTTTGGCGGGGATTATTGGTTATTTGGATATGTTGCGCACGGGGGATTTTGGAGAACTGGATAAAGAAAAAAAACCGGTTATTCATGATTTGTTAGGTGCTTCTCGTCGGTTGTCGCGGTTGGTGAATATTTTCTTAAACGTTACCCGCATTGAGGCTGGCCGATTTGTAATGAATTTTAAAAAAGTAAAAATGAATGAAATTATCGAGGCGATGTACAAAGAACTCAAACCTACGGCGGATAAAAAGAATGTTAAGCTAACCTATGAAAAAGTAGATTTGCCAGAAGTGGAAGTTGATGAAGATAAGATTAAAGACGTGGTACTTAATTTAGTTGATAATGCCATAAAGTATACTCCCGAAGGATCAGTGGCTATTTCCGCCACAGCCAACCAGCGAACTGTACGAGTAAAAGTGGAAGATACCGGCGTGGGCATTGATAAAGACGAAGCTGGAAAATTGTTTAATAAATTTGTTCGTGGTTCGGATATTGCCAGAGTAAGTCCTAATGGTTCCGGGTTGGGATTATTCATTGCCAAAAAAGTGGTAGAGGGCCATGGTGGTCGTGTTTGGGCTGAATCTGATGGCAAGGGTAAAGGATCTCGATTTTATTTTGAAATTCCTATTGTGGCCGATGCAGAAGCCAAAAAGAAAACCGTAGCTGTTATTAAAAAAGAAAAAAAATAGTTTTCTCTTTTCCCTCTCTGAAGGAAAAACAGGTGGGTAAGTAGGTAAAACTAACACTTTTAGTTTTTCCTACTCCGAATAAGGAAGGCTAATCTTTAAAAAGATTGGTATGGTATCAGATTGGTATCAGGCAGGTGAGCATCAGGCAGAGACTTTCCTACTTGCACTTGTAGTTACTGCCGGTGGGAATAGGGTCGATCAAATAGCTGGGATAGCCGGTTTCATTGCCCCAGGTATAACCGCAACCTTTGTAGTCACTGCCGGTGGCAAACCACCGCTT
>Ga0208373_1005431_pt1 | contig 10681 bp, 9 predicted proteins | sample RifOxyC2_FD_184036 | JGI IMG/M metagenome (GOLD analysis project Ga0208373, IMG submission 184036) | Soil microbial communities from Rifle, Colorado - Rifle Oxygen_injection C2 (SPAdes) | ecosystem: Environmental > Terrestrial > Deep subsurface > Rock core/Sediment | place: Rifle, Colorado... | reverse complement strand
TCAATCGTGCATCACCGGTCATACAATACCATCCAGTGGATAGATTCGTGGAAAAATATGCTTCAAATGCCTTTTTCATATGAGCAATAGCCGGGGCAGAAAAATCGGTAAGATTGTTTAGCTTGCATAGATTTTCGATGTTCGGAAAATAATGTACAGTGCTGTGATAAATGCCTGACACCTCGTTATGGTAGCCGTCCGGAAGAAACCCGTTGAGCAGTTGGTCGTTGAACCTGGCGATAGACCGTGAAAACCAGGTCGCGCTGTTTTTCCATTCAGGGAAAAAGAGCCCCAATTTTACGAAACCAAGGCACTCCAATACCTGGAAATTGGAAGGATTATAGGAAATTTGATAGGGTGACAGGAAATTACCGTGCTGCATCATGCTTTTAAAGATGTCAAAATAATCCTGATAAGGGATGTCAGGCGAATTGACAATAAAATTATATGCATAAAACCAAACGTGAATCCGTATTCCCGCATCGATGGAATGCCAGCTGCTTTGCGGAACGTTGGTTATCCAATCTTTGAATAGTGAAATCATTTTATTGCGATAGGCGATGTTACCCGTAATCCAATAAGCTAAACCGAGGTCATAAAATACGGTATGCCGTTGAATTTGGGCCGGGTATTCGGGGCTGCCACCCGGCGGTATGCTCAGCCAATCCACATTTCCGGAAAAGGTGTCGCAAACGCTATTGACACATAAAATCCCAGCCAGTGTTTTATTAGCAGAACTGATTGACGCAGCGGACAGTGTGTCGAGTCCCGGATAAATGGAACGGACAATGGCCATGATGCTATCTTTTTGATTGTAGTTATAGAAAAACTTCCTGTCAGTACGATGAGTGACGAAATCCACATAGACTCGCTTAGCGTTATCGTATTCCTTTAATGCGACATATTGCTTTGTTGAATCAAGTCCAGGATAATCAAGATTAACAGCTGAAAAAAAGGCTGAATCGGTGGGCAAAGCATAAGAAATATTAATAGCTAATCCCACCAAAAAAGTAACTATAATTTTTATTAAGCTTGCATTAAGCATAATCGTTCTCCATTTTCATTTTATTGTTCAATAGCATCCGGTACAATATACTGCTGAATTTTGTGACCAGGATCTTCAAGGATTCTCTTAAATGCATCTCCTGCCGCTTTTCCAATCTCATAAGTTATGCCTCTTTGTGCTATAACCTTAAATGGAAACGTGCCCGGTGATACTTCGTCGAGGCTTGCTAAATAGAGGTCAATGCCAGGTTTTAAGCCAGCTGACAATGCTGCTGCAATAATTTTTTCAATCGGATACTCTGAAGCAATAACCGCATCAGGTTTTAATGCTCCTCCAAATAAAACTTTAAGATAATCATCTGTATTTTGCCTGTTTCTTAACCCACACCATTCTTTTCGAAATGATAGCCCATTTTTTAGCAACCCTTCAAGATAACCGGCATATCTCTGTTCAGGGAAGTGGTAACGTGTCTGATGAAGTCCTGCATAAGCAATTTTTGTGCATTTACGCAAAACAAGTGCATCCACAATTGCAGACATCGCTCCGTAATTGTCAATTGAAATAAATGAAGACTCTACCGGATCTCGAAATAAAACAATATGAGGAATATTCAAATATTGCGCTTCAAAAATTTGGCTAGACTGTTCATTATCCGGCTGAATGAAAAGAATCCCTTTTTGCCTTTTACATTTTTCCCATATTTCAGGATATTTGATGTCGGATAGATTATACTGAATTATTGGATTTTTATCACCAAAGGTTCCGATAAAACCCTTTATCATATTCTGAGACATGTAATGATTCTTCCCTATTATAACAACTGTATTGCCAGTACAGTTTTTTTTCGGAGGAGAAACAAAGGTGCCATTACCATATTCTCCATATATTATTCCCGTACCAATGAGTTCTGAAATGACATGATCTACAGTAGCCTTAGCACACTTAAATTTTTGCATGAATGTAGTACGTGAGTAGAGTCGATCTCCTGGTTTAAGATTATTTTGCCTGATTTCACTTAGGATATAATCTTTAATGATTTCTCGTTTATTAGGTTTTGCCATATAATTTATTTTCAGATTGGTTTATTTTATTGAAACCACACCATCCTACCATCCTACTTTATTATAATTCAAAAGCTTTGAAAAGTCAAATCCTTTCCAATAGTATGTTTTGTGTTGATAGTAAATACTGAGGTCGCGGGTTTTTGATAGTAGTCCGCCGGGCTACCTCACCGGTACCCCTTGGGTGACACGCCGTGCTTTTTCTTGAACTGCGCGGAAAAATAGAGCGCGTCCGGAAACCCCGACTGCTCCGCCACGGCCTTAATTGAAAGCCGCGACTGCTTCAGCAGCGTTTCCGCGAGCCGCATGCGCTGGTCGAGCAGGTAGCGCACAGGCGGCACGCCCATATGTTTTCGGAAAAGGCGGTTGCAGTGCGTCACGCTTAACCCCGCGGCCCGCGCAATCTGTGCGCTGCCGATGGGCCGGGTCAGCCGGCTTTCGATAAAACGGATCGCGCGTGTCACCGGTTCGGGCAGCCTCGGTCCCGCCTCCCGCCCAAGCCGCAGAAGGAGCGCATAGGCCGACTCGGAGAGCCGGTTTGCGTAATCGTCGGGCTTTTCCCGGACCAGCCGGTTGATGGCGCGAAGCAGGGTCTCCATTCCCGCGGGGTCCGACAGCCGGAGCGTGTCGCGGTCCATGAGGCCGAAGGCGCGGAGCAGGGGGTCGAGCAGGAGGCCGTCGATGTTGACATAACGCTTGTGGAGAAGCCCGGCGGGCCCGGTGGAATAAACGTGGCGGCTTCCCTTCCGTAGGAAATACACGCTGCCCGGTTCAACACTGTATTCTTTACCGTCCTGAACAAAGCGCGCATTCCCGGCAATGACCAGCTCAACGGCAAAAATATCGGACGCAAGCCGTTCATACTTGTGTCCGGGTCCCCAGGTGCCGCTCCCCGAAAACTGGATGAAAAGAGGCAGGTTTCCGGAAGGGGGCGGTGCGGCAACTCCTTTTTCCGTGTCCGGCCTTTTTTCCTGCCGTTCGTCAGAATGGTCAGAAATCACATATATAAATATCATTTATCCCATGGTAAATGGCAAGAAAAGGTTGTATATTTAATATGCAGAAGAGCAGAACCAAAACCATCCGGGAGGAAAAAATGGCGAAAATAACCTTCATCGGCGCAGGCAGCCTCGGGTTCACGCGCGGGCTTGTCAGGGACATCCTGACCTTCCCGCGGCTTAAGAATTCAACGATTTGCCTGATGGATATCAACCCCGAACGGCTTGAGTTCGCGCGCAAGGCCTGCCAGATGCTTGTTGACCGAAACAGGGTCAAGGCAAGGGTCGAGGCCACGCTGGACCGGAAAAAAGCGCTCAAAGGCGCGGACGTGGTGATGTGCACCATCCTGAACGGGGGCGTCAACGTGTGGCGGCATGACATTGAAATCCCGAAAAAATACGGGGTCAACATCAACGTGGGCGACACGCGCGGCCCGGCCGGCATCTTCCGCGCGCTGCGCACCATCCCGGTCATGCTCGATATCTGCCGTGACATGGAAAAGCTCTGCCCGAACGCCATCCTTCTCAATTACACCAACCCCATGGCCATGCTCTGCCGCGCCATGCAGCGCAAGACCTTCATCAAGGTCACGGGCCTCTGCCACAGCGTCCAGGGAACGGCGGGCATGCTTGCCGGATGGATCGGCGCGGACGTCAAGGACATCGACTATATCTGCGCGGGCATCAACCACCAGGCCTTCTATCTCAAATACCTGTGGAAGGGAAAGGACGCCTATCCGCTCATCCGCAGGGCCGTGACCACCCGCAGTGAAATCTACGATGAAGAACAGGTGCGCAACGAAATGTTCCTGCACCTGGGATATTACGTGACCGAATCGAGCGGCCACAATTCAGAATACAACGGGTGGTTCCGCAAGCGCCCCGACCTCATCAAAAAATACTGCACGCACGGCACGGGCTGGAATCCGGGCCATTACGCCTATATTCTCAAAGAGTACCTGCATGCGGACAAATACTGGAAGAAGGAGACAAAGGACTGGTTCAAAAAAGGAGCGCCCATGTCATTGGAGCGCGGCCACGAATACGCGGCCTCCATCGCCAACGCTTACCTGGGTGGCGAACCCTTCACCTTCAACGGCAACGTGCCTAATACAGGCGCCATCACCAACCTGCCGGCGGAGGTGTGCGTGGAGGTGCCGGTGCTGGTCTCACGCAATAAACTGCAGACCCTTCATGTGGGCGCCCTGCCCATGCAGATAGCCGCGCTCAACGCCCTGTGCGTTGCGGTCGAAGAAATGGCTGTGGAGGCCGCGCTCACCGGCGACGCCAACCGGGTTTTTCAATCAATCCTCTTCGACCCCCTGACCGCCGCAATGCTTTCCATGGCCGAAATCAGGAAAATGGTGCAGGAGATGTTATTGAAAAACAGGGATTATCTGCCGCAGTTTAAAAGCCTGAAGGTCTGAAAAAAACGGATGCATAATCACATCACTGATTGGATTGGTGATGCGATTATCAGATCCGCTTATGTTACTTTCTTATGTTCAGCCAGTCTGCGCTCAAATTGTTTAAACCGTTCCGGCTGCTTTTCACGCTTTGCCCATTTTTGAATGTTTTCCATGTCCACAGGATTCATTTGGCAAATCATAATGGCCTGTTCAAGGCATTGGGCGTCGTTCGCCTGAAGGTAGCCAACCAATCTGTCTTTTGCGGAATCCGTCGGCGAAAGCAGGGAAAGAATGCCGGTTTTAAATTCCCGTTCAACCGGATGAATAAAATCCTCTTCTCCGATACCCAGCGGACCCGGTGGAAATTCGACGGAATAGAGGACCGATTGATTAATGAAAATACGGCCTTTTTTTTCGAATCCCAGGCGGGACATAACTCGGTCGATTATAACCTGATTCCCGGACCAGAGGTAGTTTACGACAAAATCAAGGTCGCCTGTGACATATTGGCGGTTGCTATAAATTTCGGCGCAAGCGCCTCCGGATAGGGTAGTGGCCAGCCCTTCTTTTTTCAGGGAATCACAAATAAACGCCGCGAGCTCCTGAATGGATAAATTGCTCAAATCCATCAGGCGCCGGTTTTTTTATCGAGGGTTTCGAGAAACAGGACGGGTTTTCCTTTTGCCCTGGGCCTGCGACGGTTGAAAAGAAGTTTTTTCTTCCATTCCGGAGGATAGGCTTCAATGGCTTTTAATAATAAAGCCTTTAACTCATTGCGCAGATAAAATCGAGGGTTTATCTGATAGAGGATTGTCCGGCCGTATGATTTTGCTGTCAGCACGCCATCGGCTTCCAGCTGATTCAGTTCTCTTTTGATGGGGCGGTCCGGACACTTCCAGAAATCCATTATTTCCCTGGCATATCCTTCCTCCCTTGCCGCGATGAAAACAAGAATACGCTCTTTGCTGAGCGAACCCAGTAAGGATTTCAGCATAATGACCGATCCTGAAAAGTGATTGGAATGGGTTAACTAATGACCCATATGGGTTATAATATAGCTTTATAATACGGGATATACAAGAGACTGATAATTGATAGATTTAAGGTATAATCCCTCGGCGCCACTATCGTGGTATGGTGGCCTCGGGATTTCGCCCCTGGCTCAATCCAGTGATTTTTGTCGATTGCTTGGCGTGTTGTTGTAATTCGGAGGCTATCTTTTTGAAGCCGGGAAGAGCATGCGTGTAGAACATTTTCCAACCGTCGCACAGCCAGCTCGCGTCTGCAAAACCGCTGCCGCCGGAATGCCTGTACTTAAGGCAGTCACCCCGGCAGAACCTGAAATACCCGCATCCCGGGCACTTTTCATCACAAGCGGACTTGAGTTTTCCGAAATCAAGGTAAAGGCGGGATTCAGCTATCTTTTCCCAGGAATCTTCCATTATGTTTCCCAGTTTCCTGTCCTTTTCAACAAAAAAATCGCATGGATAAACATCGCCGTTGTATTCAACCACGAAATACTGGCAGCAACTGTCTCTCATCTGGCAGACAGTAGCCTCATGCCCGGTTAAAACCGAAAGAACGGAATCAAAAAGGCGCACTGACACATCATACACGTCTTTTTTTATCCACTCGTCATAAATACCGCAAATGAATCCGCCCCACTGCGCCCCGGTTACCGCAAAATTCTCCGGATTTCCGTGCCCGTCAAACTCGACGCAGGGAATATATTGGTGGAATTTAAGGCCGAGCCCCCGCAAATAACCGTAAACCTCTTGAGCCCTGCCGGCGTTTGCCGAAGTCACAAGGGTAAGCGCGTTGAATTCAACCTTGTTCCGGTTCAGGCATTCAATCCCCTTAAGAACTTCAGCATGCGAACCGCGCCCGCCGGGATAGGTCCTGTGAATGTCGTGAAAGCGGGCCGGGCCGTCCAGGCTTACACCCAGTAGGAAATTGTACTCTGCAAAATGACCGGCAAGCTCATCGCTGATAACCGTGTTGTTTGTCTGCAGGGTGTTGACCACCACGGAGCCCCTTTTGCCGTGCTTTTTCTGGAGTTCAATGACTTTCTTATAAAAACCCGCGCCCATCAGCAGGGGCTCTCCGCCCTGCCAGTTGAAATTATACTGGGGCTGGGCTGTTGCCATGTAGCCTGAAATCAATTTTTCAAGCGTTTCATCGCTCATCCTGTGTTTTCTTTCTACGGGATAAAGATGCTTTTTGTCAAGATAAAAACAATACCTGCATTGCAAATTGCAGTCAGCTGAGGCGGGTTTGATAAGAAGGGAAAAAGGTTTCACGTTGTATTATTACTACCGCTTGTCGGTTTTATACGGCACAACATCGCCGGTCTCAAGGTAAAAAGCCAGGAGTCTGTCCTTGAGCCGATTCAGCACACCGGAAAGGGACGGGTCGTCAATCCTGTTCACAAGTTCCGAGGGGTCGGACTCCAAATCGTACAACTCGTCTTTTTCGTAAAGCCTGCGCACATATTTGTACTCCGCGGTCCGGCACATTACGGCTTTTGTATGCTCGGGCCCTCCGCTGCACTGCAGGTTTACCCTCGGCCAGTACAGTCCCTCCGGGTTCTGAGCGCTTGCGCTGTCAAATCCCTTGCAATGCATTTCTCCGCGCAAAGAACCGCCTTCACAGAAAACCGCGTCACGGTGCCCGGCAGAGTCACCGCACAGTAAAGGGACAAGGGACTTCCCGAAGTTCGTGTATTCGAATTTTATACCGGAAAGTTCCGATACCGTCGCGGAAAAATCCGTCAGCTCAACCAGGCCGCGGTAAATCCGCGGTTTTACCTTTATCCATTCCGGGGGCTTAACTATGAGCGGCACCCTGACGAGGACATCCTCAAAGGTGTTCTCTGTTTTTTCAACCAGCCCGTAATCGCCGGTAAAATCCCCGTGGTCACTGAACATGAAAACAGCTGTATCACCGTAAATACCGGCGTCCTTCAGCGCAGACATCAGCATCCCGAACTGCCGGTCGACCCTGGAGCACATACCGTAATAAACCGCGCGCAACTCAGTCCAGCGCTGTTCGTCCCACCCCTTGAGGTTCTGGCGCTCATAGATTCCCTTGAGCATGCCCGGCTTGCCGCTCCAGTCTTCAGGCGCAGGAATGCGGGCAGGCACCTTTTTCCTGTCGATCATGCTGTACCAGGGTTCTTCAACCGCGTATGGCGGGTGGGGATAAGTAAGCGCCAGGTTTAGGCAAAACGGAGCGTTCCCGCGGTAATTTTTTATGAAATCAATTGCTGCCAGCACATTCGCCCATTCCGGGTCATGATAGGTTTCCTCGCTGCCTTTGTCTATCTTTCCGAAATAAAAAGAATAATACGTGTCGCTCCCGGGAGCGCCGCGTAATTGTTTAGCGCGGTCCATCTGCCAGATGGGTTTGACCTGGTTCCGGTCCGGCTTATACCGGACATTGCAGTAATTGCCGGCATCTGCTGTTGCCGGTATGAGGTCGTTTTTCCCGGCCCACCATACAAAATACCCGTTATCCTTGAGAGTTTTAAGCAATACCGGCTCGTCTTCATGCATCATGTGATACATTGTGCGATGCCCCCTAACGTGGGGATACCAGCCGCTCATGAATGAACATCTGCTGGGTGTGCACACGGGATTCTGGCAGAACGCGTTGCTGAAAGAAACCCCATCCTCTTTGCATACACGGTCAAGATTAGGGGTTACAACGGCAGGATTGCCAAGGTGCCCAAGCGCTTCCCCGCGCCACTGGTCCGGGTTGAAAATCAGTATATTAGGTTTTTTGTCCACAGGCGTGCTGCCTCCTTTTGTGGTGCGCCTAAATACCCTGCTGGAATGTATTTATTATAGTAAAACTTTTAGTTACTCCGCAATAAACTTCTTGCCGAAAATTGTCCAGACGAAAACTCGAAACAGCAATTTTACAGGTCGCGGAAAGTGAACGATATAAAAAGCCCAAGGACGCATTGAATACCTTTCGTGGCATTGACACTCTTAGTGCCATGACTATTATTGCCGAGATAGGAGATATTCGCCGTTTTGCACACCCACGGCAACTTACCAGTTATGTCGGACTTGACGTTTCAGAATACAGTTCCTGAGGTAAGGAGCGTAAAAAAGGAATTACAAAAACGGGCAACAAGCATGTTCGAACAATACTGACCGAGTCTTGTCAAACAGCATCCAGGCCCCCTATTCTCAGCAAACGAATAAAGCAGTCTCGTGCCGAACAACCGCAAGCGGTCATTGATGTAGCCGATCGCTGCATGAATCGGCTTCATAAGAAAGCTACGCGAATGCTCTATGCAGGCAAACATATAAATAAAATAAAAACTGCCTGCGCTCGTGAAATGCTCGGATTTGTCTGGGAGGCTCTAAGGCTTGCGGCATAAGGCATCGATGAAAAGACATTTTAATTGCAGTAGTATTAAATAGTCAAAACGAAAGGACGGTAAAATAGAAGGAGTCTGCTAAAATTCTGGTAGGCTATGATGTGGCGAAGTCCGAGGAAATTCCTTAAGCTAATGTGCTTGATGATAGATTACGGTGAACGCCACGTTCGAACAAACTTACTGCGTTATCCAGCACGCGAATATGAGGGTGAAAGTTCACGGCAAACAAAGAATTTTTCAGACGATACTTATTTTACTTGCTGAGGTGGTCATCCATATGAGGAATTTCAATTTTCGCTGTTCCGTAAAGCCTTCTACCGCATGCATTCCTGCTGGGTTTCCGAATTCAAGCCCAGGTAGTCACTAAAACACTGAATTCAAGCCCCCTATAAGATAAGATAGACCCATTTCTCCCTGAAATCAAGCGAAAAGAGTCCTTGCCACACAAAGTTCCACCCCACACCGTCTTCACTCGGTCTGCCCGCCATCCTCAAAGACATCATATTCCGGCATATAGTCCCCGGCATCCTCCATCTCCGGAGAAACCGGTTCCGCTGACAGTTGCACAGGGGGCGGTCTTACCGACACCACCTTCCAGAGCGCACAATGCGTGAGAATCCGCCGGATGACCGGGCGCCAGAAACCGTAGCGAGACTGGAAAAGGTCGGGGTAGGAGCGCTCAAAGGCGCCTGCCCTGAGCGAAGTCGAAGGGTCGAAATGGCCGGTCACCACCTTGAAGTAGGGCGAGGCCGCGGGATTGCGCGGGCGGTAGAACCGGGGTACGGCGTCGTCTATTCCAGGCGGCACGGCCCGCTTTCCGGCGTAAGAAGCCGGACAGCAGGCGGGTCAGAGCGGAGGGGCGCGACTGGAATGCTTGACATCCTGCCCCGGCAAATACGAAATTAAGCAGGGGGACTAAAATTAACAGCGTTAATTTATTCGAGGTGAGATACAAAAACGGGTAGAAATGCTGTTTCAGGAGATTGCCCAGAATTTTGGGTTGTGGATATCGTCGAAACCATTCCGGACTTTCCCAGATCAGGCCGAATGGTTCAACGACCCGGTTAATGCAATAAAGCCTTAAAATTGGCATTTCCCTTAATTTATGTTATACTTAAAACCAGAAATGTCCAATTAAAGTGATTGCCATAGTGAGACTTTCATAGAGGAAACAGTAATGAATAAGATTTACCGATTTGAAAACCGATCGGTACAAGAAATGGCGATTTTGATCGAATATCGCTTGTTTTCATGGTCAATTAAACCTTAGTTGGACAGTACTGATATTAGAATAAAGAGAACAACCATGAAGAAACTATTGTCTCTGACTGGCATTGTCCTTCTATTGAATTGTGCTGCTACAGCGCAAATCACGGTGGTTGCGGCGGCGGATTTGCAGTTTGCCCTGACCGACATTGCCAAGATATTTCAGAACGAGACCGGCATCACGGTCAAGACCATTTTCGGCTCCACAGGAAAACTTGCCACGCAAATAAGAGCCGGAGCTCCCTTCGATGTTTTTCTGGCCGCAAATATGGCTTATCCGGATACGCTCTTCAACCTTGGACTTGCCATTGCCCGGCCAAAAAACTATTCGTACGGCATACTTGTCTTATGGAGCGTACGGGGAATCGACCTGCATGCCGGTCTCCGTTCACTTTTGGATACCGTAGTTCAAAAGGTCGCCCTGCCCGATCCCAACCATGCGCCCTACGGGAAGGCCGCGGTGGCGGCCCTGAGGCAGGCCGGTCTTTACGACAGCGTCAAGGCAAAATTTATTTTTGGGGACAACATCCTGCAGACCGCGCAGTTTATCT
>Ga0208373_1005430_pt1 | contig 10683 bp, 6 predicted proteins | sample RifOxyC2_FD_184036 | JGI IMG/M metagenome (GOLD analysis project Ga0208373, IMG submission 184036) | Soil microbial communities from Rifle, Colorado - Rifle Oxygen_injection C2 (SPAdes) | ecosystem: Environmental > Terrestrial > Deep subsurface > Rock core/Sediment | place: Rifle, Colorado... | reverse complement strand
CTTCTTTGGTGGCTGTTTCTGAGAGCGGGACGTGGATAGCCATTTGGTCGCCGTCAAAGTCAGCATTGTACCCTGCACAGACACAGGGATGAAGCTTGATGGCATTGCCCTCAATTAGGACAGGATAAAAGGCTTGGATACCTAACTTGTGGAGCGTGGGGGCGCGGTTTAGGAGTACGGGGTGATTTTTGGTGATACGCTCTAAGATGTCAAAAACTTCTGGATCGCGTCTTTCGATAGCGTGTTTTGCTGACTTGACGTTGGGGGCAATCCCCCCTTCGATAAGCTCTCGAAGAACGTAGGGCTTGAACATTTCAAGAGCCATGTCTTTGGGGATACCACATTGGTCGAGTGAGAGTTCGGGACCGACAACGATAACAGAACGACCAGAGTAGTCGACGCGTTTACCAAGGAGATTTTGGCGGAAACGGCCTTGTTTTCCAGAAAGCATGTCAGAGAGAGAGCGCAGAGTCTTGACTGCACGCCTACGAGTAGTCTTGGCCTGAGAGGCATCGATGAGAGAATCAACAGCTTCTTGGAGCATGCGCTTCTCATTCCGTAAGATAATTTCGGGGGCACCTAGATCGATGAGATGGCGAAGACGATTGTTGCGGTTAATTACCCGGCGATAGAGGTCGTTGAGGTCGGAACTTGCAAAGCGACCACCAGAAAGCTGAACCATAGGCCTTAGCTCTGGGGGCAAGACCGGGAGAACTTTCATGATCATCCACGACGGATTGAGGCCGGCGTTCTTTAGTCCATCGACGACTTTGAGTCGCTTGGCAAGCTTACTCTTGCGTAGCCCTGAGGCTTCGGATTTCATGTCCTCTTTGAGTTGTTTCGAAAGTTTTTGAATATCGATGGTATTAACATATTCTAAGACCGCCTCAGCACCCATCCCGACTCGAAGATGTGAGGTAGCCGAGTATTCTTCTAGCTTAAGGTATTCTTCTTCGGACATGACCGCACCAGCTGTTGCTCTTTTTGCCATCTGAGTGACGGTTTTGTAGATTTCCTCGGTTGAATCTTTGTCTAGAATTAGGTGTTCGCGGATAGTTTCGATCTGTCGTTTGACTTCGAGTTTAGCACTTTCAAGAGCCATGGCCTGTTCAGATTTTTCGAGTTTTTCTTCTGCTATCCCCTCCAATTTACTCTCAAGACTTACCTTTAGCTTTTCCATTTCCTCTTTGGCTTTGTCCTCAAGTCCTTGAAGCGACTCTGCTTTGCTTTTCGCAAGAGATTCAATAACTTCAGCTTTAGCGGACTTATCAATACTCAAGACTAAGTACTTGGAAAAATAGATGACGGCGGAGAGAGATTTGGGGGGGATATTTGTTAGAAGCGAGAGTTTGGAAGGTGCACCTTTAAAGTACCAGATGTGAGCAGTAGGAGCTGAAAGATTGATGTGGCCCATGCGTTCACGACGAACGCGGCTTTGGGTAACTTCTACACCACACTTGTCACAAACGATTCCACGATATCTAATGCGCTTATATTTACCGCAGTAACATTCGTAGTCTTTGGTTGGGCCGAAGATCCGCTCACAAAACAAGCCATCTTTTTCTGGTTTTAGAGTACGATAGTTGATCGTCTCTGGCTTTAAAACCTCTCCATGCGACCATCCTCTGACAGTATCGGGAGAAGCTAATTGAATGCGCAAACCTTTGAAGTCTAAAATGTTTTTGATCATATAGATTATTTCTCCTCTGTTAGAGTACCTGCAATTTCTACTTTTTCCAGTTCTTTTTGAGATGGACCTTCTAACTCTTCGAGGTCACCCTCAGAGTCATCAGGATCGTCTTCGGCTATCTCTGTGGCGTCATCTGTTACGACAGTCGAGTCGTCCACGGGACTTGCCGCTTCGTCGACGGTCTCCTCGACGACTAGCACTTCTTGAGGTTCAACTGGAATGATGTCGAGGCCTAGAGAGTTTAATTCTTTCAGGAGTACTTTGAATGATTCGGGTACCGTCGATTCTGGGATAGGCACGCCCTTAACGATGGCTTCAAAGGCTTTGGCACGACCAACAATGTCATCTGATTTGATAGTTAACATCTCTTGGAGGATGTGGGCGGCTTTGTGTGCTTCGAGTGCCCAAACTTCCATTTCTCCCAAACGCTGTCCACCCATCTGTGCTTTACCGCCAAGTGGTTGCTGGGTTACTAGAGAGTAGGGTCCTGTTGAGCGAGCATGGGTCTTGTCTTCGACCATGTGGCTGAGTTTCATGATGTAGCCAATACCAACCGTGGTTGGTTTGTCGAAGGAAAGTCCGGTACGCCCATCATAGAGGAGAGTCTTCCCATTTATGGGGAGCCCTGCCTTGGCGAGCTCTGTTTCGATGACTTTTTCGGAAAGGTGTTCGAAAACGGGGAGAGCAACTTTGTAGCCTAACTTACTAGCCGCCCAGCCTAGATGAGCTTCAAGTAGCTGACCTAGGTTCATACGGGCTAGAACAGAGAGAGGCGAGATAATGATGTCTACGGGGGTACCATCTTCAAGGTAGGGCATGTCCGCGGACGGGACAATGCGGGAAATGACGCCTTTATTACCATGACGACCCGCCAACTTATCGCCGACCGTAACCTTGCGAAGCTGAGCTACTTTTACTTTGACGGTTTTTAGGACACCAGGATCAAGTTCGTCCCCCTCTTCGCGATCAAGGATACTAACATCAATGACAGTCCCTGATTCGCCGTTTGGCATTTTGAGGGAGGTGTCTCTGACTTCGCGGGCTTTTTCGCCAAAAATGGCGCGGAGAAGACGCTCCTCGGCGGTGAGTTCGGTTTCGCCTTTGGGGGCGATTTTGCCAACCAAGATGTCGCCCGGTCTTACTTCGGCGCCGATTACAACAATTCCGTCGTCACCCAAATTGCGAAGATCACTCTCAGAGACATTGGGGATGTCGCGAGTTAACTCTTCTTCCCCGAGTTTGGTATCCATGACGGCGGCTTCATATTCATTAATGTGAATACTCGTCAAAACGTCTTCGGTGACAAGGCGGTCGGAGATAATGATCGCGTCTTCGTAACCCAAACCCATAAACGAGGCGTAGGCTATTACGAGGTTTCGACCTAGAGATAGTTCGCCGTTATCGGAGGCAGGGCCATCTATTAGGATGTCGCCTGGATTAACCTTATCACCTGACAGAACAACCGGTTTTTGGTTGTAGCATGTTGACTGAGCTGTCCGATAGAATTTGGTGAGAGTGTAGATTTCTTTGCCTTTTTCGTAGGCGATGTGAGAAGAGAAATTTTCTTTGTGGTACTTGGCGGCTTTATCGAGCTCTGATTTGTCAAGGTCAATAACGATTTTTTCGGCGTCAACGTAACTAACAACACCCTTGTGGAGCGCTGAAACTACCCAATTCATGGAAGCGGCTGTTGCCATCTCCATTCCTGTGCCGACAATTGGTGATTCGGGACGGACAAGAGGAACTGCTTGACATTGCATGTGTGTGCCCATGAGAGCGCGGTTGGCTTCGTCGTGAGCGATAAAGGGAATGAGCGAGGCTGATGTACCAACAACTTGACGGGGAACAACGTCGATATATTGGACTCGTTCGACTGGGACTTCTTGGAAATTGCCGCGATATCTTACCGGGACCCAAGTGTCTTTGATGTCGTTCTTCTCGTCAATCGAGATGCCGGCGTGGGTGATGTAGTAGTTCTGCTCATCATCTGGGGGGAGATAGACAACTTCGTCGGTGATATGCATAACTTCTTTGTCACCCTTCTTTAGGGACTTAACTATGCGGTAGGGTGATTCTAGAAAACCGTATTCGTTGACCCTTGTGTAGAGAGAGAGGTAGGTGACGAGACCAATATTTGGACCTTCTGGTGAGCGGACCGGACAGATACGGCCATATTGACTGGCATTGATGTCGCGCATACTAAAGCTAGCGCGCTCGCGGGTGACACCACCACTACCCATGACGGAAAGACGGCGGAGGTTGTCAATTTCAGACAACGGATTGGTTTGGTCGAGAATAGTTGAAAGGCGGTTACGACGGAAAAATTCGCTTATAGTTGCGATCACGGGTCGGGCGTTAATCAATTGGACGGGAGTAATCGATTCATCAGGTTTAACGAGAGACATTTTTTCTTTGATTGATCTTTCGAGGCGAAGTAAGCCGATGCGAAAAGCGGTAGAACCGAGTAATTCCCCCACTCTTCTCACTCGACGATTGCCAAGATGATCGATGTCATCGATTTGACCAATCCCATTTTGGAGGCCAATCAAGTACTTCACGATAGCTACGATATCTGATTTTTGTAATACTTGGTTTTGGGGTATGTTTTCTACCTCAAGGCCGAGTTTTTTATTGATTTTGTGACGACCAACTTTGTCCAGATCGTAACGACGAGGATCAAAGAAGCTCTGGAAGAAGAGATTCTTGGCATTCTCAAGAACGGCTGGCTCGCCGGGACGAATTTTATCGTATAGATCAAGCAAGGCTTCGTTTTGGGTGCGGTTACTATCTTTGGCTAGAGTTGCAAAGATATATTGGTGGTCTTTGTTCGCGTCAACTTCCTTAAAGAGAGAGTTCATCTCCTCATCATCAAGTCCAAGCGCGCGAAGAAGAGTAGTAACGTAGAATTTACGATGTCTGTCGATTTTGCCTGTGATCACATCGTTTTTGCCGACAGAGAGCTCTAGCCAACTACCGCGCATTGGGCGAAGTTCGGCTGTATGAAGAAGACGCCCAGAGGTTGCATCAATAGAACCTGCATAAAAAACACCAGGTGCGCGGACAAGCTGAGTAACTACTGCCCGCTCGATTCCAGCAATGATAAAAGTCCCTCGTTCGGTGATCTTGGGGATGTCACCCAAGAAGACGTCTTGTTCGGTCTCTTCTCCGGTGATTTTGTTGACAAGTAAGACTTTTACTCTTAGTGGCTGATCGTAGGTGAGTCCTTTATTGAGAGCTTGAAGGGGGGTAATTTTTGATTCTTCAAAATAATGTTCGCCGAAAGAAAGTTCCCAGGTTTTCCCAGTAAAATCTTCGATCGGGCTAATTTCCTTGAGATATTTTTTGATTCCGTTTTTTAGAAAGTCAGCGTATGAATCTTGCTGGACAGAGATGAGGTTAAGCTCGGGAATTGGTAGTCCTTGTTTCCCCCAGTACAAACGCTGTTTTTTATTCATGGAATCTACCTCTATTAGCCACTAATATAAAAACGGACGTACTGCTGGCATGTACGCCCATAAAAGCACCACCGGGCAATGGGCTATTAAAACACTACCGAGGTGTTTCGTCAATAGGTAAATGGGGGTAATTTAGCGAATGAACTCGATAATATTTTGTTCGTGATCACTACTTGTCTTCGCGTAGTGAATTTGACCATTACTATCATGCAAGTAAAACCAAAAAGGACTATCTTGGGGAGCAAGAACTGCTTTAAGCGAGGCAAGGCCCGGGGAGCAGATTGGGGAGGGGGGTAAGCCTGAGACTAGATAGGTGTTATAGGGAGAAGGATATTTCCGATCAAGAAGGGTGGTGTTGGGCCACCATTCCTCGGCTGACCCTAGAGCGTATTGGACGGTTGCGTCTAGTTGAAGAGGCCAGCCTGCCGAAAGGCGCTTTTTGAGGATGCCGGCCACAAGCGGTTTTTCTTCGTCTCCCCTAGTTTCTCTTTCCACCAGGGAGGCAAGGATAACATCCTCTTTCGTTAAGTTGAGGGGACCCACAAGACGATGAAAATTGGCGGACATTTGACTTACTAATTTGTCGGCTGTCGTACCACGAGGCAAGAAATAGGTGTCAGGGAATAGTTCAAACTCATGGCCTTTTGCCGCGGCTAGAAAATCTTCCTCGGGGATACCCAAGACGGAACTGGCGGTATGAGCCATTTGTTCGAGGCGATATCCTTCGGGGAAAGTAATTTTGAGATCAGAGATCCCGCGGGTCAGGGAGAGAGCGATGCTCTCGGCAGACATAGAGGGAGTCAAATTGTAAGTGCCGGCCTGGATTTTGTAATCGAGGCCTAATTTCTTGACGGCAAGCTTAAAAGCGAGGGGTGAGCGGATGAGGTTCTTAGAGTGTAGATTTGCGCCAATTTCACCAATTGTTTCGCCTTGCCTAACCTCGAATACCTGAACGGCCTGACTTATGCGATCGACTGGAGCGGAGATACTGCGAAAAAATAGGATTATGCTCAGGATAAAAAAGGCAACGAAAACTGCCATACTCAAATAGAAGAGTTTGGGGACGGACCTACGAGCACGCATTAGACCTCGGAAAAAAGTGCGCGACGGTAAGTTTTTGGTTTGGGATCAAAGATAAAAATACGGCCACATTTACAGGTAACTTTCTCAGTCCCACCTACCCTTTTAACATGGCTGGCTTTGGAAAGAGGAGTCCCACAACCAACGCATTGTCCTCTAGACATTAACCAGGCTTGAATGGGGGCGATTACATTTTTTAACATTTTTGCCTCCTTACAAATATTTGACTAACCCTATTATACCTATAATTTCTTATTTATTCAGATCGAGATAATCTTCAAGGATAAGACAGGCAGAATAGATGTGATCGTTGGCGAGTTTTTTGCGTTTTGCCCCGATTTCTCTCAGGTTGGCAAGAGCTGTTTTTGTGGTGAGGGTTTCTTCGTGCAGATGAACTGGGAGACCTAAAGCGAGTTTGACTTCTTCTGCAAACTTTATAACGACGTTTTCAAGTCTACCCTCGGGAATGCCAATAACTAATTCCTGAGCCCTGACATCAAGGGCGATTTGTTTGAGCTTGGGGAAAAGGGTTGCGTCGTTTGGGAGAGTGATAAGAGGTCTCGCAAGTGGCCCATCCGCATAGGCGAGTCCAATGTGTTTGAGTCCGTAGTCAATGCCAAGCATTGTTTTCATCTTAGCTCCGCCTTCACAATTAGGCGACGAAGGTATGTACCGGGCGGAGTGCAGGTAATGAGGGTCAGGTTGCGCGCTGAGTATGATTGGGCAAGTGGAGTGAGATTGTCTGGCATAACTTCGTACATATCGGTTATTGTATAGGTAAATTCAGCTCCATCTGAGTATACCTTGATTTCATCACCCTTACTCAAAGTGTGGAGGGTTGAGAAGATTGTAATGTAGCTTTCGGGATTAAAGAACTGAGGCAAGACCGAGTGGCCGAAAATAACGGTATTGCCCAGATCTCCTGGCGAGGCGGTGCCGGGATAGTGAATAAGCGAACGCTTGAGATCGGTATGAGTGTCTTCGACCGAGGCATTTTCAATCCCAAGACTGGGAATTGAGAGTTGATAACCAAGTGAGGGGGTCTTTGTGGTCTGGGGGGTGGGGAACCATGTAGTTGAGTCTGTATAGTCGAGAGTGGTGTTGATCATTTCGGGAAAAAAAGCGGGTTCAGATTTTTCTCTTTCAGGCTCTATGGAATCTGTTTTGTCACCTGCGACTGAGGGCGTGAGTTCACCAATAACTAAGCGGGGGGCGAGGGCAATTTGATAATAAATGAGTGGATAGGCTACGGAAGTAAAGGCGGAAATCCCAAGCGTGAGCAAGATTGCTGAAAACGTTTTACGAAGGACTACTGTGGGCTTTACCTTGCGCTTCAACGTGTATCCAGGCGGAGCCTTGACGTATTTATACATATATTTAGTATACGACAGTTGGGTATCAAAAAAGTCGGAGTAGTTTAGGTTGATCTGATCAGAACCGTAATATTATTGGGATTTTTCGGTAGGCGTTTGAAGCGGGGGGGGAGCCAGAGAGGCGTAATACTAACGTTGGCATTTTTTAATCCGGCAAGACCGGAGAGCGCGGTTTCGACATTGCTTGAGGACTGGCCTTTAAGGGAGAGGGCGACCGATGTTTTGTCGACAATCGGGAGTAGTTCGACAGTAACCTTGCTTGCGGCTGTGAGAGTATTCTCACTTTCTGACTTTACTTCGTTAAGCTCGATAACGGGAAGTGAGTCCGTGCGAACGTATCCTGGAGGAATGGCTTTCTCAAGTGTAGAAGCTACTAATTCCTCGATGTCGTGTTTCTTGTAACTTAGGCCTTTGGCGTTAATTGTAAGAGTGAGGGTAAGCAGATCGGCGGGGGAACCTAGCTCGGAAGAATAAGATTCAGAGGTGATTTTACTGCCTCCGCCCAAAATATAGATTCCACTATCGTCGCCTAGAGTACTCTCTAGCTCGGCCTGGGCCGAGGTTTCAAGTTTTTTGACGAGACTATCTTTTAGTGAGGCTAGGTCTTCTTTATCGACAACTCGCACTTCTTCTGAACTCCCACCTGATAAAGCACTTTCGTTTTTAGCCACGTAGGTTTCTTTGGTAAAGGAACCTATTACAAGTTCGGATCCGGCGGGGAGATTACTTTCGGCGCCGATTGAGACAGCGACAATTTTTGTGGTAGCTTTGCCTGGTACGTCGACATAATCTATCCCTGCAGACTTACTTGCAACCGAAACGTCGTCAACGAGGGCAAACTTGAGTTTTCCATAGGCGAGGACTGTATCTTTTAGAAAAGTCTTGGGGAGAGAAGTGCGATTGTAGATGACAACCTCCCCTTCCGCCAGGTCCCCGATGATTTTAGTACCGGTTGTCTCAATACTATCTTCACCAGTAACAGTTTTCTCAACAAGACTAGCGGGGATAGTGGTATTTTCAAGATCAATTGAAGAGACTTCTGTCGAGAGCGTCAGATTAACCTCTTCTTCTAGCGACTTGGTCTCGATGTAGAGCTCGACAATGGCTTTGGGCACTAACCAAATAGCAGAGAATATAGCTCCCAAGATCACGATAGCGCCGACGGGGATCAGGACGAGGGATTTTGGACCATGAAATTTGAAGCGAGGGAGTGAGATGTGGGGTGGGGATATTTTCTTAAATTTGAATGGGCGATGCTTTTTCTTTGTGGGGGTGGGTGGGTCGACGGTGACAGGCGATGGATCAGATGTGGGGGGTGATACTTCTGGCTCGGGAGTATTTGCGGTAGTAAAACCAAAATCTTCAGCCGAGGCCAAGAGAATATTGTCATCCTCCAGATTCGCCGGCGAGGGAGAATCTGGGACTTCTGTGGGGGCGGGCGGGGATACCTTGAGTTCTTCATCTTTGATAGGTAGCGGCTCATGGATCTCAAAACCAATGGCTTTGGCGACCTCACTTCCTCCAGCAATGGCAACAGAACGGATTACAACATCTTTGGGGAGACTTTCAATTTTGGGGATGTGGAGAAAGTTAAATTTAGATTTCCAGTCGAAGGAAGTGAGATTTTGTACAATTTCGTCAAGATTGTGCATGCTATTAAAAACAATTATTCGGGAGGGGAGAGGATTGTCGTCGGCGAGTCTAGAGAGGCCTTCTTCCACGTCTGACGCAAGATCGTCGCTTTTAGCGATACTCTCTTTACCTTCAATCTTCCCAAGCTTGATTATGGCGAGGTGAACAAGGTCTTTGGTAATTTGAATGAGAATAGAAGTGGTGGGCGTTCCTTCCTGCAGACGTAGATAGCGAATCAAACTGTCTGATACAACAACGAAGCCCAGGGGTTTTAGCTCTAATTCTTTTGAAAGGTGCTTAATGAGCTCCAATTTGGGAGGAAGGATCCCCTCCTGGTTAGTCCAGTTGTCGGCGACCCCGAAGATAATTTCACTAGGCTCCTCGTCAAGTCCTTCGATTGCGCTAGAGATGGTTGCATCACATGAAGTCAAGAATTCACTCTTGTCGTTATCAGCGCCATCCCACTCGACAGGAGAACCGACTGCGATTACTGCGGTTTGACCTGCCTGTACTTGCCAAACTGCCGCCTGGACCAGTTCGTCTGTGAGAGTAAGGGCAAGGAACGGAGTAGGCTTTGATTTGCTATCAGAGCGAAGTTTGCCCAAGATGTTACTTATCTCCATATGTTAACAATAACACAACAGTAAAAAACTGGGCTAGACAAAGCGAATGTAAATCCGGCGGATCCCCTGCCCCAGATTTTCGTCTTTGACAAGCTCAAGAGGGCCAATTGCACTAGTATGTGCAACGTGGGGACCACCACAAAGTTCGTGACTATAACTGCCAATTGAGTACACGGTGACACGGTCGGGATATTTTTCAGGAAAGAACGCGCGGACGCCGCTTCTTAAGGCTTTGTCTTTGTCCTGTATAGCCTTGGTGACTGGTAAGTTGTCAGCAATCTTTTGATTGACAACGTGGATGACTCTGGCTAATTGATCATTACTAGGCTTGTCCGAATAGGTATAGTCGAAACGAAGTCTCTCGCTATTAATATTGCTACCAGCCTGGGTGACTTCTTCGCCTAAGACGTCTACGAGGGCCTGGTGTACGAGATGGGTGGCGGTGTGATATCGGGTGGTAGTTTCTGACTGATCGGCCAGACCCCCTTTGAACATGCCAGCACTAGCGGTTCGACTTTTGCTCTGGTGGGCTTGGAGAAGCTTGTTAAATTTGGTCTCGTCGAGCTTGATGGAGGTAAGCTCCTGAGTGATCTCAAAGGGAAAACCAAGAGACTGATATAGGTCAAAGGCAAGTTGTTCGTTGACCATGTTGGCTTTGCCAAGCTCTCGCTCTCCTCTTATGAGTGCACTGGTGAACTTGTCTAGTTCGGCGGAGATCAACTCTGCCACACCTGAAGCTGAGTCGGTAGAGATGAAGCCGGCAGATGAGTAGAAACCAATAATTGAGGGGATACTGGCGAGAAAGATTTCTTTGGCATCGCCGCCTAGGG